>WNFL01057017.1_pt3 | contig 16504 bp, 17 predicted proteins | sample 5400361 | NCBI WGS metagenome assembly WNFL01 (sample SAMN13153351, study PRJNA577476) | soil metagenome | isolation source: 40 cm soil on Douglas fir-dominated hillslope | place: USA:California | collected 2013-09-17 | reverse complement strand
CCTCCCCGGGGAAAGCCGCCGCTCGCTCACCCGATCGAGGTCGACCAGGAAAAAGCGCCGGTCCTCGCTCCTCCAGTCCTGCATCAGAATGTTGCTGCCCTTGAGGTCGCCGTGGTAAATGCCCGCGGCGTGCAGGCGGGCAAAGAGCCGCGCCAGCTGGCGGATGGTCGAGCGGCCGATGCGGATGCGCTCTTTTTTTGCGAGCGCCGGCGCGACCTCCAGCCAGAAGGCCCGGAGCGAGCAGCTGTTTTCCACCTCCGCCGCCAGGTAAAAGCTCGTCCCGAGCCTTTTCCAATCGCGGAATTCCAGGGCGGCCAGGGGCTCGGGAGTGTCAAAGCCCCGGCGCTTGAGAAGCAGGGCGCCCTTGAGCGACCGCAGGGCGGGCGACTCGGAGAATCGAAATCCCAGGCGGCGGAGCGGCAGCCCGTAACGGAACCTTTTGGCGACCATGCGCCGCGGCGCGCCGCCCGGCCCCGCGAGGCTTATTTGCACGACCGCCGTCTTGACGTCGTCTTTGAGGACCTGCTCGGGCTCGGCGAAAAAATGGCCCGGGTGGGCGAGAAAGCCGGCGAGCAAACCCTCGGGCAGAGCCTTGGCTATCCAGCCGGCGAGTCCTGCGCGCGGCGGGACGGCGGCAAACTCCTCGGCAACGGATATCTTCATCGGGTTGGGCCCGCCGCGGCGCGCTCGCTCAGGGACGGCCTTCGGACTTGCCGCCCGGAACGACCAAGGGGAACTCGCCGGGCGGGACGGGCCGGTTCAAAAAGCGGCAGAGCTTATCCCAGCCCTCGCCGGCGCAGATGTCGAGGATCAGAAGATCGCCCGGGCGATCTTTGAAATACTCCCGCACGTCGCGCTCGTGCTTTTCAAAGACGTATTTCAGGCGCGCCCGGTGAAACGAGCCGACGCCGTAAACCGCGAGCCGCATCCGCATCATGAAATCGTTGGGCCGGCGGCTGCGGCTCCACCAGTTTTCCATGCTTCGGAGCCAGTCGTCCACGCCCCGCACCGTCAGGATGAATTTGGAGCCGGGGTAGGCTTCGTCGAGCTGCGGGTAATACGGCGCGACCGGTATGTCGGTCACGGCGTCGTAATCGTCGAAGTAGCGGAAGTCGCAGGCGAACAGCTCCGGGCGCTGCGGGTAGTGCTTGCCTTTGAACCCCAGCGTCCCCAGAGCGTGGTGCAGGCTCGTCGTGCCCGTCTTGCTGAGGCCGATGCCGAATACTTTGCCCACCCCGGTCTCCTACGGAACTTTCACGATCGCCAGCGTCTTGTTGGCAAAATCCACCCGGCCCTTCAGGCGCGCGGCCACCTCTTCCGCTTCGTCGGCGCGCGCGATGACGAGGGAGCCCGGGGCCGCCTCTTTTTCGCACAGGCTGGCGCACGTTTTGAGCAGCGGCCGCGCGTAGAAGCCGAGAATTTTCCCCACGCTCGGATCGGATTTCCCGCCGCGCCCGGTCCTTTCGGTGAGCCGGACCTGGTCGCCCGGCTCCAGCCGGAGCGCCACGGCGAGCGCGTCGCGCGTCGGCGCCGACCGCAGGGTGTTTTTGCGGCCGAAGATCATCAGGCCGCAGGCGCCCATGATGGAGAGAATCACCAGGCCTCGGAGCACGCGCGGATAGCGCTCGGCGGCGAAAACCACCGCGGCGCCCGCGGCCACCGACAAAGCGGGGTAGAGCTGGAACAGATAGCGCCCGCGCCGCTCGGCGGTGACCATGATGACCGTCGTCAGCACGGCCGCGAAGATGAGCCACAGACGCGCCCCGGAAGACCTCCGCCAGCCGCCCGCGAGCAGAAAAAATCCGAACAGCGCGAACGGCAGCCACGGCCAATAGGTCGCCAGGAGCGTGACCGGGTAAAAAAGTGGCCCGTTGTGCAGCTGGGTGGGGCCGAACAGGGTGTGGCCCAGCTCTTTGACGAAATAACCCTGGCCGAAGCCGCTCCCCTCCTGGAGGCGCACCCAGAACCACGGCGCCAGGAGCGCCGCCAGAAGAGCGCCCGTCGCGACGCTCCAGATCGAGAACAGCCGGCGCCAAAGCACTCCCTCGGTTTGCCAAAATACCAGGGCGACGCCGCCGGGATAGAGGCACTGCGGCCCCTTGGCGAGCCAGCCGAGGCCGGCGGCGATTCCCAGGCCCACGGTGGCCAGGGGATTTTTGACCGACAGATAAGCGGCCAAAAGCCCGGCCATCGTCCAGAAAGTCAGCACCGTTTCCAGATGGACGCCGCGCGTCCAGTGCAAAACCTCATGCGTCGTGAGAAAGACGAGCGTCGCGGCGAACGCCAGCCGCCATCCCGGAAACATCACGCGGCAGAGGAGATAGACCATGAGCGCGGTGAGCGCGCCGAACAGGGCCGAGCCGAGCGACGCCGTGAACGCGTTCATGGGGAAGATGTGGAAGAACGCGGCGGTGATCCAAAAATTGAGCGGCGGCTTGAAAAAATAGGGCTCGCCGTTGTAGCTCAGGTGAATCCACTCCCCGGTCGCCGCGATCGTCTTGGGCACCAGCGCGTAAAGCGCCTCGTCCCCTTCGAGAACTTTGCCGGGCGAAAGACCGCCGAGGCAGAAGACGAGCGCGAGCAGCGCGAGGAGGGCCGCGTGCACCCGCGTCTGCGAGAGGATCGGGAATTCCGCGTCGCCCCGGGAGGCCTGCTCCTCCAGCCGGTCCCAGAATTGGTCGATGGTCGCTTTGTTAAGGGGCCACTTCATTCATCTCTCCCGCTGTCGGAGAAGGCTGGCTTTGAGACGTACGGCAAGCGCTTTCAGGATCGGGCGATCGTATCATCTCGGCCGCCGCAAGTTCAATCCGCCGCGGCGGTCAGGGGTTCGCCGCGCCGGCGCGCTTGAGCGTCTTTCTGCCGCCGTATCTGCGCCGCGTCTCCCGCTCGATCCAGCGGCCGAGCCGGAGCGCCGTTTTTGGCCGCGCCCCCTCGCCCAGGTAAAACTGTAGAAAGCGCATCCGGTCCCTGAGCGAGATCCCCGGCATGACGAAGCGGTTGAGCTGGACCAGGTTCCTGCGCCACAGGCGGTGCGGCAGCCGGCGCGGGTAGCGGCGGTCGTGGTCCATATAAAAGAAAACCGGCCGGTCGTCCCCGCCGGCGACGAACAGGTTCGAAGCGACCAGGTCGCCGTGGACAAAGCCGTGCCCGTGCAAGCGGCGGATCTCCCGGGCGAGCCCGGCGATCCAGCGCCGTTTTCTTTTCACTCCGGCCCGGTCGAGCGGCGCGGCGAAGCGCTCCCGGAGCGACGCGGCCAACGGCCGGGCCGCGATCTCGCGCGTCAGCAAGAACGCCCGGCCGAGCGCGCCGGCGGTCCTCTCCTCTCCCGCCGCGAGCGCCGGCGGCGCGTGAAAGCCGAGCCGCGCCAGCGCCTCGGTCTGCTTCAGCGCGCGCAGCGCTTTGGAGTCGCGGAGGAAATCCTTGACGCGCGCGGCGCCTTTCGGCGGTGAATATATTTTTAAAAAGTAGCCGCCCGCCGTCGAGCCGAGGCGGGACGTCTGCGGATGTTTCCCCGCCGGCGCGGACGACAGGCGCGCTTGAATCTCCGCCCACAGCTCCGGACCCCAGATTTCGGGGAGCACCAGGAGCTTCCACCTCCCCGCGCGGCGCGGCTCGTGCTCAGCCGCCCGCGTCACGCGCCTTGCCTTTGATGGAGAGCGCCGCGCCGACCTTGACCAGGACCTCCTCGCTTCGGATCGAGCGCATGCAGACGCGGCCGATCGGGCAGCGCTTGAGGTAGCAGGGAGCGCACGCCGCCCTGCCCTGCACGGCGAGCTCTGGATAACCGAACGGTCCGGTGCGGAGCGGGTCGGTCGGCCCCCAGAGCGAGACCACGGGGGTGCCGACGGCGGCGGAGAGGTGCATCAGGCCCGAGTCGGGCCCGACCGCCACCTCGGCGCGCCGGAGGATTCCGATGACTTCGCGGAGCGAGGTCCGGCCCGTTAAATTCAGGCAGCGCTCCGGGCTTTGCCGTTCCATCGCGGCGGCGAAATCGACGTCCTCTTTCCCGCCTAACAGAACGATCGCGAGACCGTGGCGCCGCTTGACTTCCGCCGCGCTCTCGGCCGCCTGGTCGGGAAACCAGCGCTTGCTTTCCCAGCGCCCGCCGACGAGATAGGCGGCGAAGGGACCGCCCGCCTCCCGCGCGAGCCTTTCGGCCGCGGACTCCTCTTCGGAGGACAAACGAAAGTTCCATTCGACGGGAGAAGGGTTCAGGCCGAGATACTCGGCAAAGTTCAAGTAATGATTTAACTTGGAAATTCTCTCCGGCGCCGGCGGGATGCTCCGGTTGTTGAAAAGCCAGTTCATCTCCTTGGCGTCGCGGCGGTTGAAGCCGACGCGCTCCGGAGCGCCGGACCACCGGCTTATGAGGCCGCTTTTCAAATGCCGTTGCAGGTCCAAAACCAGATCGAAGCGGGACGCGCGAATGCGGTCGAGAAACGGCCGCAGGCTGTGCCGCCAGCGCGCGCGGTCGAACAGGATCACCTCGTCGACCGCCGGATGGCGCTCGACCAGCGGCAGGGCCGCCGGCTCGATCGACCAGGCGATGCGGGCGGCGGGAAAACCGCGCCTTAGGAGGTTCGCCAGCGGAATGGCGCGGGTCACGTCGCCGAGCGAGCCGTGCAGCACGATGAGAATCTTTTTGGGCGCGAGCTTCACCCGCCGGCCTCCCGGTAGCGCGCGAGAAAGACCTCCCAATCGCGCGGCGATAAATAGCGGCGCCCCGGGTCGAGCTTGCGGATCGAACGGCCGAGTCGCGCGAGATTTTTTTCCGCCCGCGCCGCCGGGAGATCGCCGGAGAACAAGCGCGACTTGTCGAAGTCGATGACGTAGCTCTTGAAACCCTGCCCCTCGCGCCGCGCCAGGATATTTTTCAAATTGAGATCGCCGTGATCGACGCCCCGGCGGTGCATGGCCCGGACCGAGCGCGCCATCGCGGCGAGGAGCGCCTCCTTGGCGCCGTCCGGGAAGCTATCCTGCCGCAGGATGGTCCACACGTCGCGCGCGCCCTCGAGCTCGCGCGTCACCAGCCGGCAGCGATAGAGCGGCCCGCACACCCGCTCGACGGAGGCCGCCAGGACTTCGACCGTCGGGACGCCGCGCCGGCGCGCCTCTTCGGTGACGCACAACTCGCGCAAAGGGCGCGGCGGCCAGGTGAAGAAGAACGGTCCGGTGAAGCCGCCGAGCAGTCCGCCGTGGCGATACGAGCGGGCCAGCGCGCGGCCCCCGCCGTCGAGCTTCAAGACCGCCAGCCGTCCCCGGCCGTAAAACGGGCTGTCTGCTCGACCCGAGCTGTCCGCAGTCAGCTCCGCCACGAGGAGCTTTTCCATGTCCGCCCGCACCGCGAGCGTTCGGGTCCGGTCGAGGCGGATTTTTTTAAAGCCTTCGGGCAGGTCGCCCCACAACCAATCGCGCGCCATACCTATCCCTTTGGGGCGCGCCGCGCTTCCCATAGCTTGGCGCCGGAGAGGAGCACGGCGTACGACGCCAGCGCCGAGAGCGTTATGCCGGCGAGGCCGCGGGCAAAGAAACGATGGAAAAAAAACATCTTCAAGAATACGCCGAGCGAGGCGAAAACCGCCTCCCCGGCACCCGGCGCCGGCGCGGCCTGGAGCAGGCGTCCGGCCCAAAAGCGCGAGACCTCCTGGACGCGCTCGACCGCGTCGCCGAGATCCGAACAACCGTAATCCTCGATCCATCCCCCGGCGAGGTTTAAAGAATTGTCTTCCTTCTCCCACCAGCCGGAGGGAAATTCTTGCGCCTTTCCGGCGAGCCGGAGCGCAGGGCTCGGGCCCGAGACGCTGCCCTCGATCCATTCTCCCAAAATATAGGAGCGCACTCGAATGCGGTAACCCGCCGGATTCGGCGGCCCGCCGCGCCGGAGCGCCTGGAGCTCGGCGGCGAGCCGGGCGTCCACGCGCTCGTCGCCCCAGAGATGTAAAACCCAATCGCTCCGGATTTCGGCCGAATATTTTTCCGCGTCCGCCGGGGCGGCGAGCGCGCGCACGACGAGCCCGGGAAATTCGCTCTCGCCGAGCGCCGGAGCGCCGCCGCCGGAGTGAAGCAGCAGAATCTCGTCGGCCCACGCGACGCTTTTCAGGCATTCGGCGAGATGTTTCGTCCCCTGCTGGCTCAAAACCACGACGGCGAACGCGGGCATGGGCGGCTAAACGACGATCGACTGGGGCAGGTAAGAGTCGGCGGGCGCGGGCCGGCGGCCGGGTCCGCCTTCGAGCAGCCGCTCCACTCCGAGCAGCACCTCTTCGGCCTTGATCAAGCGCATGCAGTCCTCCGTGCCGAGCGGGCAGCGCCGCCCGCCGTGCGCGCCGCACGGGCGGCAGGCGAGCTCCTTCTCCACCACGACCGCATTCGAGGCGTAGGGATAAAATCCGAGGGCGGGAGTCGTGGCGCAGAATATCGCGACCACAGGGACCTGGCGCGCGACCGCCACGTGCATCGGCCCGCTGTCGTTGGTGATGAAAACGTCGCAGCGCTCCACCGCCGCAGCCAGCTCGCCGAGCCCGACGCCGCCCGCCAGACTGACCGCCGCGTGGTCGGACAAGGACAGGATGCGCTCCACCGTGGACCGGTCGCCGGGGCCGCCGAAGAGCACGACTGCGCCGCCGTACTTGCGCTTGAGGAGGCCGATCAATTGCGCGTAGCCTTCCTCGGTCCATCTCTTGGTCGGCCAGACCGAGCCGGGGTTGACGCCGAAAATCGGACGCGCCCCGTCGACGCCGAGAGAGCAGAAAAGAGCCGCCACCTTTTCCCGCGCGGCCGGGGTCGCTTCGACGCGCGGCGCGGCCCCGCCTTCTGCCGGAGCCCCTCCCAGGGCGCCGAGCAGCGACAGGTTTCTCTCCACGTCGTGGCGGGCCGCGTCCCGGTCGACGCGCCGGTGGTACAGAAACCAGCCCGCGCTCTGGCGAAAACCGATGCGCCGGGGAATGCCCGCGAGAAAAAGGAGCAGCGCGGTGCGGAAAGACTTGTGGGGGGAGATCGCCAGCGTGAAGCCCCGCGCCCGGAGCTCGCGCGCCTTTTCCAGGAGGCCGGAGCGGCGCCCGCCGTCGCGCTTTTTTTCCAGCAGGATGATTTCGTCGATGTCCGGGTTGCCCGCGAGGATGTCCCCGCCGCCGGGGGTGCACAGGACCGAGACGCGCGCGCCCGGAAAACGGCGGCGGATCTCCGAGAAGAGCGGCGTGGTGAGCACCACGTCGCCCAAGAAGCTCGTCTGGACTACGAGAATGTTTTCCGTGTCGGCCATGGGCCCGTTTCGGGAATGCGGCGGTCAGGAATCGTGACTCGGCGGCCTGAGCGGTTCCAAGCTTCCGACTTCTGGATTCTACCCCAGCTTGATCGCTTCATCGATCAGCATGATCGGGATTTCGTCCCGGATCGGGTACATCAGGCGGCATGCGTCGCAGACCAGGCCGTCGCCGGCGGGACTCGGATGAATCTCGCCTTTGCACTTGGGGCATACCAGGATTTCGAGCAGGTCCTGACTGATCGGCATAGGGTCTCCGTTTTTTTTGAGATTACCAGATCGGCGGTTCCGACGCCACCGCGAATCGCGGGCGAAGAGGCCCGCTCAGGTCACTTGCTGTATCCATTCCCACTCGCGCGCGAGGCCGTCGTAGAGCTGGACGCGCGGCTCGAAGCCGAGCTTCCGGCGCGCCTCCCCGAGCTCGGCGGCGGTGTGGCGCACGTCGCCCTGCTGGCGCGCGAGCTTTTTGAGCCGCGCCTTCTTGCCGGATATTTTTTCGACCATGGCGACGACTTCCTCGACCGTGGTGCGCGAGCCGCCGCCCAGGTTGAAGACCTCCCCCGCGCCGGGGTAGAGCGCGGCGGCGAGGTTCCCCTCGACGATGTCGGCGCAGTAGGTGAAGTCGCGGCTCTGCTTGCCGTCGTCGTAGATCGGGATCTCCTCGCCGCTCAGATGCGCCCGCATGAGAATGTGAAAAAACATGTCGGGCCTTTGGCGCGGGCCGTAGACGGTGAAGTAGCGGAGCGAGACCGCCGGCACCGAGAACTCCTTCCAATAGAGATAACAGAGCTGCTCGGCGGAAAGCTTGCTGACGCCGTAGGGGGACACCGGGCGGGTCATGCCCGTCTCGCGCATCGGCAGGTCGGTGGTGTCGCCGTAAACCGAGGAAGACGAGGCGTAGACGAATTTTTTGATCGACGATTTTTTGCTCGCTTCGAGGAGCTTTTGGGTCGCCAGGATGTTGTTGTGCGTGTACTCGGCGAACTCCCGACCCCAGCTCGACCGCACGCCGGGCTGAGCCGCCTGGTGAAAGACGTAATCGACGCCGTCGAGAAGCTCCGCCAGATCGAGCTCGGCCAGGTCGCGCTCGATGAATTGAAAATCGGCGCGCCCGGCGAGCTGAGCGAGATTCCATTCCTTGAAGCGGCGCGGGTAATTGCCGAGAAACTTGTCCACGCCGCGCACGGCATGGCCCGCGCCGAGCAGCCGTTCCGTCAGGTGGGAGCCGACAAAGCCGGCGGCGCCCGTAACCAGGGAAATCATGCGCTTTCCTCCATCATCTGCGCTCTCGCAAATCCTGAACGATCCAGTTGGCGGCCTCCCAGAGATCCTTCGCCGCCGCCGCGCCGACCCCCGCCGCGGGCTTTCCCTCCGGCGCGATCAGGATGCCGCGCGCGCCGATCCGCGCCGCGAGCTCCATGTCCGTGGCTTGATCGCCCACGACGTAAGAGCGCGCGAGGTCGAGGCCCAAGTCCGCCGCCGCCCGCCGCGCCATGCCCGTGTCCGGCTTGCGGCATTCGCAGACGACGCGGTAGCCGCCCAGCGCCTCGGTGGGATGATGCGGGCAATAATAGACGGCGTCGATGGAAGCGCCGCGCGCGCCGAGCATCTGTTCGAGCTCGCGGTGAATTTTTTCGAGCGCCCCTTCCGTGATAAGCCCGCGTCCCACGGCGGACTGATTCGTCACTATAGCGACTTTGAGCCCCTGCTGCGAGAGCAGCCGGAGCGCCTCCGCGGCGCGCGGCAGGAGCTCGAGCTCGGCCGCCCGGTCGAGGTAGCCGACGTCGCGAATCAACGTCCCGTCGCGGTCCACCAGAACTCCGGGTAAGCCCATAAAATCTCCGCCGGCTCCGGCCTCATCCATTTCGCCGAACGAGGCTTTCCACCGCGTCGACCAGCGCGGCGCCGTTCTCCACCACCATCTCGACCCTGAGCGCCAGCAGCTTCTCGCGGGCGAAAGGAAAGCGCGCCAGCTTGACGATGTCTTTTTCCGTGGTGAGGATGTAGTCCGCGTTGTGCGAGACCCGGATGATCCGCTGCCAGTCCCGGGTCGAGTAGTTGTGATGATCGGGAAACTGCATGGTCTCGATGATCTCGCCGTCCCAGTCGTGGATCATGCGGTAGAACGGTCCCGGGTCGGCGATGGCCGACACCGCCAGGATCTTACTCCGGTCGAGCAGCGTCAGGGGATATTCCTTCCAGCGCCCGGACTCGAAAGTCAAAACCGCCCGCGGCTGCAGGGCGCCGAAGAAAACCGTCCCGGCCGGGCGGTCCGCCAGGAGCGGCTCCCACCGCTCGCGCGCGCCCGTGACCAGGTACAGATGAGCCCGGCCCAGTTGTTTCCGCGGCTCGCGAAACGCCCCGGCCGGAAGCAGCCATCCGTTGGAGTCCGAGCCCAGGAGCAGGAGGTCCACATCGCGATTGAGCCGGCGATGTTGAAAGCCGTCGTCCAGAATAAAAATATCCGTCTCGCCGGCGGCGAGTAATTTGGCGCCCGCCTGGAGCCGGTTTTTTCCCACGCCCACCCGACGGCCGAACAGGCGCGCCATCATCACGGGCTCGTCGCCCGCGGTCAGAAAATCGCCGTCCTCCTTGGACGACGGCCGCGCGAGCTCGTAAGCCGGCTCCAGGACGACGGGCTCTTTGGCCGCGCCCTTATAGCCGCGGCTGAGAATCGCCACGCGATGGCCCCGCTGGTCCAGCTCGCGGGCGAGCCAGATCGCGGTGGGCGTTTTGCCGGTGCCGCCGACGGTCAGGTTGCCGACGCTCACCACGGGCCGCGGCAAGCCCTGGACGGAGAGCCAGCGGAGCCGGTAGAGCAGGCCGCAGAGCCGCACGGCGAGCCCGTAGGCGAGCGACAGCGGCAGCGCCCACAGCCACAGGAGGTAGTAGAATATCCCCTCCCTCTGCCAAACTTTTCGCGCCCATACCGCGCCCATGTTTCCCGTTGTCCAGCCCGGCTCAGAAATAGCGGGAGACCAAGTCCATGCTCCCTTCCACGATTTTTCGGTCCGCCTCCGCCACGCGATAGGCGCTCTCGCCGGCTCTCGCGGCGGCCGGCGGGTCGCCGAACAGGCGCGATAGCTCGCGCACGAGGTCTTCTTTGCCGCGGACCTCGATGCCGCCGCCGCTTAGCTTCAACTCTTCGCTGATGCGGGCGAAGTTGCCCATATGGGGGCCGAAGAGGACCGGCTTCTGGCAGCGGGCCGGCTCGATGACGTTATGGCCGCCGGCATCGACCAGGCTGCCGCCGACGAACGCGATGTCCGCGACGGCATAAAAATCCGCCAGCTCGCCGAGCGTATCGAGAAAAACGACCTCCCCGGCCGGCTCATGCCCGCCGTTGGCTGCGCTTCTCTTGCTATACCGGACTCCGCTTCTTTTGAGTAGTCTTTCGACTTCGGCGAAGCGCTGGGGATGGCGCGGGGCCAAGACCATCACGAGGCCGGCGAAGCCCGCCTTGAGCTCGCGGAAGGCCTCGACGAGAATCTCCTCCTCGCCGCGGTGGGTGCTGCCGGCGACCAGGACATGGCGGTCTGCCGAGCCGTCGGACGGCAGGACTTTTTCCGCCGCCTTCGCCTCCCGGCGGCCCGCCGCGGCGGCCTGCTTCAAGTTTCCCGTGATCCGGACCCGGGCCGGGTCGGCCCCGAGCCGCACCATCCGCTCGGCGTCCTCGGCGCTCTGCATCCCGAGCGCGGTGAGCCGCCCGACCGCCCGGGAAAAAAAAGCCCGGAAAAAATAATAGTAGCGAAACGAGCCGGGCGAGAGCCGGCCGCTCAGCAGGACAACCGGGATGCCCTTCCCGTGGCAGATTTTGAGCAGGTTCGGCCACAGCTCGGTTTCCATCAGGACCAGAAGGCAGGGATCGAAAACCCTGAGCGCGCGCCGGACGATCCAGGGGTGGTCCAGCGGCAAAAGCACCGAGCCGTCGGCGCCGGCGCTCCGCCGCGCCGCCTCTCTTCCGGTCGCCGTGAAAGTGGAGAGGAGGACCTTGCGTTCGGGAAATTTCGCCTTGAGCGCGCCGACGAGCGCTTTCGCCGCGACGACCTCGCCGACCGAAGCGGCGTGGACCCAGACCGGCCGGGAGCCGCGCAGCGCGCCGCGCAAGGCGCGCGGGTAAAAACCGAACCGCTCGGCGAGCCCCCGGCGGAAGCGCTCGCCCAGCGCCGCCACCAGCGGCACCAGCGGCAGGCCGAGCACGAGGACCAGGGTCCAGACCGCATTGTAGATCCAATAGAGCATGGACCCTAGTGTAAAAGCTTGTCCCCGGACGTTCCGTCCTCTTCGAGGAGCTGGAGGGTATAGAGCCGGCTGTATTCCGATTTCCGCGCGAGCAGCTCTTCGTGCGTCCCCACCTCGGCGATCATCCCGTCGACCAGCACCACGATGCGGGTCGCCTTGCGGATGGTGGTGAGACGGTGCGCGATCACCAGCGTCGTGCGCCGGACCATCAAATTCTCGAGCGCTTCCTGCACGAGCCGCTCCGAGTCCGAGTCCAGCGAGGAAGTGGCCTCGTCGAGGATCAGGATCGGGGCGTCCTTGAGAATCGCCCGGGCGATCGCCAGCCGCTGGCGCTGTCCGCCCGAGAGCTTGAGTCCGAGCTCGCCGATAACGCTGTCGTAGCCCTGCGGCATCGCCATGATGAATTCGTGCGCGTGCGCCGCCTTGGCCGCCGCCACGATATGGTCCATGTCCTGCGCCGGATCGCCGTAGGCGATGTTGTTCTTGACCGTGTCGTTGAAGAGAAACGTATGCTGCGTGACGATGCCGATCTGGGAGCGGAGCGAGGCGAGCGTGACGTCGCGGATGTCCCTCCCGTCGATGGTGATCTGCCCCGAGGTCACGTCGTAGAAGCGCGGCACGAGGTCGGCCAGCGTGCTCTTGCCGACGCCGGAGACGCCGACCAGCGCCACCATCTCCTCGGCGTGGATCTTCAGGTTGATGTTCTGGAGCACGAGCTTGCGGGCGTAGCCGAAAGAGACGTCGTGAAATTCGACCGCCGAGGAAAACGCCGGGGTCGGCACGGCGCCGGGCCGATTCTGGATCTCGGGCTCGCTGTCCAAAACCTCGAAGATGCGCTCGGCGCCCGCGATCCCCTGCTGGATGACGGCGTAGGTCTTGGTGAGCGCCCGGAAAGGCTGGTACAGGAGGAACATCGCCATCAGAAAAGCCATGAACTCGCCCTGCGTGCGCCCGCCCGAGATGACGCTCAAGCCGCCGTACCAGAGCACCGCGGCGATGGCGAAGGCGGCGAGCATCTCCATCGCCGGGCTGATAAATCCCTGCGTGCGGCTGCTGCGGATCGCCTGCTTGAAAATCTTCATGTTTTCCGCCTCGAAGCGGGCGATCTCGTACTGCTCCATGCCGAAGGCCTTGACGATCCGGTTTCCCTGGATGCTCTCCTGCAGCAGGTTGGTCAGGTTGCCCTTGGCCACCTGGCCGCGCTTGGTGAGGCGCTTGATCCTCTTGCTCATCCGCGTCATCGGAAAGACCGAGGCGGGAAAGACGACGAACGCGATGCTCGCCAGGACCCAATCCATGTAAAAAGCCGCCGTGATGAGCGCCAGGAGCGACATCGAGTCGCGCATCAGCGAGGCGACGGAATCCGTCAGCGCCGAGCGCACCAGGCTCACGTCGTTGGTGATGCGCGAGATCAGCGTGCCGGTGGGATTGCGGTGGAAGTAAGAGAGCGAGAGGAACTGCAAATGGTGGTTCATCTCGTCGCGCACGTCGTTCAGGATGCGCAGCCCCACGTAGTCGGTCAGATAGCCCTGGCCGAAGTTGACCAGTCCGCGCAAGGAAAACACGGCGACGATGATCCACGGCAGCTGCGCCAGCGCGGCGCTGTCCTTGCGGGTGAAGACGTCGTCGATCACCTGCCGGAGCAGAAACGGGGCGGCCCCGGTGGTCGCGCTATAGACGGCCATGCAGATCATGGCGAGCGTGAAATAGGGCCAGATGTAAGGCCTCAAATATGCGAGCAATCTGAAGCGCGATGTCGGCGACTCTTCCCGCCGCTCCCGGAGAGCCCAGCCGCTCTCTCACCTGGGCCCATTTCCCGACGATCCGCGCGCTCTCCCGCGGGTCTTCCAGGATCGCCCTGCTTTCCCGCGCGATCCTCTCGGGGGTCATTTCGCCCTGGATCAGCTCCGGCACGACCTTTTCGCCGGCGATGATATTGGCCATGCCGATATGGTCCACCCGGACGAGTAGCCGCGCCAGCGCGTAGGTCGTCCGCGCCATGCGGTAAACGATGATCATGGGCTTCAGCATCAACGCCGTCTCCAGGGTCGCCGTTCCCGACGCGGTCCAGACCAAGTCCGAGGCATGCACCACATTATACGTATCGCCGTCGCTCAGCGAAACTCCGACCGGAGCTCCGGAAAGGCCCGCGTCCAGCAGGTCCCGGCCGACCGTGCTGGCCCGGACCAGCACGAACTGGAGCGGTATCTCCCGGCCGAGGAGCGCCGCGGCTTTAAGCATCGCCGGCAGATGAAACTCGACCTCGCGGCGGCGGCTTCCGGGGAGGAGCGCGATGGTCCGCCGGGACGGGTCGAGCCCGAGCCGCCCGAGGGTCTCCTCGCGGCTCCTGGTGGCCCGGGCGGCGTCGAGCAGCGGATGGCCGACGAATTGAGCCTGTACCCCGGCGCGCTCGTAGAGCGGCGCTTCGAAGGGAAAAACCACCGCCACGCGATCGACCGAGCGGGCGATTTGCGCGATCCTCCGCTTGCGCCAGGCCCACACCTGGGGCGTTATATAATAGAGCACAGGCACCCCGAGCCGCTTGGCCACGCGCGCCAGGCGCATGTTGAAGTCCGGAAAATCGATCAGTATCAGCAGGCCCGGTCTCTGCTCTTTGAGGATTTTTTTCAGCAGAGCATAAGCCCGCCACAGGTTCCTCAGGTTTCCCACGAGCTCGCTCAGGCCCATGCCGGCGATCCGGTCGACGTCGAAGACCACCTCGACGCCCGCGCGTTTAAGCTCCTCTCCGGCGACCGCGGAGACGCGCAGCGCCGGCTCTCTCTCGCGGAGCGCCCGGACCAGCTGGGCGCCGTGCAGGTCCCCCGAGGCCTCGCCGACCACCAGGAGGACGTGTTTCTTCGCTTCCAACGCCCACCCGCCCCTAGCCTAATTTCCCGCTGATCAGCGAAGCGATTTCCAGGGCGCGGAGACCGGCCTCGCCGCTGACCAGCGGGTCGGCGCGGCTCCGGACCGAATCGAGAAACGAGTCGATCTCGTCCGCCAGGAGGCCCCCTTGGCTGGCCGGTGATAGATCTGCGCGCGCTTCTGATCGTAGTCGATGGAAATATAAGCGTCGGGCTGGAAAAAGCGGATCTTCCGCTCGCGCTTGATCGACACCCGGCTCGAGGTCACGTTGGCGATGCAGCCGTTGGCGAAGGTGATCCGCGCGTTGGCGATGTCCGGCTTGTCCGTCAGCACCGGCACGCCGACGGCCTCGACGCGCTCGACCGGCGAGCGCACCAGGCTCGCGATCACGTCGATGTCGTGGATCATCAGGTCCAGCACCACGTCCACGTCGGTGCCGCGCTCGACGAACGGCGCGAGGCGGTGGCACTCGACGAACTTGGGCTCCCTGATCACCGCCTCCAGGGCGCGAATGGCCGGATTGAACCTTTCCAGGTGGCCGACCTGGAGCATCAGCTTTTTTTCCCGCGCCAGCGCCACCAGGCTCCGGGCTTCCTCCAGGGTCGCCGTCATCGGCTTTTCCACCAGCACGTCGATGCCGGCGTCGAGAAAATCCCGGGCCACCTCGTGGTGCAATCGCGTCGGCACCGCGATGCTCACACAGCGCACCCGGCCGAAAAGGCCGCGGTAGTCGGTGAGCGTCTCGACGCCGAGCGGCTCAGCTACCTCCCGCGCGCGCTCCGGATCGATATCCGCCAGCGCCACGAGCCTGGCCTTGGCCGAGCGCGCGTATTTCTCGGCGTGAAACCTCCCCAGGTAGCCGACTCCCACCACGCCGACCGGAATTTTTTCTTCCTTGTCCAAGTTAATTTTCAGCTTTTTATTTTTTCGCCGAGTAATTTCCCGCTCACCGCGACCACGGCGATGCCGCCGCGGTCCGCTTCCTCGATGAGCTGCTCCTGCTCCAGCAGGATCGTCTTGCCGGCCTCGACCGCCAGGACGGCGCCCTTGAGCCCGGCGAGGGTCCGGATCGTCTCCAGGCCGACGGCGGGCACGTCGAAGCGTAGATCCTGCTGCGGCTTGCTGACCTTGACCGCGACGAAGCCGTCTTTGCCGAGCTCGCCGCCCCGGCGGATCGCGGCGTCGGTTCCCTCGGCCGCTTCGACGGCCAAGACCACGCCGCGCTTGACCACGACGCACTGGCCGATCCCCAGCCGGCCGACCTCCTTGGCGGTCTCGAAGCCGAGCCGGATGTCTTCCCACTCCTCTTTCGTCGGCGACCGGCGCGTGAGCGCGCCTTCCTGAGGGATGATCCGGGAGAGGAACAGCGTCGACTCCACCACCCGGATGCCGTCGCGCTCCAGCTCCGCCGCCACGCCTCTCAGCAGCTGGTCGTCCTCGCGGCTCCGGACGCGCGCGAGAAAAGCCGCGCCCCTCAGGTCGGGACGGAAATTGGAAAAGAGCTTGATCTTTTTAATCCCCCCCGCCATCACGGCCTCTTCGACGCCCGCCTGTTTGAAGGTCCGGATGATCTTCCCGAGCTCGCCGACGTAGACCCAGGTCACGCCGTCCGCCGCTTTTTCGATCTCCTCCAGCGTCTCACCGCGGTGGGCCACGGTCACGAGCGAAACCCCTTCGCGCTTCGCCTGCTCGGCGAAGATCAACGGGAACTTTCCGTTGCCGGCGATGAGACCGAGCTTGCGCATAAATAAATAGTTCCGTGTTTCAAGTCTCAAGTCTCAAGTTCGGACGCGAAACCTGAAACCAGAAACTCGAAACGAATTTTAGCGGCATATCCCCCGCTGCGAATTCTCGATAAATACGGCCATGCGCTCGACCTCCGCGGAGCCGGGGATTTCTTTGCGCGCCTTCTTGAGCGCCGCCCTGGCGGTCAGACCCGATTGGAAGATGATGCGATAGGCTTTGCGGATCGCCTCGATTTGCTCCTTCGCGAATCCCCGCCGGCGCATCCCCTCGACGTTCAATCCCTTGATCCGGGCGCGGTCTCCGGCCGCGTTGCAGTAGGGCGATACGTCCTTGGAGACCATCGAGCCGGCGCCGAGGAGCGCGCCGGCCCCGATCTTGACGAACTGGTGG
>WNFL01427939.1_pt1 | contig 16505 bp, 12 predicted proteins | sample 5400361 | NCBI WGS metagenome assembly WNFL01 (sample SAMN13153351, study PRJNA577476) | soil metagenome | isolation source: 40 cm soil on Douglas fir-dominated hillslope | place: USA:California | collected 2013-09-17 | reverse complement strand
TTCTTCTTCTTTGGGGATGGCTGTAAGTCCGTAGACCAGGCCAGTCAACTCGGCGTCTGGTTTGGGCTTCGTGACAAGGCTGACGACCACGGTGACCAGCACGCAAATCAGCCAGCACCACAGCGCGCGAAACATGTTCTGAGCCTGATCTTGCGCCTGGGACGATAACGCCACGTATTTCACGGCGCCGGGATCGACCTTGACCCAAGCCCACATGCCGATCGAAGACAAAGTCCCAGCAAATAGTCCCCAGAAGCCGCCGGCTGGAGTCGCCCGTTTCCAGAGCATGCCCAATAGCACCGTACCAAACAGAGGAGCAATGAAAAAACTAAAGAGTGCCTGGACGTAGTCCATGATGCTTTGCGAGTGCATCACCAGATAAGCCGTCCCGATGCTGACGGCCACACCCAGCAGTGTGCACCAGCGGCCCATCCTGACCTTCGATTCGTCGGAAGCATTCTTATTGATCAAGGCGCCATAGATGTCATAGGTCCAGACGGTTGCGAAGGCGCTGACGTTGCCGGCCATGCCTGACATGAATCCGGCAATCAGAGCGGTAATGCCGAGGCCGAGCAGGCCGGGTCCGCAGTAACGTGCCAACATGAGCGGCAGAACTTCGTCATAGCCGTGCAAACCCTGCGCTCGCCCTGCATCCGACCACGCGAGATCGCCGGGTACGAGCCGGAGCAGATTGCCGGTATGCGGATCGCGCAACAGCGCCAGACCGAGCAAGCCGGGAAGGATGACGATGAATGGGACCATCATCTTGAACGCCGCCCCAATGATCGGAGCCAACTTGGCTGAGCGGAGATCTTTCGCCGACAAGACGCGCTGAACGACGAGGAAATCGGTGGTCCAGTAGCCCATCGAGATCACGGCGCCCAGTCCAAAAACAATGCCGACCCAGTTGATGCCCATCGGATTATTCGAGAAGTCGCCCAAGGTTGACCACAGGTGGGTGTAAGCGCCGGGGTTCGGCACGTGCTGTTCGGTGAGATTTTGTAGAATACGTGCCTTCAGTCCGCTCCAGCCCCCGGCTTCCACGAGGCCGAGAATCGGTATCAGCAATGCGCCTGCCCAGATGAGGAAGAATTGCAGGACCTCATTAAAGATCGCCGACCGAAGGCCTCCGAGAGCGACATAGATGGCAACCGTGACCGAAGAAATCCAGATACTGACGTGGATGTCCCATCCGAGGACTACGCGCATGACCACGGCCATGGCATACATGTTGATGCCGCTCATCAACACAGTCATGAAGGCGAACGATACCGAGGATAACGTGCGGCTACCCTCGCCGAAACGCAGTTTGAGGTATCCAGGAACTGAATGCGTCTTGCAGATGTGGTAGAAGGGCATCATGACGAGCGCGAGGAACAGCATTGCGGGTATGGCGCCGATCCAATACCAATGAGCGGCGAGGATGCCGTACTTATAAGCGTTGCCCGCCCATCCCATGAGTTCCAGAGATCCGAGGTTGGCCGATAAGAATGCGAGGCCCGCAACCCAGGCGGTCATCTCGCGTCCGGCCATGAAGAAGTCCTCGCCGGTGTTGGCACGCTCTTTCAGGTACAGGCCAATCGCGAGGACGAGGGCAAAATAAAACACGATAATAACAAGATCCACCGACGACAGATGGACCAGAGAAGGTGCAAGCATCAGCGCGAAAGCCTTAGTCATTGAGTTTTTTCCTGGCTGTAGTAAGCGTCTTTGCCAGGCAGATCGGGCGATGGTCGCAGCTCGCCCTCCACAATCTGCCGGTCCAGTTCGTAATCACTATGTGTTTAACAGAAAGGCGTTCATAGGGTACACCCTTGGGCCTGATGGCGATCAAACGATCTTTGCGCGAGTTGCCTCTGGCGTTTCCGAACGTATCAGAGAACCAGGCGGCGACGGACCAATTCGGGGCGATTGTGTATTCTGCTCCGTCCCCATTCACGGAAGGCGATACTCTGAACAAGATGAGCGACGCCGACTTAGCTGCCATCATTCCTCACGGCGGTCTGGCGCTGAACACGTCCCCGCACTTCGTCTCCTACTCAGCGCCCGCGATGATTGCTTTCCGCAAACAGGCCTATCTCGAGTTTTCCCTGAATACCACCCTGCGAGCGAGCGCTGCCGGCAGCCACTACAAAATGGCTGCGCTGGCTTTCGACGATCACGTCGCCCATCTCGTCCGTCGGGTGATGGCTTACTTCAAGGGCGATCTTGATTTCGATGGCATCGCCTTCAGCACTACGATTCACCAGGCGGCCAAGTCCGCTTCGACACAAGACAACGAAGCTGTCGAGTTCTTTCTGCCGACTGCCGCTTTACGATGCTATGAAACGTACGACTGCACCGGGCAGCAGCTTATCGATCAGGGTTCCGTTCTCATCAATGGCGAGAGGGTGAGTCTGGATCTGCAAACAGCAGAGGCTAGCGGGCGGTAAAGACTGTCGAGTAGCGGATTTTCACCCCGACGATTAGCCGTTAGTCTCCGGAAGGTAACAGCGACTCCTCGTTCGTTGGGATGAACTGAGGAAGTGTTGTCAGCGAGGGACAGTCGCCCAGGATAGGCTGCGAGGGTGCGTCCGGACCTCCTTTCGAGTGTGGCAACGGCTTCATTTCGGCAAACTGTTCCTGCTCTGTCGAGCCTTCGAGAGCGGTGGTTGATGACAGGCCGCTGGCGATTACTTGCGTGAGTGCGTCGAAATACCCGGTGCCCACAAAGCGCTGGTGTTTTACGGCTTCATAGCCGTAGCTGGATTCGCGGCTGAACTCTTTTTCCTGCAGGCGGGAATACGCCGTCATTCCCTGTTGCTGGTAACCACGTGCTAACTCGAACATGCTCAGGTTGAGAGCGTGGAACCCGGCCAGTGTTACAAATTGGAACTTGTAACCCATCTTGGCCAGTTCGGTTTGGAAGCGCGCAATGGTCGCATCGTCCAGCTTCTTTTTCCAATTGAAGGATGGCGAGCAGTTGTATGCGAGCATTTTGCCAGGGTATTGGGCGTGAACCGCGTCCGCAAATTGGCGCGCCTCTTCGAGGTTCGGTTCCGAGGTCTCGCACCAAATCAAGTCCGCGTATGGTGCATACGCCACACCGCGAGCAATGGCGGACTTCAGGCCACCGCGAATTTTGAAAAATCCTTCGGAGGTGCGCTCGCCGGTAGTGAATTCGCGATCCCGTGGGTCAATGTCGCTGGTCAGCAAGTGGGCGCTTTGGGCGTCTGTACGTGCCATGATCAGTGCGGGCACGCCGAGGACATCGGCCGCCAGACGAGCGGCGACAAGTTTCTGAATCGCTTCGGAAGTCGATACCAATACTTTTCCGCCGAGGTGTCCGCATTTTTTGGCGGAGGAGAGTTGATCTTCGAAGTGCACGCAGGCGGCGCCGGCTTCGATCATCGCTTTCATTAGTTCGTAAGCATTCAAAGTGCCGCCGAAGCCCGCTTCGGCGTCAGCCACGATCGGAGCAAACCAGTAGGTATCGCCGTTTCCATCTAAGTGGTGGATCTGGTCGGCGCGCATCAAGGCGTTGTTGATCTTGCGTACAACATTCGGCACGCTATCGGCGGGGTATAGGCTCTGATCGGGGTACATTTGACCGGCGTCGTTCGCATCCGCAGCGACCTGCCATCCGCTTAGATAGATGGCCTTCAGCCCGGCCCGCACCTGTTGAACTGCCTGGTTGCCGGTGAGAGCGCCGAGAGCCGCCACATACGATTCGTGATTGAGCAGCCACCAGAGTCGCTCCGCGCCAAGTCGCCCGATGGTGTGCTCCACCTGAATCGATCCGCGCAGCTTGACTACATCTTCACTGCTGTAAGGCCGCTCGACGCCGGTCCAACGCGGGTCTGAGTTCCATTGGCGGTTCATTTCTGAGGCGGTTAAGGTGCGCATGTCGAGACATCCTCGCTGCTGTCTGGTAGCAGTAGATGCCATCCGCGCCGATCCCGGCAAACGTTATCGTCCGTATCGGACGAGTAGTCCATTGCGTCCTATCCGAAGTGTATTGTTGCGGTGTTAGCGCTTACTATAGCAGTCATGAGCACGGCCACGCTGACTAACAATGAAGTCGAATCACAGATTCTAACTACCGAAGCCCAAGCGTTTCTCTTTAGGCTGGCGAGAACTTTCGAATCTCGCCGTCAGGAATTGCTCGGTAGCCGCGTCCTTCGGCAACAGCAGATCGACGCCGGACATCTGCCTGACTTCTTGCCCGAGACGACTGCGCTCCGCGAACAGGAGTGGACAGTGGCGCCTATCCCATCGGACCTGCTCGACCGGCGCGTCGAGATCACCGGTCCCGTCGATCGGAAGATGATCATTAATGCTTTAAACTCCGGCGCCAACGTGTTCATGGCGGATTTCGAAGACTCCAACTCGCCGACTTGGCAGAACAACCTCGAGGGACAGGCCAATCTTCGGGAAACTGTGGCGGNNNNGCAATACCGCCTCAATTCTAAAGTCGCGACGTTGATGGTACGGCCGCGTGGCTGGCATCTCGACGAAAAGCACTTCGAGGTGGACGGCAAAGCGATCTCGGCTTCGTTGTTTGATTTCGGGCTCTATTTCTTCCACAACGCGCATCGGCTGATCGCGAAGGAAAGCGGACCGTATTTCTATCTCCCCAAAATGGAGAGCCATCTCGAAGCTCGGCTCTGGAACGATGTGTTCTGCTTTGCCCAGGATGAGCGTGGGATTCCGCGCGGCACGATCCGGGCAACGGTGCTGATCGAGACGATCCTCGCCGCTTTCGAGATGGATGAGATCCTTTATGAACTTCGCGAACACTCGGCTGGCCTGAACTGCGGGCGCTGGGACTACATTTTCAGTTTCATCAAGAAGTTCAGGAACCGTCCAGACTTCGTGTTGCCAGACCGTGCCCTCTTGACCATGGACCAGCATTTTCTGAAGTCCTATGTCGAGTTGCTTATTCAGACTTGCCACCGCCGCGGCATTCACGCGATGGGCGGGATGGCGGCGCAGATTCCAATCAAGAATGACTCATCTGCTAACGAGAGCGCTTTGGACAAAGTGCGTCAGGACAAACTGAGAGAAGTTTTCGCCGGTCATGACGGGACATGGGTCGCTCACCCGGGGCTGGTGCCCATTGCGAAAGAGATCTTCGATGCGCATATGAAAGAGGCTAACCAGATCCAACGCCATCAGGACCAATTCTGCATCACCGCTGCGCACTTACTTAAGGTGACCGAAGGCGAAATCACCGAAGATGGCCTACGCTGGAACATCGACGTGGGCTTGCAATATCTCGAGGCGTGGCTGCGAGGGTCGGGCTGCGTCCCGATCTACAACCTGATGGAAGACGCTGCCACGGCAGAGATCTGCCGCGCCCAGGTTTGGCAATGGCTGCGGCACGGCGCCACTCTCAGCAATGGGCGACAGGTGACGCAGGAAGTGGTCCGAAACGTCATCGCCGACCTGAAGAGTCGATTGCCCGGAGCACGAGTGAGCGAGGCCGCCGAAATCTACAAACAGATGATGATCAATCCGGATTTCGCCGAATTCCTGACCGTGGTCGCTTATGATTACATCGACTAGGGCAGGCTACTGCGCTCCCGGACGATGAATCGCCAAACATTCGAAATTTCCGATGAGTTCCTCGCTCAACTCAAGGAGGATCTCGTGTGTCGGCATGTGGGCCGTGGCATGGCGTGCCTGGAAGATCACCCACAGCTGCTGACCTCGTTTGATCCTGAACAGAAAAATGCAGGCCGGTTCGTGGGGTACGTGGCGCAGTGGGTGGACATTGGGTTTCAACGTCCGAACTTGATCGGCGAAATGGTTTCCCGCTTCGTCAAGCTTGTGCGAAGCCGCCTTCCCGTTCACGATTACATGTACTTGAGACTTGCCGAAGGGATGGTCGCGATGGCGGAGGAAGTTACCGAAAAGGCGATCCGAAACTTCGATGTCGTACTCGGTCTGGAGGACGAGACGAGCGACCTGGAATTGCTGTCCGTCGCTAATTTCTGGAAGGCCCGCTGCTTACGGATGAAAGGCGACTACGATCAGGCGCTGGCCTACGCGGTCAAGGGCAGGGAACTGGCTGCCGGACTTGGGCACGAGCCGATGGCGGCTGTGATGCGCGTATTGGAGAGCTGGCTTTACTTTCAAAAAGGAAACCCGCAACAGGCGATTGCGATCTTGCAGGAGGCAGAGGCGACCCTGCTCGAGACCGACGACTATCTTACGTTGGGAAACATCCAGTCTTCTTACGGGCGCATCGCCCGGCGTCAGGGGCGCTATCAACACGCCATCGACCATTTCAGCGCGGCCATCGTCGAGTACAAGAAACGCGATCTCCAGCATCGCAACGTGGCCCGCTCACTTACTAACATGGCCTCGGTCAAGCGGCTTCTTGCCATGCAGTTGGGCAGGAAGATCGATGCTGATGTGGCCCGGCGGCGTAAGGTAGTGGCGCGCGATCGCGCCAGCTTGACTCAGCGGCGACAGCAACATCGCAGCCGTTTTGAGCAGCTGCGCCAGGAGGCACTCAGCGAGCTGGCGGAAGCGGCTGCAATCTATGAGCAGTATCGCAATCACCACGGCCTGGGCAGCGTGCATTTGAATTATGGCTACCTGCATCTCGATAACGGGGACCTCGAACTCGCCGACGTAGAGGCTACAGCGGCGTTCCAATTGGGAGAAGAAAAACGCGATTACATCCTCATGTCGCGGGCGCGGCTCCTTCAGTGCATGAGTGAGAACGCACGGGTAGAAGAGGAGATCGGCGAGAGCGCCGGAACTGGTAATCACGCGCGTCTGGCCCAGGACAATGCCAAAGAAGCGCTGGAGTTGGCGAAGCACACGCAGAATCGGCGTCTGCTGGTCGACGTCTACATTTGGCAGGGATTGACGTGTTCGAACCGTTTCTTTGAGGACTTCGAAGCTGCCCGTCATTGCTACGACCAGGCAATGATCTTGTCGAAAGACCATCAACTTGAGGACAGCTGGGAAGACATTCAAACGCTGAAGGCAAGAACCCTTCGCGCCGGAACGGTCAATCCTATGCTGCGCGCCTGGTCGCAGGGATCGGTTGGCAACAAGACGCTTCAGCAGATTATTGAGGAGTTCGCAGAATTGATCGTCCCCAAAGTGTGGGAGAGGGAAGGGCGCAAAGTTTCGCGGGTTGCGGTCCGACTTTCGATGTCACCGAAGAAGGTGCGGCGGATCCTCGATCGTGTGGGAAAGCATAAGCCCGGGGGCAAGCAGCGGTAGGATCTGTTTTGCCGCTCCGTCCACTGACTGCTCGATTTGTGGGCTGACGTAAGCCTCACCAATTCCTCGGTCGAGATACGCCATAAAGACGATCCATATTCGTCCCCGAATTGCCCCTGCGCAGAGGCATGATGTGAGGCGGTCTTTAAGCCTACTTTCTCCAAGCACGCCTGGGAAGTTGAGCCTGCTCATTGTAGTCGCGACGCGGGCTGCACGGAGCCGTCGGATTCAGTTGCGGCATTCGCAATTCCAGTGTTGCCCGACTCATCGAGCTTGGCCAGCATCTCATTGGCCGGTGCATATCCGCGTGCGGCGGCCTTCTGTAGCCAGGATCGAGCCGTTGCAAGATCTTTCGCAACGCCGGTGCCCTGGTAATACATAAGGCCAATATCCCACTGCGCAATTGGGACTCCTGCGTCGGCCGCTTTTCTGTACCACGTTGCCGCTTCCGCCAAGTTGCGAGTTACACCTCTGCCGCTAAAATAAAGGCGGCCGATCATCCATTCCGCCACCGCAGATCCCTGATCGGCCGCGTTCCGGTACCAATGCATCGCTTCACCGTAATTTTGCGATGTGCCCTGGCCATCTCGATACATCGAGCCGAGATTCACTTGAGCCTGGCGATATCCATGTTCTGCCGCCCTTCTCATCCAGTGCATCGCTTCACCGTAATCCTGTGAAACACCTTTTGATTGGAGGTACGCATTCGCGAGATGAACTTGCGCCATGAGCCATCCTGCTTGCGCACCGGAGGACTCCATATCCAGGCCGCGCTTGTACCAACGTTGCGCCTCGTGAGCGTCCTGGGGAACGCCATTGCCGCTGGCGTAAATGTCGCCAATTCTGACATTCGCCAGCGCTACGGCGGCGGCTTCGGAGCGAAGATCGCTCCATTGTCCCGGCGACTCCGAGGCCGACATGGATGCGGCTTTCATGTACCAGCGTAGTGCTTCAGCAGGGTTCTCGTTTACGCCGATCCCGCGTTCATGCATTCGGGCAACGTTGTATGTTCCCCAGGTGGAACCTTTTTCAGAAGCCTTCACGTAATGCATGTAAGCTTCGCTGGTGCTGGGATCGCTGATCAAACCGTTTTCTGCGAATTGACCCAGATAGTCTTCAGCGTACGCATCACCGAGATGGGCCGCGGCTCGAAGGTGGCGGAAGCCGCTCCCGCGATCTTGAGGAACATCAAAACCGTTGGTCAGGATCACTCCAAGGTCGCATTCGGCGCGAGCATAGCCTTGGCGCGCTGCCTTCTCCAGCCACGCCCGTGACTCATCAGGGTCGCGGTCCAGGCCACGTCCATCAAACAGGGCTTCGGCTAATCTCGTCTGCGCTTCCGCGTTACCTATGTCGGCTGCTTTGCGATAGAGTTCCGCAGCTTTGGCTTCGTCCTGCTGCACGCCGGAGCCGAGCCGGTATCTGTTGGCGTCGGAGAGTAGTTCGTGCTCGGCGCTTTGAGCGCGTGTGTGGGACGGGTTTACGGGCCGGTGAGCGTGAGCGTCTACCTTGTGTTCACTCAGCTTTTCAAATGAGTGGCCTTTCACGCGAACTCGCGAATGACCAATCTGCCGAATAAGGTTGTCATTGGCTCCGCCAGTTCGAAGCTGCTCCTCGAGAGCGTGGTTCAACTCAAAATCAACGCCGTATTCTTTTACCAGCGCGGCCATGCGCGCGTTCGGTACTGCGGATTTGAGTCCGTGTTCGAGGTCGGCCAGAGAAAGCGGGCGGGGAGCGCTGTGCTGCGCTCTTGTTGGTCGGGCAGCCACACTGGTCGCTGTGACTAGCAACAGGGTGCCGACGAGTAAAGCCTTGGCGCGCATGTTCATCTCCGGTTCGCTATGATCTGATTTTCCGCTTGCATTGCGCGACGGGCGCGCGCGAGACGCGCCTTCGCTGCGGCACTGTTCCCATCGACTTGCCAGGCACGTTTGTAATACGCAATGGCCGCGTTGTAATTGCCTTTGTCCATCTGTCGGTCGGCAGAATCGATGTAACTCTGTGCGGCTCGCGCCGGATTTCCGCGTTGCGCTGTTGCCAAGATTGGTCGGCGTGCCATAGCTGATGCCTGCATCCTCGATGACACTGCTCGATGCGAGTTCGCACCTGGCCTGGAGGCAACACGTTCGGTAGCTCCACGATACCCGCGTTCCAGTGTTATTACCCGGCGTTCCGGTCCGGATTTCGCGCGGGCATTCCTTGAAATTGGAGCAGAGGTAGTATGCGAGCCTCTCTGCTGCCGGGACACGTATCTGTCTTCTCGCGGTGCAATCTCAGTCTTATCCGGCTCGAGTCTTATCCGGCTCGGCCGTTCGTTCGACGCCATTCTCGACTGGCATCGGTTGCGGCGTGTCGGCTGTCTCGAGTTGCGTCACCTCTCGCACTGGAACTACCTGACCACTGCCGTGGGAGCTTTCCTGTAACTGCGCGACTTGCTCATCGAAAGAGGGTCGCGACGTTGGCGGCTGCCTCTTCATGAAGAATCTCTCGGGTCGGCCGCCCCGCACAATCGACGACGGACTCGCCGGACGATTCGTCGCCGAAAGGGTTTCCCTGGTTGGAACGATGGACAGATTCCCGGTCATCATCAAACCGTTGCGAAAAGCTTTGGGACTCAACCCTTTTGGCGCAGAGTGTCCTGTGGCGAAGCGATCTGCTGGAAGGGTGGAGATCGCTTTGCGAACTCGTTCATCGATGGTGGCCAGACCGACACTGGAAAAATGGCTGCCATCAAGCAGCGGGGCGACGACGCCGGCTCCGCGATTGATGTACGCAATGTCGCTCGCGTCGGTGATACTGACGGCGCTAAAGTGTGAGCCATTCGGTCCGTACCACGGGTAGAAGTAATCCCCTGGACCAAGTGGCAGCCAGCCTAACGATCCGAAGCCGACCGCAACCCCGCGGTGATGTCCGAATCCGAAGAACGAGACATAGGCGGGGGCCCACTCCGGCCGATAATTGTTATCACCATGAGATGGACCCGGCCACCACATCCACGATTTGCCATAGAGGAACCAGCGTCCGTAATGATACGGTGTCCATCCCCAAGGTTCGTGCGAGACCCACGTCCATCCCCAATACGGCTCCCATACCCAGCGTCCGGCGCGATAAGGAGTCCAGTTCGAGGCGACGGTCGGCGCCCAGACCAGGCCGTAGTCCTGCACGTTGAGCCAGTAGCCGTAGGCATCGAGGTCCTCACTTCCCATGTAGTAGCGGTTAGTGTGGTTCCAGGATTGAGCGTTGCGAATGGTTGCGTCGCGATCGTCGTTCCAGGAATCCCAAGTGTCATTTGTCGGCGCCCCGCCGAGCACATTGCCCGCATCGTCGGTGGTGCCACGCACGGTCACGGCTTGGCCGAGCGACGTGCGCGTGCTTCCGTGCGGCGTCGAAATGTCGGCTGTTCCGGCGCGCACAATCACTTGCGTCTCAAAGCCATTCACCTCTACGCGGTAAACACCTTCCTTGGATGTGGGGCGGATGGCCGCATTCGGCGTGTCGATCTCGACCGCACTGCCGGACTCCTTGGAGACGGTGTAGTATGCGAGCCCTTGTCCGATCTGGACCTGGATCTGCGCTTGCTCTGCGGTTGCAATCTTCGCCAGCGAATTATTTCCGAGACGAAGGATGTTCGCATGGTCGAGTTGCAGTTCGGCCTTCGAACGGTCTCCGGTGGAGATCCTGTCGCCCGCGACCAGCGGCTGGTTCAGCGCTGCGGCCGACCAGTCACCTGTGTCGCCGCGCTGCACGGAAACGTCGCCCTGGATCACGCTGACGCGCGCCACTCCGGGCGGAATGTTGATCTGCGCGCTGGAGATTATCGTTAGGAATCCAGGTAAGAACACCGACAACAGAAAGTTGCGATTCATGCCCACCTGACCGGGAAAAACGAGTTACTGGGAGAGCCTTTAATGAGTCGCAGTGCAGTTGCCCTGCCAGACTTGCGATCGCGTGGGAAGCGCAACTCCTTTGCTTCCATGAAACGCGTAGCGCCGATTACGTGTTGCGAAAGGTGGAACTGGCCGACTTCAGCCATGAGTGGTGGTTTTCGGCCACCGGGTAAGCACAATGTAAGGCGCAAAACATACTCTGTCGCGCACCCTCACGGTTGGGTTAGGCCTCATGGGAACGAAGAAATTCCATCAGTCGGAATGTGTCGCGGAATGCTTCGGTGCCCCCACTGGCAGTGGCGGAGAAGGCTCCGCACAGGTTTCCGTATGCCATGCACGTCCTCAGATCCGCTCCACGCAGGAATTGGTGGAGGAATCCGGCGTCGAAGCTATCACCCGCGCCGACAGGATCGATGACAGTTACCGGTACCGCGGGCGCGCTGTATCGGTGCCGATCCCGAATCGCAATGGCGCCGCGGGCACCCATTTTGATCACGACCGTTCCCACCTTTTGTGCGAGCCGCGAAAGGGCGGTTTCCATGTCGTTAGCCCCGGAAATCTTCATGGCTTCGCGCTCATTGGGTAGCAGGATGTCCACGTGAGGCAGAATGTCTTCGAGGGCATTATCCCATCGGTCATCTGGGTCGTCATTGGTGTCGAGCGAGGTAGTTAGGCCAGCGGACTTCATTTGACGAAAAAGTTCTGGCAGACGAGGCAACAGTTGCCGCTGCAGAAACAAGGATGACATATGGAAGTGGCGCGCGGATGCGAGGTAACCGAAATCAAGATCTTCGAAGCGTAACTCCGAAATCGTCCCCGGATAGGTGAGGATGTGACGCTGCGGTCCGTGGGGCAGAATCAGCGTTACGCCGGACTTACCGCCGTGCTTGACGTGCGACAGGTCGACACCACTTTCACGCAGGCCTTCCATCGCGAGGGTTCCGAAAGAGTCGTCGCCTACTTTCGTGACGAAGCCCACGCGGCTGCCGAGAGCGGCCAAATTGTGCGCCAGGATGGCGGAAGAACTGCCTAACGTGATGGCGAAGTTGCTGGCGAGCAGTTCTCGCTCCACAGGCATTTGTTCGGGCAGGCCGTAGAGAATCAGATCGAGATTGATCTCTCCTGCGATCGCGATGTCGAGCTTGGACATTGCAAGCAGCCGTTTGCTTCGTGGGATTCGTTAAATGCTTAGTGCCGTTTTGAGTTCAACCACGCGCGTCAAATTTTTCGGCGAATCGGGATCGAGACCCTTCTTGATTCCATAATAGACTCCGCATAGTTGACCCCAAATCGTGAATGCAGCGGAGCGCACATACTCGGGTGACTGGAGCCCAAGTTCGATTGCGAAGTCAGAGGCGCGATGGGCGCGGTCCTCTACGCGATTCGCGATCACCATAGTTGCCGCGCCTAAAGCTTTCATTTCTTCGAGTAACTCCAACTCTGCGCTGTAGGAAGTTTCGGACATAAGAAACGTGATCAGGGTCTCCGGGCCTGCAATCGACTTCGGACCGTGGCGGAACTCCAGAGAGTGAAAGACCTGGGCATAGGAGGACGAGGATTCGGTTACCTTCAACATACACTCCGACGCAATACCGAACAGAGGGCCTTGCGCCAGAAAAACGAAATCAGCAAAATTGCGAGAGTCGATAAATAACTTTAGACGCTCCGGAATGTCTTTCAGGAGGGGCTTGACCTGCAGTGGAAGCTCGGTCAGTGCGCGCCGAAAATCTTCGTTGCCGGAGATGGTTGCCGCGAGGTATTGCAGCGCCAGCAGCATGGACGTGAACGACCGTGTCATGACCATGCTCTGCTCGTCCGCGTCGAGAAGTTTCAACGTTACGCTGCTGGCTGCTTCGAGCGGCTGGCCGTCGGCGCAGGTAAGGGCAATGGTGCGAAGATTATGGTCCTTCTCCAGCATTTGCGCGCTGCGCACCGTCTCCGAGGTGCGGCCGGAGCGTGAAATCACGACTGGAATATAGTCCCGTCCGGGATGCAGCGTGAGTGCCGGATACATCAGCAAGTCGGAGGCAGGAATCGCATGTGCCAGTAACTTGCAATGGTTGAAAACGGAGGCGGCGGCCTGCGCCAGATAATAACTGGTGCCACAGCCCACAAAGAGCCACTCCGCTCCAGATCGCGCGAGTTGAAGCGCCGCGCTCAATTCTGAGCCGGTTGCGAGTCGGGCCAGACATGCGCTCCAGCACTGCGGCTGGGAAAAAATCTCGCTCAGCGTGTGCCGGCCCTGTTGCGTAATTTCTGCCGAGTTCATTGGGTCTGCTGACTCCCTTTACACTAAGGTTACTTTTACTCCTGCTTCTTTGAGCGCGTGCAAATCTGCCTTTGGAATGTCCTTGTCTGTAATCACTTCATCGACGGCGTTGACTGGCATGATGTTACACAGGCTGCGACGGCCAAACTTACTCGAATCGCACACGGCGACGGTTCTGCGCGCAATCTCGACCATCACGCGGTTGACTTCGGACTCCAGCAAATTCGGAGTAAAAAGGCCAGCCGTGGTGTCGAAGCCATCGACGCCGAGGAACAATATGTCGGCGCTGAGTTGGCGCAGAGATCGTTCGGCCAGCGGACCAACCAGGGAAAATGAGTTTGGGCGCAACGTGCCGCCACTCAGAATGACTTCGATATGCGTGCCCGCCAATTCCGCCGCTATATTGATCGCATTGGTAATCACGGTGAGACGAGACAAGTCTTTCAGCGCTCGCGCAATCGCGGTGGTCGTCGTGCCGGAGTCGAGCAGGACGGACTGACCTTCTTCCACCAAGCGCACCGCTGCGCGGGCAATCTGTGTCTTGGCCTTGCGGTGGAGTTTCTCCTTCTCGCGCAAGGTTGGATCGAGCAGGGCGCCGGCTTGTATGGGCAGCGCGCCTCCGTGGATCCGCTGGATGAAGCCCTGCTTGTCAAGGAACTCGAGATCTTTGCGGATGGTAATCTGCGAAATACGAAAATGCCGCGCCAGATCTTTAACGAGCACGCGTCCATCCCGGTGCAGGACCGAAAGGATTTCGCGGCGGCGTTCTTCATTGAGCAAACCGTTGGCGGCCATGGTGTTTCGATTTGTTTCGAATAGCGACTTTCCTTGATCCGCATCGAAACTGTCAAGCGCTATTTCGGTTGCGAACCCTTGAACCGGGCGAATAGCGCCTCCGCGTTTTGGTGGTACACCTTCGCCAGCACGTTGCCCGGTAAGCCGAGACCGTAAATCATCCAGCGCCCTTGCTGCGGATATTGTGCGTAGGGGAAATATTCGTCTTCGGTCTCGAGCCAGCGGAAATAGTTCTGATACATCTCTGCTCCGGCGCCCTCATCGGTGCCGAACATGATGCGATCGGAATACTTCATGAAGATGTCCCGTGTGCGCCGCGGCTGACGTCCGAGTTCGCCTTCGCGTGCGCCGGTTTCGATCATGACGTTCGGAAACTTGCTCAGCGTTTGCTCGACGAAGTCCAGGTTTTCGGGCCAACTGCCAAAATGTAGCGCTACGAATGTGGTATGCGGATGCTTCGCGAACACTCGATCGCGTTGCGCAAGCAACTCCCGCATGGAAGGGAACTGCGGGCCGTAGAAGCTCCAGTCCGGATGCTCGATTAATTCCTCGTAGCGCTCGTTGCGCGCATCGATAGGATGGAAAAATGCCTCTGGATCGGCCACATGAATGAATACCGGAATGCCAAGGCGTCCGCATTCTTCCCATGCGGGATCGAGGCGCGAATCATCGATTGGGATCAACTTGCCGGTCGAATCACGCACGCCGAGGCCGAGTTCCTTTAGCACCTTCAGGCCGCGCGCGCCGCGGGTAACGGACTCATCGATCTGGCGAACCATTAACTGGCTGAAATCAGGATCGTTGATCTTTGACCAATCGAACTGCGTGAACACGACGAAGCGCTCGGGATAAGGCTTGACCACGTCGTCGATGATGCGTTGCAATTTGTCTCCCCACATGCCGGTGAGGATCACGATGGTCTTGATGTTGAGCCGGTCCATGCGGGCGATCATTTCCTTGGGATCGACTCGGTCTCCGATGCCGACCGCATCGTTGGTGTGGGTGTGTACGTCTATGACAGGGAATTTCGCGCGCTGGGTTTCGTGTACTGCGGCATGGAGCGCGGGTTCAGGATGAAAGTCCTTGAGCAGGATGGTCTTTTTGCTGTCGGCGTCGGCGGCAGACTTGTAACCGATGCCGGTTTGTTGCGCAACACCTTCTGATCCAGCGGCGAGAGCCAGGACCAGAGCTGTCGTTGCGATCCTCTTAGTCACGAGGCGCTGCCTACAGTAATTTTCATTCTCTCGCATCCTCAAAAGTAGAACTTCAGAGCGAACTGGATCTCGCGGGGGGCGCGCGCTGCCAGCGGGTATCCGAAACTGCTGGCGCGAGGGTTGTCAGGAGTATTGATGTTATTTGGATCCAGCTCGAGGGGCGTCGGCTCGGCACTGATTGCGCCAAATTGTCCAAACAAGAAATTCGTGTGGTTGAGGACGTTGAAGAATTCCGCTCGGAATTCGAGGCGCATTTGCTCGCGAATCGGAAATTGTTTTACAAGTGAGGCGTCCCACGTCTTGTACCCCGGACCCTGGATGATGTTACGTCCGGAGTTGCCGAACGTCCCCTGGACATTGTTATCCTCGAAAGCGCAGGTATTGAATAGCGTTTCCGCGACGCACGGTCGGCCATTCGGATTGCCGACGCGGTTGGGGCGCGCGCAATTAAATCCGACCGTACCGCCGCAATCGGAATTGGAGACCGAGACGATGTCGGTGGCGGTGTAGTAATTTCCGGTGGCGGCGGAGAAGACGCCGTTCATCTGCCAATTGCCCAGAATCTGGTTTACGAAGCCGGAAGCGTTCTTCGCAAACGTGCGTCCGCGGCCGAATGGTAATTCGTAGACGTAACTGAATACAAAGCGATGGCGAACGTCGAAGTCGGCGTTGCCATATTCGGCGTTGGGAAAGCGCTGGTCGCGGAAGTCTCCATTGTTTACCGATCCCAGGCTGGCGCTGGAGGCGTTATCGAGGGCATGCGCGTAGGTGTAGGCCGCTTCGTACTGCAGCCCATGCGAGAAACGCTTCTCGAGTCGAACCTGGAGCGAGTTGTAATTCGATTGCGTATTCGATCGAAAAGTGCCGATGCTGGTATCGAGAGCGGGATTGCAGTTGTCCGGAGTATCGAGGCTGCATGAGCCCGGAGCACCGGGCGCAGCGTTATTGGCAGGGCGGCGCGGCGCGGTGGCCTGGCTAGGATCGGCGGTAGGCGTACTTTGGTTGCCATTGTAAAACGCGAAAAGTTTCAACCCGCGAGAGCCCGCATAGGAAACCTCGAGAACGGTATCGTGGGGCAACTGATACTCCAGACCCATGTGCCACTGCTGTGTGTAA
>WNFL01333093.1_pt1 | contig 16511 bp, 12 predicted proteins | sample 5400361 | NCBI WGS metagenome assembly WNFL01 (sample SAMN13153351, study PRJNA577476) | soil metagenome | isolation source: 40 cm soil on Douglas fir-dominated hillslope | place: USA:California | collected 2013-09-17 | reverse complement strand
GCGTTCCGCGGCGGCATCGCGTTCGACACTCGGGTGAGCCTCACCGTGGACGACTACAAGGCCCTCGCCAAGGACGCCGGCTACGTGAAGGCGGTCGTACCGGAGCTGACGCGCAACCTCCAGGTCAAGCGCAACGGCCAGAACATCAACGTGAGCGTCGTCGGCACCACGCCCAACTACGTGCCGGTGAAGAACTACACGATCACGGCGGGACGAATGTTCACGGCGGGAGAGGACGAGTCGCGGCGCGGATATGCGGTGCTCGGGTCGGCGATCCCCGAGATGTTCAACGCCAATCCCCTCGCGATGATCGGCCAGATGCTGCAGATTCGCGGCATTCCATTCGAAATCATCGGCGTGCTGTCGGAGAAAGGCTCCGGCGGCGGGTTCGGTAACCCCGATGAGCAGATTCTCATTCCGCTGTCGAACGCACGGTACCGCACGATGGGGACCGATCGCTTGCGGTCGATCACCGTCGATGCATCGGACGTGAATCACATGACGCTCGCGATGATCGAGATCGAGCGGGTCCTGCGGCGCGAACACAAGATCCGCCCCGGCGCGGAGAACGACTTCCAGATCCGCAACCAGGCCGACATCCTGTCGACGTTCCAGCAGACCACCGAGACCTTTACGTATCTGCTGGCCGGCATCGCGGCGGTGAGTCTGCTGGTAGGCGGGATCGGCATCATGAACATCATGCTCGTGTCGGTCACGGAGCGGACGCGCGAGATCGGCGTCCGTAAGGCGCTCGGCGCCACGCGCTTCAACATCATGTTCCAGTTCCTGGTCGAGGCGCTGGTGCTGTGCGCGGTGGGGGGCATCATCGGCATCCTGTTCGGGACGTTCGGTGCCGTGATCCTCTCGAAGCTGGCGCATTGGAATACGTCCATCAACGCCTTCGCCGTGCTGCTAGCGTTCGTGTTCAGCGCGATCGTGGGCTTGTTCTTCGGCATCTGGCCCGCGCGACGCGCGGCGAGCCTCGATCCGATCGTGGCCCTCAGGTACGAATAGTCGTTTTCAGGAGGGCTGGGAGAAGGGAGATGTCAGAAGGACGTGACGGTTCGTAATTGAACCGGGCGAACCTCTCCCATCTCCCTTCTCCCGCATTATTTTGAGTCCCATGCTCCCCGCCCTCCTCCTGCTCCTCCAGGCTTCCGGCGATCCTCCGATATACGACGGCCGCCTCAAGCAACGGGATGTTCACATCCCCCGCGTCGAGGCGACGGTCACGATCGACGGCGTGCTCGACGAGTCCGTGTGGAAGAGCGCCGCGCGGCTCACCGGGTTCACGCAGTACCGCCCGATCGACAGCCGGCCCGCCGCCGACTCTACGGCGGTGCTGGTCTGGTACGCACCCGACGCGATCTATTTCGGGATCCGCGCCTACGAGGCGCACGGCAACGTGGTGCGGGCCACGCTCGCCGACCGCGACAACATCGACGCCGACGACAACGTCCAGATCCTGCTCGATACCTTCAACGACCGCCGCCGCGCCCTGCTCTTCGCCGTGAATCCGTACGGGGCGCAGGAGGACGGCGTGCGGAGCGAGGGGCTCGCCGGTGCCGCGGGGGGCCAGAACGCGGGATTCCGATTTGACGGAGTGGTGGACCTGAACCCCGACTACGTCTATCAGTCGCACGGCCACGTCACGCCGTGGGGTTACGAGATCGAAGTGCGGATCCCCTTCAAGAGCCTACGCTACCAGAGCGGCGCCACGCAGGACTGGGGCCTGCAGATCGTCCGCATCACGCAACACACCGGTTATGAAGACACTTGGACGCCGGTCGTGCGGGCCAGCGCCAGCTTTTTGATTCAATCCGGCAGCCTGAAAGACCTGACGGGTCTGCGCCGAGGGCTCGTGATGGACGTGAGCCCGGAGTTCACCTCGCGCGTGGATGGCGCTCCGAAGGCGGCCGCGTACGGCTACGGCACGGTCGATCCCCAGCTCGGCCTGAACCTGCGCTGGGGGATCACCCAGAATCTGAGCCTCACCGGCACCGCGAACCCTGACTTCTCGCAGGTCGAGGCGGACGTCGGTCAGGTGACGGTGAACCAGCGGTTCGCGTTGTTCTTCCCCGAGAAGCGGCCGTTCTTTCTCGAAGGGCTCGAGCAGTTCGACACGCCGAACGCGCTGATCTACACGCGCCGCATCGTGTCCCCCGTCGCCGGGGCGAAGCTGACGGGCAAGGTCGGCGGGACCGCGGTCGCCTACATCGGCGCGGTAGACGACGTCTCCGCATCGCTCACGGGAACCGATCATCCGGTCGTGAACCTGCTGCGGCTGCGGCGCGACCTCGGCGCCAGCTCGACGCTCGGCGTCGCCTACACCGACCGCATCGAGGGGAGCGACTACAACCGCGTGCTCGGCGCCGACGCGCGCGTCATCTGGAAGAAGATCTGGTTCTCGGACGCCCAGATCGTCAGCTCCTGGACGCAAGACGCCGCAGGCGTACGGGCTGGCGAGCTGTGGGACGTGACCCTGTACGACCTCACCGGCCGCTCCTACGGCAACCACGCCGAGCTCGTCGGCATCAGTCCGGACTTCAAGGCGGCGAGCGGGTTCGTGAATCGCGTGAACGTGGTGCAGGCCCGCATCTTCAACCGCTTCTCGATCTACGGGAAGCCGGGGGCGTTGCTCGAGCAGGGCACCACGTTTTTCATGATCCAGCCGACGTGGCGCTACCACGACTTCCCCGGCAGTACCCTCGAGGGCTCGATCGGCGAGACGATCCTGCTCACGCTGCGCGGCGGGTGGGGCGTCAACGCCAACTGGAACAACGCGCATCAACGATTCGACCCGCCCGACTACGTGGGCGACTCGGTGGAAGTCAGTCCGGGCGTCCGCGTGCCGTTCGCGGTCCCTCACGGGCTATACAACCTGTGGGGCGGCAACGCGGGGTTCAACACGCCGAACCGCGCATTGACGTTCAGCGCGAACGTCGGCGTCGGCCAGGGCGCGATCTTCGCGGAGGCCGCCGAAGGGCGAGGCCTGAACACGTTCGTCGGCCTCACGTGGAAGCCGACGAGCGGTCTGCGCATCGATGGACAGTGGGTCCACGCTCGCATCACCCGATCTCGGGACGGCAGCTGGTTCTCGACGGCGAACATTCCGCGCCTCAAGATCGAATACCAGCTCAACCGCGACATCTTCTTCCGGTATGTCGGCCAGTACTTCGCGCAGGAGCGCGACACGTTGCGCGATCCTCGCAACGGCGCGCCGCTCGTCATTGGGGGGAACGCACAGCCGCGAACCAGCGACACCGACTTCCGCAACGACGTCCTGTTCTCCTACAGGCCGACCCCGGGCACGGTGTTCTTCTTCGGCTACGGCGCGTCGCTCAGCGAGCCGACGGCATTTGGTTTCCGAAACCTGCGGCGCACGTCCGACGGGTTCTTCCTCAAGGCGAGCTACTTGTTCCGGATGTAGGTTTCGGTCGTGGTCGACCACGCGCTGAGTCTCGAGAGCCAGCTCGTCCAGGAGCAGGACGCCAAGCAGCGGCAGTATGTGCTCGCGAATACGCGGGCCCGCTGGGGTTTCGTCGGCTTCGGCATCGTCCTGCTGATCGCGGTCAAGGTCGCTCGGCTCGTGCCGCTCTCCATCTGGTTCATCCCCGCGTTCGCCGTCGCCTTCGCCGCCGCGAACTACGGGGTGCGGCGTCTGGCGGAGCGCACGGCGTTCCAGCCGTGGTACGCCCAGCTCAATCTCGTCGTCGGCTGCCTGATGATCTCGGCAGCGCTCTACGCGATTGGACCCACCGGCCACGTGCTGTACGGCGCCTATCTCATCGCCCCGTTGCAGGCGGCGCTGTACTTGGGGCGGCGCGAGGCATGGGGCGCGCTCGGGATCAATCTCGCGGGGTTCGGCCTGATCACCGCGCTGCGAGGGTGGAGCGGGTCACTCTACCTGCAGGAATCGCTGGTGCTGTTGTTCGCGTGCGTCGCGCTCGTGCCCATGCTGGTGCGCATTGTGGATCGGCTGCTCGCTGCGCGGGGCGTGCTCGCCCACGTGGAGCGCGGCGACCTCCGGGTGCGCACCAAGGACCCGGAGCTCGACGAGATCGGCTACCTCGGCGTCAGCGTCAACCGCACGACCGAAAGCATCGCCGACATCGTGCGCCAGGTGCAGCATCAGGGCCAGGAGCTCGCCGCGATGGCCCAGACGCTCGCCGCGTCGGCCGAGGAGCTGCAGGCCGGCTCGCAGCAGATCTCCGCCACCTCCCAGCAGCTGTCGGAGGGCACGGAGCGGCAGCGGCAACTGATCGGGCATGGTCGGGAGGACTCACAGGCGGCGTCTGACGTTGCCGTCTCGCTGCACCAGCGAGCGCAAGAGGCCGAGCATCAGATCACGGAGATCGCGCAGCAGGCGCGGCGGCGCGGCGAGGAAGTGTCGCGCGCCAGCTCGCTCCTGATGAACCTGCTCGTCCAGATGGACCATGCGGCGGAGGTCGCCCTCGCGCTCGACCGCGAGTCGCGGGAAATCGGCAAGCTGGTCGAGGGGATCACGCGCATCGCCAGCCAAACCGACCTGCTCGCATTGAACGCCGCGATCGAGGCGGCGCGCGCCGGCCAGCACGGACTCGGCTTCAAGGTGGTGGCCGGCGAGGTGCGTAAGCTAGCGGAGCAGAGCGCGCGATCGGCCGAGGAGGTCCGCGTCCGCGTGCGGGACACGCAGTCGCAGATCGCGCGGGTCGTCGAAGCGATGAGTCAGGGCAAGGAGGCGGCGCAGGGCGTGGGCAAGATGGCCACGACGGTCCAGGGCGCCCTCGACGCGATTCACTCGGATCTGAACAGGACGGTCCAGTTCGCCACGACGTTCGCCGCCGAGACGGAGAACCAGACGATGCGGATGAGCGAGGTGCTGCGGCGGATGGAAGAGGTGGCGCACATCGCCGCCGGGGCCGCCGACGGCGCGCAGCAGACGTCAGCAGCGACCGAGGAGCAGATCGCTTCACTGGGTGAGCTCACGGCGACATCGCAGCACCTGTCGACGGCGGCCGCGCGACTCGCCGAGACGATTCAACGGTTTACGGTCAACGGCACATCAGGGGTGGAAAAACTCTAGCTACCACCCCTTCAGCAGCGGCGCGTCGCCGAAGTCCCACAACAGGAACGCGGTGAGGGTGACCTGTCCACGATCAGAGCCGTTCACAGGAATCCCTGCCCCGACCGACCCAGCCACATGCCCAAGCTTCGATAGCCGGATCCATGTCTGAGGATGAAGCGTCAGGATGCCCGGTGATCCCCGCGCCCAGTCCCATCCCGCCTCGACCATGGGCACGAACCGGCCCACCTCGCGCCCCGCGCCGAGCCGGAACGATCCGGCGGCGATCCCCTCGGTCTCCTCCCAGCCGGCGACTGCCTCCCCCTGTACGATGAAGTCGGGTCGCTGGAACCCAAACGCGACGAACGGCTCGAGCTCCCAGCGATCGCGGCGGCCCCAGGGCGGACTCGCCTCGAGGCCGACGCTCGCCAGCGCGCGCCGCTCGAGGCTGTGCCAGAGGTTGTACTTGATGGCGGCGGTGGCGTGATCGAAGGGACGGTCGAGCGAGTCGAACACCGTCGACGCGGCGAGCTCGAACTGTAGCCGGCGCCCGGCGCGGCGCTCGTAGATCACTTCCTGGCCGCGACCCTCATCGGTGATAACCAACTCGTTCTCGGGATACGCCTTCTCGGCAAGAAAGGCGCGGGGGAAGTTCAGCTCACCCGGCGGCCAGCCGCGCTCGCGACACAGAGAGCGGACGTAGCGCACGACCATTCGGATCTGCTCGGGCGTGGCGGCTTCACCGTAGGCGGGCATGTCGAGCGACAGGCCGAATGCGGCGCCGCCTTGCGTCACGATCCCCACCCACTGGTCTTCGGTCTCGGCCGTGCTGGCCGGACACGAGGCGAGATCGGCGGGCCGGACGTCGGTGCGGACCGACGCGACGGGCGTGCCGCGGGCGTCTGCGCCGTGGCAGCGGGAGCACCAGGCGGTGTAGAGGCTGTCGCCCGTCCCCTGGCCGCTGAGGCTAGACGCCCACAGCGCGGCGCAGGCGACGAGCCTGAGCATTCGCGGCACGCCGAATCTCCTCCACTTTAGCGGTCTTCAGGACGCCGTCCCTCACCACCACCCGCCCGTCCACCAGCACGTGACGCACGTCGGCAGCGCGGGCGCTATACACGATCCTCGAGATCAGATCAGCCTCGGCGGGCTGCGCGTGGGGGCTATCGAGGTCGAGCACGATCAGGTCCGCCCGCTTGCCTACCTCGATCGATCCGATTTCGCCTTCCAGCCCGAGCGCTCGCGCCCCGCCCAGCGTGGCTAACTCGATGACCTGCGCCGCGGGGAGCGACTCGGGGCCGAGGCGCGGCTTCTGGATCAACGCGGCGGTACGCATTTCCTCAAAGGCATCCAATCGATTGTTGCACGGCGCGCCGTCGGCGCCGAGCCCCACCCGGCACCCCGCCGCGAGCATCTCGGGAATCGGCGCGACGCCGCTGCCGAGCTTCAAGTTCGAGCTGGGGCAGTGCACGACGTTCGTCCCTTGCTGCGCCAGACGCGCGATCCCCTCACCATCCACCCAGACGCAATGGGCCAGGGCCGCGCGCGGACCGGAGATGCCGACCGAATCGAGATAAGCCAGCTCGTCGTTCCCCGTTTCGCGTTTGACCATTTGCAGCTCGAGGGGCGTCTCCGCGGCGTGCGTGTGAATCACCGCGTCCGCCCGCTCCGCCAGATCGCTCACGGCGCGCAGCAGCGGTCCCGTACAGCTCGGCACGAAGCGTGGTGCGAAGCAATAGCGCAATCGGCCCCCGGCGGCGCCGTGCCACTTGTCGCACAGGTCGGCGCTCTCCTGCAGCGCCCGGTCCGTAGGTTCGCGCAGCGACTCGGGGTTCGCCTCGGCATCCATGAGGCATTTCCCCGCCGTAGCGCGCAGGCCGATCGCTTCGAGCGCTTCGAACGCGGCCCCCGTATGGCGCACCGTCTCCATGTCGAGGATCGCGGTCGTGCCGCCGAGCAACAGCTCGGCCGCACCGAGCATGGCGGACCAGTAGACCGATTCCTCGGTGTGGGCCGCCTCGAGAGGCCAGATCCGTTCGGCGAGCCATGCTTCGAGGGCGAGATCGTCGGCGAGCCCGCGGAACAATGTCTGGCAGAGGTGGATGTGAGCCTGGACGAGACCGGGGAGGACGATCAGACCCTTACAGTCAATGACGGTGCTCCCGTCCGCCCGTCCGCTCGTCCGGCCCACCGCCCGAATCGTGCCGTCCTGGACCGTCACGTCGGCATCCAGGATGCGCCGCGCCGGGTCCATCGTCACGACGCGGCCGCCCTTCAGCAGGAGGGGGCGCACGCAGCTAGGTCGTGATCCGCGGCCGCGCGGAGGTCGTGTCGTCCGGCAAGTCGAAATACGTTCGGATCTCGTCCAGCAGTTCGTCGTCAGCGTACACGCCGGTGAGGATCTGCTCGGTTCCCCCGGGCTCGACGATCACGTAGCCGAAGGGATAATCGAGGCCGGACAGGAGGATCGTGCGCTGCTTGTTGTTCGGCAGCGCGACGTACACGGTGTCCGCGTTGGTGGGGAGCAGCTTGATACCGTAACGCTCGAGTACAGGGGCGACCAGGCCGGTATAGTAGGTCATGTCGTCGAGCGCCGCTCACCACGCGCGGCGCGAGCAACACGCTGTCCGCCGAGTCGTGCGGCGCCAGGCCGGCCCCGAGATCCAGAGTGTCGGTCGGGCGCGTATCAGTGGCAGTGCGCCGTCCCCGGTTGCAGGCGGCGAGACAGGTCAGGGCCAGCGCGACCAACATTGCTCCTCGCATGGCGGAGAATATACTCCACATCATGAGCGACGCCTCTCGGTCTCCCATTCGGCCCCCCGTCAAACGCCATCACTGGATCGTGCGCTTCACGCACTGGGCCACGCTGGTGTTGCTGATTGGGATGGTGACGAGCGGCCTGCAGATTTACGGCGCCTACGCGAAGTTCGGCGAGCGCGGCGGCCCATACTATGTGAATCCGTTTCAGGATACCGAGTTTCCGGGCCTGATCCGCCTCGGCGGTTGGCTCGCCGGCGCCCTGAACTGGCACTTCGCGTTGATGTGGGGGCTCGTCGGCGTCGGGCTCTTGTACGTGTGCTACATGGTGGCAAGCGGCGAGTGGCGCTCCCTGCTCTTCCGCCCGCGCGACGTGCGCGGCGCGATCGCGATGCAGCAGTACTACCTGCGGTTGCGTAAGGATCACCCGCCCCAAGGCAAGCACAACCCGCTGCAAAAGCTCGCCTACACGTTCATCGTACTGCTGGGCGTGCTCTCGGTGCTCACCGGGCTCGCGATCTACAAGCCGGTGCAGTTCTCCTGGCTCACGGCGCTATTCGGCGGATTCCAGGCGGCGCGGTACTGGCACTTCTGGGCCGTCTGGATCTTCGTCGGCTTCACGATCGTGCACGTGGTCCTCGTCTTCGTTGTCGATCCCCCGTCATTCCGAGCGATGATCACCGGGTGGTACAAAGGGAGATTCCCCAGTCATGACTGACCGGCGTGGCTTCTTCCGGCTTGCGGTGGCGGCCGGGACCGCCTCGCTCGCCGCGGCCTGCAAACCTCTCCTCAACATCAGCCGCGTGAACGACTGGGTCGGAGAGAAGTTGCTGTACTCGCCGACGCGGCTCGCCAGGGAGTACGCGACCGTCGAGCGAACCGTGAACGTCCCCAGTTACTTCATCTCGCGGACGCTGCCGCTGCTCAAGGACGCCGCGGCCTGGCGACTACGCGTGGATGGGCTGGTGCGCAAACCGCTCGATCTATCGCTCGACGACTTGATGCGCATGCCGCGGACGACCTACACCGTGAAACACCATTGCGTGGAGGGATGGACGGCGATCTCCACCTGGCACGGGGTTCCCGTCTCGGCCGTCGCCGAGCGCTGTGAGTTGTTACCGGCGGCCCGCTATGCGCACTTCGTGTCGTTCGACGCGGACTACTCGAACGGCTGGGACCTGGCGAGCGCGCTCCACCCGCAGACGGTCCTCGCCTACGGCTGGAACGACAATCCCCTGCCGCCGTCGCACGGGGCGCCACTGCGCCTCTACGCGCCGATCAAGCTGGGCTACAAGATGACGAAATACCTGGTGTCAGTGACATTCACAGACAAGAGACCGGGTGGGTATTGGGAAGACCAAGGATACCCGTGGTTTGCCGGAGTGTAGGCTATCCGAGCGCAGCCAGGGCGTCGTGCATCTCCGACGCGGTTGAGTACCGGTCGGCAGGTGCCTTCGCCATCGCCTTGAGAATCACCTTCGCCAGCCCCTCGGGCACTTCGGCATTGAGCGAGCGCGGATCGGGGGCCTGCTCTTCCAAGTGCTTCGCGACGAGCGCCCACGTCGTCTCCGCTTCGAAGGGCACGCGACCGGTGACGCACTCAAACAAGACGACGCCGGCGGCGTAGAGATCGGCCCGGGCATCGAGCTCGAGGCCCGACAGCTGCTCCGGCGACATGTAATCGGGCGTGCCGATCGACATGCCGGCCTCCGTCAGCCCCTTGCCCTTGGGTGGATTCGCGAGCCGCGCGATCCCGAAGTCCATCACCTTTAAGAATCCGTTCGGCTCCACGACCATGTTCTGTGGCTTGATGTCGCGGTGGATCACGCCCTCGGCATGCGCAACTTCGAGCGCGCGACACAGTTGCTTGCCGATCGTGAGCGTGACCGGAATCGGCAGTTTGCCGCGCGTCGCAATCAGCTGTTTGAGCGAGGTTCCCTCGACGTACTCCATCGTGAGGTAGTAGGTGCCGCTCACCTCGCCCAGGTCGTAGGTGCGGACCACGTTGCGGTGAGCGATGCGCCGCGCCAGCCGGATCTCCTGCTTGAAGCGCTCGAGCGCGACGTTCCCACCCGCCATCGCCTCGGTCCGCAGCGTCTTGATCGCCACCGGCTCCTGCAGCTCGCGGTCGAACGCACGATACACAACGCCCATCCCGCCGGCGCCGAGGATCTCCTTCACTTCGTAACGGCCCGCGAACACCGCTCCGGGCCGCAACTGATCCCCCGCGCCTCCGGCCGCACGGATCGCGGTGGGGACGGTGGCGATCGCCTGGGTCGGGGCGGCCCCGGACGCCTGCATCATGTACTCGACGAGCGCGGCTTTCTCCTTCAGATCCTCCACCAGGCCCTTGAATGCCTGCGACAGGATGCCGATCTCGTCGCGCGAGCGGACGTCGATGTCCACGCTGTAATCGCCGTCTTGCACCTTGCGGGTGGCGAGGGCGAGCCGGCGCACCGGCCCGGCGATCTGCCGGGCGACGGCGGCGGCGGAGCCGAGCGCGAGCAGAACGCCGAGCGCGATGGCGAACAGCATGGTGCGGCGCAGCGCCGCGAACGCCGCAAGCTCGGCCTCGCGCGAGCGCAGGGCGAGGAAACCCCCGAACACGTCGCCGCCGGCGGAACGGATCGGCCCCGCCAGCCCGATGAGGTGTTCGCCGCCGAGTTGGGCGGTCATGCGAACCCCGACCGTGTCCGTGCCGAGGGAGTCGATGTGCAGGGCGCCCGCGAGCACACTGTCCACCTCCGCCGCCGGCAGCGTGCCGCCGACGACCACCGGCCGCGGCGTGCTGTCGCTGGTCAGCGCGAAGAACACCACCTCGGAGTTCGTAGCCTGTTTGATCGCCTGCGCGAGGGAGTCGTCCAGGGTATACGCCGCCACGAGGACGCCCTGCGGGGCCGCGCCCTTCGAGGCGAGCGGGGTCGCGACCGCCATGAAGAGCTTCACCGCGGCAGGGTCGCGGTCGTCGATGAACGCCCCCGAGGTCTGTTCGCCCGAGAGCGCGTTGGCGATCAGCGCTCCCCGCGACACGTCGATGTCGTACTCCTCGGGATAGTCGGTGCGGGCGAGCAGGATGCCGTCGCGGTTGGTGACGAGCACCCACGCGGCGTCGATCAGATCGCGGTATTCGTCCGCCTGGTCGAGGACATTCTGGCGATCGCGGCTCGTGACGAGGCGCTCGCGAAACTGCGGCACCTGAGCGCTCACCGCGCTCATCCCCGCAAAGGTGCGGGTGCGGGCGGCGAGGTAGGCGCCCACCGCGCCCCGCGTGTTGCTCAACGCGCGCTGAATGGAGGCGTCCGCGGTGCGATTCGCCTGGAGGGACGTGACGCCGAAGGTGATGCCCAGCACGGCTACGACGAGCACCGCCGCGGCCAGAAAGACCTTCGCAAAGAGCCCGAACGCCGGCCTAGTAGCGCTCGTACCCGGCATTGGTCTGATACTCTTCCCCGTCCTTGTTTTTATGGGGCCGCCACTTGTAGCCGCGTGCATCGAGTGCGACCTGCACGTCTCCCCCGCCGGACGGCCCGACCGTTACGTCCTTGACGATCTCGGCGGCGATCCGCTCGTGCCACACGTGCAGGCGGTACTGGCCGGGCGGGACATTCTCGATCGTGAAAGACCCATCCACCCCCGGCTGCGCGTAATAGCGGTTCGCCGTCACCACGACGTACGCCACCATCCGAGGGTGCACGTTGCAGTACACGCGCACCAGGCCCGGGTGGGTGAAGGTGTGCCCCTTGGCCGCACCCCGCCCGTACAGTCCCAAATCGAACTGGTTCGGCACGCTGGCCGAGAAAACGTTGTGATCGAACGGATCGGTATTCGGGAATCGCACGGTGGAGCCGAGCGGCACGACGACGACGCGGGGGCGGTACACCTTGTCGTTGATGGTGATGTCGAGGGTCGCTGGCGCGGCCGCCGGGCCGGCACCCTCGAGGTAGATCACCGCGGAGCCGAGATCGGGCGACGGCTTGTTGCGCTTCTCGAGGATCGTGATCCGGCCTGCCACGCGCCCCCCGCCTGCCTGACTCTGGAGGGGGAGGGGGAGCAGACCTACGAAGCCCAGTACGACTATCAAACGCATGGTCACTCCTTCAACTTGAGGCATTTACTCCTCCGTGCCAGGGTGCTTCGGCCGTCGCTTATACCCCTTCTTGGACCGGTGCACCTTGTGAGACGGGGTCTTGAGCCGTCCCTTCACCGGGGCGTCGGGGTTGGGGACGCGCACCACGAGCTTGTCCTTCTTTCGCTTCCGACTCATCCGCCGAGGCGGGCCCGAATCTGCCGCGCATGGTGGCGCGCGTGCACGAGGTGGAAGCGCCCCCATTCTTCGAGCGTCAGGTCACCCAGCCGCGGATGTTTGACAAAGAGGTCGTGGCGCCGGCCGGGGAGCAGATCGCGCTCCACCGCCTCCCACGCGGCGAGGGCGCTGCGGAAATGAGCTTCGGCCGCGCGCCCGTCGACCTGGGGCGGGGGCGTGGTCCGATCGGGCGCCTTGAGGCCAGGCGGGAATCGCCCCAGGCCAAATGTGAAGACCTTGCCAATCTTCTCTCGCAGGGTCGTCCCACGCCGCGTCATCGGCTCCTTGGCGCGCCGGGCGGCGAACGCCGTCGCACTCAGCTCCAGGGCGAGCGCCAGGTGCTCGACGATCTGGGCCGGTGTCCATTTGCCGGGGGGCGCCTGTTGCCAGGAAACCGCAGAACGCCCCGCCAAGGGGCCGAGTACGAGCGCAATCCACGGCGGCTCAATGAGCATTATCTTGTGCCACCCGGCATGCCAGGAATCTGGGAGTGAACCTGCTCAGGCGCCACCCAATCGCGATCGCGCTCGTGGCCCTCCTCCTCGTTACGGCATTCCATCCCCTGCCGCCTCTCGTGGACGCTGCTACCGGTTCGCCGCCGGGGGACGTGGAGCTGGTGCGGCCGACGCTGTACACGGTCGTGGCGCCCCTCTCCGATACGCTCGACGCCCTCACCTTCTTCAGCCTCGAGCGCGCGCGCTGGGCGCTGGCGCTGTGGGCGATCGGCCTCGCCACCTGGGGCGCGCTGCGCCCCGGGACGGTTCGCAAGCGCGTGGGTCTCGCGCTCGCGGGGCCGATCGGGATCGTGCTGCTGGGCGGCGCCACGGTGCTGCTCCCCCGTCCCGTCCCGCGCCTCGTGGCCGCCGATTCCGAGACGACGATCATCGACTATCACGCCCATACCGAAGCGTCGCACGACGGTCGGCGCGGGTGGACGTTCGCCCGGCTCGCCGTCTGGCACGCCCGCCAGGGGTTCGAGGCGAGCTACGTCACCGATCACAACGTCATTTTCAACCTCCCGATCACCGAGCCGATCCGGCTGCTCCCCGGGGTCGAATGGAGCGTGTACCGCCAGCACGTCGTGGCCCTCGGCCCGGCGCGCCCGATCGTCCGCGACAGCTTCGGCACCAGCACGCCACGGATGCTGCAGCTATTCGGCGAGCTGGGGCGGCAGGGCGTCCTGGGCATCGCGTCGCTCCCGGAATACTGGCGCAATCACGCGGAGGACTTGGACGCCTTCGTCGCCGCCGGCGCCGCCGGGTTCGAGATCGTCACATGCGCCCCCAAGGCGCTCGGATTCCCTGCCCCGCTGCGTCGGGAGGTGGTGGCGCTGGCGCAACAGCACGACCTGCTGGTGGTGGGGGCGAGTGACAACCATGGGTGGGGCCAGGTGACGTGCGTGTGGAACGTGTCCCAGGCGGGCACCCATGGATACCGAGCCAACCGCGTCGTGGCCCGTCCGCTCGCGTTGCTGCAGGGAGAATGGCTGCCCTGGACGGCGCCCGTGACGCAGCCGTGGTTCATGCTGCGTTCGCTCTCCTGGAGCGAGCGCGTCAGCTGGCTCACCTGGACGCTCGTCATCCTCCTCTACCGTGCCATGCCGCGTCGCCGCGGTCAGCCGGCCGGCATCGGGATTCTCGCCCGGTCGCTCGGTCCGCGGGAGGTTTGACTCCGCGGGGCCCGAGGAGATGTATAATCCGGCGGTGAACGGCCGGTCGGATGGCGGGGTATTCACGGTGACCGCGCGTCCCTGACACAATCCCGACAAGGCGCGTGCAACTCTGTGGCGGCCGGGAGCGTCTTACTCTCAGTCAGCTGCATTTCCCCCATCCATTTGGAGGCCGTCCGATGAAGGTAGTCGTTCGCTTTGCCACGCTCGGCGCGCTGCTGGCCGCCGCGCCGGTGCGTGCTCAGACTGCGCTGCCGTTGAAGCATCCAGCCGCACCGACCAAGACCGCGATCACACCCGCCGACCTGATGACCCGCCTCTATCTCTACGCCGACGATTCGATGATGGGCCGGGCTGCGGGGACTGAATACAATCTCAAGGCGACCGCCTACATCGCCGCGGAAGTGCGGCGCATGGGCCTCACGCCGGCGGGCGACTCGGGTGGCTTCTTCCAAAACGTGCCGGTCGTGAAGCGGGAGTTCGACACGCACTCGGGGCTAGCCGTGGACGGCGCGACGCTGCGGCCGTGGGACGACTACGTGCCGCGCGATCCGCGGCGCGCAACCAAGGCGTTCGATGGTGCGCAGGCGGTCTTCGCCGGGACGTTGGGCGACAGCACGATGCTGACTCCCGACCAATCCGCCGGCAAGTTCCTGGTGATCGGCGTCCGGATCGGGCCGAACCTCCCGCTCAGCGCCCAGGTGAACCGCGGCGCCATTCTGGGCCGCTATCGCGCCGCCGCTGGCATCGCGGTTGCGAGTCTCGACTCGATGCCGCCGGGGCTGCGCGCCTTCTTCCGGGAACCGCAATACGCCCTGCACGACGGCGCCCAACCGATCGACACCGTCGCCCTGCCGTCGTACGTGTACGTCACGGCGGCGGTCGCGCAGCGGCTGCTGGGCGCGCCACTCGATGGCCTGAAGCCGGGCGCCACCGGCAAGACGGTGCAGGGGTCGCTCGCGTTCGCGGAATCGTCGGCGCCGGCGCGCAACGTCGTTGCGATCCTGCCCGGGAGCGATGCGGCGCTGCGCGGCGAGTATGTAGCAATCGGCGCGCACAACGATCACGTGGGATTCGACCACACGCCGGTGGATCACGATTCGATTCGCGCCTATAACGGCGCGGAGCGGCGCCTCGAGTTGGCAACGCCGGGTCAACCGGTGACGATGGAGCAGCGGGCGCAGATTCACGTGAACGTGGACAGCCTGCACGGCGGCCACGCCGCGCGGCGCGACTCGATTTTCAACGGCGCCGACGACGACGGGTCCGGCACCGTGGCGGTGCTCGAGATCGCGGAGGCATTCGCGGGCGCGCGCGTGCGGCCGAAACGATCGTTGATCTTTGTGTGGCATACCGGCGAGGAGCTGGGCCTCTTCGGCTCGCAGTACTTCACCGACCACCCCACCGTCGCGCGCGATTCGATCGTGGCGCAGCTGAACATGGACATGGTGGGCCGCGGGCGTGCCGAGGACGAGACCCTCGGCGGACCGGGTTACCTGCAGCTCATCGGCACGCGGCGCCTCTCGACCGAGCTCGGCGACATGATCGAGACCGTCAACAAGGCGCGGCGCCAGCCGTTCACGTTCGACTATCAGTTCGACGCGTCCGGCCATCCGGAGCAGTACTACTGCCGCAGCGACCACTACATGTATGCGCGCTACGGCATTCCGATCGCCTTCTTCACGACCGGGGGGCATCGCGACTATCACCAGGTGACCGACGAGCCGCAGTACATCGACTACGACAAGCTGAGCAACGTGTCGCAGTTCGTGCACGACGTGGCGGTGGCCGTCGCGAACCTGGACCACCGCGTGGTGGTGGACAAGCCGAAGCCGGATCCGCACGGCAACTGCGTGCAGTAACCGGTACGGCGGGTCGGAAACAAACGAGGGGGCGCCGCGAGGCGCCCCCTTCTTGTCAGGGCTGCGGAGGAGGGGGTGTCGGCGGACTGCCGGAGGCGCCGACGTATTCGACGGTCCCGTCGGAATGGACGGCGAAATGATAGAAACGCCGCCCGGTGCAGCCCGCCGGACAGTCACCCGATCCGACACTGTAGTCGAGCAGCACACGAGACTCGCTCATCGATCCCGCGATGTTGTTGCCATCTCCGACGGCGCCGTTCGGCTCCGAAAACCTTACGCCCGTGATTCCGCGGAACACGGGCGCGAGCGCCTGCACGTTGAGCGGCTCCGCGGGGCCGAGGGTGAGGAGGATGTCGCCGTTGTACAGGGTGTATACGCTGCCGAGCGACAGGGAATAACGCGCCAGCAACGAGTCGACGGCCGGTTCGCCCGTGGGTGCTTCGCCGCGCGCCAACCGCTGCACCCATTGCTCGCTGCTGAACAGCTCGAGCATCAGACTGCGGGTCGTAGGCGATGGGAACGTGTGGATTCCGTACACGTCGACAACTGTGTCGCGAGCCGGCAGCGCGGTGGCGTTGTAGACCAGCACGAGCGCATCGTAGTACGGTCGGACCGCGTCGTTGGGAATCGAGATCTCGGTGAATCCAGCGGCGAGCAGATCGCGCAACGCCAGGCGCGTCGCGTCCTCGCGGTACGCCGCACGCAGCTCTGTGGGCAACCGCGAGTCATCGACGGTGGACTTGAAGAAGGACGGTGCGGTGGCGCCATCGCAGGCGACGATCATGGCGGCGGCCGCGAGCACTGACAACCAAGTCTTCATAGGGCCCCCAATGGGTGGAAGCGAGTACCCTTCTACTAGACGGGGGGAGCCGGGGG
>WNFL01060013.1_pt1 | contig 16512 bp, 26 predicted proteins | sample 5400361 | NCBI WGS metagenome assembly WNFL01 (sample SAMN13153351, study PRJNA577476) | soil metagenome | isolation source: 40 cm soil on Douglas fir-dominated hillslope | place: USA:California | collected 2013-09-17 | reverse complement strand
GGGCGATCCTTACGGTTTCGTCCCCCTACTCACCCTGTGCTAGGTATTCCCTTATATATCACAGTTTCGTCCCCCTACTCACCCTGTGCTAGTCCTATAAAACATGCAATATCAAAAATATGCAATATCAAAAATATGCAATATCAAAAATATGCAATGTCAGGATAAGGGATGTATTTCATGAAATGATGGTCCTAAGTCCACTACAAATTAAAGAAGGAATCAAAAGTTGTCTGCCTCGATCCATCTGTGCTCATCCTCTGGAGATGGCCTCGGTATCGGCGCAAAGACTTTACGACCATACTGTTCTCCTCAACAATCCGACACATTTTTTTTTTATCATCACCTTGGGGGATGGAAGCACCACTTCGGGATCATTATCATCAGGGTCAATCTCCTCAAGGTCGCCTCCTGCCAAGCCCATCTCCTGTTATACCATCCCTACAATCTCAGCATCTCCACCTTCAAACGCATAGGGGCTCTCCCCAATCTCTCACTCCTCTTCTGGATCCAAAAGCTCGTCGAGTGTGCATGGCTGGCCAATAATGCGCCTCTGTATGCACAAGAGGGAGTAAAAATACCCTTTGACGCGAACCCCAAGTTCACATAGCCGCTAGAGTTGACTATAGCATGTATAATGTAGTATCAATTGACAAATTCGCGTTACATGCACCGTCATTCAATAAAACTACTACGCGTCCTTCTCTCAAATCACGTCTTGGTTTAGTTAAACAAGTGAGAAATGCAACCGAGCACAACGCGGGCGTTCTCGACATCCCAACTCTAACCTGGGAGTAGGTGCAATAGTGCGTCCAAGTCGCGACCGTGCCACTAATTACGGAATTTACGTCTTCAGCCGGCAGGGAAGTACTTGGGTAATTTACTTGCCTTTAAACCGTTAAATGACCCGGCGACAGCTGCCCGATCGTTCCTGTTAGCTGAGCGATGATTCCCGCGCCTTTTGTTACTGATCTCTACTTCGGCTCGAGTTCGGCATCATGGCCGATCGATCCGAAGCGACGGTACCGGGAGAATTGGAAGCCGAGCCAAGATTCATTCATATATTTGATTTTGATTTTGACTCTACTAAGGCGCCTCTTCTGCCACTACCGATATCCAGCAACGAATACGTACCTTTCCGCCTGGGCCTGATTGTCCAATACCTGGTAGTGGCCCGTTTTTAGAACTGCCTAAGCGCCTAAATACCAGATCCGAGCTGCAATCCCGACACGATCGTGGGTTAACTGTGTCTCCGGCCAAAGCGGCTGAAATATCTGAATCGTCGTCTCTCGGATTTACGTACGTTGAATCCTCTGGACGCTGGTCACTGTTCAGCTCTTGTTAATATTGGGCCGAGACCCCGTTGATGCGGATGCGGCGCGACCATTGCCGCCCTCAACGCACGGGCATTCTTATCCGCAACTCGCCTTAAAACCAAGGTATACTGTAGTTTAAACCCATTCCTCAACAATCTCGAGAGTTTACACTGCCCTTTTACATTTCTTTATTTCCTCAATCCATATGTTAGAGACGCTCCTGCTCTCGGCGACGCACATCACCGTCGTCTCTCGATCCATATCAAACTTCCTAGTTGCTTCTGAGGCCAGCCAGAAATCGACTAGCAGTGGATTTGGGTACCTCAGCTCGAAGGTGATAAATGGAATCACAACTTTGTTCCTATTCACAAAATCAGATCTCAAAACTGTTCTCATCCCTGTTGTGAGTGTCTTTATTGGTGCCCCGTGGTTCTGGGCAAGTGCTGAGAAACAGCGATAACCCCTAGATGGTCTTTGCCGGCCTCTCACAGCCCAACGCTGGCCCTGAGAGGCTCGCCGCCTCACTTGTCTGGACATGGACACATCTTCTTCAGTGTTGCGTATCCAATCAGTGCATCAATCCAGCTGAAGACCTCCGAAACAAACCCTGGCGGCCAATCTGTTCGAAGCGAATAACGATGGAGCATGCTCGAGTCCTCCGGTGGTCATTACTTCCTCTTTGCCTTCTTCAATCATATATCTTGGGCGTCCCATGGCAAGGGCTGTCCCTGTCGCTCGCTTGTATGCTTCACAACGACCTTGGGCTGCATAATCACTGGTTCTCAAGAACACTATGTAATGCATGGGCGTATGCTTCATTCAATGCCGGTGCTGTGGGGATTCTGTTTGGTACGTTCCTATACCAGTCGCATAGGAGCAAATCTCTCAAACACGGATAGATACAAATCGTTTCCTTGACACATCCATTGTGCTTTCCATATCAGTCAATGCTATGATCATTCTTACCACCATCCACGCTCAAGATTTCTATGATGAGATCGGCGACCGCCTTGAAGATCGTCAGACTCTTCCGATCGTCTGGCCAGAAGCAAGCCGCACAATTATGTTGGTTATGGCCCTCGCTTGGTCCTTTGGGCTACTCCGGATCACTGGCATCAGCCCCCTATACGCCACAGCATTTTTGGGCTTCGGGGTTCTAGTCGGCATGCGTTTCTACTTCCAACGTGATGTCGATTCCGATAGGTTATCGTATGCTTATTACAACGTAAGCATGCTTATTCTCGATGCTATTTCGTGAGCCTGACAGTATCAACTAATGCCCCTTGTCAGGCTTGGTTGACCATCGCACAGGTGATTCATACACCTTTGGTTATGCGGCTTCTCTCCTAAACGAGACGAATTTTTTTACTATGGTTTGCCATTGACTTAATTTATTGTCGACGCAAGGGTAACCTATGCTTGAATCAACTTATCAGTATTCTTTATGTATGTAGATAATTTATGAATGACAGAATAACCTGCTACGTCACCTCTCCGCTAGCCCTCATCAGAGTCGCTGCCTTTCGCAGACCAAATATTCAATTCCATTCAATACGATAAAAATAACGGAATAACACTTAGCACCAATGCATGAATGAACCTTTACACGCTCTACTCTGGTTGTTGAGTGCTAACGGGTTCGCTGAGTCGTACAAGTCACAGGACGGGGGAGAACTGGTCTGCCAAGCCCCAGGTATAGTGTTCAGAATACCATATTCAAGGAGCTGACTCATTTATATGCTGGGGAAGTGGGCGACCATAGCCGGTAGACCACCGGACTAGGGTCAATCCCAGGAGAAGTCGGGTCACCGCCCACGCCCGGGATTCTTGCATCATAATCATTGGAAATGATGTTAATGATGATATGTGAGATGAAAGGTGGAAGTAATAATATCTAGAGGTTTTGTGAGGTTCGCGGTGAACCCCTTTAATGCGTATCAGGTCGTGTTTCAAGTTGTGAATGACGTACCACATTTAACCCCCTTTGCTTGGCTTCCAGTCCACTTCCTAGGTTGATCCCTGCCCACATCCACGCGTTTCCTCTGCTCCGCTGCCAACTCGCTCGCCTCACGACCCCTTACGAACCTTGACGTCTTCACGACTGACTAAATTATCGATATCTATCATGTCGTACGGTTCTCTGGTGAGGGTTGTATTCACCATGTCGCTGTCGATCAGCACACTGACCATGACTGGCAGTCCAAGGCCTTCTCCTCCAAGTCGCTCCGCGCCAGCTACAAGGGCGAAAGCAATCGCCGCTCCATTGCAACGCTCATCCAGACCTCGCACTCGGTGGTCGCCTTGTTCGCTAGTGCAACGCTCGTCCCTTCGTCGGCGTCGTTTGTTGGCGTTTCGGACACCCGCGCTACCACAGAAGAGCAAAACCTCGCGCCCCCCAATGCTGAGGGCAAATGCACGCTGAGACGGTCGAACGCGGTGCGTAAGTCACACCCCATCCCCACCGCCGCGTCGGCTGTTCAGCTTGAACGCACGCAAACGACCACATCGGCCATAACAAGTGAATGCGGCAGTGGCAGCTCACACCAATATCCAATGTCGGAGGATCAAAGCTCTTTCTGCAGCTCTCGCGCCATTTTGGACCACACCGATGACCCGATTTCCAGCCCATTACTTGACGATTTTGTGCGTGGTTTGGAGCAAGAGCATACGAAGACGATACGCTCGCGTGGCGGTTTTGCGGGCTTCACGCCAGACGAGGTTACAAAGTGGCTGGCGGAGGACCACGAGGGGAGGCATTGAGGCACGGGCTATTACGACCTTTACGACCTTCACGAAGCACGAAATACTTGTGGACGATCATGAACTCCTTTGAAATAATTCTCTTCTTGCTCTTGCGCTTCCTCTTCCTCTTCCTCTTCCTCCTCGTCTCCGTAACTCGGTATTCCAAGCACCATAATGTCGCCCTGCAACTCCGATATGAGCCACCTGCCTTTTGTTCTGGTACCACGATAGATAATGACTATTTCCTCCTGTATGGTTCAAGTCCTCGTAGTCTTGTTCGCCCATAATTACTTGTGTACACGTATTTTCTCCCAATAAAGCCGAGCATTACGCAGGTTTGGCCTTACACTTGGAAGCCGCGATCATTGATTGATTGGAAGAAAGTTGAGACGAAGCAAGCTTTATTACATTTCGAGGTATTGATTTTATGTCAGGTTTTTGAATTCAATGTCATAATGTCAGTCACCTCGACAGATGTGACGTGTATTTGTAGAATCCAAGCGAGAGTGCAGGTGCCATCTCCAAACTCATAGCCGTGTTTCCCACCCGGCCGTATTTGATTCAGTGCGCTAAGAGAGATTGTACCTGCTGCAATCTCATCCCATCGCGCACAGGGTTCAGTACAAGCATGCATGCATGCAAGCCAGGCACACACTACTCCTCCGGCTACCTTAGAGTGAACCCTGGTCAGTCAGTCAATCAGTCATATGGAGAACATGCGATTCGTCATAAGCACATCCGTCTCACTTCTCAACATGACTGACACGGTGTCATGACTCACTGAAGGCCGCTACGGCTACGTCCAATTGGGCACCCATACTGGCAGTACGCGATTAGAAATTGTTGCCCGGGCTCAACTTTTAGCCGTTTACTCTTTGACGGGACTCTTCCGCCGTCCTGCTACACTCCGTTATCGGTACAACCCCTGGTCTCGAGCCTCTCCTGGTCGTATTTCCTGAGGGTGATGACGGAAGTTTGTCAAGGGTTAGATTGCCGGTGCATGTCGATAACTATCGGCCCCGAAACTTCCCAGGAACGACCAAGCGCAGTGAAGGAAGGTATCCGGTTTCAACCGGACCCTTCATACCTCCGATCTTACATTGCGCGGGGCTGGGTTTTAAAAAAAGCCCAACGAACACGACCTCCCGTCGTTCCCTGTCGTTCTCCCCATCCTCGACCCACGCCCTCTGGATCGATCGTCTTCCGTCCTTTCCAGTTTCCTTTGGACCAAGTTTGAAGAAGGAAATACTTGTTAGTAGGGAAGATGTCGCACAAAGACGAAAAGTCGCCAACTGCAGAGGCTGGACCCACGGCCGAGGTACCCACGCTCGCCAAGGACGAGAAAGTGACGAGCGAGAAGTCGTCCGATGTAGAGCGTCCAAACGCCATTGATTCACAGGACGAAGTGAGCGCGTTCACAAGGCGAGACGTCAAGTGGACGGAATATGAAGAGAGGGCCCTCGTCTGGCGGCTCGGTAAGCTTGAAAAAAAACCTTTCCTGGACCTCCTGTGCTGCTTGGAGGGCACTTTAGCGCCCGTGTTTTCCCGGCTGACCCGCGATTGCCACAGATCTGAGGATCATCCCACTCGTTACGCTCCTCTACCTCTGCAACTTCATCGAGTACGTCTAGAGTTTTCCCGTCTCTCTGTTTTCGACGACCTGCTGACGTGCCATTGTAGCCGGACGAACGTCGGGAATGCCAAGTGAGTAGCTTTTTCCCCCTCGCCCGCTTCGCTATTAAATACTCATGTATTCATATCGGTAGAGTCGCCGGACTGGAAACGGATCTCGGCTTGGTCGGTTATCAGTGTCCGTCCTCAACCGTTTACCCAGTGTGGGACAGAAGGCCAACTAGCTGACTATATTGGCCCGAAATGCGCAGACAATATCGGGCTATCTATATTCTACATCGTCTATGCCTTCACCGAAGGTGTGTGTTCTCATTCTATTCGTTTGCTCCTTCGAAATTAACGATTCTTTCCTAATGCAGTTCCCGTGAGTGGTGCACCGTTTCCGCACCAAGTCGTCCATAATCATATTCGCTCGCTTGTAGTCCAACCTGATGCTCAAGCGCTTTGGTGGAACCCTCTGGTGTAAGTACCATATAATTCCCTTCACTCTCTTCTCGAGAGCGACTAACTGCGAGGGCCTCTCTGATAGTACCCACCCTCGTCGTCGGATTCGGCATCGTATGCTTCGCTACCGCCTTCATCACCAACTTTGGCGGTTTCATGACGATTCGTGTCTTTCTTGGGCTTTTTGAGGGCGGCATGATGCCTGGCATCACGTACTACCTTAGCACCTGGTACAGACGCCACGAACTCGCCCTTCGTATTGGCATCTTTGTTTCCGCAGCAAGTCTAAGTGGTGCTTTCGGTGGTCTCCTTGCGACTGCCTTCTTGAGCATTCCTCAGATCAAAGGACTGTACGCTCTGCTTTATTATTTTGACCTGGGAACATGCTTAATGACGTCCCCTAAACAGTCCCAATGGTCAATGGAGGAACATCTTCCTTATCGAAGGTGTCTTGACGATAGCAATCGCCGTGTGTGCCTACTTTATCCTTCCTCGTGAACCTAAGAAGGCCGGTTTCTTGAACGAGCGCGAGCAACTCATCGCCTCTGAGCGGATTCGAGTCGAGAACGCTGGCTTGGTTCGTCCCGATCCTCGTAATTACGGTGTTATAGAGCTTATCCGCTTTACAGAGTGAGCAGGAAACCACCAACTGGAAGCTGGTTACCCGTGCGTGGATGAGCATGACGAATTGGATTTGTGCAGTGTGTACATTTGCTTTTCATCGCTGGTTTAGTGCTAATATTTCTGGCCTTAGATCATGTTCCTTCTTTGCAACATCACCGTCCAGGGTATCTCTCTATTCATGCCCACCCTACTCAAAGGCATGGGAAACTCCAAGATCAACTCCCAGCTCCTCACTGTCCCACCTTACGTCCTCTCCTCCATTTGGTCCATCGGAATTGCGTACGCGTGTCAGAAGACCGGAAAGCGCGGCCTCTGGACACTCATAACGACGCCTCTCAGCATCCTCGGGAGTGCAATGATGATCGGAAGCACGGACCAAAAGGTCGAATATGCTGGTATCTTCTTTTTGGCCATGGGCAGTAAGTTTTGCCTTCTTTAGCTTCGTTTACGACCGAAGATTCCATTATTTTTCCCCAGTATTCCCTCTGGGACCGATCTTCCTTGCGTGGGGTAGCAACAATTCTGCCCCATACACGACACGTGCCGTCAGCAGTGCTATGATCGTCAGTATTGGTTCTCTCGGACCCATCATTTCCGCATGGATTTACTTGCCAAGCGACGGGTACGTATACTTTCTTCGTATTTCGCTGGACATTCTCAAACCCACTACTCTATTTGCAGTCCTCGCTACATCAAGGCTCTCTCCGTTCAGCTCGGCGCTCAAGTCGTAATCGTCTTGCTGGCCGTAGGTTCTCTCACCTCTCTCTGGATGTGATACTTACCTGCTGCCGAAATATGCAGGCATTCCTCATTTTCTGGCTCATACGCGAGAACAAGCTTCGTCGCGAAGGTAAGAGAGACCACCTACTCGATGCAGACGAGGCCACCATTGCACTCCTCGGCAATGAACATCCAAGGTTCCGCCTCACCATCTAAGGAACCACCCACCTTCCGCAAAATACCCACAATGACGGGTAATGGCAAGGGTGGCGAAAAGAAAAAAGTAATTCACAACGACATGTAGCAATCAAGATTCAACGATCACCCGACGAACGAATGGACACACGAGGGACGTATCAGTTCCAACACTGTATCGTTATAAACATTGCTTCTGTGAGGCGAGCATGGAGGGCGGGATGGAAAGTGGGGAGGGGAGTTCGTCGGAGATAGGTGGTTTCGGGATAATACCTCAACGGTAACCGCATCATTGTGCTCCAACAGTGCTGGTGATTGGTACCCCGATCTAATGCAATTTCTTTAATGTCAAATGGGTCAATGTAGTCGATCTCATGATGTGGCTGGAACGAGTGAACGAGTGAGAGGCACCACGCCTGACTTATAAGATGGGTATAGCGCAATGAAAAGTGATTCTTGAATCTCAATTAATTGACGCAACAGAACTTACTCCAGGACGACCGGCAATCACAAAACAGGTGGCATCGTATTTCGAGAAAAAAAGGGGTGCATATAATTCTTGTGTGGTTCAAACTGTGCCTCATTCCAACTTGGCGTCGATTATTTCCTTCGTCAGTCCTTCCGGCCCATCACGGACTTGGATCACCTAGCGAAAGGGTGAGGAAAAGGGTAATTCCAGGTCACATGTGTTTCGCACCTTGCTGACATCGGCCTCAATGACGGGAAGAAGGGAGTCAATGAATGATAAAAGTTTCACAAGTGTTGTCGCATTACTTACAACGTTCTGGAATTCCACGAACGCCCCAGCATGTAGTGTCAGAGACCCAGTCTCTGCCCCAGACGGAACCCAATCGATGAGAATGAGCAGATAATTGACCCTTCCGTCCTTGTATTTGTGCTCGTATGACAACACCACGAAACGTGGCGCATTCTCGGGAAGTTCTGGATCGTACCTTCGTGTCAATACGGTGGTCTTGAAAGGTGGATACGAACGTACCCTCTACGAGGTCAGCGATTGAGATGTCGGTGAATTGCTCCACCTCTTCAACGATGAGCTTCTGCTTATTGACCTTGCACACCTGCCATACATATAGCGTCACGTCCAGGACGCCGATCAGGCGTGGATGAGCTGACGGACAATGGCATTGGTTCCTCGTTGTCGTGTGAGCTTGAAGCTGCGGAGTGAGTCCTGAAGTACCTTCGGAATATCTACCATATGCGACTGATATCCTTGCATATGAGCATCGGAGCAATTTGCGATAGTTCTTCACTGACCATGTTGCGGGGAGGGTGTAAGGTGGGTGTACAAAGAGCTTTGCTTGCAGCTCTTTCTTGCTCGGTAATTGCACTCGCCCGAGACGCTTTCGACAGTCACGGAGACTCTACCAGATAACGAGCAAGATGCAGCGCCCGGATTCTAAAACCAGATCACGCGTTCGCCCTTCCGCTTCGCGCGGACTCTCCAACGACTCCTCCATTCGAGCTTCTACTGGAGTAGGAATTATTCTGGATGGCCCAGTGGATTCGTCCGCCGTGAACCTTCTCTCAGACCTGTTCGGGCCCGCGAGACTACCGTCGAGACATCGGAGGACCACGAGTAACTTGTCTCGTGAGATGACAAACAATGAGCTTATCGACGAGATCGAGAACCAGAGAGCTTTCCATAGCGGTTTATTTGAGGAGCAAGACGAAGAGAATGTTCCGCAGAGGCACAGCCATCCTTGGTTTCGCCGGCGATCGCCATGGTGGTCAGTCTTCCCAAGTCATGAAAAATCGGTCCTGTACTTATGGGTCAATAATGTAGGCTTATTATTGGCACATTCCTTGCCGCCATTGCGATCAGCACCACGATTGCCCCAAAGGTCGAATTATTCACAAAGCTAGTTTGCCGGGTAAGCACCATGACGCGACATGAGTTATAAGCGCACTTAACATGAATCATGTAGGAACTAAGACCGGAATATGACATGATTACACTGCAGGTCACTAATGTGTCGAAGCCGATCGACTGGCCAATCGGAGCCGTCACCATTCCGCGCCCAAGCGAGAAATGCCAGGCCGATCCAGGCGTACAGAAGGCTGTTGCAACGTTAGGAGCGACCATTACAACAGTAATGGGGGTCGTCTCGTGCTTCACCGCCGGCTATTGGGGCCAAGTGAGCGAGCAGTGCTTTGGAACCGCACAAAGGTTGATCTCCGAAAGTTCTCGGACAGATATGGAAGGACGTTGATCCTGGCTATCACTGTCTTCGGCGTCCTGCTAACGTGCGTCCGAACACTGCTTGCTTACCTTTGTGTTAACTTTATATTGTAGGGATCTAACCCTCATATTAGTAGCCCATTTCGGCCAAAATATTACATTCGGTTATCGATTTATACTCATTGCGCCAATCGCCGAAGGCCTTCTCGGCGGTATGTCTCTCGCATTGCGAGCAATTGGGTATATCATAATCGGGTATTCCAGGAATCTCATCTGGATCGGCTGCTGGACATGCTTATATAGCTGATTGCACCAATCCCGCAACCCGCTCTCGATACCTCTCTCTCTCGATGGGCCTGCTCTTTGTTGGGATCGCCGTTGGCCCTACCATTGGTGGTCTTCTCATCTCTAAGACTGGAGATTTATTGAGTGTGTTTTATCTGGCCGCGTCGATTCATTTCCTCTACCTCGTCTCGATGCTTTTCATCGTTCCAGAGTCTCTCTCCAAGGAGGAAATGGCGAACAATCGAGCGGCCCACGCGGAGGAGGTCAAGCGTGGACTGGAGAAGGAAAGGAGGCGTGTTAGTGGATTCTGGTATTCGTGCTGGGTGACCACCAAGAAAGCGTTCTTCTTCCTCAAGCCTCTGACGGTATTCCTACCAAAGAAGCGTGCTGGTAGACAAAAAGGCAAGAACTGGAACTTAACCTTCTTGATGATTTCATATAGCTTTGTTGCCGTGATTCTGGTAAGAGCAAGTGCTCTCATTCGCCGCACGCCATTGAAACCAAATTGTGCGCAGGGAAGCTACCAGACCAAGTTTCAATACGCATCGTATACCTTTGGGTGGAACTCGCAACAGCTCGGTTACTGGCTCAGCACCGCCGGCATACTACGGGCCACCCACCTGGTCGTCGTCTTACCGCGTAAGTGCAATTATGGCGTCCGAAACCCTCACTTACAGATTGGTCGAGAAAGTCATGATGAAGTTGTTCAACAGACAGCCGGCTAGTACGCCAGGCGGGGGGACCCCTGCTACAGACATCTCCGAAACTTTCTCCATTTCAACGTCCATTGAATCCAACCCGAATCGCCCACCCCACACACCGAGCTTTGATCTCTTCGTCGCCCGCGCTTCGGCCCTGATCGAGACACTAGCCTACGCGGGGGCCGCCCTTAGCACGACTGAAACTATGTGGATCATCGCCACGCTCTCCTCTAGCTTCGGAAGTGGATTTGCACCGAGTGTGCAAGCCCTCGCTTTGGAGTTGCACCTGGAAGCCGAGGAAGACGAGGCGTCGTCCGATTCGGAAGAAGCGCTGGACGGCGGGGAGAACAACCATTCTCAACAGCCTTCTACGTCGACGACCTTGCTGGTATCGGCCAACGCGACCAGAGCGACGGTGGCCTCGAGCAGTGTCGGAAAAATCTATGGTGCTATGAGCGTCGCTCAAGCACTCTGCTCTCAGATACTCGGTCCACAAATATACCGATTGGCCTTTGTCGTTACCATTCAGACCTGGCCAAAAGGCATCTTTTGGCTCAGCTCCGGCATGATTGGTGTGACTTTCATCGGGATGATGCTGATTCGGCTAACGGATCCTGCAGCAGAGGATGCCGAGAGGCGTAATGGAGAGAGGCGTGATGAAGGAATGCCCCTCCTGGTTACCGATGAGTAGACTGGGCCGGGCAGCTGGCTGCTTGAAGACCGCAGACAGATGGACTCATAATGAGCACCTTTAACGTCTACCTGGCCCCTTGCCTCTTGAATAGAGTACAGATGGACATATCTAAGCTTGGATGTTGTTTGTTGTTCACTAAAGCCAGATTTCCTGGTGCTGTTGTTGTGCTTGTTTTAGCTTCTTAATAACCATGGTTAATCTCATACCCATGCATCGAATTATAGACTTACAGTGTATAAGCTACACTGTAGCTTTAGGCGTTTACATACGATCCTAGGCATCCAAATGTCCATATTATAAATACACACACCGGAATAAACAGAAGACAATACATGTCCACGGCTCTCCCAAACTCCACTGTCAATATTTAACAGTAACGTCACACTAAGGCCATGCTCCGGCCCACCAATAAATTACCGCACACACCAGAACGAGATTGATGACGCCAGCAATCGCACTTCCCGCGCCAAGCAAGGTAATCAAACAACATGGCCAGCCGATCAGCCACCCCAGAATCTTGCCGGTCCAGCGCTTGAGCTGCCATCGCGGGTCTGGGGCGTACCTCGTGCCTGGGTGCGGGACGGTAAGCGTTCTGGTTGGAGGGAGGAGAGAAGTTGTCGAGTCTGCTGGTCCTGCATCAGAGGGTGGAAGTAGGGGTGGAGGTGATGGAAGGAGCAGGAGGGCCATGACGGGTTTGTGGTCGGATGTCGTATACGAGGGTATGGAGGTGTATAGCAGCGATTCGATAGATGATTGGGTGGTAAATTGGTCCGAGGCAGATGTGTACAGAATGCGGTCTGTCCATGCCGGAAGGCGTTGTTCGCTGTTCGACCCAGAGGCCATCAGTTCAGGCACCGACATGGGGAGGCGGTAAACGTGGACAGACCTATACTTATCGACATGCTTGAGTAAGAACTTGTACGTGGGTTGAAAATCCCACAATGGCGCTTCGTTCATCAGGGGTATTCGATTCTCCCGCTGTGCGCGCACGAGTTGATCGTACTGGAGTAGTTGTTTTCTACCCTCCACTGTGCGAGCCATCCGCTCGAAATCAGGGCGGTCGAGGGACTTGGGTACCTCAAGCCGGAAATTGAGGTCTCCGAAGAAAAATAAATGTGTTGAATCATAAATCGTCGAATGCGTCTTGCTTTTGCTCCCAGGGAGAGGTGGAAAGAGCATAGAGGAGATGATATCCGCCCAGTCCTGCGCGCGCCGCTCATAATTGGGCAAATGCGCCGTCAAATGCGCGTTGAGGAAGGTGTATACCTCGTCGCCGACACGAAACCGTACGGCGACTGCACCTTTATTCCCCATCCATCCGGGTCCACACGCAGCCCATTGCGTCTGGACGTCACACACCCTAGGTGAGAGCGTGTCATCCCGCGCATAGACGAGAAGCGCGACGCCCACGTTGACGGACTCCGCAACGAGCGTGTAGGTTTCATTGTTTGGCACGTGGGCCTCGAGTTGCGAGCGAAGAAGATCGTCCCGTGAGCGCACGACGGGTTTAGATAGGCCGGTCACTATGGAGGGAGTGGGTTAGTTGGGAAGGTGAATACATGGTAGATGGACTGGTGTGGTATGGGCCGTCCATCCTGACTGGACTAGCACCACAACAAAGGTCAAGCTAGACGAGTAGCTAGTACTTTTGAGATTTGTATTCATTTGACTGTCTTCCGTAGAAATTAGGAGTCCGTCGGGCTCGAAACATTCAACCATACACGCGCTAAACGCGTTCAACAGCGGCGACGTGGCGCGTGCGACTTGAAAACACGACTCATACTCACTCGCAAGATGGAGAGGAAGTAATTCCTGAAATCCTATGGCGACAATATCCGGTGCGGACTGATTGTTAGCCAGGAAATTGGAGACCTCGAGCGAGGGGACGAGCCAGTCGACTAGATTCTGCGGTAGGCCCTTGCTCCCTTGAAGATTGGCATTATAAGTCCCAATTTGAACGAGTACTCGCCCGTTGAGCATTGTGGCTAGGGAGGAACGGAGTCTAAGTTGAAATTTGGAGCTGACTGCATCGATCATGGCACCTGTAACAACCGCACAAGCGCCTACCGCGTTGAGCGGATCGAACAAGACGTTCAATGACAAGGTATGCGTCCGCTGTCGTGATTAGCGATGCGCTGAAAAAGACGCGTCTATGCAGGGCAAACCGATGGAAGTCAGATTATCAAATATGAACGCTGCGAAGGGTATTTTTTCGCTTCCAATAAAGGGGGACATGGAATAGGTTGCTTATATGTCCCATGTCTAGCAATCGCCGACGCCGTTCGAACATCGCTTGGTCCAAAAGGAATGGATAAAATGGCACGATACTCTCCACGCAGATCGCCCGCTTTATTGAACCTAACCAAGTGATATTACGCTTAGATTTCGACTTCCAAAGGCGAAGTGTTAGTCACAAACGATGGTGCCACCATCCTCAAATCTATACAGGCCTTGCATCCGGCAGCAAAAATGGTGTGTCTCATGACAGCCTATATTGCTGGTGGTGTGCTGATCCTTTTCCCCTCCAGCTTGTCGACTTGTCCGCTGCGCAAGACGTCGAAGCAGGCGATGGGACCACCAGCGTGGTCGTACTAGCTGGGAGCTTCTTGGGAGCAGCTGAGAAGATGTTAGGAAAGGGTACCCCCTTTCTCTCCCTCGAAGGTGTCCAGCCTTGACTCTACCCAGGTATCCACCCAACGATCATCGCCGAGTCCTTCATAAAAGCCTCGCAAAAGGCCGTTGAATACCTCACGGAAATTTCAACTCCCGTAGATCTAAAGGATAACGCGTCGCTACTGCGAGCGGCAACGACCAGCCTAAACTCGAAAATCGTTTCGCAGTACTCGTCCATTCTCGCCCCCATCGCCGTCGAGGCCGTCACACGCATCGCCAATACGGGTGCCTCGAATGTTGATTTGCGCGATGTGCGGATTGTGAAGAAGGTTGGGGGCACGATTGAGGACACTGAGCTTGTCCCCGGGGTGGTGCTCAATCAAAACTTTATCACGAGTCAGAACGGACCGACGAGGATGGAAAAGGCCAAGATTGCGCTCATCCAGTTCCAGCTGAGCCCGCCTAAACCTGATGTGCGCCCTTCCCTCCTTGCACCCAATTCCACTTCCTGTTGGAAGTTAGCGAAGCGTGACTAATACCCGCTTGTGTAGATGGATCACACCGTTATCGTTAACGAGTACAGACAAATGGACCGCATCGTTCGTGAACAATCAAAGTACCTCCTCGACCTCGTAAAGCGTATCAAAAAGGCGGGTTGTAACGTCCTCCTGATACAAAAATCCATCCTACGTGACGCCGTCACTGATCTTTCGCTCTCCTTCCTTGCCAAGCTCAAGATCGCCGTCGTGAAAGACGTCGAGCGGGACGAGATTGAGTTTTTGAGCAAGTCGCTGGGGTGCAAGCCGATTGCGGATATCGAGGGATTTACGGAGGATAAGATGGGGTATGCGGAGCTTGTCGATGAGGTCGAAGTCCAGGGTGTCAAAGTGGTGAAGATTTCGGGCGTGCGGAATCCTGGGCGTACGGTTAGTGTGCTCTGCATGGGGAGCAACTCGCTCGTGCTGGAGGAGACTGAGAGGAGTCTACACGATGCGCTCTGCGTCGTGCGGTGTCTCGTGAAGAGGCGGTATGTTGTCGCCTTCGCTTCTCCCTCGGGAGTGACTAACAGTTACACCCCCGATACAGGGCGTTGATCGCAGGCGGTGGTGCACCCGAGATCCACGTCTCACGCATGCTCTCAAACCATGCGCAGACGCTCAAGGGTATGGAGGCGTATTGCTTCCAGGCGTATGCCGACGCGCTTGAGGTCATCCCCACGACACTCGCGGAGAACGCGGGACTGAACCCGATCGCGATCGTTACGGAGCTGCGAAACCGACATGCGCTCGGCGAAAAAAATGCAGGGATCAATGTGCGGACGGTGAGTAGACGTGAGGAGGTTTTGTGAGACGTGGACTGATAGGTATGTGGCCGTGCCATAGGGATTAATCTCAAACATTTTGGATGAGGATGTCGTACAGCCACTTTTGGTATCGACGAGTGCTGTTGAACTTGCGACAGAGACGGTGGCGTTATTGCTCAAAGTAGATGATTACCATATGACAAGATAAGGTGATCTTGTGGAGATATAGAAATGGAATTGAAGAGTAAAGTGATGTTGAAGTGGACAGCAGTACTACATTTTGAGATAATGGGTTAGGTTGTGATACAGAGCAGACGCCGATTGAGCTATAAGCCGTCTCTCGTCCGAAATCGATCAGAACTACTTTGGACACGTACTTTGGCACTCTCTTCCACCTTTTGTCTGGTTTCTCAACACGTTTTTTCATGACCAAGGTTACCAAAGAGGTCGTTGTTGTCGGTGCTGGGTGCGTTTTCCAGGTCGTGACGTTGTGTAAGGCGGCGACTGAAGACGGCCGGGTCGGTAGAATCAGTGGGCTGGTCACGGGAATTTCACTCAAGACAAAGTTGGCCGTCGAGAACTTTACCGTATGGTTTTTTTCTTTGAATTGTTTACTTTTCTATCACCAACATATACGAACGAGAACATGAAGTAGGCGGGATATTGAGGGTGAGTTCGTGCTACTACCTCGTTATCCTCAGTCGCACCTGATACAGCTCAACCCACTCGGGAGCAGGACAACACGTATCCCGTGCGTACTGAATTCTGGCTCGGGACCAAACGGAGCGCTCAACTCCATTCTCTTTCTCGTTCTCATCTCACTCTTATTCTTATTCAATCTTTTGCACTTGGGTATAGGACTGTACTTGTGACATCCGCGCGCATTGGTACTCCTACTCCGAAGACCAGAACCCTGATTGGAGCTTTAGCTATGCTAACCGTAAAGATATTCTCGACTACTGGTTCCACCTCGTCGACAAGCACAACCTCCGCCCACACATTCAGTGCAACACCGAGCTAGTCAATGCAGAGTGGGACGCTCA
>WNFL01149246.1_pt2 | contig 16515 bp, 13 predicted proteins | sample 5400361 | NCBI WGS metagenome assembly WNFL01 (sample SAMN13153351, study PRJNA577476) | soil metagenome | isolation source: 40 cm soil on Douglas fir-dominated hillslope | place: USA:California | collected 2013-09-17 | reverse complement strand
CCGACAACAGTCCCTCCCAGAAGAAGTTTGCGGAAGAAGTAAAAGCAACGTTTCCGTTCCTCAGCGATTTCTCTAAGCGTGAAGTGTCCAAAGCCTATGGAGTTCTCATTGAGCCGGCGGGTATGGCGAATCGCGCGACGTTCGTGATCGATCCCGAAGGCAAGATCATCAACATTGAGGAAGGTGTCGCGGCGCTCGATCCCACCGGCGCAGCGACAGCCTGCAGCCGGGCGGCGCACAAATAGAAGAACCACTCCCTCCGGTCGCGGCTCAGAATCGGAGCCGTGACCAAAGGGAGCGGTGGTTCTGCTAGTGGTGCACCAACTTGCGCAACTCCTCGTACTGATCCGTCGCGATCAGATCCACCCCCGCAGTGACCGCCGCACGCCAACGTGGCATTACCGCGTCTGGCGAGCCGAAATTGTAACTCTCCCCCCAGCCGCGGTCTTGATCCGGAGTAAAACCATCCAGCGTGTAAAAGCGGATCCAATCGTGCTTGACCAACGCTTCCAGGCGCTGGCGCTTCGAGTCGTTCCAGGGACCGCCGCGCCGCTGACCCCCTTCCTCGACCACGAACCATGAATTGTTCCACCAGCGCCGATAGTTGGTCGGCGGATCGACTAAGAGTTTGTCAGGTGACAGGGTGGCCTGGAGGTGTTCGCGTTCGCGAGTCTTGCCGTCAATCCGCGCCGTATGTGCCGATCCGAACAGGCGCAACTTCCCGCCCGCCGGCACCGAGGTAAAGAACACGTCCTCCTGCTCGTCGTTGTCCTCGGTCAGGACTAGCAACGGTTTTGGGTCGAAATCGGCCAGTGTCCGCGGGTCGTCACTCTTGGACGCGGTGGTGACCCAGGCTTCGTACTCCCCCAGCAGCTTCCAAACCGCTTCCAGAAGGGGACGCTGGTTGTCCTTGAAGTCGAAATGAACCGTGATCATCGGCCACTGGGAGCGGTCGTTGCGGGCGAGCGCCATTTCCATAATGGGACGCACCCGCTCAAAAAAGTACGCACGAAGTGTCGGTTCCTCGCCTGTAGTCTCCTTTTTGTGGGATACAACGGGTCTTCCGCCAGCCATGGCGATGTCCTGTTCGATCGCTACGGGGAAGCCGGTCGAGAGAGCGCGCTCAATCCGGTCCGACCATTTGCCCTCGTAGGGATAGCAATTGTGCGCGTCAAGTAGCGGCCGATTCCGATTAAGAAAGCTTAGCGCTGCATTTTCAGAGGCACGCTGCGCGGCCGACTGCGTGGAAAGAGCAATAGTGGTGGCCGCCAGCAGCCAGAACGGGAGTCTCAGAAGGAACCCTCCTTTGGGCATCGGAGATTTACTGATGTCGGGCAGGGGTGTTGGGCGTACAAAAACGATACAGATGTTCTTAGGGATACGTTTCGCGAGTACCAGTAGGATCGCATCTGTTACATGGAATAGGATCAGCCGCCGTAAGGATCTTGTCAACCGTTACCGAATAAGCCGCACAGACAAGCGATAAAGTCAAGCCAGAAGTTGCCGATCTAAAGAACTATGAACGGGTTGCAGGCGAATGCAGAGAACACAAAGGTGGGAAAGATGTTCCCGCCTTCATATGAATCTTCATTCACTTCGGAACTCGTATCCACGGGTAGATCGTCCATATGGATAGAACGGTTGGATTGGTTGTACCAATCGGATCAGACAGGTAGAACCCGTGAAGCCGATGAGAACGCTGGTCTTAAGTCAATGCGTCGTCGCGGAGCAAGGAGCATCTAAAGAAATGGCACTCGGGTTGCCTGATAGTTTGTGGAAGGGGACGGAAAGGCAGTCCGGGGCCCCTAGAGGTACGAGAAAGGCGGTAGAGAAAATGACGCGGCTAAACATTCAACTGGATCCCGGGAAGACTGGCCGAGACGCCATGTCTCTCGAGGCGAATCTGCGGCGGCTCATCGTCGGGCAGGACGAAGCCATTCAACAGATCGTCAACATCTATCAGATGAATCTGACCGGGATGAGCGCCCCGGGCCGACCGATCGGCAACTTTCTCTTCCTCGGCCCGACCGGTTCCGGCAAGACGCGCATCGTGGAAGCAACGGCGGAAACGCTGTTGAAGAATCCGCGCGCGGTCATCAAGATTGATTGCGCGGAGTTTCAGCACAGCCACGAAATCGCTAAGCTGATCGGATCGCCTCCCGGATACCTGGGGCATCGCGAAACCCATCCCCTGCTGTCTCAGGAAGTGCTGAATCAGTTCCACACCGACACCATGAAGGTGAGCTTCGTCCTGTTCGACGAGATCGAAAAGGCGTCGGATGCGCTGTGGAACCTGCTCTTGGGCATTCTGGACAAGGCCACGCTGACGCTGGGCGACAATCGCAAAGTGGACTTCAGCAAAGCCATGATCTTCATGACGTCCAACCTGGGCGCCACCGAGATGAACAACATCCTGATGCCGAAGCTGGGCTTCCAGGCGCCGGCTGCGAAGGACCGCGCGACCAGCGGTGAAGTGGACGAGAAGACCACCAACAAGATGGCTCGCACCGGTCTCGAAGCGGCTCGCCGCAAGTTCACGCCCGAGTTCATGAACCGGCTCGATAAGATCGTCACCTTCCAGCCGCTTGGCACCGAGCAGTTGAAGAAGATTCTCGACATCGAGCTGAACCTGGTGCAACAGCGGATCTTCAATACCTCCGCCGAGCGCGCCTTCGTGTTCACTTGCTCTGATTCGAGCAAGAATTATCTGCTCGAGGAAGGCACCGACCTGAAATACGGCGCCCGTCACTTGAAACGCGCGATCGAGCGGTTGCTGGTGCAACCGATGTCCAACTTGATCGCGACCGACCAGGTCCGCGGTGGAGACTGGATCCGGGTAGACCTCGACGGCACCGCGAAACAGTTGTCGTTCGCCAAAGAGGCGGAGGGCCTGCCGGTGGCCGACATGGCGCAACTGGTCGACATGTCGGTGGTGATTCCGTCGCTGACCATGGCGACCGGGGCAGTGGTTGAACCGGTGCGGACGCAGCGCGCGGGTTCGAAGCGAAGCTAACGTAACAGAGTCTTCAGACTGAAGTCAGGAGTCAGAATGGCCCGTACCTGGGTCCTTCTGGCTCCTGACGCATTTTGTCGTACAGGGCCGTACATCCTGTCGTATTCCCTTTAGTTTCAAGCCAAAAATCGACCGGTTCATTACTAATCCAGACTTGACCAGGACTGCTAGCCCATAGGTCGATGGCGGTCCATTACCCAAACTCGTTGCATGAGGCCAATGCGTTTCCTGCTCGCGGCGCTGCCCTGTGCTTTCCTTCTGCTGGCGCCGACGAGCCATGCTTCGACGATTTACTCGCTGGATACTACGACGGGCTGCTGTGGACCCGGGCCCTATGGGTCGGTGAGTCTGACACAGATCGGCTCGAACGAGGTACAGGTCGATGTCTCTCTGCTGAACCCCTTCCTGTTCGTTTCGGGCGGGCAGGCTGGCGCCTACGCGTTCAACCTCGACCTCGCCAACGCGAACCTGTCGATTACAGTCAGCCCTGCCTCGGTCGCTGCCGGGTTTAGCAGCATCGTCCTCGGCGACGGCACCTTAAGCGAACATATGGCCGGGTTCGGTAACTTCGATTACGCGATCGAGGGCGATGCAAATCACACTCACGGCGGATCCACGCCCATCGGCCAGTTACTTACTTTTACAGTCGTCAACAATACCGCGGGCGCGATCTCAGAGGCCGATTTCTCGCAGCTTTCGACGGGCGGCAGCTTCCCGTCGTACTTCGCGGCGGACATCATTCACAACGGCACCAGCGGCCTCGGCGCCGGCAGCACTGGTGTCGTCGGTGACACATTTGCCCCCGTCGCGGTCCCGGAACCCGCCACGTTGATGCTGTTCGGTGGGGGCCTGGTGGCGATCGGAGCCCTCCGACGCAAACGCATTCGCGGGTAAAGAAGTCAGGAGTCAGGAGCCAGAATTCTTCCGTCATTCACGCTTCCGGTACCGTGCTGGTGTGAAACAATCGATGCATGGCACTGGAGCGGTTCGTCGAAGAAATTCCCGCGGGTAACCTGTCCTTGCAGAAACTGGTCGCCGAACTGACTACGGAAATGTGGCGCGGATGATCGGGTGGCTCAGCAGTTCGAAGAGACGAATCGCCGAATGGACGAGCGATTTCGCCAAACCGACGAACGCATCGACAAGCTGGTGGTCGCGATCGGGGAGTTTATTCGCCGGCAGTCTCCGCAGCCCGGTAGCAAGAACTAAGTCCACCTCGACGAAAACCTCGGCGATCACGCTTTAGAAGACGTGGATTCGGATCACTCAAGCGGGTATTCGCGGCGATGTTTGAAGTACTGGCGCGTGCAAACTTCATTGCCCCTTGCAATGGCTGTTCCGGGGCCGACACGTTTCGCTAATTCCCCTTGGGGGCGGAGTCGCTGGTGTCATTGCGTATATCACCTTTCCAACTTGGAGAAAATGGTGGTGGGTCCCGCTACTTTGCCGATCTCGGTTCCGGTATATGCTCGTCGCGACGGCAGTATTTCTCGCCCCGCGCGGAACTGATTCTGGCTCCTGGCTCCTGACTCCTCGTTCTTACGCCGCACACTCGCCGCGGCCGAGCGCCAGCGAATAGTCGATGTCGTCGCCCCAATCCTTGTAGATCTCGGCGAGATCCGCGGTCAGCTTGCGGAAGGTCTCGACCTTGTGTCGCGATACGTACGCCCGAAACGTCTCGCCCTCGATGCGGTTCTGCTTGAAGTGCTCGAGGACGCGTTCAACAGCTAACGGAGCGAGGCGCGCTGGAAGGCTCTGGATCGCCATTCCGAACTGCTCCTGCGTGCCGCCCAGCATCATCAGGTAATAAGGGATCTCTCGTCCGTTCACCTTGCGAGCGTTGCCATAGAACCCGAAATCGCCGATCCAATGTTGACCGCACGAATTTGGGCAGCCACTGATGTTGATCCGCAGGCGGCGGACGATCGGATCGGTATCGTTGCGAACGGCGGCCGAAAGCGCCGCGCCGAGTCCCATCGACTTAGTCAACGCCAGGTTGCAACTATAAGCGCCGGGGCAGGTGAGCACGTCGCTGATCTCGTCCGCGGCCGAGCCGGCCAGGTCAAGCGCCTGTAGCTGGCCGAACACACGTGGCAGCGCGCCCACAGGCACCCACGCCAGCACCACGTTCTGATTCATGGTGAAGCGCAGCGACCCATCGCCGGCTTCTTCGGAAAGCTTGGCGAGGCCGCGCATCTGATCGCCGGTGAGATTGCCTTGCTCCGTCCGCACCGTGACGATCGCATGCCCGGCTTGCTTCTGATTCTGGACGTTGGTCTCGCGCCACGCCTGAAACTCGGGTGAGGGAGTAAACAGCGGGAGCAGTTCGCCACTGCCTTTGGGAGGCGGCACTGCCTGGAATCCACCGAACAGCTCGGGAACTTCATCCGGCATGGCGATCCCGCCGTTAGCAAGGATGTCCCGGTACTGCTCTTCGATGGTGTCGCGCAGCCAATCGAAGCCGCGCTCGCGCAGGACAAACTTCAGTCGAGCCTTGTTGCGGTTGGCGCGATTCCCGTGCACGTTGAAGACGCGAATCACGGCTTCCACGCGGCGCACGATGTCCTCGGCCGGGATGAATTCGTGGAGCAGGCGAGCCTCGGTGGGCAGAGGACCGAGGCCGCCTCCCACCATCATGCGGAATCCACGAACTCCGTCGCGAATCACCGCTCGCAGCCCGACGTCGTTGATCGCGGTGGCCATGCAGTCTTCCGGGCAGCCCGAAAAGGCGACCTTGAACTTGCGCGGCAGATTGTCGGTCAGTTCTTTGTGCAGGAACGCGAACGCTAGCCGGCGCGCGTAAGGCTGTACATCAAAGGGTTCGTCGGCGTGAACGCCTGCTAAAGGGCATGCTGTGACATTGCGAACGGTGTTGTAGCACGCCTCGCGAGTGGTGAGGCGAACGTCGGCCAGCAGGTGCAGCAGATCGGCGACACGCCCCAGCGGCACGAAGTGATACTGCATGTTCTGGCGCGTGGTGAGATGTCCCTTGCCATGGGCAAATTCGTCCGCAACACGCCCAAGTTGGCGCATCTGCTCGGCGGTCAGGAGTCCGCCCGGAACCTTGGTGCGGATCATCTGCACGCCGGGTTGGCGCTGACTGTAAATGCCACGGCGCAGGCGATGCGGGCGCAGTTCATCGTCGGTGATCTGTCCGTCGATCAGCGACTGGGCTTGTTGCCGGAACTTCTCGATATCCTCGCGAACCGTCCTATCATGTTCCTGTTGAAGGACTTCCTGTTCGGAGAGAGATTCGGCTACAGACATATACCTTCTTGTCTATAGAGATTACCATGTTATACCCTTGGATTCAACTGTTACGGCTTTGTGTGGACCAGCACGATATCCGAGTTCTCTTGGATGCGATCGAAAAGAATCTGCTTACCGTCCGGTGAAACGTCGAAGCTCCGGATCGAGGAGCCCGGCTTCAACCGGGTCAGTTGTCGGCGCTCGCCTGTAGTCAGGTTGATAAGCCAGAAATCCAGGGCGCGAAACTGACCCTGCAGCACGACGATGCTTTTGCCGTCCGGAAGGAAGCGATAGCCTTCCCAGTCGCCGCGGTAAGTGATCTCTGGCATTGGGAGAGTCGCCTTGTCCGGGGTCACGGAGCGCAAAGGGAAGACTGCGCCACCAGCGGAAGCATCATAAAACACGATTCTCTGGCCGTCCGGCGACCACACCGGATTGAAGGTGACCTGGTCAGTGAGGCGAACGGGTTGCCCTCCTTGCACCGGAACCTTGAAGATCCTGGGGCCTTCCTCGGTGTTCGCCGACACTGCGATCCACTGCCCGTCCGGCGACCAGGACGGCGACCCGCGGAGATCCAGGTCCTGCGCCATCGGCCGCGCGCCGGTGCCGTTGACACTTGCGACATGCAAGATGTTGCGGCCGTCCTGGCGCACCGCGAAGGCCAGCGACTTCCCGTCCGCGGAACACGATGCAGCCGACGAAACCCGGCCATCAGTGCCCTTCCAGAGTGCGACTGACAGACCGTCCTTCCATTCCCAGAGCCCGCCTTCGGCCGCGGACAAGTACAGAATAGACGCACTTCCATAACGACCGGACTTGGCTCGCGCGGTGGGAACCCGCACGAGTTGGGCGCTGGATTCATCGACAATCTCCGGCGCGATCGGAACCGTCCACAGATTTGCCACGGGGTTGGAGACGGTGATTACGAGTCGGCGTCCGTCGGCGCTGCTGGATAGCGACTGGTACTCCTCCACACCCTGGCTAACCTGGTGAGGAATTCGATGCTCTAGGTCCATGCCGTAGATAGCCCAACCACTGCCGTCGTCCTTGCTGCCACGATACAGCAGTGTCCGATTATCGAGCATGACCGGGTAAGCTACTTCGGAATTGTGATGCGTCAGTCGCTCCGGTGCGCCGCCGCTCGCCGCGATCCGCCAAATATCCCCCTCCGTGCTGCGCCAGTTGCGCACGAAGTAGATGTAACGCTGGTCCGGACTCCAGGTTTGGTAGTGGTTATGTTCACCCGGTCGCCCGGTGAAGAGGGGCCTCTCCAGACGTCCATCCGGCTGAGCCAGCATTACGGGGTCGCCCGAAGTGGCATGGTGGAACACGAGTTGTGTCCCATCCGGCGACCAGACCGGGTTGAGCGAAGCCGGGGTTAGGAACGGGCGCATGCTTCCACCCAACACCGGGACCAGGCTGAGATTGGAAGTAGCCGAGCGATTGGACGTAAGCAAGCTGGAAGGAATCGTGCGCAGCCAAACCTGGGTCCCGTCGGCAGTGAAGCCTGTGGTTCGCGCCATCTCATGCAGCAGCGTGGGGCAACAACCCTTAGTGAGATTGCGGAACTCGCCACTGCCAACCTGCGTGACGAACGTATCGTACGGGCCGTCGCGATTGGCGAGGAAGGTCACGAACTTACCGTCGTGAGAAATAGCCGCGTCAAGTTCAGTGCCTTCCCAATCGGTCAGTTTCTCGAAGTGCGCAACCTGTAAAGGATTGGTCCAGAAGTAATCGGACTTGGCGAGCCGCCAGTAGGCCAAGGTGGCGACCAGCAGCATTACAACGGCAATCCCGGTGACCGTCCAGGCAATTCGTCGACGGTTGCGCCCGATTCCAAGTCCGGTTGAAACGCTGGACGGTGGCGGATGAGGTTGACGCGTAACCCGGCGCAAGTCTACCGCCAGCTCGCGAATGGATTGATAGCGATCGTCGGGACTTTTTTCGAGCGCCTTTTCAAGCGCGCTGCGTAGCGCTTGCGGAATGTCTGCCGGTAGCGGTTCGGGCGTGCCGTGGATGATGGTCTGGAGCAATTCGAGATCGGTCCGGCCGGTGAACGGTCGTTGGCCCGCCAGCAATTCAAACAGTACGATTCCGAAGGAGAAGATATCGCTGCGCGCGTCCAGACCGCGGCCCGAAGCCTGCTCCGGCGACATGTAGGCAATGGTCCCTGCAATCGCACCTGGCCGGGTGGTGGCTTCGGTCAGAGTGCGAGTCAGATCCAGATCCGAGTTCTCAAGCAGCTTGGCGAGTCCGAAATCCGCCAGTTTGGCATAACCGCTGCGAGCAACCAGGATGTTCGCGGGCTTGATATCGCGATGCAGGATCCCGGCGCTGTGCGCCGCGGCCAACCCGTCCGCGATACCCGTCAGCAGTTCGACCGACTGCCGCCAGGTCGGTTTCTCCCGCTTGGCCCACTGCTTGAGGGTTCCGCCATCGACGAATTCAACCACCAGGTACTGCCGCTCCTGGAACTCGCCCACATCGAGAACCGTCACGATATGCGGATGATTCAGCGATGAGGCCAACTGCGCTTCTCGCTGGAATCGCCTGCGAGCTGGGGCGTCGGCCACCTGATCGGAAAGAAACTTGATGGCTACCGGCCGGTTGAGCTCGGTATCCAGAGCTCGGTAAACGGTCCCCATCCCACCCTGGCCGAGCGGGCTCTCAATTCGATACGAGCCGACGAACGTACCCGGGGTGAGCTGCGGGAGCTGCCCGTGATCGTCGATTGGCCGCTGGTCCGAGGACAAGGCGGTGGCCTCCCTGGATTTCGATTATCAAATAGTAGCGGTGAATCGGGCAACTAGTGGCGCTGAATCTAGCAACGCTGAATACGTCACACTAGCGTCGCCGCCAGCGCGTCAGGAATCCGCCGCGTTCCAAACCTGCGTCGAGGGCGACTAGGTCGCTGCCGTCGAACCCGAGAAGTCGTGAGCCGAATTCTAGCTCTTCACCTTCGAGTTCGACCGGAATCCACTTCCCGGTCCTGCGCTCGAGCCATGAAAGGGCGCACACATCCTCGACATTCATCGCCAGATAAGTCTCACCCGACGGACTGATCGCGAGGCTGGCTTTGTCGATTTCGAATTCAAGGTCCTCCGGCGGTTCTGCGTAGAAAACCTGCTGACCGCCGGGGGCGAACTCAATATATTGGCCGAAGCTGGTAAGCCAGGCGACACGGGACCCCGCGGCTGCGAGTGTCGAATCCGCCAGGGCGCGACGCTCATATTCCCAACGAGAATAGCGATCCGGTACACGGAGCCGAATAATCTGGGACGAACTCAACTTTCCGTCGGGATCGTACCCTTTGAGGACGAGGTATTCGCCGAACCCGCGTTCGCGCCTGTCGTATTCGCGACCGATCGCCCACATCCGCCCGTCATCGGTAACGGAAACCGCGTGAGCGTAGAACGGTGCCGGGCCATCGATCCAGTTGACCCTAGAATGATCGGGAGAAATCCGGTAGAGCGTCAAACCCGCGAGGACCGCCAGGGTTCCATCCGCCGCGGCTGCGACGCACTCGACTCCGCTCGCAGTCCGTGTGAACAGGAAATCCTCACGCCGTCCGCTGCGGTCGATGGACCAGATCACCGAGCCGCGGTCGTATTTATAGGCCCCGTGTACCGCGCCACCGGACCAGTAAACTCTGCCCGTCCGCTCGGCGACCAGGATCGAGCGCCGGTCACCAGTAGGAACCAGAGTTACCCGTTCCTCGGCAGTGAGGGCGGCAGCGGCTACCAGCAGTGCCAAGATGCGTCGATGCATACTCTTCATAATCAAGACGTAATGCGTGACAAATTGTGCAGGATTTATTTTCAGGCTGCCCGCCCCGGGCACTCGAGCGCCAAATCGCACGCGGCGCGGCCGGCAATCGTAGAATCAAGTGAGTGATAGAATCCAGCATCCTGTGGGTACGTGTCGCGACGTGTCTGTACGCCGTGGGCTTGCTGCACTCTATGCTGGCTGTTCTGCGTCGCAAGCAAACGCTGTACGCGCCCGCGATCGCTACCTTCCGTGCCGGGGCAGTGGTTCACGCGGTTTCGATCACCGAATTGTCGCGGGTCTACGGCCACATCGCCGTCGACAATTTCTACGAGACCCTGAGCCTGTGCGCGTTACTGGTGGCCGTGGTCTTTCTGATCGTCGAATGGCGCTACCGCTTCAGCAGTCCGGCGGTCGCGTTGTTTCCGCTGGTGTTCCTGATGACCCTGGTGGGCGCGATGGAGCGTCCGGTGGGGACCTGGGCCGATGAACGATTACGCAAGGTATGGCTGGTCATGCACATTGTCCTGATCCTGGCGGGCGTGGGCGCCCTGGTTTTCACGGCGGTCGCGTCCGTGTTCTACCTGATCCAGGAGCGCCGGCTCAAGACCAAGCGCGCCGGCACGCTGCTCGAAAAACTTCCGCCGCTCGCGACGCTGGACAATCTGATCGCCCGTTCGATGGCGCTGGGCTTCGTGTTCTTCACGCTGGGCGTGATCATGGCGGTAACCTGGGCCTTCGTCGAAACCGGAACGCGCTGGATCGGCGACCCGAACGTCACCTTCTCCCTGCTGACCTGGCTGCTGTGCCTCATCATGATTTTCCTACGCGGAACTGCGGGCTGGCGCGGGCGTAAAGCCGCGATTCTCGTATTGGTTGTGCTGGGATGCTCGGCGCTCACCTGGGCGGCGCATATTGGCCTGGGGCCAACGTTGTTGCGATGAGGGCGCCGCGATGATACTGCTGATCACCGGTCTCAACCATCGCACCGCTCCGGTCGAAGTGCGCGAGCGGCTCGCCTTTGAAGCCGGCGCGCTTCCCGATGCGCTGGATGGCTTGAAGCAGCGGCCCGGTCTGCTTGAAGGCGTCATCCTTTCCACCTGCAACCGTGTGGAAGTGGCCGTCACCGCCGAGGATCAGTCCACCGCCGAAGAATCGGTGGAGTGCTTTCTGTCAGAGTCTCGCAGCGTCGCACGGGAGTGGATGTCGCCACACCTGTATCGCCACGACGGCCCGAATGCGATTCGACATTTGTTTCGCGTGGCATCCAGTCTGGATTCGATGATCGTGGGCGAGCCGCAGATCTTGGGGCAGCTCAAGACTGCGTATGCTGTAGCGAAAGAGCGCGGCACTGTCAGTGGACCTCTCGATCTGGTGATGACGCGCGCATTCAATGTCGCGAAACGCGTGAGATCCGAGACCGATATCGGGTCCAGCGCCGTATCGGTAAGCTATGCCGCGGTCGAATTGGCGCGCGAGATTTTCGGATCGCTTTCCGGGAAGCGCGTGCTGCTGGTCGGCGCGGGCAAAATGGCTGAGGCGGCCGCGCGGCACCTGAAACGCGCCGGCGTTTCCGAGATTCAGGTGACCAATCGAACCCGCGAACGCGCCGAGGCGCTGGCGGCCGAGTTTGACGGAAAGGCCATCGGATATGAGACGTTTCTCACGACGCTGGCGACCGTCGACATCGTGCTGGCGTCGAGCAGCGCGCCGCATTACATCCTGACGCGTGAGCAGGTGCGCGGGGTGACGAAACAGCGCCGCAACCGCCCCATGTTTCTGATCGACATCGCGGTGCCGCGCAACATCGAGCCCGCGGTGAACGAACTGGAGGGTGTTTTTCTCTACGACATCGACGATCTGGATCGGGTGGTGAACACCAATCTGAAAGGCCGCATCGAAGTGGCGGCCGAAGCCGAGGAAATCATCCGTGAAGAAGTGGAACGGATGATGGCGCGGCTGCGGGTGCGCGAAGTGACGCCGACCATCGTCAGCTTGCAGGAACAGCTCGAGCAATTGCGCACGAATGAGATCGAGAGAGCGCGCGGGCGGCTGGGCGCGCTGACCCCCCAGCAGGAAGAAGCAGTGGAGTCGATCACCCGCGGCATCGTGAACAAGATCGCACACGGACCGATTTCGGAGCTGCGCAAGCAGGCGGGCGATCCGGGCCGCGTCCACCTGGTCGACATGATTCGCAAGGTGTTCCGGTTGGGGGAGCGATGATAGTGATCGGGTCGCGCGGGTCGCAGCTTGCGCTGTGGCAGGCGCGGCATATCGCGGCGCGGCTCGCCGAGCTGGGCGAGGAAACGCGCCTCGAGATCATCAAAACCACCGGAGACAAGATTCAAGACGTGCCGCTGGCGCAGGTGGGCGGCAAGGGTCTTTTCACCAAGGAGATCGAGGAGGCCTTGCTGGACGGGCGCATCGATCTAGCGGTGCACAGCTTGAAAGATATGCCGGCGGAGGTGCCCGATGGCCTCGCGATTACTGCCATTCCAGAGCGCGAGGATCCGCGAGACGCACTGGTGGGCGCGCCGCTTGGCGCGGGCGTGCGCGTGGGTACCAGCTCGCTGCGCCGCTCGGCACAACTGCACGCACTCGGCATCGGAATCAAGATTGAAATGCTGCGTGGGAATGTCGACACGCGCATTCGGAAACTCGACGAAGGTCAGTACGACACCATCGTCCTTGCGGCGGCTGGGTTGCGAAGACTCGGCCTCGCGGATCGGATTCGCGAGATGCTGCCGATCGAACTAATGTGCCCGGCCGTCGGTCAGGGAGCGCTAGCGATCGAGACGCGGTGCGATGCAGGGTGCGCGGAGCAGGTCGCCCGGAAACTGGATCACGCCGAGACGCGTACCACCGTCACGTCCGAGCGGGCGCTGCTCGCGACTCTCGGAGGCGGCTGTCAGGTGCCGATCGGCGGATACGCGACTCTGCAGGATGGCTTGGTGCATTTGCGCGCGATCGTCGCATCGCCGGATGGTTCGCGGATCATTCGCGGCGAATCATTTGGACGGGACCCCGCGGCGGTCGGCGACGAACTGGGCGCAACGCTATTGGACCAGGGCGCCCGCGAAATCCTGCGCGAGGTGTACGCCACGTGAGGGCGACCTTGTGGGGCCAGGCTTTTCACCAAGACCCGCCAACGGGCAGCCTGCCGCCGGCTTTCAGTCGGCGCCTTAAGGCCATCTGATGAAGGTCTACCTGGTCGGTGCCGGTCCCGGCGATCCCGGGCTGATCACCGTGAAAGGCCGAATCGCGTTGGAGCACGCTGACGCCGTGCTCTATGACCATCTGGCAAGCGAACGCCTGCTTGACTTGGCCCCCGCGACCGCCGAGCGCGTGTACGTCGGTAAAAAACGCTCCACTCACGAATTCACCCAGGATGAAATCGCGCGCATGTTGATCGAGCGCGCGCGGCGCGGCTGGACCGTAGTGCGCTTGAAGGGCGGCGATCCATTCATCTTCGCGCGGGGCGGGGAAGAGATCGAGGCGCTGGCGGCGGCCGGCATTCCTTTCGAAATCGTGCCGGGGGTGACCACGCCGCTCGGGCTTGCCGCCTACACCGGAGTGCCGCTGACGCACCGCGAGCACAGTTCCGCCGTGGTTTTCGTCACCGGGCACAGCGTCGACGCGATCGACTGGGCCAAGCTTGGTTCCGCGGATACCATCGTGCTGTTCATGGGCCTGGTGAATTTCCCGTCGATTGCGAAGGCCCTGGTTTCGAGTGGCCGCAAGGCCACGACCCCAGCCATGGCCGTGCGCTGGGCCACGCGGCCGGATCAACAGACCATCGTTGGGACGCTGGCCGATCTCGCCGATCGAATCGCCAACGCGGCGATGAAGCCCCCCGCGACCATCGTCATCGGCGAAGTGGTCAGACTGCGCGATCAGTTCAATTGGTACGAACGTCTTCCACTATTTGGAAAGCGCATCGTGATCACGCGCGACGCGCGCCAGGCGGCCGATTTGGCCGAGCCATTGGAAGCGCTAGGCGCGGAGGCTTTACTTTTGCCAGTGATCGAGATTCAGCCGGCTGCGGATTCCGCCCCCCTCGATCGCGCGATCGCGCAGCTCGAAACCTACGACTGGATAATCTTCACCAGCGCCAACGGCGTGCGCTTTTTCATCGAGTGCCTCGATGCGTCGCGCCGCGACCTTCGGTCACTTAGAGCAAAGCTCTGTGGAATTGGGCCGGCGACGAGCGCCGCCATTGAGGCCCTGCATCTGAAAGTGGATCGGATGCCCGAGGAGTACGTCGCCGAGAGTCTCCTTGAAAGTTTGAGCGGGGAGGATCTCGATGGGAAACGGGTGCTGCTGCCGCGCGCATCGGTGGCTCGCGATCTGGTGCCGGTCGAACTTCGCCGGCGCGGTGCCACCGTCGATGTGGTCGAGGCGTATCGCACGATGCTGCCGGAGGCTGCGTCACAAAGGGCAACCCAGGTACTCGCACGGAAACCGCATTGGATCACCTTCACCAGTTCCTCCACGGTGCAGAACTTCATCGCCGCGGCGGGCCGCGAAGCGCTTCTGAATATCAAGATCGCTTCTATCGGTCCCATCACCTCGGCGACCCTGCGGGAGCACGGCCTGGAGGCGCACGCCGAGGCTGCGCCGCACACGGTGGCAGGCCTGATTCAGGCAATCCTGGGCACTTAGCCAACGATGGCCTGGAACAGGCCCTTGAGCATCATCCAGCCGCCGAAAATCACCGGGCCCCACGCCACGATGAACACGCTCCCGCCCATCGACGCGGTTCCGACCGTGATCAACACGCCGAGCGCGACCAGACCGAACCCCTTCAGCGCAGCCTCTCCACCCGCTTTGCGGAATGCCGCGCGCTTTTCCTTGAGCGCCTCGGCGACCATCATGCGGGCATTCGTTTCCGGCACGCCTTTAAAGGTGAGCGTCGCGATCATATCCAGCTCCGATTTCCCCTGCGCGAGTCCGATCAGGGCCTCATTGTAAAGCGCTTGAAGCGGCATTTCGTTCGTCATATCCTGCAGGCTCCTCTTCCTGCTGATATACGTAGGCGAACGAAAGGACTTGAGATTAGTTGGACGCCGAAAATACCTTGTGGCCGCTGAGAAAGGTTTCGAGGACCTCCATGCGGCCGTCGATCATTCGGAAGCGCACCACGTCGGCACGCTCCCCCGGCCTCAGGCCGCGCTGCCGCCCCGCGATGCGGCCGACGCGCGCAGGATTGATGGTGGCCATGGTGACCGCCTCAGTCAGGCTCAGGCCGGCGATGCGCATGGCGTTACCGATCGCCCGATCCATGCGCAGGCTGGATCCCGCGAGTCGCGTGCCGCCACGCAGCACCACGCGCTGGTCGTCCTTCAGCTCGACTTCGACTTCGCCTAGCTGATAGACGCCGGGTGCGCACAGCGCAGGCATGACTGCGTCGGTCACCAGCACGCTGCGCTCGATCCCCTTGGCGCGCAGCGCGACCCGAAAGAAGGAATCGCCCAGGTGTATCCCGTCGACGATGAAGCTCGCGGCAAGGCGATCTTCGGCGAGCTGTTCCCAGATGTAGTTGGGGTGACGCGGTAGCACGGCGTGCGCGCCGTTGCCCAAATGCGTCGAAAGCGTCGCGCCGGCCGCGACCGCGTCCTGAATCTGCTCACGCGTCGCGCGAGTGTGACCGATGCTGGTGACCACACCTTCGCGCGCGAGCGCTTCTATATATAGAGGTGCGCCGGGCCACTCGGGGGAAAGCGTCACCAGCCGGACATGGCCCTGTGCCGCATCCTGCCAGCGTCGAAATTCTTCGAGATCGGGCGGACGAACCCAGCGCTGCGGATGGGCGCCACGCGGTCCATCCTCGGGCGAGATGTGTGGACCCTCGACGTGAAACGCCTCCATCGCCAGACCATCCTCTAGCGACTCGCGGGTCGCTGCAAGATTGCGCAGCGCGCCGATCATACGATCGGGATCGCCCGTGATGACGGTAGGAAACACCCGCGTCACGCCGGTCGAAAACATCACGCGCAGCGAACGTGCGATTTCTTCATGTGTAATAGAAGGCTCGTTGTAATCGACGCCCGCGAATCCATTGACTTGTAGATCGATGAATCCTGGCGTGACCCGCGCGTCGCCGGCCTGAGCCGGATCGAGCAGTGCGTCGACGTGCGTGATCAGTCCGGTGGAACCGGCCCCGCGCGAAGAAACGTCGAATTCGACCAGCGTCGGCTCGCCGGAAAGGTCTCGCCCGCTACAGTTCATGATGCTTCTGTTTTATGCACAACATACTCACAAGCGCCCGTTCTAACTCGACGCAGACGCATAGGTTACACCTGTTGAAAAGGGCGGATTCCTGTGGTCATCGTCGCGGGTTCCTGGTAAAAAGAATACAGATTTTCGCGCGGAATCGGGCAAGTGTGTCAGTCTCGGGGGAGGTGGCCACGAATCCGGTTTCGCGCGAAGACTCCGACCAAGCCGCCGGAAAAGCGGGACGCGAACAATTGGACTGCGTCCTCGGCGTC
>WNFL01435384.1_pt1 | contig 16520 bp, 15 predicted proteins | sample 5400361 | NCBI WGS metagenome assembly WNFL01 (sample SAMN13153351, study PRJNA577476) | soil metagenome | isolation source: 40 cm soil on Douglas fir-dominated hillslope | place: USA:California | collected 2013-09-17 | reverse complement strand
GTCGCGACCCACCTTGCGCGCGAGCTTCTCGCGGCTGATCGCGGCCTGCACTTCCATGAAGCGCGCGCGGCGCTCCTCGCGCACGCTCTCGGGAACGGGATCGGGCAGCGCGTTGGCCGCGGCGCCCTCGACGGGCGAATACGCGAAGCAGCCGACGCGGTCGAGCTGCGCTTCGCGCAGGAACTCGAGCAGATCCTCGAATTCCGATTCCGTCTCTCCCGGGAAGCCCGCGATGAAGGTCGAGCGGATCGTGATGTCAGGGCACGCGGCGCGCCAGGCGCGGATGCGCTCGAGGTTCTTCTCGGTCGCCGCCGGGCGTTTCATGAGCTTGAGGATGCGCGCGGAGGCGTGCTGGAACGGAATGTCCAGGTACGGAAGGATCCTTCCCTCGGCCATCAGGGGAATCACTTCGTCGACGTGCGGATAGGGGTAGACGTAGTGCAGGCGAACCCACACGCCCAGCTCGCCCAGCGCGGAACACAGCTCCGTCATGCGCGTGCGCAGCGGCCTTCCGCCCCAGAACCCGGTGCGGTACTTCACGTCCACGCCGTACGCGCTCGTGTCCTGCGAGACGACGAGCAGCTCCCTCACGCCCGCCTTCACCAGCGCCTCGGCTTCCTTCATCACGTCGCCCACGGGACGGCTCACCAGGTCTCCGCGCATCGAAGGGATGATGCAGAACGTGCAGCGGTGGTTGCAGCCCTCGGAGATCTTGAGATACGCGTAGTGCTTCGGCGTGAGCTTGATGCCCTGCGGCGGAACGAGGTCCGTGAAAGGATCGTGCGGCCGGGGCAGGTGGGCGTGCACGTGGTCCATCACCTCGGCCGCGGCGTGCGGTCCCGTCACCGCGAGCACGCGTGGGTGCGTCTCGCGCACCACGTCGCCCTTGGCGCCCAGGCACCCGGTGACGATGACCTTTCCGTTTTCCGCGAGCGCCTCGCCGATGGCATCGAGCGATTCCTTGACGGCCGCGTCGATGAAGCCGCAGGTGTTCACGACCACGAGGTCCGATCCCTCGTACGTAGGCGCGATGTCGTAGCCCTCGGCGCGAAGCCGCGTGAGGATCTGCTCGGAATCGACCAGCGCCTTGGGGCAGCCGAGCGAAACGAAGCCGACGCGGGGAACTTGCGCCTTCACTTCTTCGCGTGGCCCTTGCGCGTCGCGGACCTGGGCTTGGCCTTCGGCTTCTCCTGCACGGGAGCCGCTTCCGCGCCGGCGGAATACGGGAAGCCCGAGAAGAGCTTGAGCGCCTGGTTGCGAAGCTCGTCCTGCATGTCGATCCCCGCCTTGGCGCCCTTCTCGAGATAGCCGCCCATCACGTTGGGAATCTGCGGGCCCCACGCGTCGGCGGGCACGCTCGGCAGCTCGCCGTAGAGGGTCTGCGCCTGCTCCTGGAAGCGCTTCTGCGCCTCGTGGAAGGCATGGATCGAGCGCTCGAGGTACGAGCCCATCAATCCCTGCATCGCGTGGCCATAATAGCGAATGATGTTGGCGAGCATGTCGGTGGTGAACATCGGCACGCCGCCCGATTCCTCCTCGAGGATGATCTGCAGCAGGATCGCGCGCGTGAGGTCATCGCCCGTCTTCGCGTCCTGCACCTGGAACACCTTGTACTGCAGGACCAGGTCCTTCACTTCCGCGAGCGTGATGTAGGTGGACGTCTCGGTGTCGTAAAGACGGCGATTGGGATACTTCTTGATGATACGCGGCGCCATGGGCGGTGTCCTTGCTGCGCTACATCATCACGGGCTTGTGCGCAGCCGTTGGAAACGCTTCGGGAATGAAACCAAGTGCTTCATTTTATTACATTTTAGGGTGTTGGTGCGCTGCGGGCGCAACCGGGTGGTGCAATGCACCAAAATCTCCTTGACAGCCCTCCGCCCGCTTCCTAGAATGGAATTGTTGCGGCGCACCAAATACGCCGCCCATTGCTTTGAACGGAGCCGCTCCCATGCCCACCCCCGTGAACCCGCTGTCCCAGTTCGCCGCCGCCTCGTTCGAGGCCGCCGCCCGGATTACCCGCATCTCGATGGACAGCGCCGAGCGCACCGTCGCGATCCAGCTCGAGTACGCCAAGGGCGCCGTCAAGCAGGCCACCCTCACGGCGCAGGCGTACGCCCAGGTGAAGGACGTAAACCAGCTGGTGGGCTTGCGCGCGCGCATCGCCGAGAACGCGCTCGAGAACACCATGGGCTACTCGCGCAGCCTCTACGAAGTGGCCTCGGAAGCGCAAAGCGAGCTGGGCAAGCTCGCCGAAGAGAACATGAGCGCCTTCCAACAGTCGGTCTCGGAAAGCGTCGACCAGGCCGCGAAATCGGCCCCCGCGGGCGGCGACATGGTCGCCGCGGCGTTCAAGTCCTCGCTCGCCGCCACCACCGCCGCGTTCGACACCTTCAACAAGGCGGCGCGCAACGTGGCCGCCTATGGCGATGCCAGCGTGCGCACCCAGGGCGCCCGGTCGAAAAAGTAAACCGGGCAACAGTCTCCTCCTCCTTTATCGCAAATTCCAAAGATTTGGATAAAGGTTCGAACCCCAGGCCATAAACCTGGGGTTTTTTTTGGATCACCGCTCCCAATGGACAAGAAGAAACGCGTAGCCCTCGTCACCGGGGGTGTCGGCGGCATCGGCACCGCGATCTGCAAGCGCCTCGCGAGCGACGGAAACTTCGTCGTCGCCAACTACGCCATCCCCGGCACCGAGAAGAAATGGAACGAGGCGATGGCCGCCGCGGGCATGAACGGTAGCTCGAGCGCGCTCGCCTTCGGCGACGTGACCGATTTCGAGGCGATGGAAAAGATGGTGCGCTCGATCGAGTCTGCCCAGGGCTCGGTCGACATCCTCGTGAACTGCGCCGGCATCACGCGCGACTCCACCTTCCGCAAGATGACGCCGGAGCAGTGGCGCGCGGTGATCTCCACCAACCTGGACGGCGTCTTCAACGTAACGCGCCACGTGATCGACGGCATGATCGAGCGCGGCTGGGGCCGCATCATCAACATCTCCTCGGTGAACGCGGTCCGCGGACAGTTCGGCCAGACCAACTACGCGTCGGCCAAGGCCGGCATCCTCGGCTTCACCAAGTCGCTCGCCCAGGAAGTGGTGAAGAAGGGCGTCACCGTGAATGCGGTCTCGCCCGGCTACGTGCAGACGGAGATGGTGATGGCGATCCGCGAGGACGTGCGCCAGAAGATCGTCTCCGAGATTCCGGCCGGAAGGCTCGCGATGCCGGAGGAAGTGGCCGACGCCGTGGCTTTCCTCGCGTCGGAGAATGCGGCCTACATCACCGGCACCAACCTGTCGGTGAACGGCGGCCTGCACATGTACGCCTAGCGCCGACTACTCGTCGAGGTCCAGGCGAAGATGGCGTAGATGGACGGCATCGCTCCAACTTTGCCAAACGATCATTTCGGCTGTGTGTCGACCGGGAAGATCGCCGAAATGCAGGTACCGGCACCCGGTGCGCTGCGCACGTCGAGGCGGCCCCCCGCCGCGCGCACGCACGCGTCCATCATGTCGAGGCTCGCGCGCTCGCGCAAACCCGCGGGCTGCGCGGCATCGAATCCCTCGCCATCATCGGCGACGCGCACGATGAGCCTGTCGTGCCGGAACGTGAGCTCGACGGTCAGGCGACGCACGCCGGCATGGCCGATGGCATTGTCGATGGCTGCTTCGCAGATGCGAAAACCGGCCTCCTCCACGCGCGCGGGTATCGCGATCGCCTCGGGCAGCTGGAAGAGGAAGGCGACCTGCGCGCGAGTCTTCGCCCGCGCGTGGGCGACCAGCATATGGAGCGAATCGCCGAGGGGCTGCGCCTGCGCAGCCGCTTCGAAGCGCGCCTCCTGCCGTTGAGGGCGTCGGGGCATTCGTGCCGTTCGCGGTGATTCGCCAGCATGCAATATCCACGTCCCGGGCATGGCGGCGCTGTGACGCAGTTCACTTTCCACCCGCCGCCGCGCATTTCAGGCGCAATTCTCGTCCCGCCAACTATCTTCCCGATGACCCGGGCCGGAAAAACGCGAAGCCAACGCGGTGTCGACCGGCCGACACTCAGTACATGTGCTGCCCGCCGTTGATGGCGATGTTGGCGCCGGTCAGGAACGCGGCCTCGTCGGAGGCCAGGTAGGCGCACAGGCCGGCGATCTCCTCGGGCTTGCCGAGCCTGCCCACCGGGATCTGCGGCAGGATCTTCGAATCGAGCACGTCCTTCGGGATCGCGAGCACCATCTTCGTGCCGATGTACCCCGGCGAGATGGTGTTCACGGTCACGCCCTTCTTCGCGACTTCGAGGGCGAGCGCCTTGGTGAAGCCGTGCATGCCCGCCTTGGCAGCCGAATAGTTGGTCTGCCCGAAGGCACCCTTCTGGCCATTCACGCTGGAGACGTTGATCACGCGGCCCCAGCCGCGCTCGACCATGCCGTCCACGACGGGCTTGGTCACGTTGAAGACGCTGTCGAGGTTGGTGTGCATCACCGCGTCCCAGTCGGTCTTCGTCATCTTCCTGAACGTCATGTCGCGCGTGATGCCGGCGTTGTTGATGAGGATGTCGATGGGCCCATGGTCCTTCGTGACCGCCGCCACCATCTGCGTGCACGAGTCGAAATCCGAGACGTCGCACGGGAACGCGAAGAACTTGTGCCCCTCGCCTTCCATGTCCTTCAGCCAGTCCTTGTGCTTCGTGTTCCCGGGTGAGTAGGTGACGATCACCTTCACGCCCATGCGCTCGAGCTTCATGCAGATGGCCTCGCCGAGGCCGCCCATGCCGCCCGTCACCAATGCGACGCGTTGTGCCATTTGCTCCTCCGTCGTTCTTCTAGAGACGTTCCTTCGCGTACTTTCCCGGGGCGGGCTCGATCGGCTTCCTGCGTCCGCCGCCCAGCTTCTTCCTCGCCGGCACGAGCTTGCCGCCGTGCGGCCGCAGCCACTTCGACCATACGGACCACCAGCTTCCCGGCAGCTCCCGCGCGGCCACGAACCATTTTTCGGCATCGGCACCCAGCTTGTCGTTCATCCAGTAGCTGCGCTTGTTCTTCGAGGCCGGGTTGATCGTGCCCGCGATGTGGCCGCTCGCGCCGAGCACGAAGGTCACGTCGCCGCCCAGCGTTCGCGCGCTCTTGTAGCCGCCGCGCCACGGCACGATGTGGTCCTCGCGCGCGGCGAACACGAACGCCGGCATCTTCAGGCGCTTGAGGCTCACGGGCTCGCCCAGCATCGTGAGCGCATCGGGCTTGCAGAGCTTGTTGTCCTGGTAGGTGTTGCGCAGGTAGTACGCGTACATGGGTCCGGGCAGGTTGGTCGCGTCCGCATTCCAGTACAGCAGGTCGAACGCGGGCGGCTGCTTTCCCTTGAGGTAGTTGTTCACCACGTACGACCACACGAGGTCGTTGGCGCGCAGGCTGGAGAAGGCGCCCGCGAGCTCCTGGCCCGGGACCAGCCCGCCCTTGGCCAGCTGCTTCTCGCGCTTGCCCACGAAGTTCTCGTCGATGTACACGCGGATTTCCCCGACCTCGGAAAACTCGAGCAGCGACGTGAGGAGCGTGAGGCTCACCACGAAATCCTTGCGCCGTTTCTCCAGCACGGCGAGCGCGCAGGCGATCAACGTGCCGCCGATGCAGAAGCCGAGCGCGTTGATGCGGTCGGTCTTCGTGATGCGCCTGGCTTCCTCGAGCGCCTCGATCAGCTCTGCGATGTAGTCGTCCCAGGTCTTCTTCGCCTGTTTCTGCTTCACGTTGCGCCACGAGACCATGAACACGGTGTGGCCCTGCTCCACGGCGTACTTCACCAGGGAGTTCTCCGGCTGCAGGTCCATGAGGTAGTACTTGTTGATGCACGGCGGCACCATCACCAGCGGGCGCTCGTGCACCCGGGCCGTCGTGGGCACGTACTGGATGAGCTGCAGCAGCTCGCTCTGGAACACCACCGAGCCCGGCGTCACCGCGATGTTGCGCCCGACCTCGAAGGCCGACTCGTCGGTCATGGAGATGCGCCCCTTCTCCATGTCGGCCATCAGGTTCCTCATTCCCTCATGCAGCGTCTCGCCGCGGCTTTCGATCGCCGCCTTCAATGCCTCGGGATTGGTCATCAGGTAGTTCGACGGCGCGGCGGCATCCAGGTACTGGCGCATGAAGAAGCGCATGCGTTGCTTGGTGGGCGCGTCGAGCGCGGCCTCCTCGACCGCCTGCATCATCATCTTCGACGTGAGGAGGTAGGAATCGCGGAAGTAGCGGAACACCGGCAGCTCGTTCCACTCGGGCCCGGCGAAGCGCTTGTCGGCGACCTCGTCCGCATCGCCGTCGGGCTGCATCGCATTCATCCACAGGCGCATCTGCTCCTGCATGTACTTTCCCTGCAGGTCGAGCATGGTCTCGGGCTTGGCCGAAAGCGCTTCCAGCCACGCGCGGTACGCCTGCGCGAAGCCGGACATCACCTGCTGCGAGGCGCCCTCGCCGCCCATGGCCTGGGCGAACTTCGCGTTCGCGGCTCCGAGCTGCTGGGCGAAGCGATCGGCGTTCGGGGGCGGAGTGTTGGGATTGCGGGACATTGGCCTCGAGGCTCACTCGAATAATAGCGCGTGGATCGCCCAGATGCTGCCGACTCCCAGGGTGATGAAGATGACCTGCGTCAACGAATCGCGAACCGCCGTCTTGCGGTGCAGGCCCGGGATGAGGTCGGCCACCGCGACGTAGATCATGCTCGCGGCGGCGAAAGCGAGGATCTCGGGCAGCCAGCCGCTCAGCGCGGAGAGCGCGAAGTAGCCTGCGATTCCGCCCACCACCGCGGACAAGCCGGACACCGCGTTCCAGAATAGCGCCTTCGCGCGCCCGAAGCCCGAATGCAGGATCACGAGGAAGTCGCCGATCTCCTGCGGGATCTCGTGCGCGATGATGGCGAGCGACGTCACGACGCCCAGGCGCGTGTCGGAGAGGAAGGCCCCGGCGATGATCACGCCGTCGGTGAAGTTGTGGAACGAGTCGCCGAAGATGATCATCCAGCCGCTGCGTCCGTGGTCGTGGCCGGTGTGGCGCATCTCTTCCTCGGCTTCGGCCTGCTCCTCGTCGCTGTGGTGATGGTGGTGGCGCCACAGCAGGAGCTTCTCGAGCATGAAGAAGACGAGGATCCCCGCGAGCAGGAAGCCCGCCGCGCGTTCCGGGTTGCTGGCCGAATGGAAGATGTGCGGCAGCAGGTCCAGGAATGCGGCGCCCAGCATCGCGCCCACCGCATAGCTCACCAGCGTCGAGACCCAGCTCGCCTTGACGCGGAAGGCGACGAAGACGGCGAGGGCGAGCGAGAGCAGCGTGCCGGCGAGGCACGCGGCGACGATGTACGCCAGCGTGGTCATGCCGGCTCGATCCAGATGAAGGCGCCCATGCGACCGCTCCCCTGCGCGCGGCGGTAGGAGAAGAAGCGCTGCGTCTCGGTGTACGTGCAGAGGCCGCCTCCGTGAACGCGCATGACACCGGCGCTTGCGAGCCGCCGGCGGGCGAGCGAATAGAGGTCGGCCATGAACTTGCCGGGTTTGTGCGAGCGGAATGCGCCGCCCGCATCCGGATCGTCCGCCATGAACGCCTCGCGGACCTCCGGTCCCACCTCGAACGCCGCCGGGCCGATGGCCGGACCCATCCACGCCATGACGCGCGACGGTTGCGAGCCCATCACCTCCACCGTCCGCTCGATCACACCGGCGGCCATGCCGCGCCAGCCGGCATGCGCGACGGCGACACGCTCTCCCGATTCATCGGCGAGGAAGAGCGGCATGCAATCGGCGGTGAGCACCACGCCCACGCGCCCGGGCTTCGAAGCGACGGCGGCATCGGCCACCGGCACCTGCGATTCACCGAGAACATCGAGGTCGGCGACATCGGTGCCGTGAACCTGCTTCATCCAGCGTGGCAGCGCCGGCAGCTGCTCGCGCACGATGAGGCGATTCCTCGCCACGTGCTGCGGATCGTCACCGCCGCTTGCACCGAGGTTCATCGACGCGAATTCGCCGCCGCTCACGCCGCCCGAGCGCGTGGTGACGAACGCACGCACGCGCGCGGGCACGTCCCAATCGGGAACCAGCCATTCGCGCGGCAGGCTCATTTCACTTCCACGAGCAGGCGCTTGAAGTCGGCGGGCAGCGGCGACTCGAATCGCGCGGGCTTGCCGGTCGCCGGATGCGCGAACGCGAGCTTCCACGCATGCAACGCCTGGCGCGCGAGCAGGCCCGGCTTCCTGCCGGCGTAGACCGGATCGCCTTCGACGGGATGGCCGATGGAAGCGAGGTGCACGCGGATCTGGTGCGTGCGGCCGCTTTCCAGCTCGCATTCGAGAAGCGTGTGGTGTGCGAACGACTTGCGCACCCGGTAATGAGTGACGGCGGGCTTTCCGGACTTCACCACCGCCATGCGCGTGCGGCTGCGCGGATCGCGGCCCACGGGCGCGTCGATGGTGCCCGCGGACTTCACGACGCCGCGCGCGAGTGCCAGGTACGTGCGCTTCATGGTGCGCGCCTGGAGCTGGCGCACGAGGGAAGCCTGCGCCGGCTCCGTCTTCGCGACCACCAGCAGCCCGCTCGTGTCCTTGTCGAGCCGGTGCACGATGCCCGCGCGCGCGAGCTTCGCGAGCTCCGGCGCGTGGTGCAGCAGGGCGTTCAGCATCGTTCCGGACCAGTTGCCGCTGCCCGGATGCACGACGAGCCCCGCCGGCTTGTCGATCACGAGGACGTGGTCGTCCTCGTGGACGACCTCGAGCGCGATCTCCTCGGCCTTGAATGCGCTGTGTTCCTGCCGCGGCGCCAGCGCCACCTCCACCGCCTCGCCGCTCTTCACCTTGCTGCGCGGCATGGCGGTCGAGCCATCCACGCGCACCCGCCCTTCCTCGATGAGCCGCGCGAGCCGCGTGCGCGATTCCTCGGGCAGCAGCTTCGCCAGCGCCTGGTCGAGCCGCAGCCCGGCGAACGACGCCGGAATGGTCACGCGCACCTCGCGGAAAGCCCCATCGGGCACGGTATAATTCGCGCCTCGGGAATCGGAATTCGACATGAAGCGAAGTGTAACGGCATTGGCCTGCCTCGCCCTCGCGTTGGCGCTGGGCGGATGCGGGCTCTTCGGCGACAAGAGCGACGCGAAGAAGGAGTGGACCGCGGCCGAGTACTACGGCGCGGCCAAGCAGGAATTCGAGGCCCACAACTGGGAATCGGCGATCAAGCTCTACGAGGCGCTTGAGTCGAAGTTTCCCTTCGGCCGCTTCGCGCAGCAGGCGCAGCTCGAGGTCTCGTACTGCTACTACAAGCAGGGCGAGAGCGCCTCGGCCATCACCGCGCTCGAGAAATTCATCAAGCTGCACCCGAACCACCCGAACGTCGACTACGCGCTGTACCTGAAGGCGCTGGTCAATTTCCGCGAGGACCTGGGGCCGCTCTCCACGATCGTGTCGCAGGACCTGGCCGACCGCGATCCCAAGGCCGCGCGCGAGTCCTTCGAAGCGTTCAAGGAGCTGGTGGCCCGCTTCCCGGAAAGCCGCTACGCGGACGATTCGCGCAAGCGCATGGCCTACCTCGTCGAGGCGCTCGCGCGCCACGAGATCCACGTCGCGCGCTACTACCTCGCGCGCGGCGCCTACCTCGCCGCGGTGAACCGCGCGCAGGACGCCCTCACCAAATTCCCCAGCTCGCCCTCTGCGCACCGCGAGGCGCTCGACATCATGGTCGATCCGGGCGCGCACCAGACCAGCGGGCGGACGGCGTCGGGGAGCTGGTGGAAGTTCTGGTAAAGGGACAGACGAGGGGCTTTGGATTTTCGGCATGAAACACGAAAATCCAAAGCCCCTCGTCTGTCCCCTGCCCCCTACTTCGCCAGCCCTTTCAGCAGCAGCATCTGAGCGCACTTCGCCTTTCCTGATTTCCTCGCGCGCCTGAAGGTGCCGTCGGGCTGCATGTCCCACGCCTGCACGTTGTCTTCCAGGTAGGGCTTGAGCCCTTCGGCAACCGCGCGGCGGCGCACCTTCGCGTCCAGGAGCGGGAAGCACAGCTCGATGCGCCGGAAGAAGTTGCGATCCATCCAGTCGGCGCTCGACAGATAAACGTGCGTCTGCGCCGCGCCCTTGAACTCGAAGATCCTCGTGTGCTCGAGGAAGCGCCCGATGATGGAGCGCACGCGGATGTTCTCCGAGAGCCCCTTCACGCCGGGGCGCAGCGCGCACACCCCGCGCACGATGAGATCCACCTTCACGCCCGCCTGCGACGCCTTGTAGAGCGCTTCGATCACCTCCGGCTCCAGCAGCGCGTTCATCTTCGCCAGGATGCGCGCGGGCTTGCCGGATTTCGCGAGCCGGGTCTCGTTGTCGATCGACTCGATGACCTTGCGGTGCAGGTCGAACGGCGCCTGCCACACGTGCTTGTGCTTGCGCGCCTTGCCCAGCCCCGTGAGCTGCTGGAACACCTCGTTCACGTCGGAGCAGATCGTCTCGTTCGCCGTGAGGAGGTCGAAGTCCGTGTACAGCTTCGCGGTGCGCGGGTGGTAGTTGCCCGTGCCCAGGTGCGCATAGCGCACGAGCTTGCCCTCCTCGCGGCGCACCACGAGCGACATCTTGGCGTGCGTCTTGTGGCCGACCACGCCGTACACGACATGCGCGCCGACCTCCTCCAGCCGCGCGGCCCAGTTGATGTTCGCTTCCTCGTCGAAGCGCGCCATCAGCTCCACGACCACGGTGACTTCCTTGCCTGCCTGCGCCGCGTCGATGAGCGTCTGCATGATCACCGAGTCGGTGCCGGTCCGGTAGACGGTCTGCTTGACCGCGACGACCTGCGGATCGCGCGCCGCCTCGCGGATGAAATCGATCACGGGCTGGAAGGACTGGAACGGGCGGTGGATGAGCTGGTCGCCCTTGCGGATCACGCTGAAGAGCTCGCGGCCCTTCGCAAGCGCCTTCGGGATGCCGGGCGTGAACGGCTCGTATTCCAGGTCGGGACGGTTCACCTGCTCGGGAATGCTCATGAGGCGTACGAGGTTCACGGGTCCGGCCACCGCGTAGAGGTCGTCGCCCTCGAGGCCGAACTGCGTGAGCAGGAACCGCGTCATCGACTCCGACATGTTGTCCGCGACTTCCAGGCGCACCGCGTCGCCGAAGTGGCGCTGGGGCAATTCGCCCTGGAGCGCCTTGCGAAGGTCCTTCACCTCCTCCTCCTCGACGAACAGGTCGGAGTTGCGCGTGACGCGGAACTGGTAGCAGCCCATCACATTCATGCCCGCGAAGAGCTCGCCCACGTGCGCATGCAGGATGGAAGTGAGGAAGACGAAATCGTTGGCCTTGGTCGAGACGCCCTTGGGCAGCCGGATCACGCGCGGCAGCACGCGCGGCGCCTGCACGATGGCGGCGCGCGAATCGCGACCGAAGGCATCGCGCCCCTCGAGCTCGACGGCGAAGTTCAGGCTCTTGTTGAAGACGCGCGGGAACGGATGCGCGGGATCGAGCCCGATGGGTGTGAGCATCGGCATCATCTCGCGGAAGAAATAGTCGCGGATCCATTCCTGCTGCGTCGGCGTCCATTCGGAACGGCGCAGGAAGCGGATGCCCTCCTTGGCGAGCGCGGGAATGATCTCCTCGTTGAAGAGCCGGTACTGCTTCTCGACGATGCCCTGCGCGCGCGCGGACACCTGGCGGAAGACGTCGAGCGGCGTCATGCCGTCGGGTCCGAGGGTGGTCGCCGCCGCGAGCTTGATCTGCTCCTTCAGGCCCGAGACGCGGATCTCGAAGAACTCGTCCAGGTTCGACGAGACGATGCAGAGGAACTTCAGCCGCTCCAGCAGCGGAACGCTCTTGTCCTCGGCCTGGGCGAGGACGCGGCGGTTGAACTCGAGAGCCTGCAGCTCCCGATTGAGGAAATGCTCGTGCTTGATCGCCACGCCCTTCTTGCCGGGGGGTTTCTTGGGCATGAGGTTAGGTTCGCTCCGTGACGATCACGTGACAAAGCCGGATGTCATACTCCGGCTGTGACTCAATATAGTACGTTAGGCGCCGTCGACCTCGGCTCCAACAGCTTCCATCTCGCCATCGGGCGCGTCGTCGGCGAGCAGGTCTATCCGCTCGATTCGCTGAAGGAAACGGTGCGCCTGGGCGCCGGCATCACCGCGCAGAAGATCCTCGACGACGAGGTGCAGGAGCGCGCGCTCGCGGCACTTCGCCGCTTCTCGGAGCGCCTGGTCGGGATGCCGAAGGGCTCCGTGCGGGTGGTCGGGACCAACGCGCTGCGCGTGGCCAAGAACTCCAAGCAGTTCGTGCGCAAGGCCGAAGCCGCGCTGGGATTCCCCATCGAGGTCATCTCCGGCCACGAGGAAGCGCGCCTCATCTACGTGGGCGTGGTGCATTCGCTGCCCATGGTCGAGCACAATCGCCTCGTGGTGGACATCGGCGGCGGGTCCACCGAGTGCATCATCGGCCAGAAGCTCAAGCCCCGCGTGGTCGAGAGCCTCTACATGGGTTGCGTGAGCTTCACCACGCGATTCTTCCCGGGCGGCAAGATCGAAAAGAGGGCGATGAAGGGGGCGGAGCTCGCCGCGCGCGAGCAGGTGCAGACCATCGCCGAGCGCTTCGAGAAACTGGGCTGGAAGGAAGTGGTCGGATCGTCCGGCACCGCGCGCTCGCTCGCGGAAGTGATGATGAAGAGCGGCGTCTCCGATGGCGGCATCACCGCCGCGGGCCTCGAGTGGCTGCGCGAAGAGCTGCTTTCCGCGGGGGACCTGAAGAAGCTCACCCTCGCGGGACTGCGCGACGACCGCGTGCCGGTGATCGCCGGGGGTGCTGCGATCATGTCGGGGGTCTTCGCAGAGCTCGACCTCGAGGAAATGAAGGTGGCAGACGGGGCGTTGCGCGACGGCGTGCTCTGGGACCTGCTGGGGCGCGTCCACCACCGCGACATCCGCGAGGTCACGGTGGACCAGTTCGCGCAGACTTATCACGTGGACATCGCGCAGGCGCAGCGCGTGCGCGAGGTCGCGCTGCAACTGCTGAAGGACATCGCGCCGGACGCGTCGGACCAGGCCGTGAGCTTCCTCGACTGGGCCTCGCGGCTGCACGAGGTGGGCATCTCGATCGCGCAGGCCGCCTACCACAAGCATTCGGCCTACGTCCTCGCCTACGCCGACATGCCCGGCTTCTCGCGCCAGGAGCAGGGTTACCTGTCCAACCTCGTGCTCGCGCAGCGCGGCAAGCTCTCCAAGATGCGCCAGGTCTTCGACGACGATCCGCGCCAGGCGACCCTCGCCTTCTGCCTGCGCACGGCGGTCATCTTCCATCGCAGCCGCAGGCCGCTGCAGGTGCCGAGGCTGCGCGCCGAGTCGCGCCCCAACGGCTATGGGCTGCGCATCGGCAAGGATTGGCTCGAGGACCACACGCTCGTGGCGCTCGCGCTCGAAGAGGAGCGCGAGGAGTGGAGGTCGGTCGGGCTCGAACTCGAGCTCGACGTCAGGGGACCGACCGCTTAGGCCGCAGCTCGAGTGCCGGTCACGTTTCCAGGGGACTAAGGGGTCTGTCCCCTAACGGCGTCCCGTCCTTCCACGGCAGCGCCACCTCGTAGTCGCGCAGCAGGCAGTCGTCGGGAAGCGTGGCGATCGGGGTGAAGTCGCGATGCGCGATGTATTCGGGGCGCTTGAAGCGGCGGATGTGGTTCGACACCGCGCAGAGGCTGAGATACACGCTCACGCGGTTCCATGGCGACAGGTTCGACGTGGACGCGTGCACCAGGCAGCCGTGGAACAGGATCATCGATCCTCGAGGGCCCTTGGGCGCCACGATGCCGCCCTGCGCCACGAGCTTCGAGATCGTGTCGTGGTCGATGGTCCACAGCGGATAGCTCGTGGTGCTCGTGTCGTGGCCCGCGGGAAGCGCGCCCTGCTTGTGGCTTCCGGGAATGAACATGAGCGGGCCGTTGAACTCGTTCACCTCGTCGAGGAATATCGCGACGTTCATCGCGCGCGCCTCGGGCATGAGATCGTCGTTCTTCCAGGTGCCGTAGTCCTGGTGCCACTGCCAGACGTCTCCGTCGAACGCCGCTTTCCCGTTGATCTTGAATTGGTGCATGTACACCTTCTCGCCGAAGAGCTGCACCACCGGATCGACCATGCGCGGATGGCGCGCCAGTCTTGCGAAAGGCTTCGAGTACATGTGGGCGGCGAAATTCGTGCGCACCGCTTCGCTGCCCTTCTCGCGAACGTTCTCGGGGCGCGGCATCGCGTAGAGGCGCGGCACCTCCTCGGTGAGGACGGCAATCTCGGCCGGCGTGAACAGGCTCGGGAAGAAAAGGTAGCCTTCGCGATCGAATTGCGCGATCTGTTGCGCGGTGAGTTTCATGAAACGCTCCTAGTCGTCGAGGAGATCCGGCGAGAGCACGGCCTTCAGCACGGCATTCATCTTACCTGCGGTCGCGCGCGACTCGAACCACCAGATCGCGCCCTTGCGGATCGCGGTCCCGCCTTCCTCTTCGAGGAAGAGCATCGAGGCCACCTCCCCCAAGGTGGGCTGGTGGCCGACGACGACAACGTCGTGCGCATTGCCGGGCCACCCCGCCGCCTTCAGCACGTCCTTCGCGGATGCGCCGGGCGCCAGCGCATTTTCCACTGCGTACTCGCGATCGAGCGGCGCGACCGTCTGCAACGTGCGCTTCGATGGGCTCACGAGGATGCGCCAGTCGCCTGCGAGCCGGGGTTTGAGCCACTTCGCCATGCGTTCGGACTGGCGATGGCCCTTCTTCGTGAGACTGCGTGCCAGGTCGTCCTTGCCGTTCGCGTCCTGCGCTTCCGCATGCCGCCACAGGATGAGCTGCATGGCGCCTCCTACTCGGGGCCCGGCTCGGGTTCGACTCGCCGGCCTGCGCGAGTGGTGAGCGTGATGCCGCCGAGTATGAGCGCGATCCCCGCGATGTGGAACGCCTGGATGCGCTCGCCGAGGAAGAGCCATGCGAGCAGGCTTCCGAACACCGGCATGAGGTGCATGAAGATCCCGGAGACGTTCGGCCCGACTTGCGCCACCCCGCGGTTCCAGAAGATGTAGCCCACGAAGGACGGGAACACGCCCACGTAGATCATCGCCGCGACCGTGGCCGGGGTGACCTCGACGCGGCCACCCATGAACAACATTTCCGCCATCGCGAGCGGCGTGAGCAGGATCACGCCGACGACAGCGCAGCACACGAGGAGCGCCAGGCCCGGCAGGTCCACGGGTTTGTGGCGCAGGAAGATCGTGTACGCGGCCCAGAACACCATGCCGACCATCACGATCATGTCGCCCTTGTTGAGCTCGAGGTCCGCCAGCACGCCGGGATCGCCACGCGTGAGGATCGCGAGCACGCCGGCCATGGAGACCGCCACGCCGAGCGCCTGGACCCTTGTGATGGTGTCGCGGTAGATGAGCCAGCCCAGCAGGATGATCAATATCGGCACGGAGCTGTTCAGGATCACGCCGTTGGTGGCGCTCGTGTATTGCAGGCCCGAGTAGGTGAACACGTTGTGCAGGCCCGTTCCCCAGAATCCCAGCCACGCGATCGACTTCCACTCGCGACGGATGAGATCGCGGTGCGCGCGGATCGCCGGCCATGCGAAGGGCAGCATCACGGCGAGCGCCACGAGCCAGCGGATGTACGCGAGGGCGAAGGGCGTCACGTGCCCCGCGATGGCGCGGCCGATCACCCAGTTGAGCGACCAGAAGAACGCGGTGAGGGAAAGAAGGAGGTACGGCGACACGGGGTGGCATGATTATAGGAGATGAGTGAACAGCTCCCCGCGCCGGAAGAGCCGCCGCCCGACACGCCGTCTCCCTGGGGGCCGCTCCGCAACTCCACGTTTCGGATGCTGTGGCTGGTGTGGCTCGCCTCCAACACCTGCATGTGGATGAACGACGTGGCGGCGGCGTGGGTGATGACCTCGCTCACCACCTCGCCCACGCTGATCGCGCTGGTGCAGACCGCCTCCTCGATGCCCGTGTTCCTCCTGGGCCTTCCGAGCGGGGCGCTCGCCGACATCCTCGACCGGCGCCGCTATTTCATGGTGACGCAGTTCTGGATCGCGACCAACGCCGCGATCCTCTTCGTGGTGGCGTTACTCGACGCGCTCACCGCGCCGATCCTGCTCATGCTCGTCTTCACCAACGGCATCGGCCTGGCCATGCGTTGGCCGGTCTATTCCGCGATCCTGCCCGAGGTCGTGGGGCGCGCGCAGATCGGCGAGGCGCTGGCGCTCAACGCCGTGGCCGTGAACACCTCGCGCGTGCTGGGCCCGCTCATGGCGGGGTTCATCATCTCGGCGGCGGGCGACGCGTTCGTCTTCGCCGTGAACTTCGTGGTGTCCGTGATCGCCGGGATCGTGCTCTATCGCTGGAAGCGCGAGACCAAGCCCTCGGTGCTTCCCGGCGAGCGCTTCATCGGCGCGATGCGCCTGGGCTTCCAGTTCGTGCGCGAATCGCGGCGCATGCGGGACGCGCTGGTGCGCACCGCGGTCTTCTTCGTGCACTCCACCGCGATCTTCGCGCTGCTGCCGCTCGTGGCCAAGGG
>WNFL01444547.1_pt2 | contig 16528 bp, 12 predicted proteins | sample 5400361 | NCBI WGS metagenome assembly WNFL01 (sample SAMN13153351, study PRJNA577476) | soil metagenome | isolation source: 40 cm soil on Douglas fir-dominated hillslope | place: USA:California | collected 2013-09-17 | reverse complement strand
TCGGAAGTTCTCTAACCGCCGAAATGGTTGGGCTGAGCGGGTTTGACTGGGCGCTGATCGACCTGGAACACGGTGCCGGTGAGGAAAAGGATGTGCTGGCTCAACTACAGGCCCTGGAACATACGAAGGCGGCCGGCCTGGTAAGAGTTGAAAGTGCTGCGCCCCAAAGGATTCACCGGGTTCTCGATGCCGGCGCTGAAGGCGTGATGTGTCCGCATATCAATACGGTTGAAGAAGCGAAGCAAGTAGTGAGTCGATTGCGGTATCCGCCTTATGGAGGCAGGGGCGTTGCTAAAATGGTGCGTGCTACCGGTTTCGGAAAACACTTTACCGAATACAGTGCCCATGCCAATGAAAACATTCTTGGCATGGTCCAGATTGAAAGTACAGAAGCCCTTCAGCATCTGGATGAAATAGCCTCGGTGGATGGAGTCGATGTACTCTTTATTGGCCCGGCCGATTTAACCACGTCGATGGGGATCTTTGGCCAATTTGATCATCCTTCGTTCAAGGACGCAGTGAAAGCTACCGTCCTTGCTGCGCAAAAAGCCGGAAAAGCAACCGGCATATTGATTTTCAACCCCGAAGAGTATACTCTCTATCTTGACATGGGATTACGGGTGATTGCCTGCGGAGCGGATGGCACTTTTGTCGCCGAGGGCGCCCGTACGGTAATGGAAAAATTGAAATCACAAAAACTTTAACCACCGTAATGACAAGCCTTTCGATTTTGATCACGAATCCAATCTTTATTTTATCGGTTGGTATACTGATCGTCGTCGGGGGAATTATCGGGTTGAAATTGCATCCCTTCCTGGCCCTATTGCTGGCGGCTTTCGTAGTGGCCTGGATGACTCCCGGTGCGGCTATTGAGCAATTTGCATTGGATAAAGGCTCGACCCCGGCTGCAGCCTTGCAACTATCAAGAAAAAGTATTGGAGAAAGAGTGGCCATCGAATTCGGAAACACGGCCGGAAAGCTCGGGATTCTTATTGCCATGGCTGCCATCATCGGCAAGTGCATGCTGGAAAGCGGTGCGGCGGAAAAGATTGTTCGTTCCCTGTTGCGCCTTGTGGGGATCAAAAAAGCCTCGGTCGCTTTTTTGATCAGCAGCTTTTTTATCGGGATACCGGTATTTTTCGATACGGTTATTTTCCTGATGATGCCGCTGGCCAAGGCCATGTCGTTCCGGATCGGCAAAGATTATTTATTATTGGTACTCTCGATCATGGCCGGGGCCGTTATGGCAAACTCGCTGGTGCCGCCGTCTCCTGGCCCATTGTTTTTGGCGGTGACTATGCAGATACCCGTCGGCGTGATGATCGTCGCGGGCACTATTTTGGGGATAATGACAAGTGCCTCAGGATATTTATTTGCCCTTTGGGCTAACAAAAGGATGTCGGTTCCGGTAAGGGATACACTGGATGCACCCCTGGAAGATATTAAGTCGAACAATTTAAAAGAGGATTCTCAACTTCCTGCTCTCTGGTTTTCCCTTCTTCCCATCGTGTTACCCCTTGTATTTATTTGTGTCGATAACTTTATTAACATATCACCAAAGGGAAACAGCAACCATTCCTATAGTGTTACAAAACTGATACAGGCGATTCATTTCTTAGGGGATAAGAATATTGCCTTGTTTTTAGCAGCATCGGTTGCTTTATTGATGGTGACGGTTCAAAAAAAGGATAGTCAATTCACGATAACAGGATTTGTTCAAACCGCCCTGCTGAGTGGAGGAGGGATTATTCTGATCACGGCTGCCGGCGGGGCCTTTGGCGGCATGCTTCAGCAAACCGGCATCAGTCCCCAGATTACCGAACTTACCAAACAGTATCAAATGGCATTGATTCCCCTTGCCTTTATTATAGCGGCCATTATCCGAACGGCGCAAGGATCTGCCACCGTAGCATTGATTACGGCATCCGGCATTTTATCCGGTATGGCAAACAACGGTCAATTGCACTACCATCCTTTATACATCGGATTGGCTATAGGGTGCGGGGCCAAACTGGTTCCCTGGATGAACGATGCCGGATTCTGGATCGCTTGTAAACTAAGTACTCTGACGGAGAACGAAGCCCTTAAAACCTTTGCTCCCTTAAATGTGGTTATGGGGATCACGGGATTGATTATCATTCTGATTTCAGCTACGGTATTTCCTTTGGTGTGAAATAGGTATTCGGTAGGTCGACAGGTCGGTATTCGGTAGGTCGGTGGTCGGTAGGTCGGTATAAGATAGGTCGGTAGTCGGCGGGGCGGTTTTCGGCAGGTGAACTCTGATTCTATGATTTTTGAAGCCGAATTTCGCCGTGTGTGCTGTGACCATGCATTTTCAAGCTCAGGCAAGAGGTTAGGCAGTGAAATCTTAAACAATATCCGATATGAGCCATTCGATGAAGAGAAGAAGCTTCGTGAGAAATCTGGCTGCAGGTTCCCTGGGTGCAGCTGTGTTGGGATCATTTGCCGCGCATGGGACGAGCCCGTTTCAGGAAAAGAAAAAGGTGTTGATGAACGTTGGCTGCCAATCGGTCGGCACGACAAAGGAAAACCTTGAGTTCAAAGCGCGGCATGGAGTGTTCAACATTGACGGAGGGTCACCTAAATTCATCAAAGGCGTGGGCTGGGACCTGGAAGATTCATTCGCCAAGAAAGAGGCTTGTGAAAAATACGGCATTGCGCTGGATGCCTATCATTTCCCGTTAAGTTCTGCCGGTATCGACAACGTTGAATTTCCTAATGTGATGCTTGGAAAAAGTCCGGAGCGAGACAGGGAAATTGAAATGCTTCAGCAAATGATTACGGTTGCGGGAAAAACAGGTGTGCATTGTATCAATTACAATACGGTGATTTTACCCATTTTACGAAACAGCGAAACGGTCGATCCAAAGCGCGGCAATGCATCTTACCTTACCTGGGACTTTGCAGAAGCCATACAGAAAAATGAGCCATTGACTATCGCCGGAACCGTGAGCCTTGACCAGGAATACGAGCGCATTACGTATTTGCTCGACCGGCTACTTCCTGTTGCAGAAGAATATAAAGTCCGGCTGGCTAATCACATCGCCGATCCACCGACTCGTAGTGCGTACAGGGGGATTACAAGGTGGACAGGCCCGAATGTTTTTGAAGGCATCAAACGATTTGCCAGGTTGTACAACAGCCCCTACCATGGGTTCAACCTTTGTCTGGGTAGTACGGCAGAGGGCCTGAAGGATCCCCGGAATGAAATCCTTCCGATCATTAAATGGGTAGGCGAAAGAAAGCAGATATTCAACGTTCACCTGCGCAACATAAAGGGAGGACTGGATCATTTCATGGAAGTGTATCCCGATAATGGCGATATGGATTTCTTTGAAGTGTTGAAAACTCTAAAAGAGGTGGATTATCCTTACATGGTTATGCCCGATCATGTGCCGCACCATGCAGACCCCGCGAGCAGCGACCAGGCATTTGCATTCGCTTATGGCTACATCAAGGCCATGATCCATGCGGTTTCAGTGGCGTAGTTAAATCGGTATTCGGTCTCGATTACATCTTAATTGATGATAACTTGGATTTTAAAACCGAATTTCGTTGTGTTCGGTGTGATTCGGTGTTTCGTGCTCAGCCGACGTTTCAAAGATATACAGTTCTTTACCCACGTTAATAACAATGAAAGACGGTCCCATAATAAAGGAGGTAACTATAACCCCGATCGCTATTGTTGATCCTCCGTTGCTTAATGCTGCCGGATTACACGCTCCTTACGCGCTTCGCACGATACTGGAAATTATTACCGATGATCATATCTCCGGTGTCAGCGAGATACCGGGAAATGCGGCCATCGACGCTGCTCTTGTTGCCGCGGGGCAATTGATCATTGGCAAGGACCCTTTTCAGTTAAACGAGATCAGACAGCTGCTGGAAAATAATTTTGGTAAAGAACAGATGAGTGAACGGGGGCTAACGCCCTGGGACCAGCGAAAATTGGTGCATATTTTCAGCTCCATCGAAGTGGCCTGTCTGGATATTATCGGTAAAGTGGTCAACCGCCCGGTCGTTGATTTACTGGGCGGAAAATTGAGAGACCGGGTCCCCTTTGCTGCCTACTTGTTTTACAAGACGGAAGGCGCCGGAGGGAAACTGTCCGAAGGTCTCCGGACTCCTTCGGAGAAATTTGGGACCGATCCACGGGCAACCGGTTGGGCAAAGGCCCGGCAAGCCCGTGCCGTAACCGTTGATGAAATAGTGGTACAGGCTAAAGCAATGTGCAGGGAATTTGGTTTTAAATCCATTAAGCTAAAAGCCGGCGTATTCGAACCGAAGATTGAAGTGGATACTTTGTTTGCCCTACGCGAGGCATTTGGTCCCGATGTTCCTCTAAGGATAGATCCAAATGGTGTATGGGAAGTGAGTACCGCGATAAAATACGGCAAGATCATGAAGCCCATTATTGAATACCTCGAAGATCCGGTCAGGGGGCAGGCTGATATGGCGCGGGTTGGTAGAGAACTTCAGATTCCGTTGGCTACCAATATGTGTACGACATCCTTTGATGATATACCGAACAGTATCCGGTTGCATTCGGAGGATATTATTCTGAGCGACCATCATTTCTGGGGAGGACTTCGTGCTTCCATGAGCCTCGCGGCTGTTTGCATCACGTTTGGCCGGGACTTGTCCATGCATTCCAATAGCCACCTGGGCATTTCGCTGGCTGCAATGGTTCACCTGGGCGCTGCCTTGCCCAAGCTCCGGTATGCATTGGATACGCATTATCCATGGCAGACGGATGAGGTGATTGCAGGAGGCCGGCTTCCGTTTGAAGAAGGGTCGGTCAGGGTGCCCGAAGGTCCGGGTTTGGGGATCGAACTGGACAGAGCAGCATTGGCAAGGCTTCACCGGAATTACCTGGATTGCGGGTTAACAAAAAGGGATGATGAAGTAGAAATGCAAAAGGTGGAACCGGGATGGAAATTTAAGGCGGTACGGTGGTAGGCACGTCCTTACGGAATGCGTGTAGTATAAGAGCACCATCTTTTGGTTTTTTCCGGCCACTTTCCTCGCTTTTAATTGAACACTTTTGGCAAGAACCTGGATCCAGGACACTAAAGAACCGGAAAATTTAAGTACATTATCGACCACCCCGATCAACAAAAATATGGCAACAGTACTCATCACGGGCACGAGCAAAGGCATTGGCCTTGAGGCGGCACTTTCCTTTGGAAGGGACGGTCATAAAGTTGCCGCCGCCATGCGCAATCCTGAAAAAGCTCCTCCGTTGGCAAACCTGGCCAGGCACGAAAATCTTCCCATTGCGATTTACAAAATGGATGTGGACTCTGACGTGTCGGTTCGCGAAGGGATTGATCGCATTACAAAAGAACTTGGACCGGTCGAAGTGCTGGTCAACAATGCCGGGATTGAGCGGATGGGTTCAGTAGAAGAACTTTCACTCGCAGAATTCCGTGCCGTCATGGAGACAAACTACTTTGGAGTCATTCGTTGCGTTCAGGCTGTTCTCCCGACCATGAGAAAGAAAAGGAGCGGCTGCATTATCAATGTGGCCTCTGTAGCAGGTCATATTGCGTCACCCTCAATGAGTGCTTACTCCGCCTCCAAATTCGCCCTGGAATCATTGAGCGAAATCCTGGCGCAGGAGGTCAAGTCGTTTGGCATTCATGTTGCCATTGTTGAGCCCGGCATTATCGATACACCGATGGCTCAGCACATCACCATCGCCAATAGCGCTTCCAACTATCCCCATCAAACCCGGTTAGCCGCCCTATTCACGGAATCATTAAAAAATCCGGTGCCACCGTCCCTGGTGGCGAATAAAATACTGGAGATATATGTAAATGAAACATGGCAGCTCCGGCATCTCGTAGGACCTGATGCTGCACCGTTTCTAGGATGGCGTCAGTCGATGACTGATGAAGCTTGGGTGGATCTCGGTGCGCTTGACGATAATGCCTGGCGTGACCGGATCAAGGCCGACTTCGGATGGGACCTGCACCTCACTAATAAGTGAGGAGTTTGTCAACCCTCGGGATTAATCGTCTGATTTTTCAGGAATAGTAAATTTGCGTTGCACTTAACATACCAACTTCTATGAAAAAGCTCAATATACTTTACTGGACCTCGACCGGTTTGTTTGCCCTGTTCATGGGAATGACCGGGATCCAGAATATGCTGGTTACCCAATCATCGATCGATCTGATCACAACCGATCTCGGATATCCATTATACATTATTCCATTCCTGGGCGTGGCCAAGGTGCTGGGCGTTATCGGCATGCTTGCGCCGGTCCCGCCGCGCCTGCGGGAATGGGCCTATGCCGGTTTATTCTTTGACCTCATCGGGGCAATGTATTCCGGCATAGCCGACAATGGCTTCGACCCTTTGATGCTGACGATGATCGTCCCCTTTGCCTTGATGGGCTTGTCTTACGGAGCTTACCATCGGCGGTTAGAGTTGAAGACGCAAGGGAGCACCGTGAGTTAGCCGTTACTTGCTGACCTTCCTGAAAAAATTGGAAGCACCCAATACCAGTAACTTTGGCCCCGACTCAAACTGAATGCTCGCAAGCTGATCTTTTCCCATTTTCTTAACAAAATTCACGTTTCCCCTGCCAAATCTCAGGTGGAAAAGAACATCGCCTGCTTTCAGTTTGACAATTTGTTGCTCCGTAAAGGACTCGCCTACATAGTCAGGAAGGGGTGAAATTATTGGCAAGCGGTCTTCCGCGGAATCGGATTCTTTTTCCTGATCGGCCGTTTCATCCTTTGATGGGGTCGGGCCGGGAGGTAGGGTTGTGTCTACTGTTGTATTTTGGGCCGTATATTCCGGAAGTCCAATGCCCAGACGATTGAGTAATTCGTGTCTGTCCTTTTTAGTTTCAACCGCCTTCTTCAGGGCTTCCCCAAGAGTTTCAATGGCTTTTTGAACAGTGTCGATTCTCAGCGACTCATCGTATTCCACCAGGCCAAGTTTAGCCGCATCAAACATGACCATCGATTTCGTGTCTTTCACCAGAGCAACCGGCAGACTCAGAACCTGCCGTATAGCCAGTCCATAGAGCGCAATTGAATTGGATGCGCTTACGTCGCAGAGGACGATCTCGCAGTCAACAATATCCTTTACGACAGCCAATGGGTTATCATAAGTCGCTTGGTCTGCCCGTGTGGGCCAAAAACCGGCCGTGCGGCAAGCCGGGACGATGACATAATCATAAACTCTATTGAAGTGCCCTTGAGGATACCCGCTCGGTTCGCCCAGTGGCATAATAACAAAACATCTATAGTCCATGGTGATGTGTTTTAAGGGTTACTAGGGGATAGCAAATGTAGTTTACGGGATTGACTTAATAAACAACCTTGCTCCTGTCCTCAAAAATGAATGGTATTCCATCGTTTGCCGGGATTGAGGTATTTTTTCGTGTTGTACCCAAATATTGGAGTTTCAAATGACGCCCCCCGGACTCCTTCTACTTGTGTTTAAACCCAAAGACTGTGAGATTTCCATGACCTTAATATGTTAAATTGTATTATTGAGATGCCATGGACAAAAAAATAGTCAGCAGCAATTCTAAGAATGCTGAGCCTATTCGTGAGGTCTTCTGGACGGCGACACCGGCTGTGGGCGATGTGCTGTATGCAAGCCCCGCTTACGAATCTGTCTGGGGACGATCTCTGGAAAGTCTGCGTCAACAACCGCAGTCCTTCCATGAAGCGATTCACCCCGAGGATCGCGAGCAGGCTATCGCCATTCGTAAAAGGCAGCGAGACAATGGATTTGACATTGAATACCGCATCGTAAGACCTGACGGAACTGTGCGATGGATTCGGGATCGTGGATTTCCGGTGAAAGACAATTCAGGGAAGGTATACCGTATGGCTGGTATTTCCGAAGACATTACGGAGCGCAAGCAAAGCGAGGATTTGTTGCGAAAAAACGAAGATCGCATTCGGCTTATCATCGACACGATTCCCACGATGGCATGGACTCTTGAGCCTGACGGGACTGTTGATTTCGTCAATCAGCGCTGGCTTGACTATACAGGCATTCCTTTGGAGGAACCATTGCGGATAATCCATCCCGAAGACCTTCCCCGTGTAATGGAAAAATGGCGCGCGAGCATGTCTGAAGGCAAACCTTCCGAGGATGAAATGCGCTTGCAGCGCGCTGACGGGGAATATCGCTGGTTCCTGGTTCGCAGTGCACCGCTGCACGACGAGCAGGGAAACCTTGTCAAGTGGTATGGAGTATCGATCGACATTGAGGATAACAAGCAGTTGGGGAACGCATTGCGGGAGAGTGAACGGCGCTACCTTTCGCTCTTTGAGAACATGGCTGAGGGCGTGGCCTATTTTCGAATGTTGTTCAAGGACGATAAGCTCCAAGATGCCATCTATCTTGAAGTCAATCCAGCGTGGGAAAACCTGACCGGTTTAAGGAATGTCATCGGGCGTAAAATAACCGAAGTCCTTCCCGGCATGCTGGAGGCCAATTCGGAATTCTTCGAGCGATCTGTCAGGGTGGCGCTGACCGGCCAATCGGAAAGGTTTGAAGCCTACTCCACCCAACTGAAAAAGTGGCTTTCCGTCTCGGCATACTGTCCGAAGAAGGAACATGTGATCGTGGTGCTTGATGACATTAGCGAACGCAAGCAAGCTGAAGAAAAGTTGAAACAAGTCAATTCGGAGCTTCACAGTCTTTCTTCGCATTTGCAAAACATACAGGAAAATGAGCGGACTGCCATTGCAAGAGAAATGCACGATGAATTAGGGCAACTGCTTACCGCGTTAAAAATGGAAGTTGGATGGCTGACCAAAAAGATGCCGGACGATGCTGTATTAAAAGAAAAGGGGAATGAAATTCTGTCTCTCGTAAGCGAAATGCTAAAAACCGTAAAAAGAATTGCAATGGATTTGCGCCCGAACATTTTGGATGAGCTGGGATTAATCGCCGCGCTCGAATGGCAGGGGCATGAATTTGAGAAAACCAAAGAGATACAATTTCAATTTCACACAAACTTGAATGATTTTAATCCCGAAAGAAATCTTGCAACCAATATCTTCAGGGTACATCAGGAAGCGCTTACCAATATTGCCCGGCATGCTCAAGCTACCCGGATTGAAACTACGCTTGAAACAAAGGATAACTGGCTGCGATTGGTGATAAAAGACAACGGGAACGGTTTTGATGTGGATGGAGAAAAACATGAAAATTCCTTCGGGTTGATCGGAATGAAGGAGCGGGCATTAATGCTTCATGGCGAACTTGTTGTTGAAAGTGTGAAGCGTAGCGGCACCGTTATTACGTTGAGCGTTCCGCTGCCGAAAACAGAAAAAAAGGGATCATGAAGTTCTTGATTGCTGACGATCATGCCATTGTGCGCAAAGGACTGATTCAATTGTTGCGCGAAGAATTTACGATGGCCGAAGTCAAGGAAGTTGCCAACGGCAATGCCGTTCTGGAAGAGGTGCGTAACCAGGTATGGGATGCCATCCTGCTCGATATTTCTATGCCGGGGCGAAGCGGAATTGAAATCCTGAGGCAAATAAGGACAAACGGTATCAAAACCCCGATACTGATAATCAGTATGTATCCGGAAGAGCAATATGCCGTCAGGGCATTGAAAGCGGGAGCTTCCGGTTTTTTAAACAAAGAAAGTGCAAACGAAGAACTGCTTGCCGCTGTTCACAAAATATTGTCCGGACGGAAATACATTTCTTCCACGGTAGCTGATAAATTAGCAGAGTCATTCGGAGAGGCAAGAGAAATACCGGCGCATGAACTCCTCTCAGACCGTGAAATGCAAGTGCTCCATGAAATAGCTTCCGGTAAAACCGTTTCTGAAATTGCGAGAGAGTTTTCCTTAAGTGCAAATACGATCAGTACGTACCGCACGCGAATCCTGGAGAAACTCACTCTCCACAACAATGCAGAACTCACCCGCTATGCCATAGACCACCGGCTGGCGTAGTGGCAATACAAGCCATTCCGCACCTTTGCGGTGAAAATTCTTGAACGCAAGGCGCCAAGACGCACCTGTGGGCCGAAGCGCTTCGGTGCGCAGGCGCAAAGGCAAGAGATAATTTGGTTTGACCTTTCAAATAATGCTTTTTTTCTCCTGTCTGACGACCTGTAGTACAAACCGCGACAAGAAGTGCCCTTGAATAACTACCCCAAAACAAATTTATCGAATGTAGATTAGTTCTCATTTAGACCTGGAATACAGTGTTCCATCTCACAGATCCCATCTCGGAGCCTGAAACAACGAATCATCAGTCATGGAGAGAACGCTAAAAATACTAATGCTGGAAGACACCCAAGATGATATTTACTTAATTGAAACGGAGCTCAAGAGGGGCGGTATTTGCTTTACATCATCTGTTGTCGACACAAAAGAGGCCTTTAAGCAATCTCTCTATGAAATGAAGCCTGATGTGATTCTTTCAGACCATTCTCTTCCTCAATTTAATTCTATCGATGCACTGAAGATCCATCAGCAATTTGAGATCGAAACAAAGATTGCGATACCCTTCATTCTGGTCACCGGGACAGTTTCGGAAGGGTTTGCCGCGCAATGTATTAAATCAGGGGCCGACGACTATGTTCTTAAAGATCGGTTACAACGCTTGCCGATGGCCATTCGCAGTGCCCTTGAGAAAGCAAGGATTGAAAGTGAACGGTTAAGGTTCTTCGATGAAATCATTTCCAATGAGGCCATGATGAGGGAAGCGGAACAGCTTGCCCATTTCGGCAGCTGGCAAGCTGATCTGTTGACTGGAAAGGTCAAGTGGTCGGATGAGGCCTATCGTATCTTCGGCTATGAGCCGGACGGCTTGTTCGTTAACTATGAAACATTTCTTAATCATATTCATCCCGAAGACCGACAGTCTCTCAAAGAGACAATCGATGAGACAATTCTTCACCGTGATTCATGCCCTTGTGAGTTTAGGATCATTGACAAGACAGGAAACATAAAACATATTCTTTCGAACATCCTCGTAAAGCGGAATCGCGAACACCTTCCCATTCAGCTTTCGGGTTTCAATCTTGATATTACGCAACAAAAGAGGCAAACCGAATCGCTGGCACTTCAGAATAAACAGCTAATTGAAATTGCCTGGATACAATCGCACGAAGTACGGGCGCCATTAGCTCGCCTGATAGGGCTTATCAATATCGTTGAAGCCAATCCGGATAATGAAAAGCACTTTAAAGAGTTTTGGAAGCCCTTACTTGAAAGCGCTCATGACCTTGATTCTATCATCAGGAAAATTGTTAGAAAAACAGAAGCGGTTGGAGGAACAGAATCGAGCCAGGAGTAGCCTTCGTGCAATCATTGCAGACGACAATCCCGTAATTGTTCTTTTGCGTCTGGGGACTAACAAGGACTGGGTCAAAAAAATTGGCCAACTGTTCTTTTGTTCTCTGCCCCCGGTAGCTATCGGGGTTTGCGCCTGCGCACCGAAGCGCTTGGGCGCACAGGTGCGTCTCCGCCCCGACTAAGTCGGGGTGAAAAATTTTAAACCGCGAGGAGGCGCATAGGAGACGCAAAGTAGGCGCAGAGGCAAGAGATAATTTGGTTTGACCTATAAACATTGCCTTTTTGGTCAGCCCCAGGGTAAGGGTACCCATCAGGCAGGGAATAAATAGGCCATTTTGTCTGAAAGTCGTAAATTCGGTGGCGTGGATAAGATTGAGAAGATAGACGACTTTTACAAACGAAAATTCGGTTGGATGCCGGATAACATCCTCAATGAAATCGGACATTTCAGCGTATTCAAACTGGATCCCTTCGTAGGTGCCAGGGCCAAGCCAGTGCCGTACCGGTCACATCACAACGGTTTGAATTTCGTAGGTAAATGTTTAATTTGAGTTACTACTAAGCTATACCTGGTACTTGTTTGTGAAACAATAAATCTGATATCATGGCATCAATCAACCTGAATGTAAACGGAAAAAAACAGGTCGTTGACGTGGATCCCAAAACGCCTATGCTGTGGGTACTGCGCGATCACCTGAACCTGGTGGGTACAAAATTCGGATGTGGGATGGCGGCTTGCGGAGCGTGTACCATCCTTTTCGAAGGCACAGCGGTGCGCTCGTGCCAGTTACCGGTTTCCTCGGCGGAGAACAAGGAAATAACCACCATCGAGGGACTGTCTGAAAACGGAGATCACCCTGTACAGAAAGCCTGGTTAGAAAATGATGTACCGCAGTGCGGCTATTGTCAGGCTGGCCAGATCATGAGCGCAGTGTCACTGCTGAGAAGCAACCCCCATCCAACCGATGAGGAAATTGATTCTGCCATGAATGGAAATATTTGCCGATGTGGCACCTATGTTCGCATTAAGGCCGCCATCAAGACAGCCGCCAGTTCGATTCAATAACCTAAAATGCCTGCACCATGACCACGATAAAAACAACCATCGGAAGAAGATCATTTTTGAAGGCCTCCACGCTGGCCGGCGGAGGCTTGATGTTAGGATTTAATTCGCTGATTTCCTGTAACCCCAAACGAGAAGACCTTCTGACCCTGCCAAAGGAATGGTTTGAACTGAACGGGTATCTCAAAATCGGGGATAATGGAGTCGTCACCATTATGTCGCCAAATCCTGAAATCGGACAGAATGTAAAGACCTCCATGCCCATGATCGTAGCGGAGGAATTAGATGTGGACTGAAAAAAAGTTATTGTTGAACAAGCCCCGCTCAACACCGCTATTTTTACAAGGCAATTAGCGGGGGGAAGTCAGTCGATCCGGCAGAGTTGGAAGGGACTTAGGACAGCAGGCGCCACGGCGCGCCGGATGCTCTGCGAGGCTGCTGCGAACGCATGGCAGTTGCCCGTGAATGAAATTACAACGGAGGCGGGTATATTAAAGCACAAAGCCAGTGGCAAGTCAGCGGGTTATGGAGAAATGGCCTCCGCTGCAGCCAAAATTCCAGTACCAAAAGAAGTGCAATTGAAGAATGTCAAGGACTTCAAAATTATTGGCACCCCTCGAAAAAATGTAGACGGCTTCAAAATTGTCACAGGTCAGCCTCTGTACGGTTTGGATTACAGGCAAGATGGAATGCTGATTGCCATGATTGCACATCCTCCGGCATTTGGTTTGAAATTGAAAAGTGTTGATGATTCGGAGGCCAAGGCTATGCCCGGAATTAGGGACATATTCACCATAAAGACCTACGGGGAGGGTTACTTAAAACATATGTTTGATGCCGCAGCCTTCACCAATTTGGCTGTGGTTGTCGGTAACACAACCTGGGAGGTGATGAATGCCCGGAAGGCTTTGAAGTTAACCTGGGAACCCTTTGGTGATTACACCGAAACATACTCGCATTTCATGACCGGGAAGAAAATGCCGGTCAAAGTTCCCGCCGGTCCCGAGAATACGACCCGACATGCTCAACTCATGGCAGAACTCTCGGCAAAATCCGGAAATGTTGTTCGCAAAGACGGTGACCCGGATACCGCGTTTAAAACGGCAGCCAAAGTTATTGAGCGATCTTATTCTGCTCCTTTCCTGGCCCATAACACTATGGAGCCGATGAATTTTTTTGCCCACGTTACGGACGACACGGCATCGTTGGCAGGGCCCATTCAGACGCCTGAGTTTATGGAGAAAAGCGTGGCAGCCCGTCTTGGATTACCGCTGGAAAAGATCGACATCCAAATGACACGCATGGGCGGAGGATTCGGCAGAAGGTTATATGGACACTACCTGGTAGAAGCCGCCGTCATTTCCCAAAAGATGAAGGCGCACGTCAAGCTGATTTATACGCGTGAAGATGATATGACCAATGGTAACTACCGTCCGTCCTATCACGCCCTGTATCGTGCGGCTCTGGATGCCAACAACAACCTGATCGCGTTCCATGTCCGTGCCGGCGGTATCCCTGAAAGTCCCCTTTTCGCCAACCGTTTCCCTGCGGGCTCGGTAGACAATTACCTCGCGGAGGAATGGTCGCACGAGTCTAACATCAGCGTCGGTGCATTCAGGGCACCCCGGTCAAACTTCATCGCGGGAGCAGAACAGTCTTTTCTGGACGAAGTGGCGGAGGCGGCTGGAAAAAATCCCATTCAGTTCCGTCTTGAACTTTTAGAGCGAGCCAGGAAAAATCCTGTGGGTGAGAAAAATGATTATGAACCCGACCGCTATGCGGGTGTGCTGCAATTGGTGAAGACCAAGTCAAACTGGGGCGAAGAACAGCCCGGTGTTTATCGTGGCGTATCCGCCTATTTTTGCCACGACAGCTATGTGGCTCATGTGATTGACCTGGTGATGGAGAATGGCAAGCCGAGGGTTAAAAAAGTACACTGTGCTGTTGATTGTGGTATTGTTGTGAATCCATTGGCGGCGGCCAATCTCGTTGAGGGGGGAAGTGTTGACGGCATAGGCCATTCCATGTACAGTGGCTTAACGTTCACCGAGGGAGCCCCCGATCAAAGCAACTTCGACAAGTATCGTCTGATACGCCATCGCGAAGCACCAAAAGCCATCGACGTCCACTTTGTGCAAAATGAAATTGATCCAACAGGTCTGGGTGAACCTCCCTTTCCACCGGTGATGGGAGCCCTTGCCAATGCGCTTCACAAAGCCACCGGCAAGCGGTTTTATACTCAACCTTTCGTTAAAGACCTGGAGACGTCTGCCTTACGAATGTGAAGATGAGAAGATAAGAATGGAGGAGATGAGGCGCCTTCTCAACTCCTCCATTCTCATCTTCTCAAATCATTGAACGATATGCAAAAACGAATTCCAGACAAGGGCCCTCTAGCGGCCTTTGCGGTAATTGCGTTGCTATTTTTTGTTGGCTGTAAGTCAGGTGGCGATAGTGACCGGACCTGGACTATCTATAAAGCTGATGCTAGCAGTTCCAGCTACTCGTTGCTGGATCAGATCAACGTGTCAAATGTGAGCCAGTTGCAACCCGCCTGGACGTATGCCATAAAAGACATGCCGCAAGGGTCACGGCCTGCCAGCAGTCAATGCAATCCGATTATTGTCGATGGAGTGCTCTATGCTACGTCAGCCAAGCAATGGGCTTACGCTGTCAATGCCGGGACGGGCAAGCAACTCTGGTCCTTCGATCCATTCAATGGTGCGGAAGGAGGTGGAGTCAGCCGGGGTGTTACGTATTGGGAAAACGGTGACGATAAACGGATACTATTTGGAGCCGGCAATGACCTTGTTGCGCTTGATGCCCACACCGGTAAACCCATTGTCACGTTTGGGGAAAATGGCAAAGTCAACCTTAACGTTGGGGTTCGTGATGATCCCAAAGCCATTTCGGTATTGCTGACCACGCCCGGAATCGTACACAAAGATCTGATCATCATTGGATCCAGGTTGCCGGATTTGTACGGTGCACCCCCTGGCTACATACGGGCCTATCATTGCAAGACCGGAGAACTTGTCTGGACATTTCATACGATCCCACTACCCGGAGAACCAGGCTATGAAACCTGGCCAAAAGACGCCTACAAATATTCAGGTGGCGTAAACAACTGGGCCGGTATGAGCCTGGACGGTCAGCGAGGTATCGTTTTTCTATCGCTGGGATCACCTTCGTACGATTTTTATGGAGCTGACAGAAAGGGAAAGAACCTGTATGGCAACAGCGTGGTGGCGCTCGATGCGGCTACTGGAAAATACATTTGGCATTTTCAGACCATCCACCATGATCTATGGGACTACGATTTATCCGCTCCACCGAATCTGGTAAAAGTGCGCAGGGATGCTAAAGAAATCGATGCCGTTGCGCAGATTACGAAACACGGATTTGTCTTTGTGTTCAACCGAGAAACTGGCGAACCCTTGTTTCCGATTGAAGAACGCGCAGTACCCGCATCCCATCTTCCTGGCGAAGAAGCCTGGCCAACACAGCCCTTCCCGCTGAAGCCAAAGCCCTTCGCACGGCAATCGATGACCGAAGAAGACCTGACTCATTATTCAGCTCCTGATCATGATTCTATCACAAAGAAGTTCAGATCAATTCGATACGAAGGGCTGTTTACGCCTCCCGACCTGAAAGGAACGCTCATGCTGCCCGGTACACGAGGTGGAGCCGAGTGGGGTGGTGCAGCGTATGATCCGGCAACAACCGTTTTGTTCATCAGGTCGAATGATGCACCCGATATCCAGACAATAATAAAGGAAGAAAGGCAGGAAACAGGCGACTTGCTTGTACAGGGACAATCATTCTACATGACCTACTGCTCATCCTGCCACGGGCGCGACAAAAACGGCATAGAGCCTAGTTTTCCTTCGCTTCTTGGTCTGAAGAACCGGAGTACCAGGGAGGCTGTTCTCGTCAAGATCCGAAAAGGTGGCGGGCTAATGCCCGGGTTTACCGGCATCCTTAAGGAGAAGGAAGAAGAAGGGATTATGGCCTTTATATATGGACTGGAACAGAAGGCAAATAAAAAAGTAACCAAAGTTGAAACAGACAAATCTCAGCCAGGCCCGGACATTTATCTGAATATAACAGGTTATATCACTTGGCGAGACCCGAGTGGCAATCCA
>WNFL01353020.1_pt2 | contig 16530 bp, 18 predicted proteins | sample 5400361 | NCBI WGS metagenome assembly WNFL01 (sample SAMN13153351, study PRJNA577476) | soil metagenome | isolation source: 40 cm soil on Douglas fir-dominated hillslope | place: USA:California | collected 2013-09-17 | reverse complement strand
CGGACAGGATTCTTTTCAAAATGAGTAACTTGATTCGGAGTCCCGATTTGCCCGTCTTTCAGCGGAAGGTTCCAAACGTTCAAAGAGCCGCTTTGCTCCGAGAGATAAAAGAGGGAGTTCTCGTCCGATGCCCAGACCGGGTTACGGTCTTCGCCGGCATAGGTCGTGAGCTTGGTATGGTTCCCGGATGCGACATCGAATAGCCAGATGTCATGTGCGAAGGCGGAAGTGATGTGTTTTCGCCACAGGTCTTCGTAGCTCTTCTGATCGTCATAAACGAGGCGTCGGCCTGCCCGATCAAACTGCGCGTTGAGGGCAGGGGTGGTAAGAATCATCTCCGGTTGCCTGCCCCCTTCGATTGATACTTTGTACAATTCCGGAAATCGACGGTTCGGAAATCTGGAACCCTTTGCGGAAACCGTGCGATGTCCGCTAAAAACGACGAATTTGCCGTCCGGGGTAAAAGTTGTCGGGATCGCATCGCTTGAGTAAGTGGTAAGCCGCCGAGCCTCGCCGCCTTCGGCGCTCACCAGATAAACGTCATAATGGCCGTATCGATCTGAGGCGAAAGCTATCGACTTGCCGTCCCGGGACCAGACCGGTGCGGTGTCGTGCGCCGGACCGGCCGTCAGCGGTTGAGCTAGCCCTCCGTTTGCTGGGACCAGAAAAAGATGGCCCTCGAAACTGAACGCGATCGTCTTTCCATCCGGAGAGATCGACGGATAGCGCAACCAAAGCGGCTCCGAATTCGGTCCGAGCGGTTCGTTCGATTGGGCATTAGAGATGCTGAGGAGCGCCCCAACCAGTAGCGAGCCAAGCACAACAAGCCAATGCAATAATCGCTGATTGGCTTGTAGAGGGAAGAGTGACAGCATGGGCTTCAAATGAACGTTTTAGCGCGAGGCGCTCGTTCCGTCTTCTTTCATCAACTCGGCGACCGCGCGTTCGAGTTGGAGGTCACGTCCTTCGCCCGTGCTCTTCGGATCATTCATCACCTGAATATCCGGATCGACTTGAGTCTTTTCCATGAAATTGCCCTGTTCATCCCGAATGCCCACTTCGGGAATTCCAAAGACCAGCGCCGGGTCTTGCAGGATTTCCCACCAGACTGCGGTGCCGGTCCCGTTGACCGGCATCCCGATCACTTTCCCAATTTGGAAATGTTTGTATAACCAAGGGAAAAGCATTCCGTCAGAATAGTTTCCTTCATTGGCGATGAGTACGGATTTCCGGTACCATTTTCGATCCGGATCCCAGCCGAGAGGTTGACCCCGGGGAACCATCTGGAGGTATTTCTTCCCGCTAAGGAATGTGGCTAGCGTGTCATGCAAATCGCCGCCGGGATTCCAGCGGGTATCTACAATGAGCGCTTTTTTGTCGACCTGCCGGCCGAGCGCCTCGGAAACTGTATCCCGGTACGATTCATCAACCATTCCGCGGACATGCACATAACCGATTGTGCCGTTGCTCAGCTTGTCGACTAATTCTCGACGTTGCTTAACCCAGCGCTCGTATAGCAGCGCTTCCAATTCTCGTAATGCGATTGGCTTCACGGTCACAATGAAGCGGTTGTTCTTGGTTGGATCGAAAATGCTGAGCGCCGTAGGCTTGCCTGCCTTGAAGTTTAAGAGCGGACTAATGGCGGTGCCGGCATTGATGGTCTGACTATCAATTTTCTCGACGATCATTCCCTCTCGGAGCGGAGGATCGGTTTGACTAAGTGGCCCTTGCTCAATGACCTCTTCGATTTTGATACCGGGTCCGTGATAATTCTGATCAAAGAAAGCTCCCAGTGATGCGGTCTGATCGCCGTTGCTACTTGGCATCAGATGGCAACCGGTGTGACTGGCATTGAGTTCTCCCAGCATTTCGCTCGTCATCTCGGCAAAGTCACGGTCGTCGGTGATAAACGGAAGGTACCGGGCGTAGACCGTTTTATAGTAATCCCACGACACACCCTGCATGTCGGAGACGTAGAATTTCTCTTTCATCTGCCGCCAGATATGTTCGAACAAATAGCTCCGCTCCGCGGCACCATCGATCTCTTTTTCGGCATCAAACTTAACCGGCTCGATCTTTGCTGCTGCCAAATCCACTTTGCGAATGTGTCCGTCGACCAGGACAAATGCATTCTTCTCCTCTTTATCAAAGAGGAGTTCTCGAGGTAACTCACCAAATTCTTTCTGTGCCGCCTCAATTTCGCCTAGACGTTTCAACTCTTTTGCCCGCGGCTTGAGCAGCCAGACTTCGAAACCTTTGTCGCTCTTTGCCAGATAAACCAACTGCTCGCCGTCTTTGCTTAGAGCAGCATCGCTGATACGGCTCGATGCTAGAGTCAGCCGCACGGTCCGATCTTCAATTCTATTTAGATCAATTTTGATTGGTTCCAGCTTGGGCGGTTGATTCTCGTCCTCTTTGCCGGTCTCGGTTTCTTTCGCCGAAGCTTGAGCGGTCGCCTGATTTTTATCCTTCTCTTCCTTGCTCTTTTCTTCTTCTTTCTTCTTTTTTGCTTTGTCCTCGTTCGCTTTCAGGATCTCGTATTCCGCTGGGGATAAACGAAATCGATTGAGCGCGTCCTGAGTAAAAAACGTTTCATAAACATCGTACTGAGGATCGCCTTCGTTTCCGTCATCCCCGTGAAGACCATAGCGGTCGGATAGCCAGATCATCGATTTTCCGGCTTGCGCCCAGAGCGGCTGAATACTTTGGTAACCGCTCTTGGTGAGATTGACCACCGCTTGGTTTCCGCTGGCGTCGACCAGTCCGATTTCGCGCGAATAACGGCCCGTTTGCAGAACCGTCGTCAGTATCCATTTGCTGTCCGGCGACCAATCAAACCATAGGTCATCGTCGGAGTATGAGTAAGTCCGGTCTCCGGGAAGAACTAGCCGGGTTTGCTTCGACTCCAGATTGAGCACCTTAATGGCAGCTCGATTCTCCAGGTAAGCGACCTCTTTTCCGTCCGGCGAATATTTGGGGAGAAAGTTTTCTTGTCCATTCTCCAGGATCGGATGCACATCGATGACCGTCGAATTGAAGAAATACGGCTCCTTGTCCTTTGGCTGGACGATGCTGGCTTCGTACAGGCTCCAAGGTTTATCGTACTCCGCTGCGAAAATCAGTTTCCGTCCGTCGTAGCTGAAACTGAGATTGCGCTCTTGGCCGGGCGTATTAGTAATCCGCTTCGTATCGCCGTGTTCAATCGATGCGACGTACACGTCACCACGGACCACGAAGGCAATCTCTTTGCCATTCGGACTGACGACAATTTCGGTGACACCGTCATTCAAGTGCGTTTGTTGCCGGTCGGGAGCATTTCCCGCCACTGCAATCCGAATCTTGACCTTGGCCGGCTCGGTCGCTCCGTGTGGCAAAACGTAGATCTCGCCATCGTAACCAAAGCAAAGATCACCGTTTTGCGCGACCGACAGAAACCGGATCGGATTCTTTTCCAAATGAGTGACCTGTTGCGGAGTAGCCTTCTCCGCGCCGTTCACTGGAAGTTTCCAGATATTGAAAGACCCACTTTGCTCGGACAAATAGAAGAATGAATTTTCGTCCGGCGCCCACACCGGATTTCTATCCTCGCCGGCGTAGCTGGTCAGCTTGGAATGATCACCCGAACGAGCATCGAAGAGCCAGATATCATGGGCAAATGAGGAGGTATTATGTTTGCGCCAAAGGTTTTCGTAACTTTTTTTATCTTCGTAAAGCAGACGCTGCCCGGCCCGATCGTATTGCGCGTTGAGCGCCGACGTCGTTAGGATCATTTCCGGTGCATGTCCTTCTTCGATTGATACCTGATAAAGTTCGGACAGCGCCCGACTAGGGAATTGAGAGCTTTTCGCGGACTGCATCTGGTGAGCACTGAAGACCACGTACTTTCCATCTGGGGTGAATCCGGTCGGCATATCGTCGGTCGAATAAGAAGTAAGGCGTCGGGTAGGACCTCCTTCCACACTAACGAGAAAAATGTTGTAGTGCCCATATCGATCAGAGGCAAAGGCGATCAATTTACCGTCCGGCGACCAGACCGGGGAAGTATCGTGAGCCGATCCCGCGGTGAGCGGTTGTGCGACGCCTCCGGCGGAAGGAACTATAAAAACATGGCCTTCAAAGCTGAAAGCGATGTTTTTCCCGTCGGGAGAAATCGCCGGATACCGGAGCCAAAGTGGTGTGCTTTGCGGTCCCAATGGCTCGGCGTGCAGATGGTTAGAGAAGAAGATCGCGACGGCCAATCCGCCTACTCTACAGATTTGGCGGATATTACGAGTGCAGTTGCGAATAAGGTTCGCATGATCGGATAAAGAAGAATCCATTCTTCCAACTACACGTCCGGATCAGGCAAAGTTGCAAGTTTTGGAAACGAGGTTTTCCGGTCAGTCTGCTATTATTCTGAACAGAAGCTCCCTCATGAAGAATACAGCAATCTCGCTGATTAATTGTAAATCGGGCGAACTTTCGGGAAAAGTTCACTCCGCTCGCTTCGCAGTTCTCGATGACTTGGCAAGTTGAATATTGCGATAGGACTCCCATCATCGCGGTCTTTGTGTCCAGCTATTTACATTGCCTGGCAGATCTCCTTTATCGACACCAAACCGGAGAGTTGAACTGCCAGATCGGCTTGATCATTAGCAATCATCAAGAGCTTTCCAACCTGCAACCCGCAACCTGCAACTCGTAACCCTTAAGCCTGCCGGTCGCGCACCCCTTCCAGACAGGCGAAGAACAGAGGCAGGCTGCCAAAGATCATGAGAGTGATTGTGGTAGCGGAGAACCATTTGACCGAGTCACCGTGGAAATAATCAATCCAGGCGGGGACTGCTCTGAACAGAAACACAATGCAGAGCAAACCGGTGGAAATTAGTCCGCCGATGACTGGGATCTTAATTGCACCTCGCGAATCGAAGAATGCCCAGAGAAAAGAGAGGAATGCGAAAATGCCTCCGGCGATCAACGCGGATTTTGCGTTCGGATTAAATCCAAATCTACCGGAATGAGGATCGTATAACACTGCAATGAACGCGATTAGTAGGAGATATACTCCGTGAAACATGAATCGGCGGAACATACGTTAGGGGATCAGGACATTATCTGGCCAAGAATCTTGAGCCCCTTGACCAAGGCGGCTTCGTTCGGTCGCGAACAATTCAGGCGCATCATACCCACGTGCTCGTTTTCTGAAGTGAAGAATACAGCTCCTCGACAAAATGCGACGTTCATTTCCATCGCTTGTTGGTAGACCCGCTCAATGTCAATGCCAGCCGGTAGTTCGACCCAGAGCATAAATCCTCCGGCCGGTTCCCAAACCCGCGTAGACTCGGGAAAACATTCATGAATGATGCGAATGCCCAGTTCGCGGCGTTTTCGATTGAACGCGCGCAAGAACTCGAGATGCCGATCGAGTTCGTCTCGCTCCAGATAGTTCCGGAACGCCACCTCGCAAAGAGTCGCCGAGTGCATATCTTGTTGGCACTTCAGCAGCGCGAACGAATCGGAATCTACGCCCGGAAGACACACACCAATCCGCAACCCGGGCGCCACGGATTTAGAAAAGCTGGTTACGTACGCTACGGTAGAACCGTCATCAAAGGCACGGATTGGCTTCAGATCGGGTATTTCCGAGAGTTCACCGTAGATCTCATCTTCTAGAATCCGGGTTCCCGAGTCACGGCAGATCTGGACAAGGTCAGTCCGGGCTTCATTGGATAAGGTCGATCCCGATGGGTTGGAGAGTGTTGAGCAAATGACCAACAACTTCGGGCGAAATCTATGGAACAAAGTCCGCACCAGGTCGAGATCGATTCCCTCACTGTCTCGGACTGGTACGGGAAGAATACGGACACCCAGATCACCCAAAATTTCCAGTGTTGCATAGTAAGCGGGGGCCTCACATGCAACCACGCCGCCGGGCTGGGCGAGCAAGCGAATCATCCCATGCAGAGCCTGACTGCAGCCCGTGGTAATCACCATTTTGTCCACGCTCGTCCGAATCCCACGTCGCTGGAACCGTTCGACCAAGATTTCCCGGAGCCTGAGGTCACCGTCCGGAGTGTGATAGCCCAGCGCTTCATCGGCGTTGTGCCGCAGAGTCTCGGCAAACGCCTCCTCGAGGGCGGCTTTGGGAACGCACTCAACAGAGGGAAGACCGGCCGCGAGGTTAATCAGATCTGGATTCCCGACCTGGCGCATGAAGTCGAGCAACCGCCCGCGTGGACGAAAAGCGTACGGCGAAATCATAGCCGTACCATGTCACGGTTGGCGAGAATGCCAAGTTTGAGGATAAAACCACGAATGGACGCCAACAAAGGCGGGTTAGGGGCTGGTGCTTGATTCGCGTGTATGAGCGTGCATTCGCGGTTGATCATGGGAGTGAGCTGTTTTGCAACCACGAATGGACGCGAATTGACACGAATAAAGACGGCTAGAGGCGGATCCCTGATTCGCGTATATGAGCGCTTGACCTTACGACCAGGGCAGATCCAGCTGTTGGACAGGCTCCAATGACGGCTCCTGAAACCGAACGCCGAGTCCGAGCAGGCGAACGTGCCCTTTTTTTCTACTCAAGCCCTCGCGCAATAGCGTCATAAAGCTTTCCAATGTCAATGGCAGTTCCGCTCGTTCGACCGTGGTCCGACTAAAGTCAGCAAACCTGATCTTGACAAAAACCGTGCGCACTCGATCCGCATAGTCCGAGCGTAGCAGGTCAGTCATAACGTCTTCGAATAGTTCAGGTAGTTTCGCTTCGCACTGAGCAACCGAGGTCAGGTCCCGCGAAAATGTCCGTTCGCTGCTCAGAGATTTACGAATGCGATCCGGCTCCACCGCTCGGGAATCGATTCCGCGACAAAGATCGTATAATTCGGGCCCAAATTTGCCGAATTCCTCGAACAATTGAAAACGGGAGTAGCGCTGGAGGTCGCCACAAGTATGTACGTTTAACTTGGCTAGTCGCTCTGCGGATTTGGGGCCGATACCCCAAAGGCGCCGAACTGGAAGATCGACCATAAACTCGTCGATCTGATCCTCTCTGATCTCAAACTGTCCATTCGGTTTGTTCCAATCGCTCGCGATCTTTGCCAGCATCTTATTGGGCGCCACTCCAGCAGAAGCCGTGAGACCGGTCCTCTGAAAAATCAGGTGGCGAATGATTTCAGCGACCGCCGAAGCCTCCCCGGGGTGCTCCGATAGATCTAAGAAGGCTTCGTCCAACGAAAGCGGTTCCATCCATGGGCTGAACTTCAGGAGAATCTGCCGGATAACATTGGACTCGCGACGATAGACGTCGAAACGTGTTGGCATCACGATCAACTGCGGACATTTCTGCAACGCTTTGAAAGTTGGCATCGCAGAGTGCACCCCAAATTCCCGCGCCTCATAGTTGCAGGTAGTGAGAACGCCCCGTTGATCGCGAGCTCCACCGACGGCAACCGGCTTGCCAGCGAGCTCGGGATGGTCGCGCACCTCGATTGCCGCGTAAAAGCAATCCATGTCGAGGTGAAGGATCTTGCGCGCCATTTGATGAGTGTACCACGGATTCTTTTAGGTGTTGAGACGTACAACCCGGCGGCGTGTCGGCGTGTCGGCCCGACTTGTCCGCCGTAGTCCGTAGGACGAAGGCGGAAGGCCGGTTCGGAGCAGCCAAGCTTGCCCGAGTACCTAAGGAGCGCATCCTTGACCATGAGGCTTGGGAATATCTGACTACGTCCAACGCTGCCAAGACGGAGCCAAATTGGACAAATGATTCCCGTACCGCGGTTGAAGTAGTGCCCGCTCCGGTAGGTGAAGCTTCCGTCCTTTGGAATCCTGCCATTCGACGCGTGGACTTTCAAAAGCGTCCTTGTGCTCGATCAACGCGATTGCCGTGAAATTCCCCTCCTACGCCCAAAATGCAGCGGCTCGCTGCCGAAGCGCTCCGGCTGGGTCTCTCAGTGCGGTTTCTAATGTAATTGATTCGCCGACGACCGAAATAGCTCTGTCGAAATGTTCTTGGGTCTGTTCGGCATCCTCGATCGTACCGGCGATCACCCAGGTAGGCTTTTTCGCCCGCCGCGCGATCTCCGCGACGCCGAAAGGCCCTTTCCCTTGTAATGATTGACGATCAAGTTTGCCTTCTCCGGTGATAACAATATCGGCCGCTGAGATCCGTTGTGACAATTGCAAACGCTGGGCAACTTCTGCAAAACCCGAAACCAGTTTGCCGTGGAGGAATGTCAAAATGCCGTAACCGAATCCTCCGGCGGCTCCAGATCGGATCGTTTCCGAATGATTGCTTCCAAGTGAAACGGCCGGATATTAGCGGCTGGCCTGAGGTCATCGGGCTCGCGGACGTGGAAACTCGATTGCTCGGTCCGGAAGGAGCCATCCACGTTTTCGGGCCGCAGAAAGGTCTCCGACCGGACGAGATAGAATTACTGGATCCCGCTAATATCCGGCCGTTTCACTTGTTCAATCGCCGCAAAACCCGACGGGACCGGCCAGATGAAATTCCCTTGTATGTCGCGAAAAGAGTAACCGACCGCGACTGCCAACCCAAATCCGGCGTCAACCGTAGCGCTCCCGCCTAAGCCAATCGAGATTCGTTTTATACCAAGATCACAAAGATGACGTACGATTAACCCGGTACCGAAAGTGTTCGAATCGAGTGCGTGACGATCCGATTGAGCGATCCGCCATAGACCGGATGCGGAACTCATATCGATAAAGCCTTCGTTCTGATGAACAAAAAATTCGGCTGATATGGATCGTCCCAGCGCATCTACGGTTGGGATTGAGCGTCTCTCCGCTCCGAGCTGAGAGGCAACGAGCTCGGCGGTGCCTTCGCCTCCGTCGGCGATCGGAGCCAGATCAATCTGCGCACCGCGGTCGTGCGCGCGCACCGCTGCAGCCAGAATTTCGCAGACATCCCATGCGCTCAGAGTTCCTTTGAATTTATCTGGAGCTATTAAGTATCGCACGCAGTTGACTCAGATTTGGCTCGGCCGGCGACCTTGATTCTATGCAGGTAGGCCAGTCAATTGAGCAGGCCTTTGGACTTCTTGTTTTTTAAGGCCATCCGGATCTTTTCGGCGGAATTGGGCGACTCAAACTGAGCGAACATCCCAAGCCAGTCGTAAACTGGCCCAGTCAAAGAAGCCGGTAAACAAGCAGGCGCCTCGAGAAGCAGACGAAGTTCCTCCACCACGCGCTGCGCGATATTTTCGAGCATTCTCGAGCTTGCTTCATGGTAGTCAGCGCCCTTGGCCAGCGCTTCCTGGTAAAGGCCGATCGAGTCCAGCAAACAGATGCGGGTTCGTGGGTAATAGCTCATCATTAGATTCCAAGGATGTTCTCCCTGGTCGCCTCCTTTTCGAAAGTCGGTTCGCAACAAGAGCGAAGGAATATCGGCGAATTTCGCGACCATGAATTCCACCACTGTTCCGGAGTCTACCTCAGTACCGTCGAAGTTGAAGATCGCAATCTCGCAATCGATAAGCGTCTCCAGATCCTGGTCTCGGATTTGCCAGGCCGAATTGCTTCGTTGCTCCAAGGCTTGGGGCAATCGGCAGATAAATTCTCCCTTCGACTGTCGTTCAATCGCTGCGGCTAGCGCAGAGTTACCGATCAAGTGCTTAGCGTTGAACAACTCACCCGCGAAGTAGATTGAAAACATCTGATAGTCTCCAGGCATTAGTTTTTGCGATTACATGGTGAGATTTGCAACTGTCGCTACCGATTTAACTTTGGATCTGGCCAAAGAGATGGAGCCGAGCTAAGAAAATCCAATCGAGCCGTGGCGCAATTCGAACTGATTATCGGCTTACTTTTGGTTGGCGTCCTTTTGGCCAGTGTCGCCCGTCAGTTGAAAATGCCATATCCAGTCTTGTTGGCTGTGCTCGGCGTTGCTCTGGCTTTTGCTCCCAAGGTGCCGGATTTGACGCTGGACCCGCAGCTTACGCTCGCTCTCTTTGTCGCTCCGGTCCTGTTGGACGCGGCCTATGACGCGTCATTGCGCGATCTCAAGGACAATTGGCGGCCGGTGGCAGGTCTCGCCTTGATCGCGGTCGCACTGACCGTTGTTTCAGTGGCTCTGGTCGTCCGGTTCTTCTTGCCCGATATCCCTTGGCCGGCAGCGGTTGCCCTGGGCGCAATTGTTGCCCCACCCGATGCATCCGCCGCAACAGCGGTTCTGCGGATGTTACGTCCTCCCCATCGAGTGCTGGTGATCTTGGAAGGTGAAAGTCTCTTCAATGATGCCAGCGCTCTTCTCATTTACCGCGCAGCCGTCGGAATCACCACCACCGGAACGGTCGTAAGCGCGATCCCGTCTCTGGTATTGGCAGGCGTAGCCAGCGTGTTAGCCGGTATACTTCTGGCCCGCCTCTACCTCCGTGTCTCGCGGAGGATCCAAGAAGTGGCTCCAGCGGTCCTGATTCAGTTTCTCTCCGTGTTTATCGTCTGGATCTTGGCCGAACAACTGCATTTGTCCGGCATTATCACGATGGTTTGTTTTGCCATCACCTTGGCTCGCAGCGCTCCGGCCAAGATTGCCGCCCGACTACGTATCCCTTCCTACGCCGTTTGGGAAGTAATCGTGTTTGTGCTCAATATTCTGATTTTCATTTTTGTCGGGCTGCAACTTAAGCCATTGCTGCAACGGCTTAATCCGGCGGGACAGTTTGCGGAACGACTATTCTGGTCCGAATCGCCTGGGTCATGTGCTATAACACGGTTGTACGTTGGAAAAACCGCCATTTTGGCGTTCATCTCCCGCCCCGGGTGACTCCTCCTACCGTTCAGGGAGGAATTATGATTTCGTGGTGCGGAATGCGAGGGATTGTTACTCTGGCCGCGGGGCTTGCTCTCCCCGACACATTCCCGTATCGCGATCTTCTGCTCTTTACGGCTTCTTGTGTCGTGCTTGGAACGTTGATTCTACAGGGTCTGACCTTGCGCCCTTTGATGACGGCACTGAGCGTTGCCGATGACCGAATCGTGGAGGACGAAGTGCGGCTAGCGCGAACTGAAATCACGTGCGCTGCTTTGAATATTCTCGATGGGCAGGAACCGTCGGAAGCAACTGCCGTTCTCCGACGAGAATATCAAGCTCGATTGAGCGACGATCTCAAGGACCAGCAAGCCGGGGAGAGCGCGATGCCCGGACTGGCCTCCATCCAACGCCGGGCAATCGCCGCCGAGCGTCGCGCTCTCGATGAATTGCGTAGTCGAGGTGACATTGGTGACGAAGCTTTTCATCAGATCGAGGAAGAACTCGACTGGGCACAGGTACATGCAGAACGTGATTCACCTTCAGTCCGCGAATAGTAGATAACGATGATCAGCTAATGATAATCCGTCTTCGATGAGAAACACTGCTGTCGACGTGCCGATTGTTCTGCCACGAGATCTTTGGAAGCATCGAGCCCGGCTGCATGAGCGGCGGGTACAATCTTGGATTGCGCCTTACCTCGATCAGAAATCACGCCGGGCCAAGCACCCAGTCTATGATTTTCTTTTTCAGTACTATTCGTTTCGGCCGGCCCAATTGGCCCGATGGTCTCCCGGTCCGAATGTGCCGATTGAGGCCGAGCGGATCGAGGACTTGCCCGGACCTCCGAAGTTGTGGGAGCGTGCCGTCGGTGGTTGGAGACTAGTAGCGTTTCCCATCGCGCGCCGTGAATACTTGGATTGGGCGGTTCGTTTCCTTGAGAGAACCGCGCTGCGGGAGCCGAATTTTTGCTGTTTCGGTTTGCACGAATAGGCGATGGTCTATCGCCAGGATTCCATCCGCCATTCGGAAGTGCCTCTCCGATTAGAGGGACCAGAGATCGCCTCGTTCGTTGACTCTCAAGCCCTGGTCTGCACACACTTTGATGCCTTTCGGTTTTTTACCGAACCAGCGCGAAAACGCAATCAAACCGCGTTGCGCCGGGAAACGACCATCGAGATGGACCAATCGGGGTGCATCCACGTGAACATGGATCTCTATCGATTCTGCTATAAAATCGCTCCCTGGATTGAGTCGGAGCTTTTGGCGGACGCCTTTGAGTTGGCTCGATTTGCTCGCGAGATCGACATGCGCGCCAGTCCGTACAAGCTGGAAGAGATCGGATTCGACCCGATTCGCGTAGAAACGGCGGATGGCCGTGCTGAGTACGTCCGATGGCAGCGAAAGATCGCCGAGCGTGCGCGACCGATTCGGCAGCGAGTGCTGATGGCGTATTGGCGGCTAACGGACGCACGAGACTCATAGGACCGATGGGACCCATGCATCCAGTGAGAGGGCAACCGATTTCGGTGCGGCCGCTAGCTTCCCTCAGCCCGCCAACGATCCCGAGCGAAGATGCTGGTTCGCAATCGTTTGGTAGAGTCGATCTTGCGGACCGACCGCCTTAAGTCGGGTAACCTTTGTCCATTCTTCTCGGGCTTCGGCCTTTTCACCCAAGGCTTCCAAAGCTTTGGCGAATTCCGCGTGGTGGATAATCCGTTGGGGGGCGAGCTCGATGGCTTTTTTGAAATGGGTAATCGCTGCCTGAGTCGAGGCTGCCGGCATCTGCCCGTAGACCAGTTCCGCGATTCCTTTGAGAACTGGATTGAGCGTCGCCAGTTCAAAATTCCAGCGGGCCAGGATCAAATGGCCGTAATCGTTAGACGGGTCAAGTTCCAACCCCTCGGTTACTTGTTGATGGATCTTTTTCGAATACTCCACGCGCGACTTTTCATCAACGAACCAACAGATCTGGCCGTAAGCCGCTGCGAGGGCGATGTGTGCTTGCGCATCATTCGGAAGCTTGGCGACTGCTTTTTTGCCAAGCTCGACCGCTAATTCGGCATCCCTTCGTTTCGCCGCCTGGTCCGAGATTTCCTGGATCTGCCGCGCGTACAGTCTGCTCAGCCGTTTCTCGATCTGGGGGTTGTCTGGAGAAGCGCTATCCGCTTGCTTTAATACCTTGATGGCGGATTCGGTTTCTCCTTGATTCTCGAATTGATCTGCCTGCTGAATGAGCGGTTCAGCTTCTTGGGTGAATGCCGGCTTACATAGCACAGCAACAGTCAAGAAAACGATCAAGTGCTTCATGCATTTATCCCCTATGTGCTGAACGCGAAGTCTGCCTAATTTCCTTGGCGTTGAGAACTTCCAATTCGTTGGACTGCAGCTTACCTATTGCTCAGAAGTCTACGCTTGGCCATTCCAATTTATGATCAATCCTCAGTTCGCAAAAAAAACGGCCGCTATAGTCGGGTTCTGTGCCGTTGCCTTGGGAGCATTCGGCGCCCATCTGCTTCGGGCGCATCTGGAGAGTCTCGGGACATCCCAAACTTGGCAGACTGGCGTTCTTTATCATCTCGTTCATGCGGTCGCTCTGTTAATGCTCAGCGGTTGGCGCCCTGTCCCTAAGTGGAGTTTTTGGCTACTATTAACCGGCGTAACCATTTTCAGCGGGTCACTCTATTTGCTCGCTGTAACCGGTTTCCGTTGGTTCGGCGCAATCACGCCGCTCGGTGGGTTGGCAATGTTGGCGGGGTGGTTTGCTCTCTGCCTAAAGTCCAAAGAGGAGCTAGCTTGATCCCTCAGGTTTTCAATGTTTCAGGGCCTTGGCGGCTTCTCTTTGGTCGTCCCGATCTTCTCGATCCGTTGCCGTCAACCGAAGGACTTTCTGATATTCCGCACGCGCTTCTTCCTTTTTCCCCATTCGCTCTAGCGCTTGAGCATACCCGAAGTGGTGAACGATCCGGTTTGGAGCAATCGAAATCGCCTTTTTGAAGTATTCGATCGCCTTTTCTTGGGATGAGTCGGGAACTTGGCCGTAGAGCATCTGGGCGATTCCTCGTAGAATCGGATTCAGATCGGACATTTCAAAATTCCATTTTGCCAAAACAAGGTATGCCAGATCGTTTTTGGGATTAAGCTGGATCGCCTTTTCCGCCTCGCGTTGGATCACCCTGGAATATTCCATTTTGGTCCGATTATCGACAAAGTCGGTGATTTTTCCGGACGCAATGGCAAGCGATAGATGAGCCTCCGACGAACTGGGGTCCCGTTCGACCGCTTGTTTTGCGTATTTTAGGGCGGTTTGCGCGTAGGCCTTTTTTTCTTTTTCGTCTGAAGCAAAGTCCACCGATTCCGCGTTGCAATTTGAAATGCGGTAGAGAACCTCGGGATTCTCCGGATCGCTCTGTTCCGCGGACTTCAACACTTCGAGTGCTTCGCTCAGACGATCGGAATCTTCCAGTTGATCAGCCTTTTGCAGCAGGGCCCGAATATCGGCGACACCCCACGAAAGTTGCGCAAAAGCGAACAATGCCAGTCCGTAGAGCACAGCTAAGAGTCGACGGCGCATCATTTGTTCCGGATAACACCGTTCCCGACTGGAATCTAGTGCGTCGTCCCATATGCCAGCTACATATGAGACGATGCACTAGTGCCCGGTCTACGATTAAGGACCATCCGCGGTTAGGGTCTGATCGGTAGGGAGCAGTAGCCGTTAGTTGGGCGGCACGGCTGAAAACAAAGAAATTGACAGGCGCGGTAGAGGACAATAGCTTTCGTGCTCTTTTTTACCGGACCAGAAATGAAGACTTTTTCAGCCAAAGCGAGCGATGTGGATCGAAAATGGTATATCGTCGACGCAAAAAACCAGCCTCTGGGGCGTGTTGCTGTTAAAGTGGCCAATCTGTTGCGTGGCAAAGGGAAGGTGATCTTCACGCCGCACGTTGATACCGGAGATTTTGTAGTAGTGATCAACGCGGAAAGGGTCCTTCTTACCGGCAAAAAGGAGCTACAGAAAGAGTACACGAGCTTCTCCGGCTACGTGGGAGGGCACAAATCGGAGAACGTCCAACGGCGCCGTGCCCGTCGTCCGGAGCTATTGATCGAACGTGCGGTAAAGGGCATGATCCCTCACAACCGGCTGGGCCGTTCGGTATTTACTAAGCTCAAGGTTTATCGCGGCGACCAGCATCCGCACGAAGCCCAACAACCGATTCCCGTCGTTTAATCCAACAGCGTCAGAAACAAGCATTTATGGCAGAGACATTTTCCGCTACCGGCCCCGTCGCAAGACCTCGGTTGCCCAGGTGCGTATCTCCCTTGGCTCAGGAAAGATCGAAGTTAACGGCCGCCCATTTGAAGAATATTTCCCGACCGCTCCTCTACAATTGACCGTGCTCAAGCCATTTGAAGTAACCAAAACGACGAATGCATTCGACGTGCAGGTTAGAGCTTCTGGCGGCGGTCCAACCGGCCAGGCTGGTGCAGTTCGTCTCGGTATCGCGCGCGCACTGCTCGAAGTAGATGTGGCGCTGCGGCCGGCATTAAAGGAAGAGGGTTTGCTTACCCGTGATCCGCGGATGAAGGAACGAAAGAAGGCGGGCCAGCCAGGTGCACGTAAGCGCTTTCAGTTCTCGAAACGCTAACAGCAGCAGACGCACCTTCCAGGTGCGAAAAGTCGCAGCTGGAAGCTGCGCCTACTCGTGGGTGACCGGTTGCTTTTGAGCAACCCCCTCGCTAGCTTGATCACTAACGATGTCTTCTAAGATTGATCCGACGCTCCATCAACCTAAGAAACCGGACTGGATTAAAGTTCGGTTACCCTCAAATCCAGTCTTTTTCTCGACGAAGTCGCTGATTTCGGATCTAAGGCTGCACACCGTTTGCGAATCCGCGCAGTGCCCAAATCGTTGGGAATGCTGGAGCCAGGGAACAGCCACCGTAATGATTGCCGGAGAGCGCTGTACCCGGGCGTGCGGATTCTGCGCCGTGTCGACCGCGAAACCGTTCGCGCTGGAGCCTGACGAACCGGACCGGGTGGCAGAAGCAGTGCGTCGGCTTGGATTGAAACATGTGGTGGTGACCGCGGTGGCGAGAGACGATTTAGCGGACGGCGGCGCTGCTCATTTTGCGAACACGATTCTGGCAATTCGGAACGTTCAAAAAGGGATTATCATCGAGGTGTTAGTCCCGGACTTCAACGGTAAGGATGCTTCAATTGAGACGGTGCTCTCAGCTGAGCCTGATATTTTCAATCATAACCTCGAGACCGTGGAACGGTTGACGCCGGCCGTCCGATCCCGTGCAAAATATCGTCTTTCGCTGCAGGTTCTAAAACGAGGGAAGCGAATCGACCCGGCAGTTGTGACCAAGAGCGGTGTTATGCTCGGACTGGGAGAGACTGAGAACGAGCTGTTCCAGGCTTTGGACGATCTGCGGGAAGCCGGCGTGCAAGTTTTGACCATGGGACAATATCTGCGTCCCAGTCCGAACCATTTGCCGGTGGTCGAATATGTGACCCCGGAAAGTTTTGAACTATACCGCGAGGTCGCCCTGAGAAAGGGTTTCGACTACGTGGCTTCCGGTCCGCTGGTCCGAAGTTCCTACCACGCGGCAGATTACCATCCCGTTGCCCGGAGAGGTACCGGATAGCTGCATTGCTTCATGCTTCAAGCCTCCAGGGAAACCGTTTGCGCAATCATTCCTGCTTTCGGTGAGGAGCGGTTTATCGGAACGGTGGTACGCGCCGTTCTCGAGCATCTCAATCACGTCGTCGTGGT
>WNFL01357653.1_pt2 | contig 16532 bp, 8 predicted proteins | sample 5400361 | NCBI WGS metagenome assembly WNFL01 (sample SAMN13153351, study PRJNA577476) | soil metagenome | isolation source: 40 cm soil on Douglas fir-dominated hillslope | place: USA:California | collected 2013-09-17 | reverse complement strand
CACCGCGATGGTGTCGCCCGCTCCCATCGTGACGGCTCCGAGCTGCGTGAAGCTGGGCGAGGTGCCGGACTGCGCGATAGTGAGCTTGTCGTGCACGTCGATCGTCCCGCGGTTCACGTGCGCGGCGGACGCCTTGCTGATCGTCAGGGCCCGCAGGACCGCCAGCGTGCCCACGTTGTCGAGCTGCCCGTTCAACGTGCGTGGTCCGACGGTACCCGTATCGGTGCGAAGGGTCGCGCCCGCGGCGTTCGTGAGCGTGCCGTTCGTCACGTTCAGAACAGCGCCATACGACGACGTCGTGTCGGTCAGCACGAGCGTGCCGCTGTTCGTGAAGCCGCTCAGCACCGTCAGGTTCGAGGTGCCGGAGCCCCCGTCGCCCTGCAAGCGGAGGGTCGCCCCGCTCGCGTTCGTGACCGAATCGTTGAACGCGCTGGTACCGTGCACGTCCATCGCGCCCTGGTTCACGAGACCCGTGTTGATCGTGCTCGCCCGCACGCGCAGTGAGGTGCCCGCCGCGACCGTCAGCTTGCCGGCGCCGCCCCACGTAGCGTTCGTGAGCGTCAGCCCGGTCGTCGCGGTGCTGAAGTCCTGCGTCGCCGTGACCGCCGCACTGGTGATGGCGAGCGTCCCACTGCCGTTGATCGTCCCGGCGCCGTAGTTGAACGCGCCACTGGTGACGGTGAACGTGCGTCCCGCCCCGATGGTGATCGTGCCGCTCGTCGTGAAACTCGGCGTCACGCCGCTCTGACTGAGCGTCAGGTCGCCGCCGCTCACGTTGATGGTGCCGCTGTTCGTGTGCGCGGCACCGGCGCGGCTGATCGACAGCGGGCGATTGAGCGTGATGGTGCCCTGGTTGTCGATCTCGACACCGAGCGTCCGGGGCCCGGCGGTGCCGACCGCGGCGTCGATCGTGCCGCCGGGCGCATTGGTCAGTCGCGCGCCCGCGGGCATGTTGAGGACCGCGCCGTATGACGAGGTCGTGTCGGTCAACACGATCGCCCCGCTGTTCGTGAAGTTGTTTGCGACCGTCAGGTTCGATGTGCCGGACGAGCCATCGCCTTGCAGGCGCAGTGTCGCGCCACTCCCATTAGTCAGCGAATCGTTGATCGCGGTCGTCCCATGAACATCGAGTGCGCCTTGGTTCACGAGCCGCGAGTTGATCGTGCTCGACCTGATCTGGAGCGTCGTGCTCGGTGCCACCGTCAACGTCCCGGTCCCGCTGACCGTGGCGGTCGTGAGGCTGAACGGCACCGCCGCCGTGTTCAGGTCCTGCGTCAGATTCACGGTCGTGGCATTGAACGCCAGCGCGCCCGGTCCGGTGATCGCGCCGGCCGCGTAGGCGAACGTGCCGCCCGACACGGCCACGGTGTCGCCGCTCGTGATGCTCATCGAGCCGCTGTTGGTGAAGCTGGGCGCGGTGCCGGTCTGGAGGATCGTGAACTTCGCCCCGACGTTGATCGTCCCGCCGTTGGTATGGGCGGCCGACGCCTTATTCAGGGTGAGCGGATGGTTGATCGTCAGCGTGCCCGCGTTCTGCAACACCGCGTTCAGGGACCGCGTCCCCAGGGTGCCGACGTTCGAGGCAATGGTCCCGCCCGCCGCGTTGTCCAGGGCTCCCGTCGTGATCGTCAGCAGCGAGCCATAGGACGACGTCGAGTCGATGAGGACGATGGCGCCGTTGTTCGTGAAGCCATTGGCGACGGTGAGATTGCCGGCGCCGTAGGTCCCGTTGCCCTGGACCCGCAGCGTCGCGCCGGCGGCGTTCGAGACGGCGCCGTTGAAGGCGCTCGTGCCGCCGACCGTCAGCGCGCCCTGGTTCACCAGCGCCGAGCTGATCGTGGTCGCCCCGACGGTCAGCACCGTGCTCGGCGCGATGGTCAGCGTGCCGCTGCCGCCCCACGTGGAGTTCGTCAGGCTCAACACCGATGTCGCCGTGCTGAAGTCCTGCGAGGCCGAAACGGTGGCGCTCGCAATGGTCCATGCGCCGCCGCTGATCGTCCCGCCACTGTAGGCAAAGGTGCCGCCTGTCACAGCCAGCGTGTCGGTCGATCCAATCGCGATCGCGCCCGAATTCGTGAAGCTCGGCGCTGCCCCGGACTGCTGGATCACCAACTTGGCGTTCACGTTGAACGTGCCGCTGTTCGCGTGCACGGCCGAGGCTTTCGTCAGCGAGAAGGGATGGCCGACGGTCAGCGTACCTTGGTTGTTGAGCTGTGCATCCAACGTCCGCGTGCCATTGGCCCCGACCCGCACATCGATGACCGCGCCGGCGGCGTTCGTGAGCGTCCCACTCGTGACGTGCAAGACCGCCCCGTAGCTCGACGTCGTGTCGGTCAGAATGATGGTACCGTTGTTCGTGAAGCCGCTCGCCACGGTCACGTTGCCGGTACTGAAGCTGCCGTTCCCCTGCACCCGAATCATGGAGGTCGCGGCCGTCGCAATCGCACCGTTCAAGGCCGTCGTGCCCTGCACGAAGAGCTGGCCGGCGTTCGTGATCGATCCCGGTCCGTTCAGCGTCGCGCTCGCCATCGACACGACGCCGTTGGCGTTGATCTGGCTGCCCGCCGCGAGCCCCAGTGTCTTGCTCGACACGATCAGGGTCTGCGTCCCCGACGAGCCTCCCAGCTGCAGGCCACCGATGGAGTCGCTGACGTCGAACGTCACGGTGTAGGTGCCCGGCAGCGTGATGAGCGCGATGTCGGTCGGTCCCGGCACGACGCCGCCGTTCCAGTTCGCCGGATTGCTCCAGTTGCCGCCTGCCGCGTTCGCCCACGCGATCGTGCCCGCCGCCGTGATGACGTCGAAGCTGGCGCTCGTCGCGCCGGCCAGGCCCCCCGCCGACGCCGTCAGGGTGTAACCGATCCCCGGCTGATCGATTTTCAGGTCGTTGAACGACGCCACACCGGCGACGGCGTTGTGCGACAGCGTACCGGTCAGCGTGCCGGTGCCCGGATTCGTCCCGATCGCCACGCCGACCGAGCCCGTGAACGCCGGCGTCGTGTTGCCGAACGCGTCGCGCGCCGTCACCTCTACGGCCGGCGCGATCGCCGCGCCGAGGAACGCCGGGCTCGGCTGGACCGTGAACGCGAGACGCGATGCCGCTCCCGGGAGGACGGTCATGAGCGGGAGGCCCGTGGTGACCACGCTGCCGTTCGCGCTCGCGTGGATCGTCGTGGCCGTTCCCGCGGCGAGACCGGTGAACGTCGCCGTGTAAACGCCGTTGCCGCTGTCCGCCGCCGCGCCGATCGAGCCGCTGCTGCTGCCCCCGGACGCCGTGAATACCACCGTGTCGCCGCCGGTCGTGAGCAGGTTGCCCGCGGCGTCCTTCGCGCGCAGGCGCAGCGTCGCGACGGCGCCGGATAACAGCGTGTCGGTCGACGCCGTCACCACCGATGTGGCACCCGCAATAGCACCCGGTTTGACCGCGATCGTCGGCGCCAGGGTCGACACGGCGGCGCCGTTGATCGTCGCGCCGATCGTCGTCGCGGTCCCGGCGACGACGCCGGTGAACGTCGCCGTATAGACACCGTTGCCGCTGTCGGCCGTCGCGCCAATCACGCCGGTGCTCGTGCCACCGGAGCGCGAGAACACCACCACCTCGCCGCCGCTCGTCAGGGCATTCCCCGCTGCGTCCTTGGCCTGCAGGCGCAAGACGACCACGGCACCCGACGCAATCGTATCGCGCGAGACCGAGAGCACCGAGGTCGCCGCGGAGGCCACGCCGGCCTTCACCGTGATCGAGGGATGCGCCGTCGTCACGGGGCTGGCGCCGATCGTGGCGCCGATTGTGGCGGGCGTGCCGGCGGTGACGGCGGTGAAGATCGCCGTGTACGCGCCGTTGGCGTGATCGGTCGTGGCGCCGACGGTGCCGCTGCTCGTGCCGCCGGAGACCGTAAAGGCGACCGTCGCGCCCCCGATCGTCAGCGCGTTCCCCGCCGCGTCGCGCGCCTGCAGCGTCAGCGTCACCGTGCCGCCCGCGGAGATCGTGTCGCTCGACACCGAGACCGTCGATGTCGCCGGGGAGATCGTGCCGGGCGTCACGGTGACCGTGGGCGCCGTCGTGGTCACCGGAGCCGCGTTGATCGTCGCGCCGATCGTCGTCGCCGCTCCGGCGATCACACCCGTGAACGTTGCGGTGTACGTCCCGTTGCCGTTGTCGGTCGTCGCGCCGATCGTGCCCGTGCTCGCGCCGCCGGAGAAGGTGAAGGCGACGGTGGCGCCGCCGGTCGTGATGTTGTTCGCCGCCGCGTCCTTCCCCTGCAACGTGAGGGTCACGGCGCTGCCCGACGCGACGCTGCCGGCCGACGTGCTGATCGTCGAGGTCGCCGCCGAGATTATCCCGACGGCGGTCGCGCTGAACGTGATGGGCGTGACGGTGGGGAACGCCGGCACACTGGCCTGGAAGCTCTGGGCGCCCGGGGTGGTGCCGAGCACGCCGGTGACCTTGGCGCGGCCGTCGGCGCCGGCCGTCACCGTCGTGTCGGCGGGCGCGCCACCCGAGAGCGAGCGGAACCGCACGCCCACGCCGCCGACGGGCAGGTTATCGGACGCCCGCACCTCGACCTCGAGCGGGGTGCTGAGCGGCTGCCCCGGGGCGGCGAGCTGCCCACCCCCGGCGATGCTCAGGAGCTGGGTGGGGAGCGGCACAAACGTCACGGTGACGGAGTCGCCCACGCCGGCGGGCGTACGCGCGCGCACGCGCACCGTCGAGCGGGTCCCCGGCGCGCGCAGCACCCCGAAGCCGTTGATGTGCGCTACGGCCGTGTCGCTCGTGCTCCAGGCGACGTAGAACTGGGTGACCGGGGCTCCGCTCGAGTCGAACGCCTGCACCTGGAAGCGGAGCGAGTCACTCACATAGATGAAGGGCGCGGCGGGCAGGACGACAATGCTGTCCACGCCGGCGCCCGGTCCGACGTACGTGTTGACGGGGATGTCCGCCGGCGCGGGCACGCCCGGTCCTGACGTCACCTCTACGTTGCTCGTCCCCCGAAACAGCGGAGTCGTTCCCGAGAGCGCGATAATCGAGACGCTCAGCGTCTCCGGGGAGGAGAGGAGGGCGACGTGGAGGTCGAGGTCGAGGCCCGCCGAGTCGGGGGGGAGGGCAACGGTCGTGTCGGCGAGCGTATCTGGGGGGGTGCGCGGCCGGACGACGATGATCCGCACCTGGTCGATCGCCAGGCCGAAGCTCGCCAGCGCGGCCTCGGAGGGAAGGATGGGGGCGAAGACCACGCGCCCCTGCCCGGCCCCGGTGCCGCGCGGCCCGACGGCGTCGCGGCACGTGGCGGCCGACAGCGCCAGCGCCAGGGCGGCGAGCGCGCGCAGAGCACCCCCGATAGGCCAGACCCGACGTGGTGACACTACGGCTGTATTGGCGCGCGGGTCATGGTCCTAGAGTCCAGGGTCGGCGAATCTACGTATCTTTTTGTGCATGCGCACCGCCAGCCGCACGCACGGCTTCACGGAATCGGTGATTCGCGGGATGACGCGCCTCGCCAACGAGCACGGCGCCATCAATCTCGCCCAAGGGTTTCCCAACTTCCCCGCTCCAGCGGTCCTAAAAGAGGCGGCGGCCCGCGCGATCCGGGATGACGTCAACCAGTACGCCATCACCTGGGGCGCGGCCCGCCTCCGGAATGCCTTGGCCGCGAAGTACCAAGATTGGTACCACCTGGCCGTTGATCCAATGACGCAGGTCACAGTCACCTGCGGGGCCACCGAAGCTATGGCGGCGTCCCTACTTGCCATCGTGAACCCGGGTGACGAAGTCATCGTTTTTGAGCCTTTTTACGAGAATTACGGTCCCGACGCGATCCTGTGTGACGCCCGACCCGTGTTCGTCCCACTCGTGGCGGGCGACCCTCTCGACCTGGACCGGCTGGCGGCGGCGTTCGGGCCGCGCACGCGGGCGATCATCGTGTGCACGCCGAACAACCCCACCGGCCGGGTGCTCGCCCGTGCCGAGCTCGAGGCGATCGCGGAGCTGTGCCGGCGGCACGACGCGTTCGCGGTGACCGACGAGATCTACGAGCACATCTACTATGAGGGCGAGCACATCCCGATCGCGACGCTCCCGGAGATGGCCGAGCGGACGATCACGATCAGCGGCGCGTCGAAGACGTTCAGCGTGACGGGCTGGAGGATCGGGACGATCGTCGCGCCGCCCGACGTGACGGACGCGATCCGCAAGGTGCACGACTTCCTCACGGTGGGCGCGCCGGCGCCGTTGCAGGAGGGCGTCGCCGTCGCGCTCGAGACTTTGGGGGACGATTACTACGAAGGGTTAGCGCGGGACTACCGAAAGCGGCGAGACATCCTTTGCGATGGGCTCGTCAGGGCAGGTTTCAGGTGTCAGGTGCCAGAGGGGGCATACTACGTGATCGCGGACTTCTCGGAACTGTCGGATCTCCCCGACGACAAGTTCGCGGAATGGCTGACGATCGAGCATGGCGTGGCGACGGTGCCGGGCGGGAGCTTCTGCTCACGGCCGGAGCTGGGGCGCAACTGGATTCGGTTCGCGTTTTGTAAGACCGAGGAGATGTTGAAGGCGGCCGTGGACAAGCTGGCGAGGGTGAGGGACTAGCCGAGCACGTCGTCGACTCTCGCCTTCCTTCGAGCAGCGCGTAGAGCGCCGAGCTGCTGGCGGGCTCAGGCCGGCGTCTCGAGCCCCGGCCGCCCTTCCCCAAGGATGGTCACCATGTGGGGCGCGCGTCGCAGGCCCAGCTCGGCGACTCGGAAGAGCAGCCGGCCGACTGGTCCGCGCCAGAAGCGAAGACGGCGCTCGCCGCGGGGATCAGTCCGTAGCTCGGTGCGCGAACGGGCGACCACCGCGGCCAACAGGGCGACCGCGCACGTCCCGACGAACAGCCCTTCGGGCGCGTTGGGCACCCACGCGACCGTTCCCGCCACGAGGACCGCGAAACGCGCCAGCCCCGCCATGCTCCTCTCGAACGCGCTGGGCGCGGCGCCATACACAAAGGCCAGCTCCTCCCGCCGCCGCCCCCGCTCCGCCGTGAGGGCCGCCACCAAACTCTCGTGTCGGTATCCGGACGCGACCAGCCGGCGCACGCGGACGATCGCGGTGATAACGGGGAGCAACAGGGCCGCGATGCACGCGGCGCTGGCGGCGGCGCGCAGCGCCAGGTCGTCCGTGAACAGCCATGTCAGGATCGCGAGGGGGAGGAGCACGAGGCCCATCAGTCCCCGGTTCGCGCCACGGATCAGGAACGCCCGCACCGCGAGCGGCGCCTGGGGCGGCTCGACCGCGTCGGCGACGGCGCGGACCAGCGCAGCAACATCGGGGAAGCGCGCCCACGGGGCCTTGGCGAGACAGCGATCCACGACGAATGCGAGGCGCGGCGGTACGGCGGGGGCCACGGCGCGCAGCACCGGCGCCGGCTCGGTGATGTGGAGGATCATGGTCGCTCCGTCGGTCGCCGCGTCGAACGGCAGCCGCCCCGACAGCGCGTAGAAGGCCACGACGCCGAGCGAGTAGACATCGCTGCGCGCGTCCACCTGCTCTCCGCGCGCCTGTTCCGGACTCATGAACGCAGCCGTGCCGAGCACCGGCCCGCGTGGAGCAGCCGGCCGGCCGTGCGGACTGACGTGGGCGATCCCGAAGTCGGCGAGCAGGGCCCGGCCCGTGGCCATCTCGATCAGGATATTGTCGGGCTTCACGTCGCGATGCACGATGCCGCGCGCATGCGCGTACGCGAGCGCCTCACCCACGTCGGCGAGGAGCCGGGCGCCCTCCTCCGCACCCAAGGGGCCGCGCGTGACGACGCGCTGCGCCAACGTCTCCCCGGCGATGTAGGCCATCGTGAAGAAGACGAAATCGCCGACCTCATGCACGGCGTAGATGGGCACGATGTTGGGGTGGGCCAGCGCGGCCGCAGTGCGCGCCTCGCGCAGGAAGCGCTCGCGGCATGGGCCGTCGGCCGCCAGCTCGGGCGGCAGCAGCTTGACGGCGACCGGGCGGTCGAGTCGCAGCTCGCGGGCGAGGTACACGAGCCCCATCCCGCCCCGCCCGATGGGTGCCTGCACATCGTAGCGCCCGGCGAGGGCCTGGCGCAGCGCGGGGAGGTGCGAGTCGGTGGTTTCGTTCATCGGGAACCGCTATACACCGGGGCCGGCGCCGAGGTTTCGCGCGCCGCGCCTGGACACGGGCGCGGTTCGAGGGCCAGATTCTGCCGCCATGACGAATCACCAACCGTACGTACCCGCGTCGCAGACCCTCCCCGAGCTGACGCCGCGGGCGCTCATCCTCGGCGTCTGCCTCGGCCTCATCTTCAGCGCGTCCAGCGTGTACCTGGCGCTGAAGATCGGTCTCACAGTCAGCACCTCGATCCCCCTCGCGGTGCTGTCCATCACGATCTTCCGGGCCCTCGGCAGGACCTCGATCCTCGAGAACAACATCGTGCAGACGACCGGCTCCGCGAGCGACGCCGTGGCCTCGGGCGTCGTATTCACCATCCCGGCGATTCTCCTCATGGGGTACGATCTCGACATCAGCCGGGTCGCGATCCTCGCCACCGTGGGCGGGCTGATGGGCGTGCTGATGATGATCCCGCTGCGGCGCGCGTTGATCGTGAAAGAGCACGCCACCCTGATCTATCCCGAGGGCACCGCGTGCGCGGAGGTCCTCATCGCGGGCGAGGAGCGCGGCCTGCAGGCCAAGCGGGTGTTCCAGGCGTTCGGCCTGGGATTCGTCTACAAGTTCCTGATGGGCGGACTGAAGCTCTGGCCCGACGTGCCGGGCAAGGCGCTGTCGTTCTATCCCGGCGCCGCGGTGTCGGCCGAGATCTCGCCCGAGCTGATGGGCGTGGGCTACATCATCGGCCCGCGCATCGCCGGCTATCTGTTCGCGGGCGGCTGCTTCGCCTACCTGGTGCTGGCCCCGGCGATCAAGCTGGTGGGTTCGGGACTGACGGAGCCGTTCGGCTTCCCGCCGGTGAAGCTGATCCGCGACATGAGCCCGGGCGAGATCCGCGCGAGCTTCATCTTCTATATCGGCGCGGGCGCCGTCGCCTCGGCGGGCATCATCGCGCTGGCGCGCTCGCTGCCCACCATCGTCAGCTCGTTCGCGTCGAGCCTCAAGGACCTGCGGGAGTCGCGCCTGGGTCAAGCCCTGACGAAGCTGCGCACCGAAGACGACCTGCCGATCTCGATCACCCTCGGCGGGTCCGTCGTCCTGGCCATCGTGCTGGCGCTGCTGCCGCAGGTGCACGTCAATCTGCTGGGCGCGATTCTGATCGTGATCTTCGGATTCTTCTTCGCGACGGTCTCATCGCGGATCTGCGGACAGATCGGCTCGTCGGCGAATCCGATTTCCGGGATGACGATCGCCGCGCTGCTCGGCACGTGCCTGATCTTCGTGGCGATTGGCTGGACCGGCGTGGATCACCGCCTCCAGGCGATCTCCATCGCCGCCGTCGTCGCCGTGGCGACGGCGGTCGCGGGCAACACCTCGCAAGACTTGAAGACCGGCTATTTGGTGGGCTCGACGCCGCGCCGCCAACAGATCGCCATCTTGGTCGGCGCGCTGGGCTCGGCGCTGGTCGTCGGCTATACGCTCACCCTGCTCAACCGGTCGTACACCTACCCCGTGCCCGAGACGCACCCGGCCTTCTCCGCCGCGGCGCTGGCGCCGTCGTCACAGGGACGGCCCGCGGTCGAGGTCCGGTCCGAGACGATGTCAGGCTTCCGCATCGCCGGAGGTGACTCGATCGACCACGCCAGCTATCAGGTGGTGCGCGTGTACGTCATCACCGAGGGCGTGGCGGCGGGCAAGTATCTGATGGATCCCGCCACCCACGAGCTGCGCTACGTGCTCGACCCGGGGATCGGGGGCCGCGTGCACGAGTACGCCGGTCGCAATATTCCGCGGCTCGACTCGCCCAAAGCGACCATCATGGGGCTCATCACCGACGGCATCCTGACGCACAAGCTGCCGTGGGTGCTCGTGATGCTGGGCGTGTTCATCACGATCGCGATCGAGCTGATGGGTGTGCAGGCGCTGCCGGTCGCAGTCGGGGTGTACCTGCCGATCTCAACATCTTCGGCGATGTTCGCGGGTGGTGTGATCCGCTGGCTGATCGAGCGCCGCGCCAAGACGAGCCAGCAGTCGATCGCCGAGCTCGAGTCCGGCCCGGGCGTATTGTTCTCGAGCGGCCTGATCGCGGGTGGAGCGATCTGCGGCATCGTGCTGGCGGCGATCGCAGGCTTCCTGGGCTCCGCCGACGCGCTGGCCGACAAGGTGCCGATCTTCCGCGCGTTGGGCGCGCTCGCGGCGTCCAACGTGCTCGCGGTGCTGTTGTTCGCCGCGATGGGCGCGGTCTTGTTCCGGGTCGCGTCGCAGAAATCGTAGGGCGGGCGGTCAATTTAGCCGCGATCGAGGCATGCGCATCGTATCCCTGTTTCCCGCCGCCACGGAGATCGTGGCTGCGCTGGGCGCGGGCGACTGGCTGGTCGGCGTGTCGCACGAATGCGACTACCCGCCGGCTGTGCGGGCGTTACCGCGCGTGACCCGCTCGACGCTCGACGCGGCGCTATCCTCGCGTGAGATCGACCAACAGATGGCCGCGGCGAAACGCGGCGGCGTGCCGCCCGTCACGATCGATCGGGACCTGCTGGGGCGGCTCGCCCCCGACGTGATCATTGGGCAGTCGGTGTGCGACGTGTGTGCGGTGGGCGAGAACGAGCTGGCAGATGCCATCGCCACGCTTTCCGACCGGCCGCGCGTGGTGACGCTGCACGCGCACAACCTCGCGGGTGTGTTCGACGACATCGGCAAGGTCGGGGACGCTCTCGACTTGTCGGGCGAGGCGGACGAATTGGTGGCGGGTTTGCATTACCGATTGAACCGTGTAGCGGCGCAGCATGCTGCGCCCCTACGTGACCGGCCCCGCGTCCTCGTCGTGGAATGGGTCGCCCCCCCCTACGTCGCGGGGCACTGGGTTCCGGAGCTCGTCGCGGCGGCGGGTGGCGTTGACGTCGGGGCGCGCGCCGGTGACCGCTCGGTGACACGTGTCTGGGCCGAGGTCAGGGCACTCGCACCAGAGGTGGTCGTCGTCGCGCTGTGTGGGTTCGACGTGCCGCGGGCGCGCCGCGAGCTGGCCGCCGTCGCCGACCCCGACGCGCTGGCGTTGCTGGCGGGCGCGCGCGTCGGATTTCTGGACGGCAACGCGTACACGTCGCGCCCGGGCCCACGGCTGGTCGAGGCTGCTGAGCTGCTCGCTCCGTTGATCGGGGGTTGATACACGTGACGATTCTTGCCGTCTTGGCGTCGTGCACCATGCTGCTCCAGGGGCCCAAAGACACGCTGCGTCTCTACGCGGTCGGCGACATCAATCTCGGCCGTCGCGACGCGCTCGATCACCTGCTGCAGGGCGACACGCTGTATCCCTTCGCGGCCGTCGTCGACACGCTGCGAGCCGCCCACATCCTGTTCGGCAACCTAGAGAGCGCGATCGCGCTGCAGACGCGCCACCGCGATACGAGCGGGTTTGTGTTCACCGCCCCGCTCGTCGCGGCGCAAGCGCTGGCCCGCGCCGGGTTCGACATCGTGAGCACCGCGAACAACCACGGCTGGGACGGCGGGCGCTCGGGCGTGGAGGAAACGATGCGGCAGCTGACGCGCGTGGGTGTGATGTTCGTGGGCTCCGCGATGGGGCGGCCGATGGCCGAGCAGCCGGTCATTGTGCGTAGCCACGGGTGGCGCGTCGCGTTCTTCGCCGTCACGCGCGCCTGGAACGCGGCGCCCAACGATTTCTATGGGCACGAGGGAGCCGACTACGTGGCGTGGGGCGACCCGCGCTGGATCTATCCCGCCCTGCAACGCCTGAAGGCCGAGGGTCGCGCCGACCTCGTCGTCGTGAGCGTGCATGCGGGAACGGAATTCTCGGAGGAGCCTCAGCCCTCCCTGCGACGCTTCTACGAAGGGTTGGTGGACGCGGGGGCCGACATCGTCCTGGGCCACCACCCCCACGTGCTCCAGCCGGTGGTGTGGCACAATGGGAAGCCGATCGCGCAGTCCCTCGGCAACTTCATCTTCGCGGCGGGCCGGACGTGGACCGGCCTGTCGGCGATTGTCCGCTTCGAGATTGCCCCCGGCGGATCGGTTAAAGTATCCGCAGTCCCCGTGCGCGCGGGCTACCAGGCGCAATTCATAGATGGCGTCGCCGCCGACAGTGTCCGGCGACGCTTGAACCTTCCCCGTTCCCGAAAGGCGGGCTCGACATGACCGCTCAGACGTTGGGATTCCTGAAGAAACTCCTCGACACGGCCGGCCCCTCGGGCTTCGAGCAAGCGCCGGCACGCGTGTGGCGCGCGGAGACTGAGGGCTTCGCCGACGAAGTCTGGGCGGACGTCCATGGCAACTCGATCGCCTCCCTCAACCCCAAGGGCAAGCCCCGGCTGATGCTGGCAGGACATATCGACGAGATCGGCCTCCAGATCACGCATATCGACGACGAGGGCTTTCTCTATTTCAGCGGCATTGGCGGTTGGGACTCGCAGGTGCTCGTGGGCCAGCGCGTGCTGTTACTGGGCCGCTCGGGGCCCGTGCGCGGCGTCATGGGGAAGAAGGCGGTCCATCACCTCAAGAAGGAAGAGCTAGACAAGGTGTCCAAGGTGTCGGACCTCTGGATCGACATCGGAGCGGCGAACAAAGCGGAGGCCGGAGAGCGGGTCCGCGTAGGTGATGCGGGCGTCCTCGACACTGCCGTGCAGGAGTATCCCAACGGCCGGATCGTATCGCGCAGCATCGACAACCGCATCGGCGCCTACGTCGTCGCCGAGGCGGTGCGCCGCCTGGCCGCCGACCGGCCCAAGCACGCGGCGGTGTTCGCTGTTGCGACGACGCGCGAGGAGATCGCGTGGCAGGGCGGCGGGGCGCGGACGAGCGCCGCCGGGCTCGATCCGCAGGTGGCCCTCGTGGTGGACGTGACGCACGCGACCGATTATCCCGGAGCGGAAAAGAAACAAGCAGGCGACCACCACTTGGGCGGCGGCGTGGTGTTGTCGCGCGGCTCATCGGTGAGCTCGGTGGTGTTCGACCAGCTGGTCGAATGCGCCGAGCAGGAGAAGATCTCCTATACAGTCCAGGCGGCGCCGCACGACACCGGTACCGACGCCGACGCGATCTACAGTGTTCTACGCGGCGTTCCGACGGGCCTCGTGAGCGTCCCCAACCGTTACATGCACAGCCCCAACGAAATGGTGGCGCTTGAAGATCTGGAGCGGGCAGCGCGGCTGCTCGCGGCGTTCGCGCGGCGGCTCGAGCCTACCCAGGATTTCGTACCGCGCTAGCCGCCGGACCGTACACCCCGATCCGCAGTCGACTGGGGAGGGGAGCCAGCGCGCCTTCGACGGTCACGCGCAGGCTCCGCACCGGCGCGGCATCGAACCGGTCGAGTTTGCGGTGACCGACCGTCGTGCCGCGACACAGCTCGCGCCACGATCCGTCCACTGACCCCTGGACGGCATAGCGCGCGACGCGTTGGCCCTGGACGATGTCTTCCCCGAGCCGAACGATGGCGGCGCTCACGGTCCGCCCCAAGTCGATCTCCGCGACGCCCGTCTGCGGCCCCGTATCGCGCCACCGCACCCTCCGCCCCAACGCGAAGTCCTCGGCGAAGAGCGCCGTCAGCCGCGCCCGCAGCGCTCCGAGCCGGGTGACGTCGGTCGCGTGCAGGAGTCCATCGCGGGTCGGAGGGACGTTGAGGAGGAGCTTCGAGTTCCGGCCCACGGACGTAAACCAGATGTCCGTCAGCTGATCCACGGTCTTCACCTGCCCATCCTCGGCGGCATGATGAAACCATCCGGGGCGGATCGACACGTCGACTTCCGCGGGCCGCCACACCGAGCCATGCGGATCACCGTGCTGCAGCGCGGCGATCACCGCATCACCCGGCGCCCCGGGATAGGGAACGGCGGCCGGATCGATCGTGGACCAGTTGGGATCGCCCGCCGTGCCGGCCTCGTTTCCGCACCACCGCACATCGGGACCGGCGTCCGAGAACATCACCGCCCGGGGTTGCAGCCGGCGTACGAGACCGAACACGCGCGGCCAGTCATAGACCTGGCGCCGGCCGTTCGGTCCTTCGCCGTTCGCCCCGTCGAACCAGACCTCGGCGATCGGCCCGTAATGGGTCAGCAGCTCCGTGAGCTGGTCGCAGTAGAAGTCGTTGTAACGCGGCGAGTCGCCGTACACCGGTGCGTTGCGATCCCACGGGGAGAGATAGAGACCGGCGCGGAGCCCCGCCTGCCGGCACGCATCTGTGAATTCGCGCACCACGTCTCCCGCGCCGCCGCGCCACGGACTGCGTGCGACGGAGTGCTCCGTCACGCGGCTGGGCCAGAGACAGAAGCCGTCGTGGTGCTTGGCCGTGAGGATGAGCGCGCGGGCGCCGGCCGCGCGGGCCGCGCGGGCCCATTGGTGCGCATCGAGCCCCACCGGATTGAATATGGCAGGGTCCTCGCGCCCGTCTCCCCACTCGCGGTCGGTGAACGTATTGACGCCGAAGTGGAGGAAGAGCGCCATCTCATCGCGCTGCCATGCAAGCTGCGATGGCGAGGGACGCGGGCGGGAGCGGGATCCTTGCTGCGGCCACGGGAGGAGAGTTCCCGTCAATGCGGACGTCGCGGCCGCGGTGAACTCGCGCCGCTTCATCCCCTTTGCGCGACTTTGAAAGCGCTCGAAATCGCGAGACCGAACCAGAGCAGGTCCCAGCCACTGAACGCCTGCTTGAGCCTACCGAAGAACCCCATCGCGCTGAGCACATTCTCCACGCCCGTGCGGACGACTCGCTCACGTTCGGCCGACGTGGCGTCCGCGGCCCGCGCCACCGCCTCGGACTCGACCTGCTGTTCCAGCTGAAAGCGTTGCGCGTCAGACAGCGCGCCCGGGCGGCCGTCGTTCTGGTTGATTGTCGCCTGGAGTTCGGGCGAGAACGACTTGTGGAGCCTCATGTCGACGAGAAACATCGCGGCGACCGTCTCGCGGTTCTTGAGGAACTCCCTCGTTAGAGCCGACGGGGCCGCGACCTCGACGATCAGTACCTTCGCCAAGATCAGAGACGCAACCGCGAGCGTTGCCGCAGTCGGACCGAGCGATGCATCCGGCTCGTGTGCGGATTTCGAGACGGCGAAGCCGATCAAGGCGCCGACTCCCCAGGCCACCCAACCTATCTCATAGCCGGTGAAGTAGACGATGAGGACCCAGACGATTGCCGCGGGAATGCCGAAGAGGATGCCGGCGAGCACTGGGCTCGCCCTCTTGGGGGCTGCGGGGCGAGAGGCACCGCCGCCACCGTAGACTTTTACGGGATTGAGGCGGGACGTGGAAGGCCGCGGGGCGTCGTCCATGCTCCACGCTAATACATCCCTACTTTTGTTTCAAATCGCGCACGGCCGCCTGAGCCGCCGCCCGGACCTGTTTGTCGCTGTCCGCGCCGAGACCCTCGAGGGTGCCGATCGCCGCCGGCGTGGCGGCGAGGCGGAGCGCTTCCACGGCGGTGACGCGCAGCCCCGTCGGTTTGCGGCCGAACAACTTGCCACCCGGTTGGGCGAACTTGATCAACGCCTGCACCGCATCGGGGCTGCCGATTCGTCCCAACGCCAGCATCAACTCCTGCTCGACGGCTTCGTCTTCCTCTTCTCCCATCGCGACCACGAGCGGCATCGCGAGCGCACTCGCCTTGCGGCCGCCCACGCCGAGCGCCGCCTGAATCCGGACCTCGGGGGACTTGTCCTTGAGCGCCCGCCGCAGCGGCTCGGCGGCCGAGCGCGATCCGGTCTTCGCGAGCGCGAGCGCCACGGCTTTGCGCACGCGCTCGTCCTCATGGTCGAGTTGGCGCGCCAGCGCTGGTACCGCCTCCTCGAGCCCCAGCTCCCCGACCAGCTCCGCCACATTGCGCACCACGAACCACTGATGGTGGCCGAGCATGTGCACCAGCTGGTCTGTGCCTTCCTTCATCCCCGTCAGGGCCTGGAAGATGCCGCGCCGCTCGTCGATCGTGGGGGCGGCGACGAGGAGATCGAGGAGGACCTCGACCCCGCTTTCCCCCGCCCGCTGTAACGCGAGCAACGCAGCATCGCGCTGCGCCGGCATCGGGACGAGGTGCGCAATCCCTTCCAGCAGCGGCTTGGTGTACAGGCGCTTCAGCGCGATCGAGTACTGGCGCCGCCGCGCTTCGTCGCCGATCGACTGCTCGGCCCGCACGATTCCCGCGACGATCGCCAACGCCTGCTCGAGACGGTTCGCGCGCATGGCGGTCTCGAGCTGGCGACTGAGCACCGCGAGCAAGTCGGGCACCTGCGGGCCGGTGGGCTTGCGCTGCAGCTCGGCCACGAGATCGGTCGACGAGCGCGTCGCCGCGACGGCGGGCGCGAACGCTGCCGGGCCATCTTCCTGCAGGAGCGCCGGGACATCCCCTGCGGGCGGTGGGGGTGGGGGTGGGGGGATCGGCGCCGCGCCGTGCGAGACCTGGGGCGCGACCGGCTCCGCGGGTAACGACGCCTGGACCGTCACGCTG
>WNFL01181556.1_pt1 | contig 16532 bp, 13 predicted proteins | sample 5400361 | NCBI WGS metagenome assembly WNFL01 (sample SAMN13153351, study PRJNA577476) | soil metagenome | isolation source: 40 cm soil on Douglas fir-dominated hillslope | place: USA:California | collected 2013-09-17 | reverse complement strand
CTCAAGCACGATCGGCTCGGAGTCGGCGCTTCGAAAAAACGAACGACCCTGACTGCAAGCACACTTGCGCGCTTCGCGTCCGACTCCGAAAGGCGGAACCTTTCGGAAGGTGCTGTTAGGCACAACGAGACCAAATCCAGACATAGACAACGACGAGAGAGGTTTGGACGCGGACGAAACTCGTATGCGAGAATGGAAAAGCAGCAGGCCAAAGATCGAGAACGAATGCTGGAGTACATGAGCAAATAAAGTTAGTGGCTATTTTGTTGCTATGCAGGGTACCAACTCAACCTACCTCGGGAGCCCTCTTGTTCACTCCTGGCGCATCGTTAGGGCGATTGGTTGATTCCGTGTGTGTCTCCAGGTGGTTGGAGTTCAACCACCAATTCACCTCTTGAATGGGTGCGCAAATCCGTTTACTGATTCCCGAAATGCGGGAGGATAATTTACTGTGCCGTATATATTATATCGTGCTTTTCTCAAATAAATTTACTCCCTCCGTTGTCCCTCATGTTTACAATAGGTCCTTGTAGCATATGACGCACCCATTTATTTAGTAAATGTAATGGTCGTCTGAACTTTGTGTCATTCTCAGGTTTCTTCGCGTAATCGTATTTAACGCTCGCGAATATCGGGACAGGCGTCTGCGCTGCCATCGTCCTCATTGACCTTGGCTGGCCTTGGCGTCTGGTTACTAGGAGTGTTCCCTTCCGCATTATCAGCGGTTGTGTAGCCTGATAGCCTGCGTGCAGGATTTGTGCGTTACTCTACCATTCAACATGCCTTGAACGAGTGGAATATCCCACCACTCGACTCGACTCGACATACATGCTATCAGCATATTGCTTACTCTCGCAGCGGGAATTATCTTCGGAGTAATTTACGACGTCCCTTCTTCGTTGGGTGTATTTTTTTCTGTTATTGATACCCACAAACTCATTGAAACAGCGAAATTGTGACAAGTCCTAGTCTTACACTCCACTGACATCTACTTGGTCTCCGTCCTCAACCCCAAGACTCTCAAATGTGGCATTGTCATCCACCTCCTCGCCATCGAGCACTACCCTGACTTCCTCACGACTTTGGGGTACAATTCCCTCCTTGGCCAACTTCTTGAGATACGCGTCGATGACCCTTGTGCACTTGGCACTAGTCCTGACATTGAGACGTAGCGGGTCTGGCCGTGCCCTGCACCGCAGGAAAAGTTTGATGATCTCAGCATCGTCGCCTTCCAGCGCAACGGATGCTTCTCGCGACGCGCTATCAGGTTGCCCGCTGGAAATATGAGAGGTCGAAGCAGGATTGGTAATGTAAGGTAGCGAGTCGCGCTCGGCCATCTTGGTCATCCATGTCGATAAGTGGCAAGCACCTGCAAAGAGGTTATCACACTCCGCTTGATGGCGCTGACATGGGACGTACGAATTTCAGACGTTTTGTCCGTCCTCATATGAGCTGCTTTTGGCGAACCACCAGGGTAGAGTCGGTTCCCCTCGTAGAGCAACACTATATCTTGCATCCTGACGCCCTCAACTTTCTGTGTAATGGTTTCGAATAGCCTTCGAAATGGTGCCGTCTGGAGATAGAGTCAATAACGGGCGCAATTACCGAATGGGGTTGACATACGAAAGTGAACGCAAAAGCCCATTTTGCACGAGCACCAGGAGGGGGTTCCCAGTAAACCCTAATTTTGATCTTAGTCTCTTGCTCACCAACCGCTTGCTGAGAGCTCGTGCTTAGGAGACGCTCTTGTTCGACCTTTTTTGCAGCAGCCGCACGGCTTTCCTCCAATATCTTGGCAAGTTCCGCATCTTCTGGTTCCGCATCTTCCATATCAATGCTCTTGTTGTCCTCCAGATCGATTACAGCCTCTTGAATAGCAAGAGGTGGTCGGTGTGTCGGGAAAAGAGCATAACTACCTTCCAGTACTCACATGAGATGGGTGTGTGTTCCCGGGGGTACGGGAGGGTTACACGGACCTGACAATATTTAATGCTGCCTCGAGTTGACCTGGGTCCAGTTCGGGTGGCGGGGTAAGTGCTCTAGGTAAGGACTTCTGCTTGACACGCTTTCCCTTTATGTCCCTCTTGGCGCTGGGGCTTGTTGGGACCTCGTTTGCGGTTTCTTTCCCTTTTTTCGATGGCCTTTTTGGCGACTTGCTTTCCGAATCGTCAGAGCTATCACTAGAGGAAGGTAATCGAACATCAGACATACATAGTCAAACCTCACCACAGTCTGTCTTACTTGAAGCCCCGCGTCCAATCTGGCAGCTTTCCCTTGTTGGCAATCACTTTCCGTTTCTTCTTTGCCGGCTCTCCGTCACTTTCCCTAGATGACAAGTCCACACCATGTGCTACAGCAGAGCCTCAGAGGGAACGACGGGAGAATTGAACATTCGGACGAACATTCTTCCGGCGCTAGTTTGACGTTCTTCCACCCAGCACGGTTTCGATTGAAGAGAAGGTCGTCCTCCTCATCCGAGTTCATTTCAATAGTACAGGGTAGCCAGGCGTCGACCCACAAAACAGAGTAGAAAGGGACAGGGGCCAAACTTTGACGACAAAGCAGAACCCTTTTCGCTCCCTTTCTTCAGGATGAGAATCAGCGAAAATAAGTGGATTCCCTGCACCCGAGCAGCGTACGTGCAGCGAAAGACCACCTCTCCGTGACAACGACCAAGAATTCAGCAGCGCGGGCATTGATCTATCGTTGTGCCCGTCGGACTTGGTTCAAATTTCTCATGCTGTGACAAGCTTGCGTCGGTCAAAGTCTAATCCAAATATTCCAAATTTGTACAATGGGCGCTCAAACGTAAAATAAGATATGGTACCGCCCCTTTCGACCTTGCTCCCTCCTCCTTTCGACAACCACTAGCGGGCCGTCGAAATCATAGTATGTCACGTAAGTCGTCCTCCCCTCCTGGTTTTGAGACATTGGCCGACAAGCTTGCAGCGAAATTGGTGCGGGAGCACGCCACCGAGGGACACACGAGCTGCACGTCGTATATTTCGGACATCCCTGTTTTGCAGGCTTCAATGAAAGCAAAGGGGAAGAGGCCTGCAGTCCCATCGCATGTAACCAGCCAAAAGAAGCGACGCCTCCATGAGGATGTCGGGTTGCCTGACGCGGTGCGGCTGGTGTCGCGATCCTCAGATGCACCCTCAAAACGCAATTCTCGTGTACAGCAAGTTGGGATCGTCCAACGCACGCCCCGCTCCAGCGCCAGACGCAGCGCCGCCGCGTCGTTCCAGCTCCTCCCAGCAGAAATCCTCGCTGCCGTCTTCGACCTCGCCATAAACTCCGAATTTCACCACTTGCTCGGCGAGTTGACACAACGCAACGCCGACGCATACCAACGGCCCGTCATGCCATCGGTCCTCTCCGCCGTTTGCAAGCAATGGAGTTCGATCCTCGTGTCTAAACCGTCCATGTGGCGTCGGATTTCGTTCTCTCTTTCAGAGAATGACGATCTATGTGACATCCCGGGCGATTTCTTTTCAAGCCTCAAACGCACTTGGCAGTATCACTACGTAGAACGCGCCAAAAAGCTACCACTTGATGTTATCATTCATCGTTGGTCGTCTACGGAATCCAACTACATCACAAACCTTTTCGATTCCCTATTTCGTGTTCCACCCCATTCTGGGACCCAACCGGGACAATCACCGAGAACGATAAATTTCATCCGATCTATTGTAATTACAAGTGCCGATGGTGGTACTACCTCTAGGGCACACCTAGAGCCATGGCCTTTGCGCTACTGCGCCCCCGATGTCTCGTTGGTCTCCTTTGGGAGGCAGGACTGGGCCGCTCTCAAACCGCTTCTATGCTCAGCTCAGACTCTAGAGTTGTACCAATCTGCCACTTTGCCTTATCAAGGATGCTTAGCGCAGACCAAGCACCTGTTCATGGAATTCGCGGATGATCCTTGCGAAGAGATTCTCCCCAGTCACGCCGTCCATTACATCATAGAAAACTCACCAAGCCTTCAATCACTTGCCGTCGGGTACACGAGAACGGGGTCTCTCTTGCCCCGAGGATATGGGGACGAATTTGTGCACCCCTGTCTGGACCATCTGCAAATTTCTCCCAACGACCTCTGTGCAGCACTGAGCCCGTTTGAACACGGCCTGTCCGCTCCAAACGTCTCACGCGTCACCCTCCTCGAACTCCCACCTTCGAATGCAGAACTAACGGCAAAATGGTCGCGATTCGCCACCAACATCGACGCGAGTACGGTCATGCGACTCGATATGGACATCATCGCGATTCGGGGTGTTGACGATAGCTGGCGTGCTCTCCTCGCCCCGTTTGTTGGGGTACGGCACCTTGTCGTCCATCCAACAGCAAGCATGGCGGCCGTCCTCCGTGCACTGCTGCCCGTGGCCCCGTACGACTGGTCAAGGCGCTTGCTACCGCGTTTGAGCCACATCGAAATGACAAGCCCGAACACAGATGCGTTTGTAGCTGTCAAGGACGTCGTTCACGACCGATTGCAGCTCGCCAAGACGGGCGCCGGATGGATTTCCGCTATTACACAAGTAGATATCTATGATTACGACTCAGGCGCATTTTCGTCCCTGGAATGGATAGAGTTATCTAGACTCTTGGCGGAGGCCCGTGTATATTCTATCTAGGTAAGAGAATGGTTTCTCTTTCGGGGCGATGATATCCTTATCCTAACGCCTTTTCTCTTTTCTCCTCTTCTTCTTTCGCTCTCTCAATCACAAAGGTCGCCATTAGAGCAGATTTGATTTATCAGCCAATCACTCACGCCGACTGTGGTGTACCCCGCGAACGCGCGTTCGTACGAGGTCCAAAAAGAAGAAAAATGGAACCCAGCTCCCAGCTCCCAGTCCAATGCGTCGCTAACATCATGCATTCTTATCGGACGCAGGACTAGATAATGCTGAAATCCCGCCTCGCATGTCTTTTTAAACAAGCCTGCCCTTGTTTCTCCGTTGCAGTTTTTGACAAACCGCGAAGATCGGCATATTTCTCCGTCGTACCTAGACGTTGACTGAAACCCGTCACATACACGTTGATGTTGATGTTGTCTTTCGATGTTGTACGGAACCACCTCAACGGGTTGGTTCATCAAACTGTATGACTCATGGCTTATGTGTACATATTGCTTGTGCATTGCACTAGGAGCTCATCTCCTTTTGTCGTAATAAGTAATTCCCTTTGGGTCTCTCAAATGCCTACGCTGGAGGTACAAAGTTCAGATGCTCTCAGTCATCCCCTTAATGGATTCGACAATGACTGATAAAAGCACTGGAGTTTGACCCCACCAAGTATGTAGTTATGGCAAGGAACCCAGACATACTTGATCCCCCATGTGCAGTCAATCCTCATTGAATCAAACGCACCGTTTGACTATTGTTTTCACCGCAATTACGCAGTATAGTTTTGCACACAACAACCGAGCCATCTGTATTCCACGATTCTATCCAGTAACAAGTCTGGTGCAGCGGACGACAATATCCTCGCGACTGACTACCCCTTGCATCCTTCAACGATCGATGGAATGGAATGATATCCGTGAATTCTCAAAACCACAAAAATAGTAAACGAAAATGAAGGCGAAGAAGGACGAGAGGGGAAAGATGGGTCGGGTTTCTGCCACCGAAGCCGATGACAGGGGACAGGGGAGGTGCCCTAACGTCCAACCAGCTAGCACAACTACATGGATCAGGGTGGATTGGGAAAGAACAGAAAACAGAGATGACAGAGGGTAGTTGGGGGAGAGTGGAGGCGGAGGGAGGGGTGAAAGGTAAAAGGTGATGGAGGGGGGAGGTAAGGGGGGTCCTCAATGGGGATAACAAGGAGTCCATAGCCAGATTATTGTGATCGTCTAATTTATAATTCTTAAAAGCAGGGTAGTGGGTGCGCCGAGGGATGTTGGTTCCAGACTGTCCTCGTACAAATTACGCATGTGGATTTTGAATTGTAGAGAGGTGATATAGAACGTTTCTGAGGGTCATGCATCAGGCCTAGGTCAAGCGAAAGTATCGTGAATTGGTCTTCATTAGATTGTGGCCCATAGGATGGGCGTGGGCAACAGTCTACTATATTCGCACAACAATAATATAAGTCCATGCATAAACACTCAGATGGTCGTCCTCCTCATCCGCGTTCCAGGCGTCGAAGCACGAATTAAGTTGATCGCAGAAAGGAACAGCGAATAAATTCGATAAACGAGGCGCTTGATTTCCGTAAGATTTACTTGCCAACCTACGTACTCTAGATTATGTGGGCCCAACTTAATTCATGTTGAAGACGCGTAATTTTCGTTCCCTGACGCCCGATGGCTTCTGATTGGCTTGCGTCTTCTTTGTCAGCTCCTGATGGCAGCGAGGCGGCGATAGTCCTGTGTAAACCCGATGTCCGGATTCGTTCAGCTTCGACGTGACAGCTGTAGGATTACGCGCTGCAGTGTCAAATAAACTGATGGTGGCAATCCGCCCATGTTCGCACCTCTCCCCCTCTCCCCATCCGGGACGCTAAGTCTCTAAACATGGCGACTCAAGCACCCAAGCCAACCAACTTGTGAGCACCTAGACAGCTAGCGCGGCATTGTTTTCTGATCACCTCCTAGCTTGTATTTAGACCGTGCGGCGCTTCAGTCCAATCTAGGTCTAGGTCACACCACTGATCTTGTGCGTCATATATACAGGAATCACTTTGCAAGATGTTACAAATGCGAGGTATCAGCTGGAGTTGTTTGTTGGAAACCAGAAGGTAGAATTGGAGAAGGAAGGTAACCGGACCTGGACACCACTCCAACGCCCGTACGTCCCTTAATTTCTTACTGTATGCGCTTACTGAAGGCTCTCTGTGTGTAGAGATATTTCTCCGACATCTGAAATGCGCGTGGACGTCCAAAGAAAAACTGGTTATCTGTTCTTGGCGAAGAGCCGAGAGACGAACGATTTGATCGATCTCCAGGGGCTTTTCAAAGACTATTGGAGTTCTGACATGCGTGAATTCACTGTGCGGAGTAAGTCGTGATGATGGATCAGTCCGCTCATATCTGACAAAGAAGTGCAGCGGGCGTTATTGTTGGAAAGGATCATGTGCCTCTAGAATTACGATTCTTTGCGAACGCTACCGTTCGTTACTTTTCCACAACCCATCTTAGCCAGCTAACAATGTCCGCATAGGCGGAATCTCTACGCTCATCGCTCCAAGAACTCGAAGAGTTGATAAAGGGATACACCCCACTGATGAGTAGATCAATGGAGAGCGCTTTGGGAAAAGGGATGAAACTTGGCACTATATTCGCCGAGGTCAGCTCTCCCGAATGGAAAATGGCAAGGGCGTTGACCCTTGTTAGTTCGACCCGATAGCAAGGGCTGTATTCGGTGTTGCCAAAGTCACGTTTGAGGTCTGTGGTCTCTACTAGCGTATCAAAAGCAGAGGTAACACTTGATCGTTCAGCTCATGAAGGAACAAAACAAATACGACCAGATGCCATCGAGCCTATTAGATCGATTGCAGCGCGTCTTGCCTTTGGCGGACAAGGTCGCAGACGAAATCGCCGGCGAAGAGACAGAAATTTTGGATAAAATAATCCCGCGAATGTTCGAAGTAATGCAAAAGATCGCCAAATTTTTATGTAACTACGTCAAACGTGGGCGCTTCAGTAAGCGGTCTCATTTCTTGATTCCGCAAATGCTGATGATCGCAGAGAGAACAGGAGATGCGCTTGTTTATTCGAAGGACAACGAAACGTTTGAGGAAATGGACGGGGAGTTAGCGAACGTCATCGAAGACTTCCTGCGAGCAGTCGATGTCGAGGCTCTGCGCCTAGCTAAAAGGAGTGGTAAGCACTCGCTGCCTCAATATAGCGTGGGCCCATTCTCAGTAGCTTTGTGTAGAGCTAGTAGAGCAAGAGCTTCTACTCAGCCGGCTTGAGCCTGTCAAGACTGGCTATCACCTGGGCCTCCGCTGTATGGAAGGCACCCGCAGATCTCGCCTCAAAACAATCATAGACTGGGTGGCTAATAAATCAGAGGAGAAAGACCTTGTCCAGAACAATACATACTGGATCTACGGCTTACCCGGAATCGGCAAAACGTCGTTAGCCCATTCGATCTGTGCAAGCCTCCACGACCAAGGGCAGCTCGCTGGGGCCTTTTTCTGCCGGAGGGATGATCCGAACTTGAGCGAGCCCAGGAATATCTTCCCAACTCTCATCTACAAACTAGCCGGGATCTTCCCCCCCTTTCGAAGCATGGTGGCAAATTGTCTTCGTAAAGACCCAAATCTGACACCAGAGTCGATGAAGGAATCGCTCTTCCTTGACTTTTTCCAGAAACTCCCTCACCGCCCAAACCATTTCCTTGTCTTTGTCATTGACGCATTCGACGAATGTGGCAACCATCGTAGTCGCCCAGCCCTCCTGAGGCTTCTGACCAGCGCGGCGGCACGTGTTTCGTGGCTGAAAGTCATCATCACCAGCAGACCCGAAGCCGATATCCAACACTTCTTTGATACACTCACCCTGTCGTCGTATTTGCGATATGATTTGGCTACAGATCAAGAAGCTGATCATGATCTGCGATCCTTCGCCCAAAGCGAGTTTGATCAGGTCGCTCAACAATGGTATCTCCCGGCGCCTTGGCCAGAAGCATCGCTCTTGGACAAACTTATCTCTCGGGCGAATGGTCTCTTCATTTTCATCAAGACCCTTGTTCTTGCCCTTGAGCGTTGTGCGAATCCCACAATTTTTTTAAAGTCAACCTCCGAAGAAGCTGGTGCTGGGCTGAAACCCCTATACATGCTTTACTCACATATCTTAAATTCGCGAATATTGCATAGTAATGCCGAGTTTAAGCGGGTGATTGGAGTGCTTATAATAGTCGCTCCATACCGCGCCCTTTGTGAAGAGACAATTGCAGAGTTGGCGGGAGTGGAACCCAACCTCGTGAAAAAGTGGGTGGATGATCTCAGCTCATTGCTATATCGCGATGAAGGGACCAATGGAGGGATTCGTGTCCGGCATTTATCTATTTCAGATTTCCTTGTTGGTGATGAATGTCCATGCAACTATCGAATCAACCCCCAGGACGCCAATGTGCAGCTGGGAATTGCTTGCCTCAAGACGATGGTTTCCCAACTCCGTTTCAATATCTGCGGGCTCGAAGATTCCCGGCTCGCTAATGCAGAAGTCGATGATCTCCCGTCCAGAATCGCAAGGAACATTTCCGATAGTTTGCAATATAGTGTTCTCTACTGGTCGGATCATCTTTGTTTTACCCCCGACAATCATGATCCGCGGGTGTGGGAAAGCTTGAAGGAATTATTTGAAGGATTGTGCCCATTATTCTGGATTGAAGTATTGAGCATTCTGGGGATGGTGCCGATAGGTGCCCCAAGCATTCGAAAGGTGATATCCTGGGCCAAGGTGAGTCCGGCTCCAACTTGTATTCAGGATGATTCTGATTAGCTATAGGACGGGGATACGACCCTTCTTGAAAGAATTCAAGACATCTGCCGTTTCATCATCGCCTTTCGCACCCCCATCATTGTCAGCGCCCCACACACATATCTTTCAACGCGACCCTTCTTGCCCTCAGACTCGTCTTTATCAAAAACCTTCAGCACGAGGTTTACTAAAGCCATCGAGATGCTGAAAGGGAAATTGTCGTCATGGCCAGCCCCGCCATTGAACTGGATTGGACATGCCGATGCTATCAATTGCACGAGGTATTCCCCCAATGGGCGGCAGATCATTTCCGGATCCCGTGACAGTACCATTAGGATTTGGGATGCTGAAACTGGCTTTGCAATTGGTGAGCCCATTAAGGGACACACTCAGGCTGTGACGTCTGTCGCCTACTCTCCTGATGGACGTCACATCATCTCTGGATCTATTGACGGGACCATTCGAATCTGGGATGCTGAGACTGGTGCTGCGGTTGGCAACCCTCTGGAGGGGCATACCGAGTGGGTACGGACCGTCGCCTACTCTCCCGATGGCAGGCACATCATCTCTGGATCTAATGACAACATGGTTCGAATCTGGGATGCCGATACTGGTGCTACAGTCGGCAAACCACTAGTCGGGCATACTGAAGGGGTGCGGTCCGTCGCCTACTCCCCCGATGGGCGCCACATCATCTCAGGATCTAATGACAGGACGATTCGAATCTGGTATCCCCAGACTGGTGCTGCGGTTGGCAACCCATTGGAGGGGCATACTGAGAGCGTGCGGTCCGTCGCCTACTCTCCCGATGGGCGTCACATCATCTCTGGATCTATTGACGCGACCATTCGAATTTGGGATGCCGAGACTGGCGCTGCAGTAGGCAAACCACTAGAGGGGCATGGCGGGAGTGTGCAGTCCGTTGGATACTCTCCCGATGGGCGCCACATCATCTCTGGATCTTCTGACAGGACGATTCGAATCTGGGATGCCGAGACTGGTGCTGCAGTTGGCAAACCACTAGTGGGGCATACCGAGTGGGTGCGGTCCGTCACATACTCTCCCGATGGGCGCCACATCATCTCTGGATCTAATGACAACACGATGCGAATCTGGGATGCCGAGACTGGTGCTGCAGTGGGCAACCCTCTGATGGGGCATACGGAGAGGGTGCGGGCCGTCACCTACTCTCCCGATGGGCGCCACATCACCTCTGGTTCTAATGACAGCGTGATTCGAATCTGGGATTCCCTGACTGGTGCTGCAGTGAGCAAACCACTGGTGGGGCATACTGGGTGGGTGCGGTCCATCGTCTACTCTCCCGATGGGCGTCACATCATCTCTGGGTCTCTTGACAGGACGATTCGAATCTGGGATGCCGAGACTAGTGTTGTAGTTGGAAAACCACTAAAAGGGCATTCCGGGAGTGTGCAGTCCGTCGCTTGCTCTCCCGATGGGCGCCAGATCGTCTCTGGATCTACTGACATGACGATTCGAATCTGGGATGCCGAGAATGGTGTTGCAGTTGGCAACCCTCTGATGGGGCATACCGATTGGGTGCGGTTCGTCGCCTACTCTTCCGATGGGCGTCACATCATCTCTGGATCTCGGGACAAGACAATTCGAATCTGGGATGCCAAGACTGGTGTTGCGGTTGGCAACCCTCTGATGGGGCATTCCGACGGTGTAGAGTCCGTCATCTACTCTTTTGATGGGCGCCACATCATCTCTGGATCGCGGGACAAGACGATTCGAATTTGGGATGCTGGGACTGGTGCTGCAAGCGGCAAACCACTAGAGGGGCATACCGAGTGCACATCCTCTCTGGATCTAATGACAAGACGATTCGAATCTGGGATGCCGAGACTGGTGCTGCAGTTGGCAAACCACTAGAGGGGCATTCCGGGGGTGTGCAGTCCGTCGCCTACTCTCCCGATGGGCGGCACATCATCTCTGGATCTAATGACAGTACCATTCGAATCTGGGATGCCGAGACTGGTGCTGCTCTGGAGGAAGAAACTGCAGTAGTGGCATCAGTTGCCCACCCTCCCGATGGTCAGCACATTAATTCCGGATCTAATCACAGCACCACCCGCGCGTCGGAGTCATCTCCTCCTGAACCAACCTCTTGTAATCCAATTCATGTCCATTTCTTTTCACAACCTGACTCGCGTGGTTGGATTAGAGATTCAGACGGCGGTTTAATTTATTGGGTACCCCCAGATTGTCGTAGAGGCCTCCATTCACCCGCTCCCATTACAATACCAATAAGATTTGATCATCGGGCGGTTTTTCTTGACTTTGGAGACTTTGCCTATGGAACCGCGTGGACCCAGATTTTCAACAGTGCGCAGGTCTAGCTGTCTCTTCCTGGTACCCCTTTGTTTTCTAATTTGGTGTATGAGATGCCCTCTGATTATTGAAGCTCCTGTCTTGCGCCTCATTTTGTCACATGTAATATATGTTTCGATTCTTCTTCGACCTTGTTTCTTACTGTGACGTCCCAGTACAATCGAATCCCTGTATATTGAAGGAGACAAGCCTGTGCTAGTTGAACGTGCGTGGTAAGAATTTTGTGGTAGAGGAGGAAAATCGAATATATGGGTATAGAATTCGCAAGCGACAAGGTTAAATAGGAGTGGGAAGCAATATGTAATAGTAAATGAATTAGCCGCAAGCGAGTCCTTACATCACAAATGCGCTTCTAACATAATTTCCTTCATCTATAAACCAGGACATGTATAATTTCCTACATTCTTTCCTCTCATGCACCATTGGGGACCACAGCCCTGGAGGGAAGCATATATATATCGATCGCGTACGTTTGTGCGGTTGCGTAGCCCTTCAGTTACTGCATGAATTCATGTTTTTCTCGTACGACGAGTCGTTGAAGGTTTTCACAGGTCACCGGTAGAGGTTGGTGATCATGGGCCTGTGGTGGTGGAGATGAAATCGTGACAGTTCCACAACGAAGGCGGAGGTCGAGCGGGTTGCGAATGAAGTTCATAGTGAGCAGAGGCATGACAGTGTAGTAATAGTATCGTCTCATCCGAAAGTTGTTGAGCACAAGGATCGAATGGATCTACATCAGTATAGTAGCAAGCATCACAGCGAGAGAGTTGATACGCCATAGTGCAGGATATGAAAAAGTGGTTTATAGACGACGTGCCCGACGTGGCATATTTCTAACAAACATCTTGGAACGTAGAGAACTAGCGCACATATTGCCGGTCAGGGCAACTAGCAAGGTTCATTTGGAATCAACGTCAAAGCCTGCGGTTCCTTTGCGAGATTAATGTGCCTCCTGAAGAGTGTGCAGAGACTCTCATACGTGATACGCGCCCCACCTATTTGGCTGTGGAGAATCAAGTGCATAGCATCGCAGAAAAATGCGGCTTCGCGCGGATCGGGGAACCACAAGCTCACTTTGGCTTTAGAATCGACGATGCACCCGATCATGACCATGTCGTGGTGGCAACGTCGTAGATTGCTATACGCGTGAACCGCCCAACACTCATCCAAGTCCTTCTTGTACAGTTTGAACCTTTCCGAGTCCGTTGCTGCGAGAATATTTCTCTGGTGAATCATCATGGCGTAAACAACGACCCAGATTAATGATTCGAGGTCGTGGCAGAGCCTGTGTTGGAAGGTAAAATTACGAGAGCCGTCCATAGACGTCAAAGCAGTCAACAAACTACCGGCCATGAATAGTGCAGTTCCCTGGGCACAAGGAATGTATGAGAGAGTGGTTAAAGCTGCATCGAGACAATAATCACATACCGTTCTCCACTCCCCATCCTTCATCTGTTTAATAATCGTGTCATAGTCATTGGGATAGGCTGCCTTGATTGCCTCCTCACTGATCGAAGAGAGGTCAAGATCGGAAATAAATCCCGCAGCTTTCTCCGAGTCTGTGCCGAGAAGAACGTTGCCGATACTAACGTCCCTGTGATCGACTCCAAGTTGACTGAGGGAATGGAGACCTTAAAAAGGGGTGAGCGTTGGGCCTATTGTGGGAGTATTCTTGCATACCTTCGGCGGCGCACTCGGCTGCACTTAGCAACTCCACGAGCGATGTGTACGATATCATGCTTTTGCCACGAGTGGCGAGCACAACACGATGTAAAGTAGGATTATGGGGTTTCGATTCTGCATCATGGACAAACCTCCGATGGCTGGAAACTCGCATCGCGACTTGCTGGTTGGAGGTAGTAGGGATACCCTGTTGAGCGTTTTCCGCGATCATTACGTCCCCGCCATCCACGAACTCTGCCACACATCGAAGACTCGGCATGTTATCGCGTTCCTTGAGCTTATTGATAATTCCGTAGAGCGTCGACTCTGGAAGACGCCCAGAGGCCCTCCAGGCGTTCTTCAACACCAGACACTCGCATGGGTTCGGGTTCGGGTTGTCCTCTTTCGTCGCTCCAAACACCCATGTTCCGCGTCCTTGCAGTGTCACGGACTGCCAAATCGGGAAGTCGTATGTGTGGTACGTGTTCTCTCCAACTTCGACCTTGAAGCGTGGGTAGCGTGCGACGGAGCCAAGGTAGTCGAGGGGAGTGACAGTAGGATCGAGGCCCAGTTCGTAGGCGTCCATGTCACAGGTGGCGCGGCGAATGATGCGAACAAACATCGCGAAATCGTCTTCATCCTTGAGATCGTAGTCCTTTGAGACGACTCCGCCGGCTCGATCAAAGAGGCAGATATTGAAGATGGTACCGCAGACAGTGATGTGGAGGGAGTAGCGCATGAATGGGCGCGTAGCGAGATGGAGACGGGAGATGTCTGCAGTCTGGCAAACGATATGCTTGACTTTAGGCAGTCCTACCGCACCATCGCGTGGCTTCTTCGTGACCTATCCAGAGGGGTGCTTTAGTAATAAGGGACCTCAAGAAGGAGACCACTCACGACTTCCAGAGGGTTGGGTTTCCTGTTCGCGTCGACTTTCACCTCCATGTAAAGGCAGCCGTGGCGCCCATACGGGTGCGTCAGAACATCTTCATGAACAGGAGCGTCGAGTAGGGTAAGGTCCGCGCGGTGGTGGTCGTCAACCACTCCATGCGCAGCAGTCGATGGGCCCACTCTATTCAATGTTTTGGCGACTTTGGTGGGAAAATCACTCCGAGTCGTTGTAGGTGCCTTCCTTTTCATTCCGATATATATGTTGACTAGTTTATCCTCGTCGACGTGCTCGCTGTCGTGCTCGCTGACATCCTCGCCGTCGTCCTCAGTAGTGTCATGGTCATCGTCCGACTCGCCGTCCGCGTCTCTCGCATCGATCTCTCCAGGGAGTAGATCTCCGGATCCGCGCGGACACTTTTTTTGTGGGTGTCCACCCAGGTTCGGAGTATATGCCGTCCATAGTCCTCGTTCATCAGAGGGATAGCGTGGTGGTTGTAGCTCGTGATGTGCTCAAATAGCGTAAGCTAAAGGATGAAGGTCAACGCATTCACCGACCAGCATTCGATGGCTGACCATAGACTTATACTTCATCCTTTTTGCTACCTTGCGACTGAGGACTGCGTCGTGCGCAGCTTTCAAAGGCTTTTGATGATTGATCTCAGCAAGGATGCCCGCTACTGTTTGGTCGTCCACCTTCTCCGGCTGGAAGATTGCATGGACGATCGCTTCATTCGCAAACACAATGTTGTTGGTGAGCGACTCCTGGAGGTGGTTTGTTTGGCACAGGGGGAAGAGCGATGGAATCCATGGTCAATGAGGGAATTGGGTGACCGGGTGAAGTAAATACGAACGAGAAAACCTCTCTATAAGTGCGCCTTGGCATAAGAAACTATTGGGTTGTGTTTGCCACCGTTTGGATGACGGTCAAGGCTCTTGTTCTTCGGTTCTGTAAAGATATGAACGCCAAGTAGCTTTCAGATTCGCTCTGTGACAGCGTTGCCATGAGGAGGGAAAGATAGTCTGACGATATGGTTCGGACCAACCCAGCAAACCCTTTGTCACGGACAAGACAACCTTGCTATAAGTACGCTTTGGCATAATAAACTATTGGTTGTGTTTGTCACAGTCAGACTGACAGTCAGGGCACCTATTCTGTGAAGTGAAGAACACAAGGCAGACTTGTGGATTTGATTTGTGGCAGGGCTACGGCGAGACTCGAGGAGGGAAAGACTGGCGGAGTGGTTCGCACCAACTCAACAAATCCTTTGTTGATGAACGCGATGGACTGAGAATGCCACAAACCTGAAGAAAATACACTGCAGTCTTTGATTCTAATCTGATCGTCAATAGAAGGAAGCATGGTGGAGGCGCACGAGGATCAGCCCTTCTGGATCTGGCTAGCACGACCTATGGCACACGGGCGATTGCAACGCTAGCTCGCGTCGACAGGATAACTGCACATCGTCTGAGATCAAGTTGGATATGATGAAGGTGGGAGGAAGACCGCAAACTTAACGTCGTCACTTGTCGAGAGAATTGGACCCGTGACAAGCGAGACGAAAACGAGGATGTCAGGGAAAGAATTGAACCAAGGAAAAGTTAGTATTCTATTCTGGACGAGACGTCCTCATTTAGCTCCATTTTAGCTGAGGTCTTGCCTGGCCAAACTTGCCCAACGCCGAGCATATACGCCCCGATTCTGCGTTTGTGCTGCTGTGTAGTCCTTCAGGTACTGATCGAATTCACATTTTTCTCGGATGTTGAATCGTTGAAGGCTTTCACAGATCACCAGTAGAGATTAGTGATCATGGGCCTGCAGTGGTAGAGACAAAAACATGAAGGTTCCATATCGAAGGCAGAGGTCGAGCAGGTTACGACTCAAGTTCTTAGTAGGACTACAAGCATTGAATGAACCCACAAGGTACTACAGCAAGCATTGATCACAGCAAGAGACTTGATACGCCAAAGTGAAGGATATGAAAAGTAGTTTATAGTCAATGTGCCCGAAGTCGCATATTTCTAACAAACATCTTGGAATGTAGAGAACTAGTGGACATATTGACAACTAGCAAGGGTCATTTGGAAACAATGCCAAAAGTCTAGCACATGCTGATGCTGAACAAGAGACGGTGCTGAAGCTCCTCGAGGAGGTCGAGTCAGAGCTCAAGGATGCCAATGTGCTTGCACACTTGCTACA
>WNFL01212532.1_pt3 | contig 16533 bp, 13 predicted proteins | sample 5400361 | NCBI WGS metagenome assembly WNFL01 (sample SAMN13153351, study PRJNA577476) | soil metagenome | isolation source: 40 cm soil on Douglas fir-dominated hillslope | place: USA:California | collected 2013-09-17 | reverse complement strand
CGGTGCCACAGACCGACGCTCTACCAGCTGAGCTACTCCCACCATCCTAGGAACGACCTTAGTTTACGCTAATTCCTGGGCCTCGAAAAGTGGGCGGTTGCGTTCTGGGCGGTTGCGTTCCACTCGAAACCCCACTCCGGACTAGCCTCCCCCCATTCTTGTCTTTCACGTTGCAAACTGAGACACGCCGCGCCCCGAGCTTCCCGCATCTTGTTAGACTAAATTCATAGGATACGCGTCCCCGCGCATGAGCCCCCACCAAACGGATCGAAATCATTTCGAGCGGCAAATCGTTTGGGCGCGCCCCATTTTTGTTTTGCTGGCGCTCCTCGCCGTGCTTGAGCAACCTCCAACGCGCGGAGCGCACCGCTCGGCCTCTTTCCTGGTTGCCTATCTGATTGTCGCTCTCCTCGTCACGCAATTGGAGCGCCTGTTGCGCAAACGATCGTGGCACTTGCCTCTGGCCTGCGATCTTCTTGCTCTGGGCTTCTTCATGTACATCGGTTCTTCCACGGTCCCGGTTTGGTTTCCGTACATGTTCCTTTGCTATGCGGCCGGCATTCGCTGGGGACTGGAACTGACGTTGCCACTGTCCGGAGCACTCTCTTTGGCTCTGGTTTTGTTCACTGCCGTGAAAGGCGACATTCAATGGATGCGGGTCGTTTCCTGGCTCGGCCTCACCGCCGGCACATTTGCGGGTGGCGCCGGGCTTGCCTTTCTGGGCGACCGTAATCGCAGATTCTCTTCGCAGATCGAATTCTTTTCGCGAATCAGCGCGACGATGCAAGTGGATCAGGGGCTGGCGGAATCACTGCGCCTGTTCCTCGAAGAATTGGCGACCACTTTTGATGCGGAAGAAGCTCTCTTGCTTTACCGCGATACAGACCTCGAGCGCATTTTTCTTTGGCGCCTGAAAGCAGGCGAGAGCGAGCGCCTGGTTCCGGAAAGCATGCCTCTGTCGCGCACCGACGGTTTCCTTCTGGATGATATGGACGCGACCATCTGCTGGAACTCGCTATCCGGCCCTGGCTCCGGGTTTGGCTGGGACCGCCGCGATGGACGGGCGATCAAGAATCTTCCGCGGCTGCCCGGCCCCGCCCAGCAGGAGCTGAAAGTCACCTCCTTTGTGACCGTGGCCTTCGATCAAGCAGGTCAACCGACGGGACGAATCTTCCTCCTCAACGGCCGTAAGCCATTCCAAAAGCAGGACTTAGCCTGGCTGGAAAACATTGCAGCCCACGTCTCCCCCGCTCTGGAGAACATCTTTCTTTTGAGGCACTTACGCGCCCGCGCCATCGAAGCCGAACGCAGCCGGATTGCCCGCGACCTCCACGATGGTATTCTCCAGACCCTCTTAAGCATCGAAATCCAGCTCGACGTCCTGCGCCGCCGCCTGCCCGCGGCCCCAGAACAGGCCGTCAGTGGCCTTGCCAGTCTGCAACAGACGGTCAAGAACGAGGGTGCCGAGCTCCGCCAGACCGTCACAGACCTCCGCCCGCTCCGCGTGCAGAGCGCCGACCTGGTCGACTTGATGCGCGGATTTGCCGAGCGCTACCGCAACGAATCCACGGTTGCCCTGGATTTACTGATTGATTCTGCCCAGCTGCGCGCTCCCGACCGCGTCTGTCGCGAGATTTTCCAGATTTACCGAGAAGCACTCAACAACCAGATTTACCGAGAAGCACTCAACAACATAAAAAAGCATGCCAAGGCTTCCCATGTCGTGGTAAAACTGTCGCAGGATGACAGCCGCCTAGTACTCGTTGTGGATGACAATGGTGAGGGGTTTAGTTTTGCCGGTCGATTCACCGGAGATGAGTTGGATCGCTTGCGGTTGGGTCCCATTTCCATTAAGGAGCGCGCGCGCACTGTGGGCGGGGTTCTGACTGTCGAGTCGAACCCGGGGCATGGAGCGCGTTTAACGATCGAAGTCCCGCTCGGATAACGGGTTTCAGGGTTTGTCTTACAAACCCTGACATAAACAGGTTTCAGGGTTTGTCACAAATATGGCTAAGACAGCGAAACCGCAGATACGGGTACTACTAGCCGATGACCACGCGATCTTTCGCGATGGTCTGAGGAAACTCCTCGATTCCGACGAAGACATCACCATTGTCGGCGAAGCGCAGAACGGCGCGGAGTGCATCAAGCTCCTCGCCAAGCTCAAACCCGATATTCTTTTGCTCGATCTACGCATGCCGGACAAAGACGGCTTGGCAGTCTTAGAGGAAGTTAACTTTGATACGTTGCCTACGCGCGTCGTCGTTCTGACCGCCGCCGAAGACGACCGCGACGTGGTTCGCGCCATGCGCCTCGGAGCGCGCGGTGTCGTGTTGAAACAGTCCGCGACCGATCTCCTGGTGAAAAGCATTCATCGCGTGCATGCCGGCGAAATCTGGCTCGACAACCGCATGACCGCTGAAGTCATGAAGGCGTTTTCAAAGTCCAGTGAATCCGGGCCACGCCGCGAAAAGCCGTTGCTCAGCGATCGCGAAAAGGAAATTGTGCAACTCGTCGCGCAAGGTTTCCGCAACAAGGAAATCGGCGAAAAACTTTTCATCTCCGAACAAACCGTCAAGAACCACCTGCACAATATCTTCGACAAGCTCGGTGTCTCCGACCGCCTCGAACTGGCGTTGTATGCCATTCACCACAGATTAATCGACCAATCGTAATTGCATCCCAAGTCTTATCGGGGCGCGATACATCACAGGCTCATAGACCAGTCGTAGCGCACCCACTCTTGCCGGGACGACATTCAGCACCAGCTCATCGCTCAATCCTTCGCTCGCCGCATGTGATTGCCTAGAACTAAGGTCTTTACCTTAATGCCTATTACGATATTCACTTGCTATCGCCGCTATCCAATGGTAACTACATTCTCCCGCGTCCCCGGGCTGCACACGTTCTACTCGAATCGGTTGCGTGGGGTAGATCATGAAACTCCCAACAATGAGCCTGTGCCGTGGCGCCTTGCTCTTCGTCTCCGTCCTGACAATCTGGGTCGGCATCGCCCCCGGCCAGGAAAAATCGAGCGCTCCCAGTCGTTCTGGCGTCCAAGCCGCAAAGAAGTCTCCCCAAACGAAAAGCCAGGCGCCCCCGAAAGAGTCCGCGCTCCCAGCGGAACAATCCAGCGCTGCAGAAGAATGGAATGATGGAGACAGCCCCGAGCTCATTCGCAAGCGCGAGGAATGGTTCTACAAGCAGCGCAGCTCCGTAAGCGGCCACATTCCCGCTGGCGCGCGCTTCAAGGCCTTCCAGCATATGCAACGCATGATGGAAGCCGAAGGTAAGCTCGTGCGCCAGCCCGATGGAAGCTATGCTGCCGCGACTCCGCAAGCTGGTCCTCCCGTCGGTGGGGCTTGGTCCTCTCTTGGTCCCACGCCCACAACCGGCGGGTTTTTCAGCCAGGTCAGCGGACGCATAGAGGCCATTGCCGTCGATTCCAGCGACCCTTCCGGCAATACAGTACTCATTGGTGGCGCTCAGGGCGGCATCTGGCGCTCCACCGACGGCGGCAGCACTTGGACTCCCGTCGGCGATCAAAATCCTTCCCTCGCGATGGGATCGATCGCCTTTGCCAACCCTTCGAATCCCGGAGGCGCCGGAGTCGTTTACGCCGGCACCGGTGAGCAAGCTTCCATCGGTTTCGACGTTTACTATGGCGCTGGCGTTCTGAAATCCACCGATGGCGGACTTCACTGGGCGCAAACTTGTACCGTGGCAAGCACCACATGTCCCTTCATCGGACCCTACAGCGATTTCACTTTCGGCTTCTACAGCGATGGCGGCGCGCGCATCAGCTACGTCGCCGTCAATCCATCCAATCCGAGTCTGGTTCTGGCCGCCGCGCACATTCCTCAAGCGGGAGGTAGCCTGACGGCTGGTGGTGTGTACTGCTCGGATGACGCCGGCGCCCATTGGAGTAGCATTCCCACCGCTTCCGGAGAGATGGCTACGTTTGTCGGATTCGCGAACGCGACGACCGCCTACGCGGCGCTCGGGCGAACTTCTGGAACCCTGTCTGGTGCTGTAAATCCTAACGGAATTTACAAATCCACGAATGCAGATGGCGGGTCCACAAAGAAGTGCGGCACGATCACATTCTCAAATGTCACCACGAACGGCGTCGCCGGCGTGCCCGCCGCCGACTTCGGGCGCATCGATCTCGGAATCGCTGCTTTTGACACAACGGGAAACACCGTATTTGCCTCGATCGCGGATGCCACTTTGAATCCAATCACTCAAGTTTCGCACGCATCGCGAAACAACCTCGGTGTCTTCAAGACCAGCGACGGCGGCAATTCCTGGATCAACACCAATGCCCCGGACATTTGTTCACCTCAATGCTGGTACGACAACGTCATTAAGGTCGACCCAACCAATTCCGGCATTGTTTTCTTTGGCGGCGGCGCGCACTCAGCCGTCAACAGCACATCTGTAACCTTTGAGTGGGTCATCCACTCCATTGACGGAGGCGCGACCTGGAGCCCGGCGATTCCTACAACCTCTGGAGATCCGACACTACCTCACGTCGATCAGCACGCCCTGTCTTTTTTCAAATTGCCAACCGGTAAAGTCCGCCTGTATCTCGGCAACGACGGCGGTCTGTGGCGCGCGGACGATGCAGAAGCGCCAACAGTGACGTGGATGAACCTGAACCAGAACCTTACGCTCACCCAGTTCTATCCGAATCTCTCCGTGAATCCTTCCGATCTCACGATTGCTTTTGGCGGCGCCCAAGACAATGGCAGCCAAATATTCCAAGGGAATCCCAACTGGACCAACGACGGGCATTGCGGCGACGGCGGCCAGACCGCTGTTGATTTTCAGGTTCCCACATCGGTTTATATCACCTGCCAGCTCATCAGCCTGTTTTTCTCGCCTTCTGGCGGTACCGATCCAACTTCCTATGTCCGTATCGGAAGCGGCATCAATCCCAACGGCACCGATAGTGTAGATTTCATTCCCCCCATCGCCACTGATCCGTCCACTCCCGGCCGCGTCTACTTCGGCACTGACCACGTCTATCAAAGCTCCGACAACGGCACGACGTTCACCGCTATTTCCGGTGTACTGCCGACAAGAGCCGGAAACTATCTCACTGCTTTCGGTGTTTCACCAAATAAGCCAGCCGTGGTCTATGCCGGAGCCAACGGCGGCGATATCTTCGTCGCAACCAACGTGGCTCCTGGTAGTGCTTCCTTTTTCCAAGTCGCGGGACAGTCCCAGCATCCCGTCCGCAACGTTACAGCCCTCGCCGTGGATCCGCACGACCCAACGGGCAACACCGTCTATGCCGCGTTCTCCGGTTTCGCCGTTTCTGGCCAAGACACTCTAGGTCATGTATTCGTGAGTATGAATGGTGGTGCTGGCTGGGCCGATGTGAGTTGCACGAACCTCGGCGCTTGCCAAACTCCCAATGCCGCTGACCTTCCCAACATTCCCGTGAACGACCTCGTCGTTGATCCCGATCTTCCCGGAACTATCTACGCGGCCACCGACATCGGCGTATTCCAAGGAACTTGCGCTGGGACGGCATGCACCTGGAACACGCTCGGCACAGGCCTTCCCAACGTTTCTGTTCTCTCTCTGAAGCTTCATGAGCCGTCGCGAACCTTGATTGCTGGAACTCACGGCCGCGGCGCCTGGTCTCTAGTCCTTACGAATTTCCCCTTCCCTCCGGGTCCACACATTACCTCTCTCTCACCGTTCTCCGCTCCAGCTTCTGCCGCGTCTCCCCTAACCTTGACCGTCAATGGCACCGGCCTTACTGGCGGTACCGTGCAATGGAAAGCGGGAGGTACAACGACGCCTCTTGCAACAATGGTTGTCTCCGACAGCCAAGTAACGGCCACCGTTCCCGTTTCGTTGCTCACTTCCGGTGGAACGGTTCAGGTCTCCGTCTCCGTCGGCCCCGCAAACAGCAATTCCCTGACGTTCGTTGTCCCTTCGGCACCTCCAACTATTTCCAGCGTCAGTCCCAACAATACTCCTATCAACATCAATTCCCCCGACATCCCGGTTATCGTGACCGGCACAAATTTCTCGGCCAGCTCGCAAGTTATGCTCAATCCCGACTTTACCGCGACCAATGCTCAACCGCATGGGCAAGTCGTCATTCCAACCACGTTCAAGTCTCCGACACAATTATCAGCAACGATTCCTGGGAGCTTCATAACCGGGACTGGCAGCATAAACTCAGTCGGTGTGCGGACACTCCCTCCTGGTGGCGGAATCACCCTCTCTCCTCCAGCGGGTCCGACGCCTTTGCCCACTTTTACTGTCGTCGCGCCCCCGCCTGCCAACGACAACTTCGCCAGCGCGATGCCTTTCAATAGTCTAGGGGGGCAGCTCATCGTAGACAGCTCCGCGGCGACAATGCAATCAACGGATCCCATCCTGCCATGCGTCACACAGCATGCAGGCGGTAGCGGGAAGAATGGCAGCTACAACACCGTCTGGTTTTCCTTTACTCCGAGCTCAAACGGGACGATCACTGACCTCTCAACGCAATTTAGCAATTACGACACTACTTTGGCCGTCTTTACAGGAACAATGGGAAATCTCACGATGGTCCCCGGTGCTTGTAATGACGACATCAATCCTGGCGTCGTCATTCAGTCCGATCTTCAAAATATCTCTGTCACCGGAGGTACCACGTACTACATCATGGTGGGCGCTTTCGGGCCCCCCGATCCCAATCCGGTCGCTCTGGGAGGATATTCTAATATCACGCTTTCCTTTACTCAGGCCCCGCCTGACTTCACCATGACGCCCGTGGCTCCAATAAGTGTGACTGTCAATGCAGGAAGTCCAGCCACCTACACTGTCGCTATCGGGGCCACCGGCGGCTTCGCTTCTAGCGTCACCGTGACCTGTTCGCTTCCCGCGGCAGCGACGACCTGCGCGGCGAATCCCCCCTCGGTCGCGCCGGGTAACAGCACAACCATCACCGTCACGACCATGGCTCACCAGATCCTCATCCCCGCGCGTCCACTCAAGCGTATCGGCCCCTGGCAGAGAGTCGTCCCGCTCCTGGTCCTAGCCGCTGTTGCCTTGATACTGCTTGTGTTTGCTGCGCGGACGCGACGCCAGCGCATCGCGATCTCCATTCCCCTGGCTGGCTTGGTCCTCTTCCTCGTGTTCCAGGCTGCAGGCTGCGGCGGCGGCAACAATAGCGGCCCTCCTCCACTACACGGCACGCAGCCGGGCCCTTACACCGTCACGATTACAGGAACCTCAGGTGCCACAACCCACACCACCACGGTGATGCTTACTGTAAACTAAGCTGATTTATTTCTGGCACTGTCGAACGACTAGACTCGGAGGAAAAACGTTCCATGCGCAATTACATTCGCCGATTCACATCCGCCAAGCTGCTCGCCGCCGCGGGCGCCGTTCTTTCGTTCTCCGTCGCCGCGCAAGAAGTCCCGCAGCAAATCCAGCCGCCCGCCAACGAACAACTTCTCCTTCGTGTCCATGCCAAGGGCGACCAGATCTACACCTGCAAGGCCGACGGCACACAATTCACTTGGACGCTGAAAGCTCCCGATGCCCAACTCTTCGACAAGGATGGCAAACCTTTCGGCAAACATTTCGCGGGACCTTCCTGGGAAGCGAACGACGGCAGCCGCGTCACTGGCAAAGCCGTTGCCAATGCGCCTTCGCCGGACGCCGATTCCATTCCCTGGCTTCTCGTCAACCTTCTGAGCCACGACGGCACCGGCGTGCTTTCTCGCGCCACAACTATCCAGCGCCTCAACACCAAAGGTGGCAAAGCGCCAGCGTCCGGCTGCGACGCTTCGCACGTCGGCCAGGAAGTCCGCGTGCCGTATTCCGCTGACTACCTGTTCTACGTCCCGAAATAGCCTGTAATGCCAGTGTTTGCTTAAAGTTAGCGCGGTAACCAAAAGGTGCGTTTTGTGTATTCCGGACGCGGCTATCTTATCCTCTAGTTCTAGTTTCCGGCTCCGTTCTAGTACCTCGGTACTTCTTAGCATTGAACCGATTTTGTATCCTGAGTCCTATTGTTCCCTGGGCCGCACCCGGATACACTCTCTCTTCGATCAGGAGGACTCTTTGACTGGCTCCGAACGCCGCACTACCCAGCGCTTCTCCATGCGGCTGCCGCTCACTGTTCGTTGGACAACGGGAGCCGCGGTTGGTGAAACCAGCACCGAATCACGGGACGTCAGCTCCCGCGGTGTCTATTTCTTTCTTTCCAAGGATGTCAGGGAAGGCTCGCCCGTTGAGATTCTTCTGACTCTTCCCAACGAGATTACTATGGCGGGACCCGTACGAGTCCGCTGCCTCGGCCGCGTGCAGCGCACCGAGCCGCGCGATGAAGGCTCCGTCGGCGTGGTTGCCGCGATCGAGCGCTACGAATTCCTCCGCGGCGAGGAAGAAAAGTAAAAGAATTTCGAAAAAAGTAGCGGGCGAGTTTGAATTCTCTTAATCGTGACAATAGCGGCCAAAATTCAAACTGACCCACTACCGAAAAAAGGAAGCCGCCGCTTTCCCGGCCTCGCGCGCAAGAATTTCTGAACAGCTTTTTCCCCTGCGGCGCGAAGTATGTTCGAGCGGTTTCTTGGCCTTGCTGTAAACGAGATTCCTGACGAGTTCCTTGCTCGCTCACTGCGGAGGCGGGCGGGATAAGCCGGGGTGCCTTGGCCCCTCAGCGAAGCTACCCCGGCACTTTTTTCTCTCCGTTTTCTCGAAGTTCGATCCCCAGCCGCCTGTCCACTACTTATCCCCCACGGATGGCCGTGCCTCAACTCCAAAAAACACCTTTAGCTGGTCCTGTCCCATTTCCAATTTCTATTTTCCATTTTCTAAAGGAGGCCGAAGCTTTCCTGCAGCGAGCTTCGCCAGCGCGCGGAACCGCCCGCTGAATTCACCTGCGCTCAAACGCCCCTCGCGGCAGAGCCAGCGGAGAAAATCCTCGGCCCGCCGCTCCCGCTTCTGCGAGTTACATTCCGCACACGAAGACACCAGGTTGCGGTAGCCATTGCGCCCTCCTCGGACGCGCGGAACCACATGGTCCAGGCACCGCACCATCGGTGTCAGCCGGCGCAAGCAGTAAAAGCACCGCCCGCCCTCGCGCGCGTGGATCGCCTGCCGCAGCGCCCGGGTTTCCAGGAAATCCGCCTTCTCGAGGTTGCCCGCGCCAGGCAGACGCCCCACACCAGACAGACGATTGTCGGCGCACGCTGCGATTTTCCCCGCGCCCACTGAGCGAATCTCCTCGGGCAAGCGCACTTTGACCACGTGACCCGCTCTGCTGCGTTCGGCCAGGCGCAGAGCGCCTTTGGCCACCAGGCCCCGCACCGCTCTGCGTGCGGCCCGGAGGGTAAGGCATGCGCCGCGAGCCAGCCACGGAATGGAAAAGCAAAGTTGCAGCCTCCCTCCAGCCGGCTGTGCCGCAGCAGATGAGAATATACCGCGCGGTCATGCACCGAGAGGTGCAGCCGCGGCACCACCAAGTCTTCCAATTGTTTTCACACGTGTACCGCGTTGAGCTTTCGGTTTTTCATGTTCATTGTCCGTTGGTAGGACAGACATTCTTGTCTGTCTTGTAGGGGCGCCTTAGCGCGTCCCAAGTTATGTCTCTGATCTTTCGCAACCGGTAGGACAGAGATTCTTGTCTGTCCTCGTAGGCGGGGGTGGTGCAGAGGAAGGGCGTGCCCCGAATTCGGGATCTCCGCCCTTAAAAAGAAAAAGTCCCGGCGATAACCGGGACGCACTTCTCTACAACCCAAATCCTATCACACTAGTAACCGCCTTGTCAAGACCAAAATTAGTTCGCCACTCTTGCCTCATCCCCACGGACCACTTCGGCAAATATCTGGCTGATGGGTCACGTAAAGCAGGAGCCGCTTCAGAGGTTCTGCTGGTTTTGAATTTTCCGATTCCAAAAAGCGCCGTAGGCGCGCCAGAAGTTAGCCCAGCCCGCAAGGGCTGGGAAAGCTAGCAAAAAGAAATCCCCAACGCCGTAGGCACGGTTTTTGGGCCCCGCATGGGTCTACGGGGCGCAGCACCTGGAACCGTGGGCTCCTCCTCTTGTCCCTTTTCCAATCTCTTTTTTTAGGAGGGCACGACTTCAGTCGTGCCGCAAAGCCCAAAGATCTATGGGGCTTTTAGCCCCTGAAGGATGGCGTCTTTTCTCTTCCCCCTTTTCCAATTTCTAGTTTCTAATTTCTAGTTTCCAGTTTGCCCCATCCCCGCCCCACGCGGCCGCCTCGCCTTCGCCTAACACGCCTTACACACACAGCGCGGATCAATAGACGTCCCATCTGCGCCCCCGGTCCCGTCCATGTACGCAAGGAACCTTTGAGCAGGCTCGGGCAGCGGACAAGCTCCCGGCCCAAACCCGTCCGCCAGAACACTAGCGCCACGCCGCACCGGCGCATCCTAGCGTGGTGCTCGAAGACGTAGCGCCGGGCTGTAGCCCGGCATCTTTCTTTTCCCGGTCGAGCCACTCACCCCTTGGGCCCTATTACGAACGTCGCGTGGTACGTGCGGGGCGGCGGATTTGATCTCCCATGACACTGCCACCGGGACGATATGACAAAAGAACCACAGCGACTGTGGCCGTCATGCTGACCAGTCCGGAGAGCGCCTTCTCCACCGAACTGGCCTTAACCGAAAACATCAGCCAGCGCGGCGCGCGCGTGCTGACCAGGAAGCTTTGGTGGGCCAACGACTCCGTGGTGATTAAGTCCCTGGAGGGCGACCTGCAGTCCGAAGCCCGAGTCGTCTACCGCCAGCCCGTGCGCGAAAGTGTCTATGCCATCGGCTTGGAGCTGCTCGGGCCAAAAGGGAATTGGCGAGGAAAATCCGGCTAAGTTTCAGGCTGCATCTTCTGTAGGGGCGGGCCGTTTTGCCTCCGCGAAGGCCGTGCGGCGTCTCTTTAGGAGGTGGGAGCTTCAGCTCCCCACGGTGACGATCAAGAACGGGACTTCATCCCCTGAAGGGCGCACGATGGCTCTTAAGCACTCGCCAACGCCGAAATCATCATCCAGGAATGGATCGAAACCGCCAAAGAACTCGGCCGCCACATCCCCGCCCCGCGCGGCCGCCTCGCCTTCGCTTAACACGCCTTTCTCTTTTCCAATTTCTAGTTTCTAGCTTGTCCCTGCCCGCCCTCTTCGGGAAACTGGCGTTCACGCTGTGGCTCGTCATCAAGAGCGCCAAGCCGCCAGCGCTGGACGCCACAGCCGCTCTCCCGCCTTTCTCGTCCGTTTGAATTTCTTATTCGTGACAATCGGGGTCAAAATTCAAACGGACAGTCCGTTGGGGGCTGGCGCCCTACTCTTGCCTCATCCCCCCAGTGCTTTGTGGGTCGGACCTTCAGGTCCGACATAAGCCGTCGTTCTTCTTCACGGCTTCAGCCGCTGAGGAACTGCGCGGTGGCCCCTTGCCACCAGCATGGCGTAGAGTGAGAATCTGCTTGACCTTGGAATCGATTCCAAGCTTTAGGCTAATCCTGTGAGTTCTAAAGTTCCCACAACTCGACCCCTGTATTGCGGTGAACTGGCCCGTCTTTCCGGCGTAAGTGCGGATACTGTTCGTTTCTACGAGCGGCGGAATCTGTTGTCTAGAGCCGCCCGCACTTCGGCTGGTTACCGGGTGTTTTCGCCAGACAGTCTCACTCGAATGCGAATGATCCGGGCCGGACTGTCTATCGGATTCTCCGTGGCTGAATTGGCAGACATCTTCAGTGAACGGAACAGCGGAGGCGCACCCTGTCGCCGCGTTCGGAAGCTGGCTGCTGAGAAGCTGGCCGTTCTCGAAGAGAGGCTTCGAGAGTTGCAATCGTGGCGACGCGAATTACGCTCGACGCTTTTAACGTGGGACCGGATGCTTGCCAAGACCCCTCGCGGCAAACAGGCTCGACTACTGGAAAATTTCAGGACTCACCCGAAGACCCATGCGCAACATTTGGGTCGCGGCATCCGAAGACGGGGAGAGCTATGAAGCTGATTCTTCTAATCGCGCTCACAGCAGGAATTTCTATTCAATCGAGCCAGAAGCCGGAATCACACGCGGACTGTCCTATGCACGCCGCGCATGCTCAGATGAATGAGCGCGGCGAAAAAGCCATGGGTTTTTCTCAAACTGCCACCACGCATCATTTCTTGTTGAACGCGAAGGGTGGGGTGATTCAAGTCGAGGCTAAGGACTCCGCCGATGCTGCCAATCGAAACGAAATCAGGATGCACCTGGGACACATTGCAAAAGCATTTCAAAGCGGCGATTTCGACATTCCGATGTTTGTTCACGATACCGTTCCGCCCGGAGTACCGGAAATGAAACGGTTCCGGAAAAAGATTCAATATTCGTTCGAGGAAACTCCGGATGGGGGACGCGTTGCTATTTCCTCAGCGAACAAAGAAGCCGTTGAAGCCATCCATCGATTCTTGCGCTTCCAAATTGAGGAGCACAAGACCGGCGACCAGTTGGATGTCCGATGAAGCTTTCATACGAAGGCGGGTGAGCAAGTGTGCCACCGCCGCGTGCCCCAGGTAGGAGGGAGGCGAGGAAGAGAAATGCGGAATCTTTCAGACTCCCTTCGATCGAATGACGAAGCTCTCGCACACTCACAACCCAAAACAACACGGAGGGTGCCCCAGGTTCGCAGTTTGAACCTGGGTCTTGCGGTTGCCTCCTCTTTCACGCTTCCACGCCGATCGCCATGAGCCCCATCCCTGTCCAGCGCGGCCGCCTTGCCTTCGCTTAACACGCCTTACACGCGCCCCGCCGATCAGTAGACAGAGAAAACATCCTGTCTCTCCCCCGGTTCCCAATTCCAAAAAACGCCGTAGGCGTGTCACACGTTAGCCCAGCCCGCAAGAGCTGGGTTAACTGGCAAAAAGAATTCCGAGCGCCGTAGGCACGGTTTTTCTGCCCAGGACGGTCTGCGGCTGGCGCTGTGGAGTACCAAGGTCCTTTGGCCCACTTCAGAACTAAGTGGGCTTGGAGATTTCCTCGCCCGCAGCGCACCGTACACTCTTTGCCTGGTGCTGCTGCGCTTCCCCAATGTTCGAGCCCGCGCTTTTGGCGCGGGGCTGGCGTGTCTGACATCCGCGCTTCGAGCTGTTCACGTGGCCTATTGGTCTGTGTTTCTTTTCATGATGCTTATTTTTCTGGGTGGCCTTTACTCTCCGGCAATCCTCGGGTTGAGCTTTCTCGTCCTGTTTTCTCTTGCGAGCAATCTACTGGTGTTCGGTGTCGCGGTGTATCAGAGTCGCTTTCACTCGGGGGCGTCTCGGTTTTTCGGATTAGGTGTAATGCTCGCGGGAGCGATGACGATCCATCTTACCCCTGAACAAGAAAAAATCGTGAAGGAGGAGCTGGAGTCGGGCCACTTCCGCACGGCAGAAGAGCTGATCTCTCAAGCTCTGCGCGCTCTCCGTGCGACTGTACCTTCTTCCGGCGGTGGCGAGGACAATGGCAGCCGCCGCGAAGCCGTGCGCGAGATGATGAGCTTTGTGGAAAAGAATCGAACTTCCCTGCAGGGTATTTCCGTTAAGGAGCTCATTCACGAGGGCCATCGTCTGTGAGTGATTTGGCGGGCGGCCGCGCCTTAACTCTTGGGTGGCCTACCCTTTGCGGTTTTTGCAAATGGGGTCTTACTCTCCCCTTTCTAATTTCTAGTTTCTAATTTCTATCGAGGGCCACTCCTCAGCGAAACTACCCCGGCACTATTTTCCTATCGGCATTTCGAATCTGATATTCTTCCCAGTATCCCCAGCGTGCGCGGACATTTTGTATTGGCTGCGCACTCCGCGTTCGAATCTTTCGCCTAGCCCCCATCTAATCCGCCCCGTTACCGGTGCGCCGCCTGTACCTTCGGGCAGGCGATTTCCACAGCGCTGGTAGGAGAGGATGGAAGCAGCCCGGCAGTAACACTGCCTGTTGCGGGGGAATCCGAAGCGTGCCGCCAGGAATTTGCACGCATTAAGAAATGCGAGAGTGCGGCGGCTGGAGGGTCGAAGTGCGACAGGAAGGGCCAGAGCGGGTAAAGAAAGCTGGGGAAAGAGTTCGAATGGGTCTGGAGATTCAAGCAGTCAAAGAAATGGATGAATTGAAGAGCGAAATCGACAGGGGGAATCCTGCCGGTGGAGAGCATTCGAGCGAAGGTGATTCCATTGGAATCTCGCTGCTCGATCTTGCGGAGATTCTGGATCAGCACAAGATCTGGGTGGAATCGGGCGGAGAAACGGGCGTCAAGGCGGATCTCTGCGGCGTGAATTTAGCGAAAGCGGATCTGACCGGCGTTAATTTGCAGGGCGCTCACCTCCATCGAACAAATTTGGCCGGTGCTGATTTATCGATGGCCAATTTACGAGGCGCCAGCCTGGTGCGTTCGAATCTCCAGAACGCCAATTTGTTGGGCACTGAACTCCGAGGCGCAAATTTGATGGGCGCCAATCTGTATGGCGCGGAAGGATTGTGGTTCGGTCGGCTGGGCGGAACCAATCTTTTCGATGCGGTATTGCCCGAATCGATTTCCGCGGTGGACAGTTCGAAAGCCATCGGCGACGCCACGAAAGTCGCGCGCTGGTTTTATTTCCTCACCGTGGGTGTGAGCGTCATCTGTGGTTTCCTGATTGGTTTCACCAGCGATACGCGTCTGCTGATCAATTCGTCGGCATTGCACACGACTCGTCTCGGGAATCTGCTTCCCATGACGGGGTTTTATCTTGGTGGTCCGCTGGTCCTTCTGGTACTCTCCCTGCGATTTCATTTTCTGCTGTTGAGGTTGTGGGGCAGCATGGCCGCGCTCCCAGCGGTCTTTCCGGACGGGCAGACCCTCGAGAAGGACGGCCCGTGGTACCTGATGGGGCTGGTGCGGAGGCATTTCCGGTGGCAGGGGGAATCTCGTTCGGCGATGACCGCGTTCGAAACGGTGCTCTCAACGGTGCTTGCTTACTGGATTGTTCCGGTAACGCTTTTCTTTTTCTGGCTTCGGTATTTGCCGCGCCAGGACTTCCGGGGGACGCTGCTGCACGTGCTTCTGATGACTCTTTCCGTGGCAACCGCCACGTGCGTGCCGTTTGTGGTGTCGCGCGTACTTCGGCCTGGTGATATCCGGCTGCCGAAATCGAAAAACATTCTTCGAATGGTGCTGGGCACCACGCGCGCGGCATTGGCAACGGGCTGCATTCTCTTTCTCTTTTCTCTCGGCGTAAATCGCGGATTGCCTTTCGACCGGACAACCGCCACGGAAGAATCGCCAGCGGATGTGAGACGCTGGGCAGCGATGGTCTTTCAATCGGTTGGTTTTCGGCCGTATGCGGATCTGACCGAAGCGACTCTTTCGACGCCTCCCCCGCGCGGCACCGTTTGGAACGACCAGACAGTCGAGGGAATCGCGGGCGCGAAGCTAAATCAGATGAATTTGCGGTTCGCGCGCGGCTACAAAGCATTTCTGATCAATGCAAAACTCTGGCGCGCTAACCTCGAAGGAGCTTACCTTTCGGAAGCGGATTTAAGAGGAGCGAATTTAAGGGAAGCCTTGCTCCGCTCCGCCGTGCTCGATCGCGCCCAATTGACGCATGCAATTTTGGTGTCTGCCAAGGCCACCGGCACTAATTTGACGGCTTCGGATCTGCGATTTGCCGACCTCTCTTACGGAACTTTCGAAAACGCGGTGATTTCGAACGCCCGAGTTTCCGGAGCGTCGCTCTACGCGGTAAATTTGCGAAACGCCCAGCTGCTTCGAACGGACCTGTCGCGCACGGACATGCGAGACACCCGGCTCGAGCATGCCGTCCTCTCGTTTGCGAATCTGGAGCAAGCGGATTTATCGTCGGCCAGACTGTCCGAAAGCAATTTGACCGGGGCCCGCATGAAGGGCGCAATTTTGCTGGACGCGGATTTGAAGAAGGCGGATTTGCGCGGAGCCTTTTTGACGGGCGCGGTTCTCCGCGAAGCGGAAATGGATGGCGCTAACCTGGCGGGGGCGGATTTGCGCGGCGCTTCGGGAGTCACGTCGCAGCAGGTGTGTTCCGCGTTGCACGGGCGCGCAGCATTGATGGATGCCGATCTCGCTGCTGAAGTTCAGCTCCGCTGCGGATCTTCTCAGTAGCTCAAGATCACAAATGAAATGGGCCTAGTGGAGTTTTGCGTACGTCTTTCCAGAGAGTCAGGAAATCCTGATACGCAGCGTTTGCATTCACCGTGTCGCCTGTGAGTGCGTAAGCGCGACCTAGCTGGAGATGGGCCATCCACGAAAGATCGTGCCGCCGATTCAGCACCACGCGCCGGGTGCCCCTTCGGACACGCTGTCATGGAACGTGCCTCTTGGATTCCTCCTGCGCGAACGCGATTAGAAGTCCCGAACGAACATGCACGTAGCTCTGACGCCTCCTTCAGGGAAACAAGGAACGCTAGAGGGACGGCCCTACGCCACTACAAAGGCGACGACCGATGCGAGTGTGTAAAATGACGAGCCCCATGAGCGCCCGGGCTAAAATGTGTGGCGCGCCTACGGCACTACAAGACGAAATTCCAAGAGGGGCGGGG
>WNFL01163015.1_pt1 | contig 16533 bp, 20 predicted proteins | sample 5400361 | NCBI WGS metagenome assembly WNFL01 (sample SAMN13153351, study PRJNA577476) | soil metagenome | isolation source: 40 cm soil on Douglas fir-dominated hillslope | place: USA:California | collected 2013-09-17 | reverse complement strand
AGGCGAGACGCACGAACTCTTTGTGCAGCCGGCGGTCGCGCGAGAGCTCCGGGTGAAAGCAGAGCGCTGTGATGTTGCCCTGGCGCACGGCGACGGCGTGGCCCTCATAGGTCGCGATCACCCTGGCATCGCCGACCGATTCGACGAGCGGCGCGCGGATGAAGACGCCGGGGAATTCCGCACCAGGCAATCCTTCGATTTCGAGCCCCACCTCGAAGCTGTCCACCTGGCGGCCGTAGCCGTTGCGACGGACTCCGATGTCAAGCAATCCGAGTCCGTGCTGGCCTTCCATCGCATCTGTGATCTCTCGCGCGAGCACGATCATGCCCGCGCACGTGGCGAGCACGGGCAGGCCGTGCTCGATTGCACCGCGCAGCGGCTCCAGCAGGCCGACGCGCTCCATGAGCATGGTCATCGTGGTGCTCTCACCGCCCGGAAGCACGAGGCCGTCAAGCCCTTCGAGGTCATCGCGCGTGCGCACCAGCCGCGTGCGCGCACCGGATTCCTCGAGCGCACGGACGTGCTCGGCGAATGCACCTTGCATCGCGAGAACCCCAATGAGAGGTTTCTTGCGGCTACCAGCCTCGGGCAGCGAGCAGTTCGTCCTTCGGGATGGCGGGGATCTCGATGCCGCGCATCGCCTCTCCCAAGCCGGTCGAAACTTCAGCGAGGACCTCGGGCTTGTTGAAGTAGGTCGTCGCGGCCACGATCGCCTTCGCGCGCTGCAGCGGATCGGCCGACTTGAAGATGCCGGAGCCGACGAAAAGTCCGTCGACGCCGAGCTGCATCATCAACGCAGCGTCTGCGGGAGTCGCGATGCCGCCGGCCGCGAAGTTCACGACCGGCAGGCGGCCCAGCCGCTTGCACTCCATCAGCACCTCGAGCGGTGCGCCGATGAGCTTGGCCTCGTGCACGAGCTCGGCTCTGTTCATGCCGTGCAACTTGCGGATTCCGGCGTTGACGGCGCGAGCGTGGCGAACCGCCTCGACCACGTTGCCCGTGCCGGCCTCGCCTTTGGTCCGCATCATCGCCGCGCCTTCTGCGATGCGCCGCGTGGCTTCGCCAAGGTCGCGGCAGCCGCACACGAACGGCACCTTGAACTCGTGCTTGTCGATGTGGTTCTCCTCGTCTGCTGGCGTCAGTACCTCCGACTCGTCGATGTAGTCGACGCCCAGCGCCTCGAGGATCTGCGCCTCGACGAAATGCCCGATGCGGCACTTCGCCATCACGGGGATGGTGACCACGTCCATGATCGAGCGGATCAGGGTCGGGTCGGACATGCGGGCGACGCCGCCCTCCTTGCGGATGTCCGCGGGCACGCGCTCGAGCGCCATCACCGCGCACGCACCCGCCTCCTGGGCGATGCGAGCGTGCTCGGGGGTGACGACGTCCATGATCACCCCGCCCTTGAGCATCTGAGCAAGGCCCGACTTGACCTTGAAGGTGCCCTTGGCCGCGGGGTGTCCGTTGCCTCCGTTTCGCTGCGCCACGGTCGAAATTCTACGCGGCGGCAATCGCGAGGCTGAACTCAGGCCGGGCGCACCATATTCGGGCCTGGAGCGTTAGATAGATTGATGCTGGCGACGGCCATCCTTTACGCATGCGGCGAGCCGACCACCTCGGCTCTGACCGGCGGATCCGGGGGATCATCGGGCCTGCCCTTCGCCCTGGGTCCGATCCTCACCTACGGGATCGCGACGGCGATCCTAAGCGCCGGGATCATCGTCCTGGTGACCATGGTCGCGCTCTGGCGGCGAAACGACCCCGTTCCGACGCCAGTTCCGGCCGGCGCCACGCTCTCGCTGGACGGGTACTACTGGTGGGACGGCGCCAGCTGGCGCCCGGTCCGGTAACCAGCACCCCCACCTGACCTCCCCCTGGAGGGGGAGGGACAAGTTCCTAGAGCCGCTCCAGGACCTGGGTCCTCTTGCTCGCGAACTCGGTGTCGGACAGGAGGCCGTCGCGGTGGAGCCGCGCCAGCATGTCCATCTCCTCGAGCACATCGAGCAGCGGCGCCATGGTTCGACGGGCCAGGTACGCCTCGGACGCGGAGCCTGCGTCCTCACCCCGCGCATCGAACTCGCGGATGAAGAACAGCGCCTTCACCGCCGAGAACGGGATTCCGAGCTTGCGCACGGGGCTGTCGGCATGCTCGGCGTGCAGGTTCAGGACCACCCCGTACCGGTGGCGCTCGAGCGTGCCGTCCAGATGGCCCCGAAGCACCTCCCCGTCCAGGAACCGGATGGCCACCTTCCGGGTCGGCGTCTCCCCCGCCATCTCCCGGTCGAGCGGCATCTCCACCCACTTGACCGCCGTCATTGGGATCCAGGCGGTCTCGTTGTTGTCCAGCCCGGCGTCGTCATTTACCTCGACCAGGAAGTCGGGCTCGTCGAAGTCGAGATCGCGGGCGGACCCCTCCAGCGTCTCGTCGTCGAAGAACCTGACTATCACGTTCGCCATTTTTCTCCTTTCGTTATAACCGTCATTTTGCCGCCGCCCTGCGGATTGGCCGTTTCCCGATCTTGCGGGTGCACTTCGGGCAGACCGCCACGTGCCTCCGGACCGCCTCCGCCTGCTGGCGGCGGAGCTTGCCCGCCACGTACGGCGCCAGCAGCGGGACCACCTCGTCGTGATCGAGATCGCCGACCGCCTCGACGGCCACGAACTCCTCTTTGAACCGGAGCCGGGCCCGGTAGAGCAACGTCTCCACGGCGCTCTCTGACATCTTCAGGATGCGAGCGATCCGGCGGTAGCTGAGTCCCTGGAGCTCCCTGAGCGTCAACACGAGCCGGTATTTCTCAGGCAGGCGCTGGGAGACCGTCCAGATCTGCCGGCGGAGCTCGTTCGACTCCTGGACCTGGATCGGGTCGAAGCTGCGGGAGGTGGAGGGCAGGCCCTCGAGCAAGCCGGGCTCGTCCTCGTTGCCGCTGTCTTCAACGCGCAGGTCGCGCTGGCGCCTCCGGAGCTCGTCGAAGCACAGGTTGCGCGCCACGGTGTGCACCCAGCCGCCGAAGTTGAAGTCGTCGTCGACGCGATCGAGCATGCGCAGCGCCTTCAGGAATGTCTCCTGGGATATGTCCTCGGCCAGGAGAGCGTCGCCGAGCTTGCGGCGAACCAGGCGGAAGATCGAGCCGACGTACCGCCGGTGCAGCTCCTCGAACGCGTGCACCTCGCCCGCGCGGTAGGCGCGGACGAGCTCGACGTCCGTTCGCTCGCTGCCCGCCACCTTGGCGGTGGAATCCGGGTCGTCGATCACCAACGGTGCTCGGCCACAGCTCGGGCGGCGGCGCGGGTCAGTGCCTGGTCGGCGTTCTGCATGAGTCCCGCAAGATTCTGCCGGTCTGGACCCCCTCCTGCCTCCACCTCAGAGTCCAGGGTTGCCACTTCGCGAATACCAAGGGCGTCCAGCGAATCCCAGCCGGGGCCCCTCGTGCCGGCCAGGAAAAGCACGCGAACGCCGGCCGCCTGCGCCCGGCGCGCAACCTCCCCAGGCGCCTTGCCGAAGGCCGTCTGGGCGTCGATCCGCCCTTCCCCTGTGATCACAAGATCCGCACCTTTCAACGCTTCATCGAGGCCTGCGGTTTGCACCACGAGCGGCGCCCCACGGATGAGACTGGCGTCCAGGAACGCGATCAGGCCCGCGCCCGTGCCGCCGGCCGCGCCGGCGCCTGGCACATCTGCCACCTCCTTGCCCAGGTCGCGCTCGACCACCGCCGCGAAGTTGGCCAGGGCGCGGTCGAGCAGCTCGACGGTGGCGTCGTCGGCGCCCTTCTGAGGGCCGTAGACGTGGCTGGCGCCCTGCGGTCCGAGAAGCGGGTTGGTGACGTCGCACGCGACCAGCACCTCGACCTCCCGCCAGGCCGGGTCCACTCCCCCGCCATCGATATGGTGCAGCTGCAACAAAGCGGCCCCGCCACGGGGCAGGTCGGCGCCCATCCTGTCGAGAAGCCGATACCCGATGGCCTGCGCCATGCCTGCGCCGGCGTCGTTGGTGGCCGAGCCGCCGATCCCGGCGATCATCTTCTTCACGCCCGCCAGGCGCGCGGCCGCCAGGAGCTGGCCGAATCCATAAGTCGAGGTTCTTCGTGGGTCGCGCCGCCTCGCGGTGATGAGCTCAAAGCCGCTGGCGGTTGCCAGCTCGATGACAGCTGTCTTGCCCCCGTCGATCAGTCCGTACGACGCGTGTACGGGGTCGCCCAGCGGCCCCTCGACGTTGACCCATTGGAACGACCCGTGGTGAGCGGTGACGAGCGCCTCGACGGTGCCGTCCCCGCCATCGGCCACCGGGATCTCCACGATCTGAGCGTCGGGCACAGCCTCCAGCACTCCGCGTCCGATGGCGCGCGCGGCCTGCGTGGCGGAGAGGCTGCCCTTGAAGGAGTTCGGCGCTATGACGATCTTGGGCGACGCCACGCGGCTAGTAGACCGGAATCGTCCAGTCCTTATGTTTCGGCGACTCGCCGCGGACCGCACCGAAGTAGATGCTCTGCAGCTCCTGCGTGAACTCGCCCACGCGGCCTGTGCCGACGACTCTTCGGTCCACCTCGACCACGGGCGAGATCTGCGCGCCGGTGCCGCATAGCAACAGCTCTTCGCAGGTGTAGAGCTCGGTGCGGTCGATGCTGCGCTCGATCACCGTCTTGCCCAGCTCGTCGCGGATCATGCCCATGATCAGCAGGCGTGTCACCCCTTCGAGGATGTCGTCGGTGACCGGCGGCGTTACGAAGACGCCGTCCTTGTACATGAAGAGGTTCTCGGCCGAGCCCTCCGACACGTGGCCGTCGATGGTCAGCACTATCGCCTCGTCGTAGCCGGCCTCGACCGCTTCTGTTTTCGCGAGCGCCGACTGCGCGTACGCACCCGTCACCTTCGCCCGCGCCGGAAGCGACTCATCGGGAACACGCCGCCAGCTGCTCACCATGCAGCGGATACCCGCCTCGATCTCCACGTAGTTGCCGAACGGGATCGCGTAAATGAAGAAGCCGTGCTTGAGGTTGTGGAAGCGCACGCCGATGTCTTCGCTCGCGGCGTACAGCAGCGGGCGGATGTACGTGTCCGACTTGAACTCGTTGCGCTTAAGCAGCTCGATCGTGATGTCGACCAGCTCTTCGGTCGTGTGCGGCAGCGCCATGCGCAGCACGTTTGCGTTGCGCCGCATGCGGTCGAAATGCGCGGGTGCCTGTAGCAGGTGCAGCTGCTCCTGCCTCGCGTTCCAGTACGCCCGGATGCCCTCGAAGCATCCAGTGCCGTAATGCAGCGCGTGCGTCATGAGCCCGAGCTTGACGTCGTGGTAGCGGGCGAACTCGCCCTCGAAGTAGACCCACGTGTTCGGGTGAACGTCGGGCTTCTCGGCGCCGGCTTTGGATTTGGTTTCCACACCCATCCGAACTAAGTTTAGGGGCGCCCGGCCAACCGGCACCTCACGGGATCTGATATGAAGAGAGCCCAGTGACCCTCTACGACATCATCGCGGACCTCCGGCGCGCAAATCAGACGCCCGCCGCAGCGGAGACTCTGGACATGGTCGTGGCCGAGCTGGGCCGCACGCGCGACAACCTGAAGTCCGCCCTCCAGGCGCTCGGCTCGAAGCCGATCTCTCCCGGTGGCAAGCCGATCCTCGATGAGCTCCAGGCCCGGGCACACGCCGCGGGCATCGACGACCTCGATTACGGGCCCGACCCGTTCGGCAAGCCACCGGCCGAGCCGCTCGACGAGGCCACCGCGGGCATCGGCGCGCTGCTGGCGCTCAGCTCCCTCGCCGGCGTCGCGCTCGCCATCGCCGCGGTCGTGGTCGGCGTGCAGGCCATCCTGAACGCGAGTGGCTGAGTACTCGTTCGACGTCGTCTCGCAGTTCGACGCGCAAGAGCTGACCAACGCCCTCGACCAGGCCCGGCGCGAAGTGGCCACGCGCTTCGACTTCAAGGACACCCAGACCGCTTACGACCGGCGCGAGAGCACGATCGTCATCGAGTCGGCCAGCGAAGAGCGAGCTAAGGCGGCGCTGCAGGTTCTGCGCGAGAAGGCCGCGCGCCGGCAGCTGTCACCGAAGCTGTTCAAGGCCGGCGATCCGAAGAGCGTGGGCAAGGGTCGCGGCCAGCTCGAGGTGCAGCTCAACGCGGGCATCACCGACGACATCGCGCGCGACCTGCGCAAGAAGATCCAGAACGTCTCGGCGAAGCTGCAGGTGCGCATCCAGGGCGACCAGCTCCGAGTCGTGAGCAAGGACAAGGACACTCTGCAGATGGTGATCAAGGCGCTGCGCGAGGCGGAAGACATCACCGTGCCGCTGCAGTTCACTAATTACCGCTGAGCCGATCCCCTCTCCGTCTGGGAGGGTAGGGTGAGGGGGCCGTGTTCGTAATCCCCGCGATCGACATCCTGGGTGGCAAGTGCGTCCGCCTGTGGCAGGGGGACTTCGAGCAGCCCACCACCTACTCGGATGACCCCGCCGCGATGACCATGGACTTCGAGCGCGCGGGCGCTCAGCGCGTGCACGTCGTCGACCTGGACGCGGCGCGATCGAGCGGTGACAACCGCGCGGTCATCGAGGCGCTGATCGGTGCGAGCAGCATCACGGTGCAGGTCGCGGGCGGCATTCGTAGCTCGGAACAGATCGACGCCTGGCTGGCGGTGGGTGCAACGGCCGTAGTGATGGGGACCGCAGCGGTTCGTGAACCGGAGCTCCTCGCCGAATGCGCACACAAGCATGCCGGGCAGGTGCTGGCCGCGCTCGACATACGCAACGGCAGGCCTGCGGTTGCGGGCTGGCTCGAGACCGAGAGCATCGACATCCCCGACCTCATCGCGCGGTGGGACGCCCTGCCGCTGGCCGGCCTCATCCTTACCGCGACCGATCGCGACGGCACCATGGCAGGCCCCGACCTCGAGACGCTGGCACGTGTGCGGGGCCTGAGCCGCCTCCCGATTCAGTACTCGGGCGGCATCTCTTCGCTCGACGACCTTCGCGCGGTACGCGAGGCCGACGCCACGGCTGTGATCCTTGGCCGCTCGCTCTACGAAGGCAAAGTGCTGCTGGAGCACGCACTCGCGTTGTGAGGCGCGTCGCGCTGGTCCTGGCTCTGCTGCTGCTCACCGCAGCGTGCGGCGAGCGGGACCAGCCTGACGATCAGGCGCTGCACCAACACATCGTCAGCGGCCACGGCGGCACGGAGGTGACCTTCGACGCGGTGATCCTCACCGAGCCCGCCGAGTCTGGAGGTCACGAACGCTTCCAGGTAAAGGACCCGGCAGCCGACGTGCTCGAGGTCGACCACAACACGAGCCTGGCGGCCTACGTGCCCGCGCACGTCGGAGACTCGCTCATCATCCACGGCCAGCTCTATATCGATCCAGGGCCCCGAGCGGGCGTTCACTGCACCCACGCGACCACGTCGAGCGGGTGCCCCGACTCCGGCTGGATCGAGTTCGCGGGAACCTACTACGAGTGAGCAAGCCCCAGCGCCGCGCTTTCGGCGTCGGTTTCGTGAAAAACCTGACCGCCGGCGACTTCAGCCCGGCCGAGCGGGCGGGACGGGTCGTGGGCAACCTCCTGCGCCGGACCTGGATCGGTAGCGGCAAGGCTCGAGCGTGCTGCGGCCACTACGGCGATCCCGGTTGTTGAATGACGCGCGATGAGGCCCGTGCGGCCGGACTGATCAAGTAGGCGCCCGCTAGGTCTTTCGGCTCACCTGGAACGTCGTCGCCTGCGCGACCGGCCGCACGACGATCTCATCGATGTCGACGTGCGGCGGCCTGGTGACCGCGAACACGACACACTCGGCGACGTCCTCCGCCGTCAGCGGCGTGAGGCCGGCGTAGGGGGCCTTCGCCGCGTCGCGATCGCCCTTGAAACGGACGATGCTGAACTCGGTTTCGACGAGTCCCGGTGCGATCTCGGTGACGCGGATCGGCTCGCCGTTGAGCTCCAGGCGCAGCGTGCGCGAGATGGCGCGCACCGCGTGCTTGACCGCTGTGTACCCCGCGCCGCCCTTGTATGTCTCGAAGCCCGCGATCGATCCGATGTTGACGATGTGCCCGTGCTCCGCCTTGCGCAGAAGCGGCAAGCACGCGCGGGTCATGAGCATCAGGCCGAAGACATTGACCTTCCACATCCCCGTCCAGTCGTCGTCATTCGCATCGGCGACGGAAGCCAGCCCCAGCGCGCCGCCTGCGTTGTTTATCAGGACGTCGACATGGCCGTACCGTTTGCTGACTTCGCCGACGAAGTGGTCGACGCTTTCCCTTTCAGTGACGTCCAGCGCGAGAGCGAGCCCTGAGGGCCCGAGCGCTGTCTTCACGCGGTCGACCCGGCGTGCGCCACCGACCACCGTGTAGCCATGCTCCGCAAGAGCGCGCGCGCTCGCGGCCCCGATGCCTGATGACGCGCCCGTCACCACGGCGATCGGCTTGTTAGTGACCGCCATTCTTCTGCGCAGCGTACCCTAGGAGTTGCAGATGCTGGATGCGCTGGTCGGGGTCGTCGCCGGTCTGCTGATACTGTCCGGCGTCCTGGTCATCCTCGGACCGCAAGCGCTGACGATCCTCCGCCGCATGCGGGGCATCCGGAGCCCGCGCAACCCATTCGCCGTGCTGCAAGCGACGCGCAAGCGGGAGCCGGCGACGCCGGGTCTCAATCCGAAGACCCAGCGCGTGCTGGCCTCCGCGACCCGACTCGCCACGTGGCTGCGCGCGCACGGACAGGAAGAGATCGCGCGCGAGCTGCGCTCAGCGGCGGCCAAGCTCGCAACCGACGAACCTTCCGGTCTCTACGCGATGCAGAACACGTTGAGGCGACTGCGCGGGCTTCCGCTCGGTGATCGCAACGCCGAGGAGCGCCTGAAGATCCTCCGCGCAGAGCTACGCAAAGCCGTGCAGGACCGCTTCGAGCAGCTCGAGCTGCTCCCGTTCGGACACCTCTAGCCGAAAGACCCGACCCGAGTGCATGCACTCGCATTGAATTTCCTTGCCGCAGGCCCGCGAGCGCCGGCACTCGCGTGATATGGGACGCTACTTCGCCTTAGGCCCCTTGCCCGACTCGACGTACGCCTTGAGCCGCTTCATGTTTTCGCGGATGCCCTCCGCGTACTGGCCCGACAGCAAACCGCCCGCAAAACGCAGAAGGCCGGTCAGCTGGAAGTCCATCTCGTAGACGACGTGCGTGCCATCCTTGCGTTCTGCGTAGGTGTATGACCAATCGCCCTTGAGCGGGCCTTTGATGAACCTGCCCGAGCAGTGCTTCGGCCTGGTGAAGACGTCTTGCTGGACATCGACTGTCTCCTTGATGCCGCCCGGCAGGTCGAGGTGATAGCGATACCGCGTCCCGACTCGCGGCGCACCTCCATCGAGCTTCTCGACCTTTTCGAGGTTCGTGCTCCATCGCGGCGCGTGGACCACGTCCTCCTGCACGACCGCCCATACGCGCTCGGCCGGGGCCTTGATGATCACGCTCTCGCGGATCTTGCTCATGCTGAGATGAGCAAAGCCTAATGCGGCGCGCCGAGGGCGGTCCCGACCCGGCCGCCTCGCGCGCCGGAGGCGGGCGAATGCTGGGCGCGCTGCGGCACCGCAACTACCGCCTCTTCCTGACCGGGCAGATCATCTCGACGATCGGCACCTGGATGCAGAGCGTGGCCATGCCGTGGCTCGCGCTGCAGCTGACCCACAGCGGACTACTCGTCGGCCTCGTGCTGGCCGTCCAGTTCACGCCGGTGCTGCTCGGGAGCCAGTTCGGCGGCATCGTCGCCGACCGCTACCGCAAGCGCACGGTGCTGCTAGCCACGCAGTCGGCCTTCACGATCCCGTCTTTCGCCCTGTTCCTGCTGAGCTCGAGCGGCCACGCGATGTACTGGGAGGTGCTCGTCGCAGCCGCGGTGACAGGCACCATCAACGCCTTCGACGTGCCGGCCCGCCAGTCGTTCGTGGTCGAGATGGTCGGCAAGCAGGACCTGCTGAACGCGATCGCGCTCAACTCCTCGGTGTTCAACGGCGCCGCGGTGGTGGGACCGTCGGTGGCGGGCGTGATCATCGGCGCGGCGGGCGTGCCGGTCTGCTTTCTCGCGAACTCCGTGAGCTACCTCGGCGCCGTGGCCGCGCTGCTGCTGATGCGCAACCTGCCCGTCGTCGTCCACGAGCAGCGCGACCAGCTGTGGCGTCATCACCTCGCGGAGGGAGCCGCGTACGTGGTCCGCGAGCCGGTCGTCGGCCTGCTGCTGATCGACGTCGCGGTCTTTTCGCTGTTTGCGATGAACCGCCTCACGCTCATCCCCCTGTTCGCCGACCAGGTGCTCCACGCCGGCGCCTCCGGATTCGGATTCCTGATGGCGACGATGGGACTAGGGGCTCTGGTGGGAGCTCTGGCGCTGGCGTTCTTCCCCGGCCTTGGCGCCAATCCGGCGCGCCAGTTCTGGCTCGGGCTGCTGTGGGTCGCCGCCCTGCTCGTCTTCTCGTTTTCGCGCGTCTTTCCTCTGTCGGCGGCAGCGCTGTTCGTGGCGGGCTACTGCCAGATCTCGTTCGTCGCCACCGCCAACAGCCGCATCCAGACGATGACGCCCGACAGGCTGCGCGGCCGCGTGATGGGGCTGTACGCGCAGGCGCTCATCGGGGTCGGGCCGCTCGGCGCGATGCAGGCCGGTGCGCTGGCCACGTTGCTCGGCGCGCCCTGGGCGATGGCGATCGGGGCGACCGTCGCGGGCGCTGTGGTGGTGGCGACGCGGCTGCTCCGGCCGACGGTCTTTCAGCGACCGGCTCTACCCGAACCTGACCTCTAGCACAGCCGCCAGGATCATCGCCGGCACCAGCCAGCGCAGCGCGCGCGCGTAATCGGCGCCCGCGGCGAGCACCCGCGTGGTCCAGCCGCCCGACGCCTCCATGTGGATGACCGAGGCGCCGATGTGGATGGCGAGTCCGCCGGCGATGATTGCCACCGGGATCGCGACCAGGCCATTTGGAAAGATGCCTGTCAGGGCGAGCCACCACGACGACTGCGACGCGGCGAAACCAAGCAGAAACCCCGGCAGGAACGTGAGCAGGAATCCGCTTACGCCGGCGGTGATGAGAGCCAGCGGCGCCACGAGCAGGATGAGGAGCAGGTTCTGGCTGACGATCGCGAGCAGCTGGTCGAGCTGAGAGCCGTCGCCAGCAGCGGCGATCAGCGTTGAAAGCGCCGGCCTGACGACTGCGCCAGGGATCGCGCCGGTGACACCAGCGACGTAACCCACAGCCGCTCCGGCCGGAAGTCCGAAGGCTGCGACGAGCAGCGCGGTGCGGCGCAACCACAGCAGCCGCAGGATGCCCGGCCTGCGCTGGAAGCTCGCGCGAAAGGCGTTGGCGGCTCGCTGCAGCGGCCGTCGCAGCCCGGCGTCACGCGCGAGCAGCGCCTCGCGCGAGAAGCCGTTGAGCCCCATGCGCAGGAGGATCGCGGCCAGCGCGAGCATCAGGCCCGCAAATCCCCACAGGAACTCCGTGCGCCCGAGCAGGATGAGCGCCGCCTCCGTCTGCAGCGCCACAGACATGGGCAGGATGATGAAAGAGGCCATCACGTTGGCCGCGCGCATCGTGCGCGCGTTGAGGCTGATGATCACGGCGCCGGCGACCATTGCCGCGACCTGGCATACGGTCGAGAGGGCGAGCGCGATGAGCACGTCGAGGGGGAAGTAGCCGAGGCCGGGAAAGACGGCGATGCAGTAGAGCGCAAGCCCGCCGTAGCAGAGCGCAAGCGAGATCGCGAGGACCGCCGCGACCTTGCCCGCGTAGATCTCGACCTCCTTCAGCGGCGTGGAGATGAGGACTTCAAGCGTCGTGCGCTCGCGCTCGCCGACAAACGACTCGAGCGCGAGCACGAGCGAGAAGGTCGCGGGGATGAACACGACGAAGAACGCGCCCACGACCGAGAGCCGGTTGACCACCGCCGTCCCGCCGCCGTACAGCGCCAGCCCTCGCACACCGATCGCGGCCGCGACCGGAATCGCGACGGCCAGCCCGACCATGGCGATGATGAGGCGAATCTCGCTGATCGCGTCGCGCAGGTCGCGCGCGGCTACGAGCTGGGCTTTACGCCGATCGAGATTCAGCCAGCTCATCGTGGTGATTGCCCACTATCGCGAGGTAGATGTCCTGCAGCGTCGGGAGCTCGCGCACCTCGCGCCGCACTGACAGCCCGGATCGAAGACGCAGTGACGGCATGTCTCCGATTGCCAGCGCGCGGCCGGCGGCCATGATGCCGATCGCGGCGTCGCCGCCGTCCGACGCGCCGAGGTGCTCGGCCTCGTCCATGTTGTGCGTGCAGATCACGAGCGCGCAGCCGTGTGCCTGCAGGTCTTTGAGGTAGGCCCATGCGCGACGTGCGCTGTCGGGGTCGAGGGCCGAGGTGGGTTCGTCCGCAAGCACAAGGCGCGGGCGGTGCAGCGTGGCGCGGATCAAAGCGACCTTCTGCCGCATGCCTTTCGAGAACGTGCCGAGCCAGCGTTCGCCTGCGTCGGTGAGCTCGAACAGGTCGAGCAGCTCGTCGATGCGTCGCTTGCGCGTGCCCGCTTCCATCTCGTACAGGGCGCCGAAGTAATCGAGGTACGAGCGCGCCGACATCCGCTCGTAAAGGCCGGGCAGCTCTGGCATCAGGCCGACGCGCGCGCGCACGGCGTCTGGCTGAGAGGCGGCGTCGAGGCCGTCCACGCGTACCGTGCCGGCGCTCGGCGCGAGCACGCCGGCCATGCAGCGCAAAGCCGTGGTCTTGCCGGCGCCGTTGCGGCCCAGAAGAACCAGGCACGAGCTCTCGGCAACGTTCACGGTCAGATCGGTCAGCGCGAGCACGTCGCCATACCGCTTGGCGAGCGAGCGGACTTCGAGCATGGGGGCCTAACAGTGTGAGGCCGGACTACCCCTTGGGAGTCGGAAAACGGGGCTCGATGCTTGGGCCAAATCTCCGGAAGGAACGACGACCCGTCCTGTAGATCAAAGCTTCCACAGCGGAGAACACCACTGCCCCAGCGAGTATCGCCACGTAGGGCGGAGCGCCAAAGCCGATGGCGGCCAGACCCCCGATCGCGCCGCCGACGGAAGCGACGATGACCCCGACCATGCCTGGCAAGGTGACGAACCCGTGGAAGAAGGTGCCCATCCCCTGCGCGGTCTCGACCGCGATTCCAAGCGTGCGCAGCGCACCCGGCAGGTCGTCGAACTGGCTCGTGATGAAGTAGGGCTCCAGCTCAGGATGCAGATCGAAGTAGCCATGGCGCAGCCTGTTCATGCCGACGACCACGTGGTAGTCGTCCCGGTTGAGCATCATCAGGCGGCGGATCGTCGCCACACCGGTGAAGAAAACGATGGCGAGCATGAAGATCGCGATCGCCGTGAAGACGGTGCCAAATCGATCGGCTTGCGCGATGAGAGCCAGGGCGATGACCGAGCCCGAGAGTATGGCCAGGAACATGTTCACGCGGCCCAGCGACTCCTGGTAAATCAGCGACCGCGTCGCAAGCAGCGACCAGTGCTCGGTCGCCAGGATCTGAAGCTTCTCCGACATCGCTGGATCGCGCGGAGGCACCTCAGTCACGCGGCAGATACCTGGGCAAGTCGTTGAGTGACGCGAAGCCCTTCCTGGCCATGAACTCAGCGATGCCGTCGTGAACGTCCGCGATCGCGTTGGGATTCACAAACGTTGCGGTGCCGACCTGCACCGCGCGGCAGCCGGCCACGAGAAACTCGAGCGCGTCATCCGCGTGCATGATGCCGCCGACGCCGACCACCGGGATGTCGACGGCCCGCGCCGCCTGGTGGGCCAGATGCACGGCCAGCGGACGGATCGCAGGGCCCGACAGGCCGCCGGTGCGGAAGCTGAGGCGCGGTTGGTAGGCGTGCAGGTCCATCGACATGCCGACGAAGGTATTGACCGCCGACAGCGCATCTGCGCCAGCGGCTTCGACTGCGCGCGCGATGACGCCGATGTCCGAGACCATCGGCGTGAGCTTGACCCATACCGGGAGCTTGGTGCGACTCCGCACGGCCTCGGTCACCGCCGCGGCCGCACGCGGGTCGTTACCGAAATACATGCCGCCCTGCTCGACGTTGGGGCACGAGATGTTGATCTCGAAGCCGGCGACTCCGGGAACACCATCAAGGCGCGTGGCCAGCTCCCCGTACTCAGAGGCGGACTCGCCATTGATGTTGACGAGCACGGGGAAGTCCCAGGCGGCCCACTGAGGCGCGTAGTCGTGGATCAGCGCTTCGACGCCGGGGCCCTGCAGGCCTATCGCGTTGAGCATTCCCGAAGGTGTCTCGGCGATGCGGGGCGGCGCAGTACCGGAGCGCGGCTTGAGAAAGATCCCTTTTGAGACCATTCCCGCCAGCGCCCGCCGCTCGAGCAGCGGAACCTCGGTGCCGTAGCCGAAGGTCCCCGACGCCGCGAGCACCGGCCCGCGGAGCTTGAGCCCGCCGACTTCCACCGACAGGTCGGGCGTCACGCGCTCACCGCGTAAGAAAGGTGGGAAGGCAGCGCCCGCCAGTCGATGTCCGAGGCGACGTAGACCGGACCTTCGGAGCAAGCGCGGTCGTACCCGCCGCGCGTCAGCGGCACGGCGCACCCGAGGCACACGCCTGTGCCGCATCCCATGTACGTCTCGACGGCAACCTGCGCCTGCGGCCACCGCTGCGCGACGGCCGCCAGCATGCGGTTCGGGCCGCATGCAAGCACCAGCTCGGCGCCGGGCGCAGCGGTAACGACCGTACCCGCGAAGCCGGCGCTGCCGTCGTCGGTGGCGAGGATCACCTCATCACCGTCTGTCTCTGAGCAGAGCTCATCCGCTGTGCGCGCGCCGTGCACCCATGTGACGTGCATACCCGCGGCCCGGGCGTCGCGCGCCGCCAACGGCATCGGCGCCACCCCAAGCCCGCCGCTGATGAGTGCCACCGTCTTTGCGGAACGGGAAAGATCGAAGGCGCGGCCGAGCGGGCCGAGGCAGCTCGCGACGTCGCCCTCTCGCATGGCGAGCATCTGCTCCGTCCCGACGCCGACCGTCTTGAGCACAACCTCGATGCGATCGGCCACGGCGCGATACACCGAGAACGGCCGCCGCAGCAGCGGGCCCGGATGCAGCGCGATGTTGACGAACTGCCCTGCCTTGACCGACGCCGCGATCTCCGGAGCTGCGAAGCCGAGCACCCACATGTCCCGCGCCACCTGGCGCCGTTCGACCAGCGGCGCTTCAGTCAGAAACAAGCGCCGCGCCTCGCCATTCTTCGATCGTCCGCACGACCATCTCCGGCGCCACCTCCGCCGCCGACTCCAGCAGTGCAGCGGCCGTGTCGAGCGAGGTCAAGCAGGGGATGCGGCGCTCGACCGCCGCGCGCCGGATCTCGAAGCCGTCCTTGATGACCGGGCCGCCGTCCTCGCTCGGATCCTCATAGATGTTCGACATGGTGTTGAGCACGAGGTCGACCTCGCCTCCGGTGATGACGTCAAGCACTGTCGGGCCCTCCTCGCCGATCTTCGCCACCACGCGCGGCGAGAAGCCCGCGCGCTGGAGAGCCTTCGCGGTGCCCTCCGTGGCCACGAGCCGGCAGCCCATCTGCACGAGCCGCGACACGATCGGGAACATCTCGGGCTTGTCCGCGTCGGCGATGGTGAGCAGCACCGCGCCGCCGCGCGGCACCTGCACCCCGGACGCAGCGAACGCCTTGCGCAGAGCGCCCACCAGGTTGTGATCGATGCCGATCGCCTCGCCCGTCGACTTCATCTCGGGGCCGAGGTACGAGTCGACGGCCGGCAGCTTGCTCATCGAGAACACCGGCGCCTTCACGGCGACCAGGTCGCGCGGCGGCACCAGCCCGGTCTTGTAGCCGAGGCTGGCGAGGGTCTCGCCGAGCATCACGTGCGTCGCCAGCCTGACCATTGGCACGCCGGTGACCTTGGAAAGGAACGGCACAGTGCGCGACGAGCGCGGGTTGACCTCGAGCACATAGACCTTGCCGCGATGCACGACGTATTGCACGTTCACAAGTCCGCGCAGGCGCAGGTGCCGCGCGATCTCCACTGTGTAGCTCACGACATGCCCCAGCTCGCGTGGCTCCAGGCCCGGCGCCGGATACACGGCGTACGAATCGCCAGAGTGCACTCCGGCGCGCTCGACATGCTGCATCACGCCGGGGATGACGACTGTGTCGCCGTCGCTGATCGCGTCGACCTCCACCTCGACGCCGAGCAGGTACTTGTCCACCAACACCGTGCCGCGCGGCATCGCGCCGATGGCCCAGATCATGTAGCGCTGCAGCTCGCGCGGGTTGCGCACGATCTCCATCGCTCGCCCGCCAAGCACATAAGAAGGACGCACGAGAACCGGATATCCGATGCGATCCGCGATGGCGACAGCACCGTCGACGGTGGTGGTCGTGCCACCGATGGGCTGCGGGATGCCGATGTCCTTCAGCGCCTCGGCGAACGCGCGCCGGTCCTCCGCGAGGTCGATCGCCTCCACGCTGGAGCCGAGGATTTCGATTCCTTTATCGGACAGCGCCTGCGCCAGGTTGATCGCGGTCTGGCCGCCG
>WNFL01063741.1_pt1 | contig 16535 bp, 11 predicted proteins | sample 5400361 | NCBI WGS metagenome assembly WNFL01 (sample SAMN13153351, study PRJNA577476) | soil metagenome | isolation source: 40 cm soil on Douglas fir-dominated hillslope | place: USA:California | collected 2013-09-17 | reverse complement strand
TTGAGCGGTGTGCGCAGCTCGTGACTCATATTGGCAAGGAATTCGCTCTTGTACTTGGACGTGAGCGCGAGCTGTTCCGCCTTCTCTTCCAACTGCTGCTTGGCCTGCTCGACTTCGCGATTCTTGGTCTCGACTTCCGTTTTCTGTTCGGCAAGGAGCTGCGCTTTCTCTTGCAGCTCCGCGTTGGTCTGCTGCAACTGCAATTGCTGGCTTTGCAGCTTTTCCGCCAACGCTTGGGATTGCTTCAGCAATTCTTCCGTACGCATCGTTGCCGCGATGGTGTTGAGCACGATGCCGATGGATTCGGTTAGCAGGTCAAGGAATGCAAGATGGGCTTCGCTAAACTGGCTGAAGGAAGCGAGCTCGATAACTGCGCGCGCCTCGCCTTCGAATAGCACCGGTAAAACCACGATGCTGGCTGGAGCCGCTGCGCCCAAGCTCGAGCTGACGCGAATGTAGTCGTTGGGAACGCTGGTGACCAGGATTCGCTCCTTCTCCAGAGCGCATTGGCCCACAAGCCCTTGCCCGATACGGAACTGCTTGGGCACGCCGTTTTCTTCCGTGAACGCATACCCCGACAAAAACTTCAGCGTCGTTTCCGTTTCGCTGCTTTCCGTCAGATAAAAGGCGCCGTGTTGCGCACCGACGAGCGGCGTCAATTCCGACAGCAGCAACTTGGCCACCGTCAGCAAATCGCGTTGGCCCTGCATCATGCCGGTAAACTTCGCGATGTTTGTCTTGAGCCAGTCCTGATCGGTATTCTTGCGAATAGTTTCCGCAAGGTTGGCGATCATCTGGTTGATTGTGTCTTTCAGCGTTTCGACTTCGCCTTGCGCTTCCACCGCGATCGATCGCGTCAAGTCGCCCTTCGTCACAGCGATGGCCACGTCGGCAATCGCGCGCACCTGCGTCGTCAGGTTGGCGGCCAGCTGGTTCACGTTGTCGGTTAAGTCGCGCCAGATACCCGCGGCGCCTGGCACGCGGGCCTGGCCGCCCAGTTTTCCTTCGATGCCGACTTCGCGTGCCACGGTGGACACCTGGTCGGCGAACACCGCCAATGTATCGATCATGGCGTTGATCGTGTCGGCGAGTTCGGCGATTTCGCCCTTTGTTTCGAGTACGAGCTTTCTCTTCAAGTCGCCGTTCGCCACCGCCGTCACAACTTTAGCGATACCGCGCACCTGAGTGGTCAGGTTGGCGGCCATCAGGTTTACGTTGTCCGTCAAGTCCTTCCACGTACCGGCGACGCCGCGAACGTCTGCCTGGCCGCCAAGTTTTCCGTCGGTTCCAACTTCGCGCGCCACCCGCGTCACTTCCGAGGCGAACGAGTTAAGTTGGTCCACCATGATGTTGATGGTGTTCTTCAACTCCAAAATTTCACCGCGCGCATCCACCGTGATCTTCGTCGAAAGGTCGCCCTTGGCTACGGCCGTGGTTACCTGCGCGATGTTGCGGACCTGCGCAGTCAGGTTGCTGGCCATCGAGTTCACCGATTCGGTGAGGTCCTTCCACGTGCCGCCGACGCCGCGTACCACCGCCTGACCGCCGAGCTTCCCTTCCGTTCCCACTTCGCGCGCCACGCGCGTCACTTCGCCCGCAAACGCGTTGAGCTGGTCCACCATGACGTTAATGGTGTTCTTCAAGTCCAAAATTTCGCCACGCACGTCCACCGTGATTTTTCGTCCGAGATCGCCTCGTGCGACCGCAGTCGTCACTTCCGCAATGTTGCGTACCTGCGCGGTCAAGTTTCCGGCCATGGAGTTAACAGACTCGGTCAGGTCCTTCCACACACCAGCAACGCCCTTAACATCGGCCTGCCCGCCGAGCTTTCCGTCCGTTCCAACTTCGCGCGCCACGCGGGTAACTTCCGAGGCGAACGAGTTGAGCTGGTCCACCATGATGTTAATGGTGTTCTTCAACTCCAAAATTTCCCCGCGCGCATCCACCGTGATTTTTGTCGAAAGGTCGCCTTTAGCCACGGCCGTGGTTACCTGCGCAATGTTACGGACCTGGTTCGTCAAGTTGCCAGCCATGGAGTTCACCGACTCCGTAAGGTCCTTCCATGTTCCGCCGACGCCGCGCACCACCGCCTGCGCGTCACTTCGCCCGCAAACGCGTTGAGCTGGTCCACCATGACGTTAATGGTGTTCTTCAACTCCAAAATTTCGCCACGCACGTCCACCGTAATCTTGCGGCTCAAGTCCCCATTCGCCACGGCTGTCGTAACTTCCGCAATGTTGCGCACCTGCGCCGTAAGGTTGCCGCCCATGGAGTTCACAGACTCGGTCAAGTCTCTCCACACGCCGCCGACGCCCTTCACTTCCGCCTGACCGCCAAGCTTCCCTTCCGTACCAACTTCGCGTGCCACGCGCGTCACTTCGCCCGCGAACGCGTTCAACTGGTCCACCATGACGTTAATAGTGTTCTTCAACTCCAATCCAAGGTCACCCTTAGCCACTGCAGTCGTGACTTCCGCGATGTTTCTTACCTGCGCCGTAAGGTTGCCCGCCATGGAGTTCACAGATTCCGTGAGGTCCTTCCACACGCCGCCAACGCCCTTCACTTCCGCCTGTCCGCCAAGTTTTCCTTCCGTACCCACTTCGCGTGCCACGCGCGTCACTTCGCCCGCGAACGCGTTCAACTGGTCCACCATGACGTTAATAGTGTTCTTGAGCTCGAGAATTTCGCCGCGCACGTCCACCGTAATCTTCCGTCCGAGATCACCCTTCGCCACCGCCGTCGTAACTTCCGCGATGTTTCTTACCTGCGCCGTGAGGTTCCCGGCCATGGAGTTCACAGACTCCGTAAGATCCTTCCACACGCCGCCAACGCCCTTAACCTCCGCCTGCCCACCAAGTTTCCCTTCCGTACCCACTTCGCGTGCCACGCGCGTAACTTCGCCCGCAAACGCATTCAACTGGTCCACCATGACGTTAATGGTGTTCTTCAACTCCAAAATTTCACCGCGCACATCCACCGTAATCTTGCGGCTCAAGTCCCCGTTCGCCACAGCCGTAGTAACTTCCGCGATGTTTCTCACCTGCGCCGTAAGGTTCCCGGCCATGGAGTTCACAGACTCCGTAAGATCCTTCCACACGCCGCCAACGCGTACCCACTTCGCGTGCCACGCGCGTAACTTCGCCCGCAAACGCGTTCAACTGGTCCACCATGACGTTAATGGTGTTCTTCAACTCCAAAATCTCACCGCGCACGTCCACCGTAATCTTGCGGCTCAAGTCCCCGTTCGCCACAGCCGTAGTAACTTCCGCAATGTTGCGCACCTGTGCCGTCAAGTTCCCGGCCATCGAGTTCACGGAATCCGTCAAGTCCTTCCAAACGCCGCCAACGCCCTTCACATCCGCCTGACCGCCCAACTCGCCTTCCGTACCGACTTCCCTGGCCACGCGCGTAACTTCCGAAGCAAACGACGAAAGCTGGTCCACCATCGTGTTAATCGTGTTCTTCAACTCCAAAATCTCGCCGCGCGCATCCACCGTGATCTTCGTCGTCAAGTCGCCCTTGGCCACCGCCGTGGTCACGCCCGCGATGTTGCGCACCTGGTTCGTCAAGTTGCTGGCCATGTAGTTCACGGAATCCGTCAAGTCCTTCCAGGTTCCCGCGACGCTCAGCACCTCAGCCTGCCCGCCCAATTTGCCCTCGGTGCCGACTTCCTTAGCCACGCGCGTAACTTCCGACGCGAACGAATTAAGCTGGTCCACCATCGTGTTCACAACGCGCGCAGTGTGCAGGAATTCGCCCTTGAGCGACCGCCCCTCCACCTCCAGCGCCATTTTCTGTGTCAAGTCGCCCTTAGCCACCGCGCCGATGACGCGCGCCACCTCCGTCGACGGCTGCACCAGGTCCGTGATCAGGCTATTTACCGACTCCACGCAAGCCGCGTAACCTCCCTTCGCGATACTCGCTGAACGCTGCGTAATCCTTCCTTCCTTGCCGACCGCGTTGCTGATGCGCGCAAACTCTTCCGTCATCTGCTCGTTCTGCTCAAAGATCTCATTCAGCGCGTCGTAAATTTTTCCGCCCACGCCGGTGCGGTCCCCGGGCAAGCGCACAGAAAAGTCGCCGTTCTTGAATGCAACAAGCGCATTCAGCAGCTCGGTCGTGTCTACACTTTTGGCTGAAGTTTCAGCTCTCATGCGTTAGGTCCCTTCGACAAAGTACGGCTCTTACTGGGGTCGGACGAATCTGCCCAAATCCGTAAGCCTCATCTATTGTTGTGTTTACGTACTATTCCCTCGTGGAAAGACAGTAGGATGTAGCGTAGTTTCCAGCTAAACCGGCGTCTATACAGGGTTTACTGTAGACAAGTTGACCAGTAGATGACAACTCCCCGCCCTCTTTTACGAGTCGGAGCCCCTAAGATACCGCCAGAACCCGAAGTAACCAGCCTGCCATAGCACCACCTAACAGAGGCCCAATCACTGGTATAGGAGCATACCTCCAATCGGAGCTGCCTTTCCCCGCCACAGGCAGCAAAGCGTGCGCTAGCCGCGGACCCAAATCGCGCGCCGGGTTGATCGCGTAGCCAGTCGTACCACCCAGTGAAAGACCAATTCCCCAAACCAAGCTTCCGACCAGGTAAGGCCCCAGCGCTCCCGGCCCGCTCGCCGCAACGGCCTTGGAGAAGATCGCTCCCACGACAAGCACAAGCGCAAAGGTCGCGATGATTTCGCTGATCAGGTTCGCCACGGTATTCCGTATCGCAGGCGCCGTGCAGAAACATGCAAGTTTCAGTTTGGGGTCCTGTGTCTCTTTCCAATGAGGGTTGTAGTGCACCCAAACCAGCGCCGCGCCCGTAATCGCCCCAAGAAGCTGCGCCGCAATATACGGAACGCACTTCCCAAACGATCCCGCGCGAACCGCAAACCCTAGCGTCACCGCCGGATTCAGGTGCGCGTCGCTGCTTCCGCAAGCCACCGCCGTGAACGCACCCGCCATCACCGCAAACGCCCATCCCGCTGTGATGACTATCCACCCGCCGCCTTCGCTCTTCGTGCGTTTCAGCAGCACCCCCGCCACCACCCCATCCCCCAGCAATACCAACATCATCGTGCCCAGGAATTCACCTAGGAATGGCGAGGTCATCCGTCGTTTCCTTTCTCACGGCCGATCACGCATCCATCCAATCAAACGAGCGCGCCACCGCCTTGTTCCATTGACGGTACAACCGTTCGCGCCGCCCCTCTTCCATCTTCGGCTCCCATTTGCGGTCCATCGCCCAATTCGCCCGCAACTGCTCCAGCCCCGGAAAGAAATCGACGGCCAGCCCTGCTGCATAAGCCGCGCCCAGCGCGGTTGTCTCCTGAATTACCGGCCGCACCACTTCGCGGTTAAGAATATCCGCCTGGAATTGCATCAACAGCTCGTTCACCACCATTCCGCCGTCCACGCGCAGCGAAGCCAGCGAAATGTGCGCGTCCTTCTCCATCGCCTCCACCACTTCGCGCGTCTGAAACGCCGTAGCCTCCAGAACCGCGCGCGCCAAGTGGCCCTTGTTTGCGTACCGCGTAAGCCCCGCGATCACCCCGCGGGCGCTCTCTTTCCAATACGGCGCATACAATCCCGAAAACGCCGGCACAAAATAGACGTCGCCGCTATCTTCCACCGTTCGCGCCAGCGTCTCCACTTCCGAACTAGTCGCGATCATCCCAAGGTTGTCCCGCAGCCACTGCACTAGCGCGCCAGTAATGGCCACGCTGCCTTCCAGCGCGTAGCAAGCTCCCGCGTTACCCAGCTTGTATGCAACGGTCGTCAGCAGTCCGCACGTCGATGTCACCATGTGCTCGCCAGTATTCATCAGCAGAAAGCAACCGGTCCCGTAGGTGTTCTTAACCTCGCCCGCGTGAAAACAAGCCTGCCCGACCAGTGCCGCCTGCTGATCCCCCAATATCCCCGCGACCGGCACGCCCGAAATCACCGGCAATCGCGCCACGCCGTACTCTTCGCTGCTCGAGCGCACTTCGGGCAGCATCGCGCGCGGGATCTCGAACGCCGCAAGCAGCTCCTCATCCCAATCAAGCGTTTTCAGGTTCATCAGTTGCGTGCGGCTGGCGTTGGTCACGTCCGTAACGTGTGCGCCGCCGCGCGGACCGCCCGTCAGGTTCCATGCCAAAAACGTATCGATATTTCCGAACAGCCACTCGCCCGAAGCAGCTTTTTCCCGCGCCCCCGGCACATTCTGCAAAATCCAACGAAGCTTCAGCCCGCTGAAATACGTGCTAAGCGGCAAGCCCGTCTTCGCGCGGAATCGATCCTGCCCGCCGGCCTTCGCAAACTGCGCAACCTCGTCCGCCACCCGCGTGTCCTGCCAAACTATGGCGTTCGCCACCGGACGGCCCGTCTTGCGCTCCCAAACTACGGTCGTCTCCCGCTGGTTTGTGATACCAATCGCCGCCAAATCCGTGGGCTGCAAGCCGCGCTGTTGCAACGCACTGGCGATGACTTCGTGCGTGCATCGCAGAATCTCCTCCGCGTTGTGCTCGACCCAGCCCGGCGCAGGAAAAATCTGCTCATGCTCCTTCTGCGCCATTGCCACCACGCGCGCGCGCATCTTTATCAAACACCATGAAACGCGTGCTCGTGGTGCCTTGGTCAATCGCCCCAATATAACTTCGCACCTATGCGGTCCTCTCCACTCAAAGCGTCAAAATATTGACACTCACGCAGCATGACTCCCCGGTTCCCATGCTGCCGGATACAAACGGTTAGCTATGCACTGCCGACCCGACGCGCCTCACGCGCCCCGATGCTATGCGATTTTTCGGTTTTAAGCATCTAAGAAGAAGGAGAGTAAACAATATCCAATGAACACCCATGTTCAGCCCCATGCAGTACGTGTGATTCTTTTCGCTTCCCTTCTTGCATTTACGTCGTTTTCTAACCTCCCGGCTCGCGCCGCCGATGTGACCGTCACCGTCACTGCCGTCGCGAAAAAGGGGTCCCCACCCTCGATCAAAAAGGAAGACGTTCAGGTCTTTCAAGGCAAGGAACGTGTCCAAGTCGCGGATTGGCGCAATGACGGACCTCTGTACCTGGCCATCCTGATTGACGACTCACTCGACACGGAAGCCGCCAGCCAGTGGAACGACCTCAGGGCTTTCATCAACGAGCAGCCGCAAAACACCTTGGTTGCCGTCGCCTATGCGCGCAACGGTGCCGCCATGGTGGCGCAAGACTTCACCCAGGATCACGCGCTAGCCGCCAAGGCTCTGCGCATCCCGCTAGGCAATTTGGGCGCTTTCGCCAGCCCGTTCCTTTCGCTGCAAGACTGGCTCAAGCGTTGGCCGTCTTCCGCGGGCGATCATCGCTCCTCGATCCTCCTGATCTCTTCAGGCATCGACTATTTCCGCGGGGGCTTTGACCCTGTCGATCCCGATCTGGACATCACCATCGAGCACGCGCAAAAAGAAAACGTCAATATTTGGACCATCTATTATCCCGTCGAGGGCCACCTCGGCCGCGGCTTCTTTCGCGCCTTCAATGCGCAATCCAATCTCAGCAGGCTCTCGGAAGAAACCGGCGCCGAATCCTTTTATTTGTCCTTTGAACGGCCGGTAACGCTCAAACCGTACTTCGATGAATTGAACCAACATTTCAACAATCAATATCTGTTGACGTTTGTGGCGCCGGCTGGCGGAAAGAAAGGCAAGTTCGAACGTGTACGCGTCGTAACAGAAGTTCCAAAAGTACAGTTCCTCACGCCTTCCGAAGTCTTTCTGCCACCAGCGCAGTAGAACTCCAGAGCGCTGGAGTAAAACATAGCTCGAAGCGCGCGGAGGTGCGGAATAAGGTAACGTACGAGTTCCGCTCCAGAGCGCTGGAGGCGCGGCACAGGTTAGCCCAGCGCGTGAGCGCTAGGCGCAAGGTAAAAAGATAATTCAGAGCGCCGGAGGTGCGGCAGATATCCTCGTCGCCCTATTGAGCGGCTACCACGCACACAACCACAACTGGCATCGAGAATGAGCACGCTGTGAAAATCGGCGTGCTCTTTTCATCTATTGGACGCAACAACCTATAATCCCTGTCGCCCAATATCTTGGGGACAGCACTCAGCTCGCATGCCAAAAGCTCGCACAACTCCCGCCCAGACCAAGCTCGTGATCTGCGTTTGGCATCCCTTCACATTTTGGCGCCCTCAACCTGTTCTTCCAGAAACGCTGCGCCGCCGCTGGCCGGAAATGCGCATTGTGCATTTGCCGGACTACGATCGCTTGCCCGAGGAATTGCCCGATACAGACATTTTCGTCGGCTACTCTCTGCGCCCCCAGCAGCTCAAGCTCGCCACGCAACTAAAGTGGCTGCACTCCACCGCCGCTGGTGTCGCCCAACTCATGTACCCGGAGCTGCGCGACTCAGGAATCGTAGTCACAAATCCCAGCGGCATTTTCTCCATCCCAATGGCCGAACACACCATGGGCCTGCTCGTCGCGCTAGCCCGCAATTTCCCCGATTCCGTGCGCCATCAAGATAATTCCCATTGGGGCCAGCAGGATATATGGGACAAGCCGCAGCGCCTCACCGAGCTTAACGGCCAGCTTCTTCTGATTGTCGGATTCGGTTCAATCGGGCGCGAGCTGGCCCGTCGCGCTAACGCCTTCGACATCCGCGTTTGGGGTGTCACGCGTTCGGGAAACGGCAATGCCGCAGATGTAGAGAAAATCGTTCCCGCCACGCAGCTAGACGAAGTCCTGCCCCATGCCGATTACGTCGTGATGGCCGCGCCCGAGACCCACGAAACCGCGCAGCTCATGAACGCCGCGCGCATCGCAAAAATGAAGCGCGGCGCTCGCCTAATCAACGTGAGTCGAGGTTCGTTGCTCGATGAAGCACCTTTGCTAGCCGCCCTTCAATCCGGTGCATTAGCTGGAGCAGCATTAGACGTAACCGGCGCAGAGCCGCTCCCTTCAAACAGCCCATTGTGGAAAGCGCCCAACCTGTTCATCACGCCGCACACCAGCGCCGTAAGCGATCGCCTCTGGATCAGGCAAGCAGACCTCCTCGTGCAATTATTAGAAAGATGGTTCGACGGCCGCGAGCTATTCAACCAAGTCGATTTTACGCGCGGCTACTGATGTGAATAGCCGCACAAGACTGCAGCAACTATGTTTCCAGATTGAAAGAGGAGCAAGCAGTAGCTACTCTAATATCGGGAGTCTTGGAGCATGCTTCCTGTCGATGCCGTGATCGTAAAGGACAAGAAGATCCTTGGCGGAACTCCGGTTTTTCGAGGAACCCGCGTTCGTTTCCAGGCCCTGCTGGACTACTTGGAGGGCGGACAAAACCTTGAGGAGTTCCTCGATGATTTCCCCACGGTAACGCGCGATGCCGCGATAGCCTCTCTTGAGCTAAAGTCTTCTCTAATCAGTTGGCTTTAATCCCCAACGCCGCCCTTGACCGCGGTATACCCTTCGCGCGCGTAAACCACAACCTTCTGCTTCTTGCCCTTCTGGTCCTTAACGTCCAGCGGCCCCCCGTCTGGCGCCACCAATTCCACCTTAACCTTGTGAAACTTCCCGTCATTCGCCCCCGTGCTGGGCGTATACGACAAGCTGTATTGATTGCGCAAAAATGCCGTCACGGTCTGAAAGATTCCGGGTATTTCACCGTCGAACTGCGGAAACCAAGCGAAGCCGCCAGTCATCTGCGCAAACGTCTTTAGCTGGTTTTCGCCCTGCAAGTAATTCATGTGCGAACCCATCGAGCCGTGCGACTCCAGAAAGTTTATGTACGGCTTATCCAGTCCCACACAGAAAATCGTGGTGTCCGTCTGGCGAAGTTGCTTCATAGTCTGATCCAGCGTGTGCTTTGAAAAGGTATCTACTCCGGTTGCTAGCACGAGAATTGCTTTCTTGCCTTTCACGTCCTTCAAACGGTCGGTGGTATCCAGAATCGCGTCAAACACATTCGACTCGCTGAAGCCCGGAAAATAAAGGTGGTAGAGCGCGTTCCGCACTTCATCCTTGTTCTGCGTAAAATCTACTTCCACGCGCGGCTTCATATCAAAAGTGACCAGCGCCACCCAATCCTTCTGCTTCAAGTTAGGGAAGAACGCATCCGCCCAATACTTCGCCTGGTATGCAAACCAGTCGTAATAGCCGCGGCTGCTGAACTCCATCAGCATCACGATAGTGATCGGCGCCTCGCTCGATCCGAAGTTGCTGATCGTTTGCGCCACTCCGTCGTCGATGATCCGGAAATTTTCTTTCTTCAGACCTGTTAGCAGGTCTCCATGGTTGGTCGCGGCAATCACGTCCATAGTGACCACCGGCACTTCCACTGCGATGCTGGCCCCAGCCTCTGGCGGCTTCTGTTGGGGCGGCTCAGGTTTGGGTTGCGCTGGCGGAGCGCCCTGCTGTTGGCCCCCCTGCGGCCCTTCCGGCGCCTGCCCGCGCGCATTCACCGCGCCCATCGAAAGTGTCAACGCGCCTGCAAAAATTAGCGACAAACCACTTGAAAAATTCGCTTTCATGCTAGGTCCCTCATTTTACAATCATAGACGGACTTACGCTGGGGCGGCAACGCCCCGTCGGCTGAGCGGCTTCCAAACGTTAGAGATTGCAACCGTCCTTCGCCGCATGCGGCAAGTTCCTTACACCCCGCATGTTAGTATGAAGCACATTTGCCTTAGAGCGTTGCTGGTGGGCCAAGTGCCCTTGGCCCAATTGCCGGCGGATAAGTGGCGCATGGGCCAAGCATTCATCACCTGGAAAGTGGAGGACAGCTTTGCTGATTTTGAACCGTGGAATGCGCATGCTCGCGCAAGCGATCACGATTTTCTTGGCCTCAGTTCTGCCCCTTGCCGCGCAAGGCATTCCTCCGAACCCGCCTCCCCGTCAAGCCGCTTCTTCTCCTGCCGCTGATACCGCCGCCCTCTCCAGGGAAGCCCTGGTCTGGCTAGCGCAACTCATTCAAATCAACACGACAAACCCTCCAGGCAATGAGCAAGCGGCTGCGAAATACATCGCCGGCATTTTGGAAAAAGAAGGCATTACTCCAGAACTGCTCGAAGTTGCCCCCGGCCGCAGCGCGGTCGTCGCGCGCCTGCGTAACTCCGCCATTTCAGATCCCGCGCGCGCGCTACTTCTGGTCGCCCACATGGACGTAGTTGGCGCCGAGCGTGCCCGTTGGACAGTGGACCCCTTCGGAGCGGTGATGAAGGACGGCTACATCTATGGCCGCGGCGCCCTCGACGACAAGTCCATGCTGGCCGCAAATCTTGCAACCATCATGGCGCTGAAACGTTCGAACGCGCACCTCAATCGCGACGTGATTTTCCTCGCCACCGACGATGAAGAAGCCGGCGGCGAAGCCAGCATTAGAACGCTGATCGCAAGGAACTGGGACAAGTTCGCCGCCGGTTACGCGCTGAACGAAGGCGGCCAGGTCGTCGCAAAAAACGGCAAAGTGCAATACGTCGCGGTGCAAGCCAGCGAGAAAGTTTCCGTCAACGTCGCGGTCATCGCCAAAGGCCCGTCGGGCCACGCTTCGATCCCCACGAAAGACAACGCCGTCGTGCACCTCACCGCAGCCGTCGCGAAAATCGGCACATATTCCGCGCCCGTGCGCTTCACCGCCGTAGTGCGCCGCTATTTCGAAGGGCTCGCCGCCATTTCCGACGATGATATAGCCAAGTGGATGCGCTCTCTCGAAAGTTCCGACCGCGGCGATCACGCTCAGCGCGTCATCGCCGACGCCAATCCTCAGTGGGGCGCCATGATGCGAGACACCATCGCGCCCACCATGCTATCCGGCGGCGTGCGCGCAAACGTGATTCCCGGCGAAGCCCGTGCCACCCTGAATATTCGCTTGCTGCCCGGAGATACGATCGACGTCCTGCTCGGCGCACTCACCAAGCTCGTCAACGATCCGCAGGTGCGCCTCGAAGTCCAGCCCAATGCCGGCCTCGCGGCGCCCACCTCGTCTCTCGAATCCGATTTCTACACTGTCATCAATAAAGTCGCGTCCCAGGATTTCGGCGGCGCTCCCGTTTTGCCTTACCAATCTCCCTGGGCCACCGACTCTTCACAGTTGCGCCTACATAACGTCCAGGCGTATGGCTTGTGGCCGTTTCCGGTCACCGACGAAGATCTAAAGCGCATGCACGGTGACGACGAGCGCCTCCCGGTAGCATCTTTCAACAAAGGAATCGAAGTGTTACTGCACATCGTTACGGATTTCGCGGTAAGCAAATAAAAATGCCCCTTCGCCACTCTAAAATTGTCTGCACCATCGGACCCGCCAGCCGCTCACCGCGAATTATCGACCGCCTTTTGCGCGCGGGCATGGATGTCGCGCGCCTCAATTTCTCTCATGGCTCGCACGCAAACCACGCCGAAAATATCGCTGTTCTGCGCGCCGCCGCGCTTCATCTTCACAAACCGATCGCTATCCTCGCCGACCTGCAAGGCCCCAAGATTCGAACCGGCCCGCTCGCCGGCGGTTCGCCTGTAGTTTTGCGCACCGGCCAGAAATTTGTGATCACCACCGCGCGCGTGCTCGGCGATTCCACCCGCGTGAGCACCGTTTTCAAGCCTCTCCCTCGCGAAGTTCATCGCGGCGACCGCATTCTTCTTTCCGATGGATTGATTGAATTGCGCGTGCTGCAAGTGCGCGGACCCGAAGTGATCTGCGAAGTCGTAAATGGCGGCGCCCTTGGCGAACACAAAGGAATCAACCTGCCGGGAATAAAATTGCGCGTTCCCGCGCTCACACCAAAGGACCGCGAAGATTTGCTCTTCGCGCTGAAGCATGGCGCCAATTACATCGCCGTCAGTTTTGTCCGCCGCCCCGAAGATGTGGTGCTCGCAAAAACACTGATACGCCGCGCCGGAAAAGATACGCCGGTAATCGCGAAATTAGAAAAACCCGAGGCCATAGAAAATCTTGACGCGATTTTGCGTGTCGCCGACGGCGTCATGGTCGCCCGCGGCGACTTAGGCGTGGAGATGAGTCCGGAACGCGTCCCCGTCGTGCAAAAAACAATCATTAAGCGCGCGCGAGAATTTCGCCGCCCCGTAATCACCGCCACGCAAATGCTCGAATCCATGACGGAAAATCCGCGCCCCACTCGCGCCGAAGCCTCCGACGTGGCCAACGCAATTTTTGACGGCTCCGACGCCGTGATGCTTTCCGCGGAAACCGCTTCCGGAAAATATCCCGTCGAAGCAGTGAGCATCATGGCCCGCATAATCGAAGAAGCGGAGAGCAGCATCGAGGAATTTCCGCGCCCCGCCCCGCAAGAGCGCCTAAAAATAGCGGAGACCGTCGCGGAAATCGTGTGTCATGCTTCGCGCGAGCTGCACATGAAATTAATCGCGGTGTTCACGCACAGCGGGTTTACCGCGCGGCTGATTTCGCGCTATCGCCCCCTGGTTCCCATCGTCGCATTCTCGCCGGAAGAGGAGACGCGGCGGCGGATGGCGCTGATTTGGGGAGTGCAGCCGCAGAAAATTGCGGACGTGCGGAAAATCGACGGCCTTGCAGAGGTCGCTGAGAAGCGCTTGCTCGAAGAGCGTCTGGTTCGCAAAGGCGATGTCATCGGCATCGTCGCCGGAACGCCGATGGGAATTCGCGGCACCACTAATTTCATGAAGTTTCATGAAGTTTCACGTTATAGGCGGCGTTGAATAGGTTTCCTCTACTTCACCTTCTAGCTCACCTTCTAATTTTCAGCGTCTGCTTTCAATTCACCCAGCGGTCCGGCCTCGAGGGCGGGTCTTTGTGCTTGTTCATGTAGACCTGAAAACGTTTTTTATTCCGTTGCATCTTCCAGTCGGTAACGCTGTTGCGCACGCTGTACAAAAAAGAACCACGGCGCAAATAAACGTAGCCGACCAGCATGCCGCCGAGGTGGCAGATGTGACTGATATTGTCTCCGCCAAGCCCAAACGTTCCCAAAAATTCCAGCGCGGTCATCACGATCACGAACGTGCGCATGCTCATCTTGATCGGAATCGGAAACATGATGACCTGGCGATCCGGAAAAAGAATCGCGCACGCCAGCAAAACGCCGAAAATAGCGCCGGACGCACCGATCGTGGCAATGTAGGACTCCGGCCTGCCCCAGAAAAAAACCACTTTCACGATGACGTTGATGAGCCCCGCGCCGACTCCAGTGAGGAAGTAATACTGCAAGAAGCGATTGCGCCCCCAGGCCAGCTCCAGTTCACGCCCAAACATGAACAGCACAAACATGTTGGTGAGAATGTGCCAGAAGTTCTCGTGCAAGAATAAATAGGTGAAGGGCTGCCAGATGCGCAAACCGGGGAAAACGGCGGAAGGTACGAGGCCAAAATGCCCGATAAACCAGGTGTAAGCAGAAGGCCCGGAAAACGTTTGCAGCAAAACCTCAAAAATAAATACGGCTACGTTGGCAATCAGCAGCCACTGGACCCCCGGCGTGATAAAGAGGTTAAAACTAAACCGATAATTTCTGATTCCGGAGCGAGATGCCATGGCTGTTCAAGTGTACGGCTCAGCTAGAACTCAGTCAAAAGCCGTTTTTCTCCTAGTCGAGCTTCTTCCTTGCGAAATAAAACAACGATGCGGCGAGAAGGGCGAACATGATTATGCCGAACAAATTGCTGGTAGCTAATGAGCCGAAAAGCTTGGGGCCGAAGGAAAACAGGTCGGGGCGCCAGGGGAGGCGTAGGATCGAAGTGAGCCACTGGGGCACGCGGGTTGATATTTCGGGATCTTGCAGAAGATTAATGATGATGCCGAGTAGGCCGAAGACGCCCCCGGCGGCAATGAGTCCGCTGGAATAAAGCGCGCCGGGACTGGCTTCGCTTTCGTCCTTTTTCTTGGTAGTCGCGTCGACGAGCATACGGACGAGGCCTCCGGCAAACATGGCCGCCGTCGTGCCGAGGGGAAGATACGAGCCTGTGGCGAACGCCAGGGAGCGCACGCCAAGGATTTCCACGGCGACCACCAATGCCACTCCCATCAGCACCAAACGCCAGGGTAGGCGCTGATTCAGAATGCCGCTGATTACGGTGGCCATCAGCCGAGCTTGTGGAGCGGGTGCCTTGTCGCTGCCAATGCCTTGCGCCCACTGATATTCGATTCGGTGGGTCGCGCCATCGTAAAGATATTCGCCATCAGGAATTTCATGCGAACCCAGCGAATTGACCAGCACGTACGTCTTGCCTTGATAGGTGAAGGTGTCTCGCTCGACTTTTACGCCGGAAGGCAAAGCCTGAATATTGACCGGAATTTGCGTCGGCAGATATTTCTCCAGGCCCTTATTCATCAGGTTGAGAGTGGTGCCGATTGCGAACGTCGAAACCGTCACGCCGATCAAGAGTCCCATTTGCTGCCAAAACGGCGTAGCTCCAACGAGATAACCAGTCTTCAGATCCTGCGAGGTGGCGCCGGCAATGGCGGCGGCGATGCAAACTACCCCGCCAATCATCAAGGCGAGCACTTGATAGTTCGGCGCGGTCCAGCCAGCCACGAAAAAGATTGCACACGTGGCCATCAGCGTGGCGATGCTCATGCCGCTAATGGGGTTGGAGGAATTGCCGAGCAAGCCGCTGATACGTGCCGCCACGGTCACAAAGAGAAAGCCAAATACCGTGACGAACACGCCCGCAAACAGGTTCTGCCACCACTTAGTTTGCGCGCCTTGCATGGGGTGGAAAGTGAGCAGCACCCACATCATGAAGATGATGACGATCGAGCCGACGATGACCCACCGCATGGGCACTTCGCGATCGATGCGAGTGCCGCCATTCGATTGCCCGGCGCCTTCGGCGCGAACATTTTTTAGCCCAGTGCGTAAGGCGGAAATAATTGTAGGCAAAGTACGGAGCAGCGTAATCAATCCCGCAGCGGCGACAGCACCCGCGGCCATTGGCCGAATGTAATTGCTCCAGAGCTGGTCCGGCGTCATCTGAGGAATCGGAATTGTGGAGGGGTAAATCGGAGTGTTGCCGGCGAGCTGGCCGTAAAACTTGATGGCCGGCATTATCACCAGCCAGGAGATGATGCCGCCGGCGAACAGGATGCCGGCTACGCGAGAACCGATGATGTAACCGACCCCGAGATATTCCGAAGTGATCGCGACACGAAACGAAGCGCCAGGAAACCAGCTCGGGCGACTTTCCGGCTGCGCGGTCCACGCTTGCACCGTATTCATCAGAAACGTGTAAACGCCGCCCAGGCCTAGACCCCAAAACACACGCCCTGCAAAAGAGCCGCCGCGTTCCCCTGCAACAAGCACGTCCGCGCAAGCCGTCCCTTCGGGAAACACCAGGTTGCCGTGTTCTTTCACGATGAGCTGGCGGCGCAGAGGCACCATGAAAAGCACGCCAAGCCAACCGCCGAGCAGCGCAAGCGGGAAAATTCTCCAAAACGTAAATTCAGAACCAAAGCCAAGAAAAATCAGCGCGGGAATCGTAAACATCACACCGGCGGCAAGCGATTCTCCGGCGGAGCCAGTGGTCTGCACGATATTGTTTTCAAGAATGGTGGAGCGGCCGAACGCGCGCAGAATGCTGATGGAGAGAACGGAGATG
>WNFL01222630.1_pt4 | contig 16538 bp, 16 predicted proteins | sample 5400361 | NCBI WGS metagenome assembly WNFL01 (sample SAMN13153351, study PRJNA577476) | soil metagenome | isolation source: 40 cm soil on Douglas fir-dominated hillslope | place: USA:California | collected 2013-09-17 | reverse complement strand
AGTTGGGGGAGTTAGCTGAGGCGTTCAATCAGATGACAGGGGAGTTACGGGCGCAACGGGATCATTTGGTGCAGGCGGAGCGGGTGGCGGCGTGGCGGGAGCTGGCGCGGCGGTTGGCGCATGAGTTGAAGAATCCGTTGTTCCCTTTGCAGGTCACTGTAGAGAATTTGGTGCGGGCTCGAGGGCTTGCTTCGGTTGAGTTTGATGAGGTGTTTCAGGAGAGTACGGGGACGCTGCTGGCGGAGTTGGGAAACTTGAAGGCGATTATTGGGCGGTTCAGCGAGTTTTCGCGGATGCCGCAGCCGCAGCGGAGTTTGGTGTCTGTGAATGACATTGTGCAGGGTGTTGAGCGGTTGCATGTGGCGCAGTTGGCGACGGCTGGGATCGTGGTGGATGTGTCGTTGGGAGACGTGCCGCAGATTTCGGCGGATCCGGAGTTGCTGCATCGGGCGTTATCGAATTTGGTGTTGAATGCGGTGGATGCGATGCCATCAGGCGGCAAGCTCGGGCTGGCAACGCGGGCGTGGGATTCAGGAGTGGAGATCGCGGTGTCAGACACTGGGACGGGCATGAGCCGCGAGGAAGCGGAGCGGTTGTTCACTCCTTATTACACGACGAAGCAGCACGGGACGGGGCTGGGGCTGGCGATTGTGCAGTCGGTGGTGAGCGACCATGGCGGGGATGTTGGAGTGGAGAGTTCTCCTAAGGGAACTACGTTTCGGATACGGTTGCCGCGAGGGGTGAGTTGATGGCGGGTTCTTCAGTAAAAGCGCAGTTGCTGATTGTGGATGACGAGGCGAACACTCTGGCGTCGCTATCGCGGGCGTTCCGGCTGGCAGGGCATGATGCGGTGGTGTGCGATAACGCGGCGAAGGCGCTGGAACTGGCTTTGGGGCAGGCTTTCGACCTGATCCTGTCCGATGTGGTGATGCCGGGGAAGAATGGGCTCGTTCTGCTGGAGGAACTGAAGGCGGCGGGGGTGATGAGTCCGGTGGTGATGATGTCGGGACAGGCGCACATCGAGATGGCGGTGAAAGCGACACGGCTGGGGGCGCTGGATTTTCTGGAGAAGCCGATATCCACGGAGAAGCTCTTGCTGACGGTGGAGAATGCACTGAAGCTGGGTCGTTTGGAGTCGGAGAATTCGGAGTTGCGGCGGAGGTTGGGGAAACATACGCCGGTGTGGTCGGGCGAGGCGATGCGGAAGGTGATGGCGCAGGTGGAACGCGTGGCGGCGAGCGAGGCGCGGGTGTGCATCCTGGGCGAGACGGGGACAGGGAAGGAATTGATTGCGCGAACAGTGCATGAGAAGAGCGCGCGGGCTGGGGGGCCGTTTGTCACGCTGAATTGCGCTGCGGTTCCGGCGGAGTTGATTGAGTCGGAATTGTTTGGGCACGAGAAGGGGTCGTTTACGGGAGCGGGGGCGGGGCATTTGGGGAAGTTTGAGCAGGCGCATCGGGGAACCATCTTTCTGGATGAAATTGGGGATATGCCGCTGTCGATGCAAGCGAAGCTGCTGCGGGTGCTGGAGGAGTCGGAAGTGGAGCGGGTGGGCGGAGAGCGGGCGGTAAAGGTGGATGTAAGGGTGGTGGTGGCGACGCATCGGGATCTGGAACAGTTGGTGCGGGAGGGGAAGTTTCGGCAGGATTTGTATCATCGGGTGTATGTGTTTCCGGTGAAGCTGCCGGCGTTGCGGGAGAGGCGGGAGGATATCCCGGCGCTGATTGAGCATTTTGCGGGCCAAGTGTGCGCGCAGAATGGGTGGAAGGCGATGGAGTTTTCGGCCGAGGCGGTGGCGGCGTTGCAGGGGTTGGCTTGGCCGGGGAATGTTCGGGAGTTGCGGAATGTAGTGGAGCGGTTGATTTTATTGGCTAGCGACGGGGTGGTGGATTTGGCGACGGTGGAGTTGGCGTTGCCTGGGGGGCGTGCGGCGGTATCGGCGACGGGGACGTTGGCGGAGAGGGTGCATGAGTTTGAGAAAGAGCAGGTGCTGGGGGAGTTGAAGCGGCATGCGTTTCATATGACGAATGCGGCGAAGGCGCTGGGGCTGGAGCGAAGTCATCTCTACAAGAAGGCGGAGTTGCTGGGGATTGATTTGCAGGCGGTGAAGGCGGGACGGGAGGAGTTGTAAAAAGGGTGCTGGGCTGCCGGTTGCGGAAGGCCCCTCCACAACCGGCGGCTAGCACCCTTTTATTTCCCGGAGGGGAAATTCAGGAGACTCCAGGTGAAGAAGTCGCTTGTGGAACGTTTGCGGCACTCGTGGCCGCACTGGGCGCTTTGCGCTCGGAGGCTGCGGTAGCTGGCCGCGGAACCTGATTCATGGAGCCGTGGGTGAGGATGGTCATGATGGCATCGCGCGAGATGCCTTCCTCCTCGATGACGTTGACAAAATCGTCATGGCCGAAGGCGATGGGCAATCCGGCACGCCAGCGGACGGAATTCTCGGCTAACATGCCGTTGACGCGAGCCGTGGCGCGGGCGGAGGCGGCCATGATCAAGGCTGCGGACTGGTTGGGTTCTATCATCCCAAGTACCTTTCGACGGATGGTTAGAAATTGGTGGAAGCGCTTCCGATCAGTCGTGCGTTGGCGGATGTTTAAGCATCCGCCAACTTTGAATGGAAACAGAAGTTTGGAGCGGCTCGGTGAAGGAATGCGACCGAGTGGACAGCCTGGCATTTTAGCCACCCCAAACGGCGCTACCTGCTTTGGTGTTGGTTCTGATCTTCATTGGGCCCTCCTTCTTGGAAGGATCACAATCGGTTTAACCGAGATGCTCGGGTGAAATCAAAAGTCGTGGCGCTGATCTCGAGTGGGGTGTGGACTATCCACCCCAAACTGCGCTGCCTGCTTTGGTGTTGGTTTTGATCTTCATTGGGCCCCTCCTTTTTTAAGGATCACATCGGCTTAACAGAGATCCTGGGTTGCGGTTAGCCCCGGCGGCATTGCGCCGGAGAAAGGTTGGGGGTCTTAGCCACCCCAAACTGCGCTGCCGGCTTTGGTGTTCGTCTTGATCTTCATTGGGCTGCTCCTTTTTTAGAATTTGTGAAACGGTTGTGATTGGCTCCCTGCCGTTCGGCGGGGAGTTGGGTTTAGCCACCCCAAACTGCGCTGCCGGCCTTCGTGTTCGTCTTGATCTTCATGATGTGCCCCTTTCTTTAGAAGTATTTCGAACGGTGTAACTGGTTGAGGTTGAGAACCGCCAGCCTGGAGGAGGCTGGCGGTTTCTTGGGGTTTAGCCACCCCAAACGGCGCTGCCAGCTTTGGTGTTCGTCTTGATTTTCATGTCGCTCTCCTGGGGGTTAGACTTGGGAATCTGTGTTGCACTTTAGTAAAGGCAAGCTGGGTACCAAAGTAACCTCAGGTATCGGGACGGCGGCTATGTGATTGATATAACAAGGGATAGCAGGATCCATGAAAGATTGGATGGGGTGAAGCGATGGTTACTTGGGGCGAAAAACCTAGCGCGGATGTTGGGCCACCTAGCGTATTTGTTAGGTCGTGCGGCGCGGGAGTACTAAGGAAGGGTATTGGGAAACGCGAAGGCATTGGTATACTCACTGGCGTGGCGCGCGAACGGAACGGGCAGGCTGGATTGACCGATGACGTCCGGCTGGAAGCCCTGAAGGGCCCCCGCGAGGGAGAGGCGTTCCCTTTTAAGGCGGGCGAGATCACGATCGGGCGCGATCCCTCCAATCAAGTATTTCTTCTGGACAAGCTGGTATCGCGCCGACATTGCGTCGTGCGCACCGACGGCACTTCCTACCAAATTGTGGACCTGGGCGGACCGAACCGCACGTTTGTGAACGGGGTGGCGGTGCAGGAAAAGACGCTGCTGCCGGGCGATCAGATTCGTGTAGGGAATTCCATGTTTGTGCTGCGGGGCGGGGAGCAGGGCTCGTCGACGTCAGCGACAGGTGCGGTCGAGGGGCTGGGGGACAGTGCAACGTTTGTTTTGCGGAAGCAAGATGCGTTGTACCTGCAGTCGCAAGGCGGGGCGAACTTGCCGGCGACAGTGCGGACGGTGCGGGATTTGAAAGTGCTGGTCGATTTCAGCCGGACCCTGAATGCGGTGGAGGGTGTGGCGGCGTTGGAGCAGAAGATTTTGAACGCTGCGTTGGAGGCGTCTCCAGCGGAGCGTGCGGCGCTGGTGTGGGCGGAAGATGCGGCGGACGAATTTTCGGCGATAGTGGGACGTGTCCGACATGTGGATGAGGAGCAGCTGATTCCGGTGAGCCGGACGATCTTGACGCGAGTGTTGAAGGAGAATGTCGCCGTCATTTCCAACGACATTGAAGGCGATCAAGATTTGCGCGACGCGGAGAGCCTGGTGACAGCGCGGGTGCTATCGGTGCTCGCAGTACCTTTGGAAGTGCAGGGGCGGGTGCTGGGCGCGATTTACCTGGATGCAAACGCGGCCGGAGTGCGCTTCGACTCGGAGCTACTGGAACTGCTCACGGCCCTGGGGAACGTGGCGGCGTTGGCCCTGGAGAATGCCCGGCATGTGGAATGGCTTGGGGGAGAGAAAGAGCGGCTGGAACAAGAGCTGAACATTGAGCATGACATGGTGGGCGAGAGCGAAGCTCTGGCCGGGGTGAAGCAGTTTATTGGGCGGGCGGCGCCGCAGGAATCGACGGTCCTGATTTGGGGCGAGAGTGGAACGGGGAAAGAGTTGGTGGCGCGGGCAATTTATCAGAACAGCTTGCGGGCGAACAAGCCGTTTGTCGCCATCAACTGCGCGGCCATTACGGATACGCTTTTGGAGAGCGAGCTGTTTGGGCACGAAAAGGGAGCGTTTACCTCAGCCGTGGCGATGAAGAAAGGCAAGCTGGAGATGGCCGAGGGGGGCACGGTCTTTCTGGATGAGATTGGGGAACTTGCGCCGGGGGTACAGGCGAAGCTGCTGCGTGTGTTGCAGGAGCACGAGTTTGAACGTGTGGGTGGTGTGAAGACGATTCCGCTGGATGTGCGGGTGATTGCGGCGACGAACCGGGATTTGAAAGAGGCCGCGGAGAAGAAAGAGTTCCGGCTGGATCTCTATTACCGGTTGAATGTGGTCTCCGTGAAGATGCCGGCATTGCGCGAGCGGCGGAAGGACATCCCGATTTTGGCGACCTTTTTTGTGAAGCGGTGCGCGGAGAAGATGAAGCGGGATGTGCGCGGGATTTCCGCTGAGGCACGGGCATGCCTGATGGCCTACGATTGGCCGGGGAATGTGCGCGAACTGGAGAATGCGATTGAGAGGGCCGTGGTTTTGGGATCGTCCGAGATGATCTTACCCGAGGATTTGCCGGAATCGATTGTGGAACGTGCCGGCCCTGACGGGCGTGCAGCGACGGCGTTGCACGATGGAGTGCGCGAAGCGAAGCGAGTTTTAATTGAGCGGGCGATTGATCAAGCCGGCGGGAATTATACCGAGGCGGCGAAGATCCTTGGGGTACACGCGAATCATTTGTTCCGGTTGATTAAGAGCTTGGATATGTCGCCGAAGCGGAAGAGAGCCTAGCAGCCCGTGGTGTAAGTGGTTTGCTCACTCCGCCGCGAGGAGAATGCAAATTCCCATGAGATGCGAAGATTACTTTTAGGCGGCATAGTGCAGCTTAACCACGCCGTCTGTGAATTTCATACATGAGATCAATGTTAGCGGCACGGTACGATGGCTCGGCGCGATCAATGGGATGCCTTCGCCGATAAACTTGGGAATTACGTGAATCATGAACTCGTCGATCTCTCCTTCGTCGAGAAATGACGCAATGATGCCGGCGCCACCCATCATCCAGATGTCTTTTCCTTTTTTCTCCCGCAGACGGGTTGCGAACGCTTTGATTGGTTCGTTCACGAACTCCACGCCCGCCGGAGCTGCCGATTTCGGCAGGCTGCGTGTGAAGACATAATTCTTAACTCTTGTATCGAAGGCCGACCCGGTGACGCCCTTCGTTTGAAAGTCGAGCGCCATATCGTATGTCTTCCTGCCCCACAGGATCGTGTCAATCGATTTATAGAACGCACCCATGCCGTAGTTGCCCTTCGGACGCGGACGGTCGAGCCAGTCGGCGGAGCCGTCTGGCCGGGCAATAAAGCCGTCGGCACTCACGGCGATGTAGACGATGATTTTGCGCTTGCGGGCCATGGCGGTACAGGCAGCGGTCAAAGCCTAACCGAAGCGCCTTAGGATTTCCATCAAGTAGATTCTGAGAGGGAGGCCCGCCTTGCACATCCTCGTCGCGTTTCCTTGAGAAACTCCGGATTTTCACCACAGGCTGCTAGGGGCCGGGATCCCCCTTGTAATTTGCAACTGCAAGCGTGGATCAAAACAACGGATGATCCTGGCAGTTCATCTCCAATGCAGACGGCTACCTACGCATGGACAGGCTACGATTTTCCTCATCACCGTGCCGGTAACCGTATTGTCTTTGTTCACGCGAGGGTTCGACCAAGGACAGCACTCGATGTAGACCCTGGCAACTCTCGCAACGGGCGAGGACGCCCCTGTCAACGCAAGAGCTGGAGAAGGATCAGGATGTTTAAAGCGCCCATATTAATGCAATTGACGCACAGGCTGCCAATTTTGGTGACCATCACATAACTCAGATAAGCACTGACTGCGATGGCTCCCGTGACCAGCAGGACGGCCATTCCGGTGTGATGGAAGCCGACTGAAAGCAACAGAGCGACGTAGAGCAAGGCGCCTAGCAGGGAAGTTGGGATTTTGAGAATGGAACTTTGGCTGCTGCGGAGAACAGTCTCGGTGCCGTCGATACGACGGCCAGCGCACTTGCATTTGGGTATTTTATAAGCAGGATCCCGGGATAGCCTGTACTTGTAATAGGCCGCTTGCATGGAGTAGAGGAGCCCCAGGGCTGTAAAGGTGTAGATGGGCCTGGCATGCAGGAGCGTGAGTGCCAAAGCGATGATCCAGAATCCGAGCAGGGAGCCGGTCAACATTTTGAAGAATTCGCCAACGATGGGCGAAACATGCTCTGCGAGGTATTGGGCGGCAGAGTTAGGGTGAGCGACGGCCCTGCGGACTCTGTTGTACAGGATTAGGCGTTGGAACTCGCGTTCGCGCACGCGCCGAGAAATCGCGTTCCACCACCCGGCGTCGTTGGGCATGTCATACATAAAAATTCCTCCTTGGAGCTGAAGCCTGCGTCAGGGTCCAAAAGTTCCGCTCAATACAGGCGCCTATCGCAGTTTGGCGCGCCAATAATTCCAACTTGCATTTGGCCTCCGCACAAGCGCTCTGGAGCCTTGTTCTGTTCAGTTTACGGGCGGTGGAGGGGCAGACTGTGAATCTGGCAACTCCGGAGCCTGTGTGAATGGGGGCAAGGATGACGACGTGAGATACGAACTGTAGCGGATCATGCACCACTGGAACCGGGTGTAAGCCCGGCGGACGACGCCACCAGGGTTCATGACCTTAGAAATGTGCAGGGTCTGGTCGTTCTCACAATCCGGCGCATCGGTGTCATGCAGCAAGCCGCATTGATGTCCACACTCGTGGAGGTACGTTTCCGAGACCCGGACGACGGATGGGTTGGTGCCAGCGATATTGTTGACGATGGCGGCCATCATCCGGTTGGTATCCGACTCAAAGGGGAGCACCTTCATGGAAACGAACAAAGGTTGATCGCCGCCTTCAAACGTAACGATTGTGTATCCGAGCAGATCGTTGCAGCCTACGGATTTCTCGTCACTGCTGTATTTGGAGACGAAGTAAGTGGTGACGGCAGAGCTATCGGAATCCTTGTTCAGCATGAGGAAATTGGTCTGATCAAAGGTCAGGGATTGGCCAGCGCCGCAGGACATTTCTTCGGCTATGGCGGTATTCCCCGGCGTGAATTGAATCTTGCCGTTGACCAAATGAAGGAACGTGTTGGTGGGGCGACTGCAGGAATCAACATCGACCCGGAGGCCCATATCGGAAATGGACATGTCGCCGAAGTAGGTTGAAGTCGCCGGATTCGTGTACTTGCCGCTCCACTTGTTGTAGAGATTGCCGGGAAGCTTGCTGGCGCTGGCCAGCCAAGCCTGGACGTTGGCGTTGTAGGTCAACAGATTCTTGTGGAAATCCGTGCCGGTCCCGTCGTCGGCGGGAGCAGTGGCAAAGATATCCCCGAAGAGGTGGCTGGCGATCTCCATCACCTTGTAGGGGTAGTAGAGAAGCGGTTGGCCTGGCACGAACTCTCCTTCGCGTCCGTCGAGCCTCTTGAGGCGGCCGGTGATGAAGTCACCGCGAGTGGCCACTTCGTAGTAGACGATGTCGCCGGAGTCCGCATTGACGACCGGCACGAGAGGTTTGCCTTGATCGCTGAGGATGTAGCCCTGGACACTCTGGTCCACGACGCCGTCGGCATTGGGATTGTTGACATAGACAAACCAATCGGAATGGCCCTTGTTGTTGCGGATGATTTTGGGCGCGACGCGGAAGCGGCGTGGCTTGGTGTTGTTGAATATCTCGCCCAGGTAGGTCCAGCAGATGAACCAGTTGATGATGATATCGATGAGCGAGCAGACCCATGTCAGCACCATGGTGACAATGGCTTCAATGAGATTCAGGATGACTAAGATGCCTTGCAGGATGTAGGTGCAAACCAGGCGAGTAATAAACTGAAGTACGGTGGTGAGGACATAGGTCCAGGCGCACACGATGTCGGTGACAACGTTGCAAACGGAATTGCAGATATTTTCACAGCCGCAATCGCATCCAAAGATTCCGCAGAAAAAGTCACAAATGCCGCATATCAGACTGCAAACCGCGTTGCAGACGGTATGAACGATGGTGTTGCAAAGATATTCCAGGACTTGGGTGATGACATTCACCAATTCCTGGATCAGACGGCAGATTTGAACAAGGATAAACTCAATGACAGAGACAACGACCTGGATCAGCTTGATGACGGGTTGAAAGACTAACTGGCAAACGAGTCCCATGGAAATCCCCTTGTCCTAATTGGTTGCGAGCCGGTCTGGCGAAAACGACGCCAGACAGCGCGCTGCGTGGGGGGTCAAAGGAATGGTGAGAGGAAGGGCGAAATCGTTTCAAACGACTTGAGGTTTAGTCGGAATTGTTCCGCGAGGAGCGCTTGACTTCGTCGGTGAGAACGACGGCTTCGGCGACTTCCTTCATGGAACGGCGTTTTTGGCGGCTTTGGCGCTGGAGGGCGAGGTAGGCTTGCTCCTCGGTGAGGCCGAGGTCGCGTTGCAGGATGCCTTTGGCGCGCTCCACGAGTTTGCGGGTTTCGAGCTGCTGGGAGAGGTGGGAATTTTCGCCTTCGAGGCGGGCCATCTCGATTTCGGCGCCGACGAGAAATCCTATGGTGGAGATGAGCTGAACCTGGCGTTTCGTATAGACGTGAGGTTGCCGGTGCTGCACGTTGATGACGCCCACGGAACGTCCGCGGCAGAGGAGCGGGACGGAAAGAAAAGCTTCGTAACGGTCTTCCGGGAGTTCGTTGAAGAACTTGAAGCGCGGATCCTGGGAGGCGTTGCGGGAGACGGCTACAGGCTCAAGGTGCTCGGCGACCCATCCGGTGATGCCTTGGCCAATTTGAAGCTTGAGACGGTCGAGGACTTCGGCGTGGGGGTTTTTGGAGGCGCGGAGGACAAGTTCCTCGTTTTCCAGAACATAGACGAGGCAGGAATCGCACTTGACGAGTGCGGCGGCGAACTCGACGACGCGGCCCAAGACCTCATGGAGCGGGTCGGCGGCTGCCATGCGGCTGCTGAGTTCATGAAGGAAATCTACTTCTATGTTCTCACTCATCAACAGCGTACTCATGGTCCTACGGTAGGACCTTAGGGGCGTCGCGTCCAATCGTATTTTCTTATGGAAAAGATAAGAGAAACTGGCGGTGAAAACGTTTGCCGGATTGTAACAATTGAGTCGGTTATACTGCCCATGAAAATCTCTTCCGACAGGTAAGGAATTCTCCTCATGGCAGTTGGAATTCGTACGCAAGACCTTTGTAAGACCTACAATTCGGCTCCCCCCCTGGGTGCGGCGGGAGGGTTTGTAGCGCGTGCCGATGCCAAGGGCTCGAAACAACCGAAGAATCAGATACCGGCGCTGGACGGGCTCTCGCTCGAGGTGCTGCCGGGAGAGATTTTTGGGCTGCTGGGGCCGAATGGGGCAGGGAAGTCGACAACCGTCGGCGTGTTGACGACGCGCGTGCGCCCGACGTCGGGGACGGCTTGGATTGGCGAGCACGATGTTTGGAAAGAGCCGACCAAGGTTAAGCATTTGATTGGGGTGGTGCCACAGCGGCCGAATTTGGATTTTTCTTTGACGGCGCGGGAGATTTTGGTTTTTCACGGTGCGTATTTTGGAATTGCGTCGAAGTTGCGGAACGAACGCGCGGATGGGTTGCTGGAGAAATTCAAGCTGACGGAGCGCGGCAATCAGATGGTGCGTGGGTTTTCCGGCGGGATGATGCAGAGGCTTTCCATCGCCCGAGCGATGATGCACAATCCTCAGGTCCTATTTCTGGATGAGCCGAGCGCGGGGCTGGATCCGCAGACGCGGATTCTCTTGTGGGAGATTATTCGCGAGTACCACCAGGCGGGGAAGACCGTGCTGCTGACGACGCACAATATGGAGGAGGCGGACGCGCTTTGCCAGCGGCTAGCGATTGTGGCGGAGTTGAAGGCGACCATTCCTGGAGGGTTCGTGCTGCGGCTGCGCTTTGGAAATCAGACGCCGGAGCTACTGAAGAAACTGGAGGGGCTGACAGGGGTGCGGGAAGTGCGTCCGGTGGAACCCGCGGGAGTGGATGTTTATGCGGATCGCGGGGGATCGTTGATTTCTGAGATTGCGAATTTGGCGGTAGGCTCGGGTGCGGAGTTGTCGGATGTGCATATTTCCGAGCCTAGTTTGGAGAATCTGTTCCTGCACCATACGGGAAGGAGTTTGCGCGATTGAACTGGAAAACTTTTGGTGCGATGTTAGCTCGCGATGCGCATGTGGCGCGACGGAACGCGATTCAATTGGTGTTGCAGACCTTCCTGCAACCGTTGCTGTTTGTTTTTGTGTTCGGCAAGGTTATGGTTAGCAGCGGATTTCTACCGGAAGCTTATAAGAGCCTTTTGCTGCCTGGAATTATTTCGATCAGCATGGTCTTCACGGGAATTTGGGCGGTGGCCATGCCACTGATTGCTGAGTTTCAGTGGACTCGCGAAATTGAAGACCGCTTGCTAGCGCCGATCAGCGTGGGTTGGATTGCGATTGAGAAGGTGATTGCGGGGATGCTACAGGCTTTGATTGCCGGGCTGGTGGTGATTCCGATGGCGTGGCTGGTTCTAGGGCGTGGGGTGCAGATTAGTCTGGGTTCACCATGGACCTTTGCCCTGATCATCGTGCTGATCGCGACGTTTTCCGCATGCGGTGGGTTGGCACTGGGATGCACGATCAATCAGCAGCATATTGGGCTGATGTTCGGCATGGTGATTACGCCAATGATTTTCTTTGGCTGCACGTACTATCCGTGGAGCGCGCTGAAGACGTTTCCGATTTTACAAAAGGCAGTGCTGATCAACCCCTTGGTGTACGCGAGCGAAGGGATGCGGGCGACGCTGGCTCCGCAGTTTTCGCATCTGCCCGTCGCGGCGGTCCTGGGAGCGCTGCTATTCTTCGATGTGTTGCTGCTGGTTGTTGGGTTGCAGCAGTTTGAGAAGAAGGCGGTGAGTTAGCAAACCTCGGCAGGCACTCCCTTCCTGCTCGCGGGCAGTCCTTCCGCCGCCGCGAGTGCTAGTATTCTCCCGTTTGTTCAGGGAGATGCTTGTGACAACGCAAAACCTCGCGCCCAGCCTTTGGCTGAGGCTGCCGATTGCTCTCCGGGCGATCGTCTCCGGACTGCTTATTGCTATGGTAGCGGCCAACGTGTGGCCACTCTTGTTGCTGAAGCTGGGCGCGCCCCTGGCTGCGATTGCAGAGGTGATCTTCCTTGCGTTCTACATTTGGTGGATGAGCGGGGAAGGTCCGCCGTCAACAACGCGGACAACCCGCGCCGCAGCGTTCCGTTGCGGCAAGCTGTCGGCCACGCAATGGGTTTGGGGCATTATCGCTGCGGTTTTCTTTGCCGCGACGATTCATGCGTCGATCGTTTTGCTATTCCGCTTGGTGCCGTTTCCCATGGCGAGCTTCCGACACGGTTATGATTTGTCGTTCATCCCGTCCCGGAGCTGGAAGTGGGTTGCAGTCGTCATTTCGGCGGCGTCGGCGGGGATTTGTGAAGAGATTGGGTTTCGCGGCTACATGCAGCGCCCGATCGAGCAGCGATCCGGCGCGCTCGTTGCGATTTTGATCTCTTCGTTCTTCTTCATGTTGCTGCATCTCACGAAAGACTGGGCCACCATTGGAATGGTCCCGATCGTGTTCGGCGCGGGCGTGCTGCTGGGGCTTCTGGCATGGTCTTCCGGGTCGCTGATCCCCTGCATGATCGGTCACACGCTGATGGACATTGGGTTGTTTGCCTATTGGTGGACCGGGATCGCTGGCGACTTCACCGCGCAGCCGATTTCACGAACGGGCGTAGATCAGGGATTTCTCGTCGGATGCGCCGCGTTCGCGATTTCCCTTGCCGTGGTGCTTCTGGCGATGTGGAAACTCAGGAGGGATGCTGTCAGTTCTTTGGCGGCGTAGGCCCGCCCAGCAAGTCCACAAACAGTTTGTAGAATTTCTCCGTATCCAGATCCACCTGAATCTCGACCGGCTGCACTTCGACCTTGGGCTTGTCGTTGTCGGTCCAGGTGAGGATGTTGCCGTAGGCTGCGCCGCGGCCCAGGTCGATGTCCATGTAGCGGGTTTCGCTCTTGGTGATGATGCTGGGGTCGAGCCATGCGGCGGAGGCGAGTTCGTCCCAGAGGTAATTGAAGTCGCCTTCGAGGCGCGTGTACTGGGCGATGTATTTTGCGGATGCTGTGCCGCCGGCTTTGATGCGATCGACCAGGTCTTTGGACATTCTCGTTTTGACAGAAATGTCTACGGGCGTGCAGATGATTTTCTTCCACGGAGCGCGCAGAACGATGTGGGCGGCCTCGGGGTCGAACCAGATGTTGAATTCGTGGCGCGGGGTGTTCTGAAACTCGGGATTATTGGTGATAGGGCTGAGGCTGGCGCCCATGAACACTAATTCTTTGGCGAGCGTAGGGAACTCAGGATCGATGGAAATCGAGAGCGCGAGGTTCGTCATGGGGCCGCCGGCGTAGATGGTGACCTCGTGGGGATACTTGCGCACCATGCGAACCAGGAAGTGCGCGGCATCTTCGTCGATGGGCTTGGCGGTGGGCTTGCCTTCCGGCATGGGGCCGAGGTCGTCGGGCGGGTGATAGAGCTTGGGTGTCCACGCGCCTAGCCATTGGACAGTGCCGAAGCGGTGTTCCCACAGTTCAGTCTCGGTTTTGGTGCGGACCAGGGGATATTCGGCTCCCGCGACTACTGGGATGTCGGTGCGTCCGATGAGTTCGAGCATGCGTAGGGTGTGGGCTACTTCGGCTTTGAGCCACTGGTCTCCGGTTACGACCGTGATGCCGAGGACATCGGTCTTGGGAGACTGGATTAGTACCAGCATCGATTGCTGGTCGGTTCCGGCGGGGCCGGCGGCGTCCTGGTCGATGATGATTTTGCGCTTGGCTCCGTTCTGAGCCAAGGTGAGGCAGGTCATTAGTACGAGTGTTGCGGCCACCACAACAATCTGGCGAAGTTTCATCGTTCTCTCCGAGAAGTTTAGAAGACTGAAAAGTGTATCAACTGCGGTTGGGAAGTCCTACACAAGACTTAATGCGTCCCGGACAGTCGTCCGATCAGCAAGTCGAAGAACCTTGCGGAATCCACACCCACGGCCACACTTGTGTTTGGCACGAACTTGTCGCGCACTACCGGGGACGTCTTCGTGCCGGCGAGCGTTGGGGCGGAGCCGCGAATCGACATATGCTCGGCGGCTTGCCTTTCCATTTCGGGTCGACGGCGCAAATCTCCGGCACTCGGGCTGTAACCAAGGGTTTCGCCAGCGGTGAGTTCGCCCGTGGTCTCGACATCGACGTAGTAGTCCTTGAACTTGAGGATTGACGGATCAATGAACGCGGCGATAGCCAGCGAATCGTGCATGTTCGGTCCGACGAGGAAGCCTTGCTCGCGGTTGTGGTTGATGGCGTTGCGGGCAATTTTCGCTGCGGCCTGGCTGACCGCGTTTGGTTGCGCTTCCAGTTGGCGGACGTGGTCGTCGGTGAGCGAGGTCTTGCGGGTGACGTCGAGGCCCACCATGGTCAGCGGAATTCCCGATTGGAACACGATGCGGGCGGCTTCGGGGTCGACGTAGATGTTGAATTCCGCTGCGGGGGTGATGTTGCCTCCGGAGAGGGAACCGCCCATCATGACCAGGCCCCGGACTTGGCTTGCGAGTCCGGGATCGGCGTTCAAGGCGGTGGCGATGTTTGTGAGCGGGCCAATAGTTAGCAGCGTGACTTCACCGGGATACTTACGGACGGTCTGCCGGATGAACTCGGCTGCCGGGAGCGCGACGGGTTTCAGTTGTGGATCAGGGAAGACCGCTCCGCCTAAACCATTTTCGCCGTGAGCGTAGGTGGCGGTTACGAGGCGGCGTACCAGCGGGACTTTGGCGCCAGCAGCCACGGGAATGTCGGAGCGGCCGGCGATTTCCACCATTCGCAGCGCGTTAGGTAAGCCTAGTTCCAGAGGAACATTTCCTGCTACCGGCGTGATGCCCTCAATTTTCAATTCGGGCGAACGCATGGCGAGTAGAAGAGCCAGGGCATCGTCCACGCCGGGGTCGGTGTCGATAATGACGCGGTCCGGACTGGTTCTTGGGCGCGCCTGGGCGTCGGAGGAGAATTCTGCGGCGAAAGCTTTATCTGTGAAACTGCTGGCTGCTAAAGCGCCCGTGGAAGTGGCCACAAACTGGCGCCGCGTTATGCGAAGTTGTGTCATGGAAGGTTGGATCGAACGTAGAGCATGGTACAGGTTGCCGAGGTAAATTGTCGATTGCGCCAGACACCGAATAGAATCTCCGGGTGACTCGTTTCCCATCCCGGTACTTCCCAATGCACTCGACGACGTGCGCGGTGGCCGCATTAACGCTCTTGACGGCGCATCTCGCCACGGGACAAGAAGCAGCTCTTCCTCCCTGCGTGGCCGGTCAAAGCACCGCCATAGCAGCCACTCCGAAGCTGCCCACGGCAGAGTTGCCGCAGTTCTACGACGATCCTCAATTCACCGTGGCCGGAGTCGCGGACGCTTCGCAGACCGGTGGACACGGGTCAGACACAATGCTGCGAACGACGGAGACGCTGGCGAAGGATACGGTCGCCTTGCATGCGCCGGCGTCCGGCGGGGATTCAGAAGAATCTCTGCGTGCGGCCTTGGAGCAAGATCCGCGGAACGCCGGCCTGCACCATGCGCTCGGGGACTTGGAGGAGAAGCTGGGCCGCCCTCTGCAGGCAGAGCACGCGTATCAGGCGGCGGCGGAGCTTAACGCAAGTGAAGTTAATCTGTTCGATTGGGGAGCGGAACTGCTGCTACATCGAGCTTACGACCCGGCTGGCCAGGTCTTTACGAAGGGACGGCGGTTGTTTCCGGGGTCGGTGCGCATGGCGATGGGGTTAGGGGTGGCCGCATATGCTCTTGGCTCCTATGACTTGGCAGCACAGCAGTTCTGCGAGGCTTCGGATTTGGACCCGGCGGACCCTAAGCCGTATGTGTTCTTGGGGAAGTTGCAGGGCATTGATACCGCGCGGACTCCCGGCGTGATGGAGCGGCTGGCACGCTTTACACGGCTGGAGCCTAAGGACGCCCAGGCGAATTACTACTATGCCCTTGGCCTTTTGAAGCGGCGAGAGTCCCCTACAGGGGACGCGGCACGCGCGGAGGCCTTGCTGGAGAAGGCTGTGCGGTTGGACCCCAGGCTTGCGTTAGGGTATTTGCAATTGGGGATTCTGTATGCGGATCGCAAAGATTTGAAGCGGGCGATTGAAGCTTTTCAGCAGGCGCTCAAGGCCGATCCTGAGCTGGAGGAAGCGCACTTCCGTCTGGCCACTGCGTATCGGCTGGCAGGAGAATCCGATAAAGCTAAAGCCGAACTAGAGGTATATGAGCGCATTTCAAGGAAAACTAAAGGACAAATAGAGCAGTCCAGACATGAAATTCTGCAATTTGTATACTCGTCACGCCCTCACGATCCAGTTCCTCCGGCACAGTGAAAACCCACGCTATGGCGCCTTCGAGGCCGGTTTCGTCATTAAGTCGATGAACATTTTGTAGAGCTTTTCCTTGTCCAAATCGATTTGAATTTCAACCGGCTGTAGCGGGATTGCCGGTTTATCCTTTTCCGTCCAGGTGAGCGTGTTGCCGTAGGCCGCACCGTGGTCGATGTCGACGTCCATGTAGCGGGTCTCGTGCTGGGTGATGATGCTGGGGTCGAGCCAGGCTTCGGCGGCGAGTTCGTCCCACATGTAGTCGTTGCCGGGACCGGGTTGGAAGTACTTGGCGATGTAGAGCGCGAGCGGCGTGCCGGCAGCGCCGATTTC
>WNFL01024939.1_pt2 | contig 16541 bp, 16 predicted proteins | sample 5400361 | NCBI WGS metagenome assembly WNFL01 (sample SAMN13153351, study PRJNA577476) | soil metagenome | isolation source: 40 cm soil on Douglas fir-dominated hillslope | place: USA:California | collected 2013-09-17 | reverse complement strand
GAGCGGCTGGGTAGTGCTGACCTCACCGTGGCTCGAGTGGCTCTGGAGCCACGTGAACTACCACGAGGTCCATCACAAGTATCCGTACCTGTCGCACCGCTATCTGCCGCAGGTGTTCGCGGCGACGCGGGCACAGCATCCGTATCTCGTCGTGCGCGGCTACTGGCGCTCGCTGCTGAATTTACGCAGCCGCAGTTACTATTCCACGCCCGAAGAGGTGCGGCCGTTCGTGCCTAATCCGCCTTGATGCGGGCCTGCCTGATTACTTTCTCGTACTGCTCCTTCTGCGCGAGGATGTGCGCGGCGAAGTTTTCCGGCGTGCTGCCGACGGGGAACATGCCTTGTGCGATCAGCTTCTCGCGCACGGCGGGAAGCTTGAGCGCGGCGGCGGCGATGTCGGCCTGGAGCTTGTCGATGGCGCTTTTGGGGCTGCCGGCGGGCGCGACGATGCCGAACCAGACGGTGGTCTCGATGTCGACGCCGGACTCGATCAGGGTCGGGATGTCCTTGAGCTGCTCGATCCGGCCGCGGGAGGCGGTGGCGATCGCGCGAAGCTTGCCCGCGGCGACCTGGGTGGCGACCTCGTTGTAGTTGGCGATCACGAAGTGGACGTGGTTGCCGAGCAGAGCAGTCACCGCGGGCGCGCCGCCGGGGTAGGGCGCGTAGATCACGTCGATCTTCGTTTCGAGCTTGAACTGCTCGCCCAGCACGTGCTGGGTCGTGGCGGGGCCGACGGTGGCGTAGCTGAGCTGGCCGGGCTTCGCGCGCGCCGCTGCCAGGAGATCCTGCAGCGTTTTTATGGGCGAGGACGAATTCACCACGAAGACCTGCGGCGAATAGACGAGGAGCGTCACCGGCGCGAAGTCCCGGAGGATGTCGTACGGAAGGTTCGGGCGCACCGCGGCGTTGATGACGAAGCTTGCCGCGTTCACAAGAAGGGTATGGCCGTCGCCCGGCGCCTTTGCGACGGACTCGGTGCCGATGACCGTGCCGGCGCCCGGCCGGTTGGCGACCAGCAGCGGCTTGCCCCAGCGCTCGCCCAGCGGATCGGCGAGCACGCGCGCAAGGAAGTCGGCGCTGCCGCCGGGCGGGAAGGGCACGACCACCGTCACGGGCCTGACGGGAAAGCCTTGCGCATGCACGAGCGGCTTGAACACCAGCACATACATGAGCACGACCACGGCGATCGCGACAAACGAGCCGATGACGAACTTCAGGATACGAGGCCCGATCAACCCGCCCCGCGGCTGGAACACGTGGCCGCAGTCGAGGCAGCGGACTTTCGTATCGAGGGCGCCGCCCCTCAGTATCGTCAGCGTCGCATACCCGCCGCCCGCTTCGGGCGGATTGAATCGGGTGCCGCATTTCGGGCATGTTTCCACTGGCTTTGGGCGTCCGCGTCGAGTTGTAGGAGGAAGCGGCCGACCTACGGCGCCACCGGCCGGTAGGGGCAGTCCTTCTTGGTGCAATCGGCGTACATCGCGAGCGAGTGGCCGCGCAGCAGGAAGCCGCGCTCCTTTGCCACTTTGTTCTGGCGCTTCTCGATGTCCGTGTCGTAGAACTCCTCGACGCGGCCGCACTGCAGGCATACCAGGTGGTCGTGGTGGCCGCCCTGGTTCAGCTCGAACACCGCCTTGCCGGTCTCGAAATGCTGGCGCGACAGCAGCCCGGCCTGCTCGAATTGCGTGAGCACCCGGTACACCGTGGCGAGGCCGACGTCGATGCCTTCCGTGATGAGCGCCTTGTAGACGTCCTCGGCGGAAAGATGGCGGACCTTGCTCGATTCGAACAGCTCGAGAATCTTGCGGCGCGGAAGCGTGGCCTTGAGGCCGCTGTCCTTAAGGCTCTGAACGGGGCTCATCGAACGGTGTGAACGGCGTTCATCGAAGTACGAACGATGCTCATCGACTTTGAGCTTTGCTCATCGGCTGTCATTATATGCCCATGCACCGACCCCGCCTCGCCGTACTCGCCGCGTTTTGCGCCCTGCTCGCGGGCTGCGGCGTGCCGCGCATTCCGGGCGTCACGCCCTACAAGATCGACATCCAGCAGGGCAACTTCGTCACGCAGGAAATGGTGGCGCAGGTGAAGCCGGGGATGACCAAGGAGCAGGTCCGGGCCGTCCTCGGCACGCCGCTGCTGACCGATATTTTCCACGCCGACCGGTGGGACTATCTGTACTGGCACGAGAACCAGGCCGGCAAGCGCGAGCAGCGCAGGCTCACGGTGTTCTTCGACGACGGCAAGCTGACGCGCCTCGACGGCGACATCGTCGCGGCCCAGGGCGAGCCGAAGTGAAGCTCGCGGTCGCGGGCGCGGGCGGGCGCATGGGGCGCGCGCTGATCGAGGCGATCCAGGCCGACGGCGGAGCGACGCTCGCCGCAGCGCTCGAAGTCGCGGGCAGCCCGTCCATCGGCCAGGCGGCGGCCGGCGTGAAGATCGGCTCGGACATCGCCGCGGCGGTCGGCGCCGCCGACGTGCTCATCGATTTCACCCGGCCCGAAGGGACGATGAAGCACCTCGACGCTTGCCTGAAGCAATCGCGGGCGATGGTGATCGGCACCACGGGTCTCTCGGAAGCCGAGAAGAAAAGAATTTTCGAGGCGGCGAAAAAGATTCCGATCGTCATGTCGCCCAATTTCGCCGTCGGGGTGAACGTGCTTTTCAGGATCGTCGAGACCGCGGCCCGCGCGCTCGGCGAAGGCTACGATGTCGAGATCATCGAGGCGCATCACCGGCACAAGGTCGACGCTCCGTCCGGCACGGCGCTCAAGCTGGGCGAGCTCATTGCTTCCGCGCTGAAAACCGATCTTCCCGCGGCCGCCACGCACGGCCGCCACGGCGACACCGGCGAGCGGCCGGCGAAGCAGATCGGCTTCCATGCGATCCGGGGCGGCGATGTGGTCGGCGAGCACACGGTGCTCTTCCTCGGCGCCGGCGAGCGCCTGGAGCTCGCCGTCCGCTCGCAAAGCCGCTCGACCTATGCCGGCGGCGCGGTGCGCGCGGCGAAGTGGCTGCCCGGCCGGCCGGCGGGCTTGTACGACATGTTCGACGTCCTTGGCTTGAAATGATTGCCGATTTGGATGCCACGCCCTTTGCCTGAAGCAAAGTAGTTGATTTTGGATGTTCGGCTCTTGGCCTGAATAGGCGACGCGCGTATAATCCTCGCTTCAATCGAGCGGGAGGGGCGAGAGCCTTTCCCGCTTTTCGCATCCGCCTCGAGATGACTGCCAAAACTGACGCCGCCGTGCTCGCTCTCGCCGACGGATCGGTGTTCCGCGGCCGCGCCATCGGCGCCCCCGGAGCCACGGTCGGGGAGGTCGTCTTCAACACGGCGATGACGGGGTACCAGGAGATCCTCACGGATCCCTCCTACTGCCGGCAGATCGTCACCCTGACCTACCCGCACATCGGCAACACCGGCGTGAACCAGGAAGACGAGGAAGCCGCGCGCGTGCATGCCGCGGGCCTCGTCGTGCGCGACCTGCCGCGGCTGCATTCGAGCTGGCGCGCCCGCAAGGACCTCGGCTCGTACCTGGAAGAAAACGGGATCGTCGGAATCGCGGACATCGATACCCGCAAGCTGACGCGCATCCTGCGCAGCAAAGGCGCCCAGAACGGCTGCCTCGTTGCGGTGAAAGGCGGGCCGGGCGACGTCGATGTCGACCTCGCGCTTTCGAAAGCGAAAGCTTTTCCCGGGCTGGCCGGAATGGATCTCGCGAAGGTCGTCAGCACGCAAAGCCCCTACGAATGGACCGAGGGCACCTGGGTGCCGGGCAAAGGTTTCCGCCGCGGCGAGAATCCGCGCTTCCACGTCGTGGCTTACGACTACGGCATCAAGCGCAATATCCTGCGCATGCTCGCCGACCGCGGTCTCCGCATTACGGTATTGCCCGCACAGACGCCGGCGAAGGATGTTCTGAAAATGAAGCCGGACGGCGTGTTCCTCGCAAACGGCCCGGGCGATCCCGAGCCCTGCGACTACGCCATCGAGGCGATCGGCGAGATCCTCGACGCGACGCGCATTCCGATGTTCGGAATCTGCCTCGGCCACCAGCTGATGGGGCTCGCTTCGGGCGCGAAGACGCTGAAGATGAAGTTCGGCCACCATGGCGCGAACCACCCGGTGAAGGATCTGGACAGCGGCAAGGTCGTGATCACCAGCCAGAACCATGGATTTGCAGTTGACCCTTCCAGTATTGGGAAAAATTTGAAAGTGACGCACATGTCGCTCTTCGACGGCTCGCTTCAGGGCCTGGCAAGGACCGACCGGCCGGCGTTCTGTTTTCAGGGACACCCGGAAGCGAGCCCGGGGCCGCACGACATCGGCTATCTGTTCGATCGCTTCGCGTCCATGATGGAACCGAAGCCGTAGCTTCCGCGCAGAATGCCAAAGCGCACCGACCTTAAATCCATCCTGATCATCGGCGCCGGGCCGATCGTGATCGGGCAGGCTTGCGAGTTCGACTATTCGGGCGCGCAGGCTTGCAAGGCGCTGCGCGCGGAAGGCTACCGGGTGGTGCTGGTGAACTCCAACCCGGCCACCATCATGACCGACCCTAAGATGGCGGACGCGACCTACATCGAGCCGATCACCTGGCAGGTGGTGGCGCGCGTCATCGAGAAGGAGCGCCCGGACGCGCTGCTGCCGACGATGGGCGGGCAGACGGCGCTCAACTGCGCGCTCGACCTCGCCCGCGAAGGCGTGCTCGAGAAATTCGGCGTGGAGATGATCGGCGCCTCGCGCGAGGCGATCGACAAGGCCGAGGACCGCGAGAAATTCAAGAAGGCCATGACGCGCATCGGGCTCGCGTCGGCGCGCTCCGCCCTCGCGCATTCGATGGAGGAAGCGCTGCAGGTCCAGTCGGCGCTCGGCTATCCGGTGGTGATCCGGCCTTCGTTCACGCTGGCGGGAACCGGCGGCGGCATCGCGTACAACCGCGAGGAATTCGTCGCCATCTGCGAGCGCGGCCTCGACGCGTCCCCGACCAAGGAGCTCTTGATCGAGGAGTCGCTCATCGGCTGGAAGGAATTCGAGATGGAGGTGGTTCGCGACAAGGCGGACAACTGCATCATCGTCTGCTCGATCGAGAACCTCGATCCGATGGGCGTGCACACCGGCGACTCGATCACGGTGGCGCCGTCGCAGACGCTCACCGACAAGGAATACCAGGTATTGCGGGACGCCTCGATCGCGGTGCTGCGCGAGATCGGCGTCGACACCGATCGAGATGAATCCGCGCGTGTCGCGCTCGAGCGCGCTCGCGTCGAAGGCGACCGGCTTCCCGATCGCGAAGGTGGCGGCGAAGCTCGCGGTGGGCTATACGCTCGACGAGATCGCGAACGAGGTCACCGGCGGGGCCACGCCGGCGTCCTTCGAGCCGGCCATCGACTACGTGGTGACCAAGGTGCCGCGCTTCGCGTTCGAGAAGTTCCCGCAGGCGAACGACCGGCTCACCACGCAGATGAAATCGGTGGGCGAGGTGATGGCGATCGGCCGCACCTTCCAGGAATCGTTCCAGAAGGCGCTGCGCGGCCTCGAGATCGGCGTCGACGGCCTCAACCAGCGCACCACCGACCGCGAGACCATCGAGCGCGAGCTTGGCGAGCCCGGCCCGGAGCGCATCTGGTACGTGGGCGACGCCTTCGAGAACGGCTTCACGCTGGAGGAAGTGCAGCGCCTCACGCACATCGACCCGTGGTTCCTCGACCAGATCAAGCAGATCGTCGAGCTCGAGATGGAGCTGGACGACACGAAGCTCGAGGATGTCTCGAAGGACAAGCTTTTCGATCTGAAGCGCCGGGGCTTCTCGGACCGGCGCCTCGCCTATCTTTTCAATACGAAAGAACAACTGGTAAGGCAAAAAAGACACGCGCTGGGCATCCGTCCCGTCTACAAGCGGGTCGACACCTGCGCCGCCGAGTTCGAGACCAAGACCGCGTACCTGTACTCGACCTACGAGGACGAGTGCGAGGCCGAGCCGACCAGCCGGAAGAAGATCATGGTGCTCGGCGGCGGCCCCAACCGCATCGGCCAAGGGATCGAGTTCGACTACTGCTGCGTGCACGCGGCGCTCGCGCTGCGCGAGGACGGCTTCGAGACCATCATGGTCAACTGCAACCCCGAGACGGTGTCGACCGACTACGACACCTCGGACCGCCTCTACTTCGAGCCGCTCACGCTCGAGGACGTGCTCGAGATCGTCGACAAGGAAAAGCCCTGGGGCGTGATCGTGCAATACGGCGGGCAGACGCCGCTCAAGCTGGCGCGCGATCTCGCGCAGGCGGGCGTGCCGATCATCGGCACCAGCGCCGACTCGATCGACATCGCCGAAGACCGCGAGCGCTTCCAGAAGCTCGTGACGAAGCTGAAGCTGCTGCAGCCGCCCAACCGCACCGCGCGCTCGGCCGCCGACGCGGTGAAGCTCGCCGAGGAGATCGGCTATCCGGTGGTGGTGCGCCCGAGCTACGTGCTCGGCGGCCGCGCCATGGAGATCGTGCACTGGAAGGCGGACCTCGAGCGCTACATGCGCGAGGCGGTGAAAGTCTCGAACGATTCGCCGGTGCTCATCGACCGCTACCTCTCCGATGCGACCGAGGTCGACGTCGACTGCGTGTGCGACGGCAAGCAGGTCCTGATCGGCGGCATCATGGAGCACGTCGAGCAGGCCGGCGTGCATTCGGGCGACGCCGCCTGCTGCCTGCCGCCGCATTCCGCTCAAGGTGCTCGGCCTCATGAACGTGCAGTATGCGATCCAGGCCGGGCGCGTGTTCGTGCTGGAAGTGAATCCGCGCGCGTCGCGCACCGTGCCCTACGTCTCGAAAGCCACGGCCCTGCCGCTCGCCATGATCGGCGCACGGGTCATGGCGGGAAAGAGCCTGAAAGAGCAGGGCTGCACGGAGGAGGTCACGCCGCCGTACTTCTCGGTCAAGGAAGCGGTTTTCCCGTTCGCCAAGTTTCCCGGCGTCGACACCATTCTCGGGCCCGAGATGAAGTCGACCGGGGAAGTGATGGGCGTCGGCGATACTTTCGGCGAGGCCTTCGTGAAATCCCAGCTCGCCGCCGGCGTGAAGCTGCCGCAGGGCGGCCGCGCCTTCATCAGCGTGCGCGACGGCGACAAAGTCGCGGCGGTGCACATCGCGCGCGACCTGCTCGACCTCGGCTTCACGCTGCTCGCCACGCGCGGGACTGCCGGGGTGCTGAAATCGCACGGCATGGCGGTGACTCCTGTGAACAAGGTGGCCGAAGGGCGCCCGCACATCGTCGATATGATCAAGAATGGCGAGGTGAGCTTCATCGTCAACACCACCGATGAGACGCGCACCGCGAATTCCGACTCGCGCGCGATCCGCACCACGGCGCTGGCCCGCCGCGTCACCTACTACACCACCGTCGCCGGCGCCAGAGCGGCCTGCGCCGGCATGAAGCATCTCGAGCAGCTCGAGCCGTACCGCCTGCAGGATCTGCACGCAAGGCTGCGGCATGGACAGTCGGACACTTCGGCCGGGCCAGGCGCCGCGGTCCCCACCCACAGCTCTTCGGCGATCTCCTAACCATGCCCAACACCCCAATGACCAAGCGCGGCGCCGAGCTGCTGCGCTCGGAGCTGCAGCGGCTCAAGACCGTCGAGCGCCCCAACGTCATCCAGGCCATCGCGGAGGCGCGCGCGCACGGCGATCTGTCGGAGAACGCCGAATACGACACGGCGCGCGACCGGCAGGGGTTCATCGAGGCGCGCATCTCGGACATCGAGGCGAAGCTCGCCAACGCGCAGGTGATCGAGCCCAAGCTGGTCGCGGCGGACGGCCGCTGTGTGTTCGGCGCCACCGTCGACGTCGAGGACGGCGAGGGGCAGAAAGCGACTTACCAGATCGTCGGCGAGGACGAGTCCGACATCAAGGAAGGCCGGATCTCCGTGAGCTCGCCCATCGCGCGCGCGCTCATCGGCAAAGAGGCAGGCGAAAACGTCGAGGTCAAGACGCCCGGCGGCATCAAGCGCTACGAGATCATCGACGTCCGCTACGAGTAGTCCGAATTTTTCTTCTCGTAAGCCTTGCCCATCAGGGGTGAGGAAATCAGGAAGTCCGCCGAAGCGGGGTTGTTGGCGATAGGGATGTCGTAGAGCACCGCGATGCGCAGCAGCGCTTTCACGTCGACGTCGTGCGGCTGCGGCTCGAGCGGATCCCAGAAGAAAATCATCAGGTCGATGGCACGCTCGGCGATCCTGGCGCCGACTTGCTGGTCACCGCCCAGCGGGCCGCTCAGGAAGCGCGTCACCTCGAGGCCGAGCTCCTTCGCGATCCTGCTTCCCGTGGTGCCGGTGGCGTAGAGCTCGTGCTGCCGTAGCAGCTCGATGTGGCCGCGCGCCCAGTCCACCAGCGCCGGCTTCAGCCGGTCGTGCGCGATCAGGACGATGCGCTTGCGCTTGTCCATGCCTAGAAGCCGAGGCGCAGATGAAACGATTTCGGCCGGGTGAAAGTCTCCAGCCCAAGGCGCGACAGCGTGCAGCCGCGCCCCGAGTCCTTGACGCCGGTCCAGGCGAGCGCGGGATCGAGGTAGTCGCAGCGGTTCATGTACCAGGTCCCGGTCTCGACGCGCTCGCCGATGCGCAGCGCGGCGTCGGCGTCGGCCGTCCAGATCGACGCGGTCAGGCCGTAGCGGCTGTCGTTCATCAGGGTGATGGCCTCCTCGTCGCTCCTGACCGGCATGATGCCGATGACCGGGCCGAAGCTCTCCTCGGTCATGAGCGCCATATCGTGATCCACGTCGATGAGCACCTGCGGCGCGAGGTATGGCGTGTTTTCCCTGTCGGCTTGAAATGTCTTTCGATCTATGAGGGCCTTTGCGCCCCTGCGGATTGCCTGCTTCGTTTGCTGACGAACCATGCCGGCCGCGGAGGTCCGAACCATCGGACCCAGCGTGGTTTGCGGATCGAGGGGGTTTCCTAGCCTGTATTGCCTGGTCAGATCAACGAATGCTTCCACGAACGGCTTGAACACTTTCCTTTCAACATAAATGCGCTCGACGCCGCAGCACGATTGCCCGGAGTTGAAAAACGCGCCGTCGACCAGGTTCTCCACCGTCGCGGCGAACGGTGCGTCGGCCCGCACATACGCCGGATCCTTGCCGCCCAGCTCGAGGCCGGTGGCGACGAAGCGCTGCGCCGCGGCGCTCTGCACGGCGTGGCCGCCGCCCACCGAGCCGGTGAAGGCGACGAAGCCGATGCGCGGGTCGCGGATCGTGCGCGCGACCTGGTCATGATCGAGGTTCAGAAACTGGAAAACACCGTCGGGCAGGCCGGCCGCCTTGAATGCCTTGGCGTAGCGCTCGGCGACCAGCGGGGTCTGCGCCGCCATTTTGAGAATCACGGCATTGCCCGCGAGGAGCGCCGGGACGATCGCATTCACCGACGTGAGCCACGGATAGTTCCACGGCGCGACGACGAGGACGACCCCGAGGGGCTCGCGCTGGATAAAGCGGCGGAATCCTTCCTTTTCTTCCAGGGGAATATTCTTGAGAGATTCCTCGGCTATGGACGCCATGTAAGCGACCCGCTCGGCGAAGCCGCGGCGGATCTCGCCGGGGCTTTGCGCGATCGGGCGGCCCATCTGCCAGGCGAGCTCCTTGCCGAGCTCGTCGGCGCGCTCGACGCACCAGGCCGCCATCCGGCGGCAGATCGCGGCGCGCTCGGCGACGGGCACGGTCTTCCATTTTTTCTGGGAACGAGCTCCCCTGGAAAGAGTGGTTTCGATGACAGAAGCGGAAGCGAGCTCGCGCTCGACGTACACGGATCCATCGGCGGGGCTGATCGTGCGTTGCAGGCGGCGTTTCATGGGGTCGGATTCTAGTGGCAGAATGTTTCGCATGAAGCGGCTATGCGGCGTGCTCCTGGCGGCGTTGCTCCTCGCGGCGGGCCCGGCGCTCGCGCAGTACCCCGCCAGGTCGGTGAAGATCATCGTGCCGTTCACACCCGGCTCGGCCACCGATATCCTCGGGCGCGTCGTCGCGGACCAGCTCACGAAGTCGCTCGGCCAGGCATTCGTGGTGGAGAACAAGCCCGGCGCGGGCGGCATCATCGGCACCGAGGCGGCGAAGAACGCGGCACCCGACGGCTACACGCTGGCGATGGCCGGGAGCGGCCCCTTCGGTATCAATCCGGCGGTCTACGCGAGACTGCCGTACGACCCGGTACGGGATTTCGAGCCGATCGCGAACATTGCGCTTACGCCGCAGATGATCGTGGTGGGCGCGCCGCAGCCCTACCGAAGCTTGAAGGACTTTGTTTCAGGAGCTAAGGCAAAGCCTGGCGTGATCGACTATGGCTCGCTCGGCAACGGCTCGACCAGCCACCTCACCATGGAGGCGTTGCAGGCGGCCGCGGGCATCCGGCTCAATCACATCCCCTTCAAGGGCGCCGCCGAGGCGCAGGCGCAGATCATCGGCGGCAACATCGCCGCGATGTCGGACACGATCCCGGGCCTGCTCGCGCATCTGAAATCGGGAAAGCTGCGCGCGCTCGGCGTCGCCTCGGCGCAGCGCTCGCCCTTCGCTCCCGAGGTGCCGACGATCGCGGAGCAGGGCTATCCGGGCTTCGAGTCGGTGGGCTGGATCGGGCTCGCCGCGCCGGCGAAGACCCCGGCGGCGATTCTCGACCGGCTCAACGCGGAAGTGGCGAAGATGCTGGCGAGCCCGGAGGTGAAGGACCGGCTGGCCGCGCTCGCCTTCATGCCGGTCGGCGGCTCGCGCGAGCAGTTCGGCGCGTTCATGAAAGCCGAGATCGCGAAGTGGTCGAGGCTCGCAAAGGAGACCGGGGCGAAGGCGGAATGAAGCGCACGCTGATCCTCATTCCGGCGTGACGTACGCGGCGGTGATGCCGCCATCGACCAGGAAGTCCGTGCCGGTCACATAGGAAGATTCGTCCGAGGCGAGGTAGAGGGCCGCCTGGGCGATTTCCTTCGCCTCGCCGAAGCGGCCCATCGGCACATGCACCAGGCGGCGCTGCTTCTTCGCTTCCGTGTTGAGGAAGCTCATCAGCAATTCGGTCTTGAGCGGTCCGGGGCACAGCGCGTTCACGCGGATGTTCTGGCGCGCGTGGATCACGGCGAGCTCGCGAGTCATCGCGAGCACCGCGCCCTTGCTGGCGGTGTAGGCGATCTGCGGCGTCGCGGCGCCGAGCAGCGCGACGAACGAGGCGGTGTTGATTACCGAGCCGCCCCCGGCGCGCTTCAGCGCGGGGATGCCGTACTTGCAGCCGAGGAAGACGCCTTTCGCGTTGATGTCCAGCGTCAGATCCCAGATCGCCTCGTCGGTGGAGACGGCGTCGTCGTCCTTCGCGTGCATGATGCCGGCGTTGTTGAACAGGACGTTGAGCTTGCCGAACGCCTTTTCCGCTTCCCGGACCATGCGCTCGCAGTCGGCCGCCTTCGACACATCGGCGCGAACATGAATCGCCTTGCTGCCGATCAGCGCAGCCGTTTCCTGCGCCGCTTTTTCGTTGACGTCAACCGCCACGATCTCCGCGCCCTCTTTCGCGAACAGCAGCGCCGCCTCGCGGCCGATGCCGCTACCCGCGCCCGTGATCAGGGCGACTTTGTCCTTGAGTCTCATTGCATCCTCTCGTTTGCCCTTTTTATTTCTTAGATTCTTTCGAAATACCGGTTGCGCTCCCAGTCGGTGACCGCGGCGTTGAAGGCGGCCATCTCGGTATGGAAGAAGTGCGAGTAGTGCTCGACCACCGATTCCCCGAAAGCCTTTTTTGCAAAAGCACTTTTGGAAAAAAGCGCAGCGGCCTCGGCCAGCGTGCCCGGTACCCTCGCGAGGTTTTTCGCCGAATATACGTCGCCGACGAAAGCCTCAGGCGGCTCGGTCCTGTTCGATATGCCGTCGAGGCCCGAGGCGAGCGCGGCGGCAAAAGCGAGGTAGGGATTGCAATCGGCGCCGGGAATGCGGCACTCGATGCGCATGCCGGGGCCGTCGCCGACGACGCGGAAGCCCGCGGTGCGGTTGTCGTAGCTCCACGCGAGCCGCGTCGGGGCCCACGAGGCGTCGACATAGCGCTTGTAGGAGTTCACCGTGGGCGCGTAGAAAACCATCAGCTCGGGCACGCGCGCCATCCAGCCGCCGAGGAACCAGCGGAAGAGCTCGCCGCCTTTTTCGAAGACGTTCTTGCCGTCGCGCCACAGGCTGAAGTGGATGTGGCAGCTCGAGCCCGCCTGGCCGTGGAACGGCTTCGCCATGAAGGTGAGGCTCAGGCCCGCGGCGTCGGCGAGCTCCTTCAGGCACTGCTTGAACACGACGTGGCGATCGGCCATCTCGAGCGCCTCCGCGTAGCGCACGTTCACCTCGTGCTGGCCCTTGCCCCATTCGCCCTTCGAAGTCTCGACCGGCACGCCGGAGTGCTTGAGGTGGCGCCGGGCGGCGGCGTGGAAATCCTCGGTGCGGGTGCCCTGGAGGATGTGGTAGTCCTCGAGATACCAGCCCGCCGGCTCGAGATCGCGGAAGCCGCTTTTCGCCGCGTCGCGATAGCTGGTGCGAAAAAGGTAGTGCTCGAGCTCGGTTGCCGTGAAGCTTTGATACCCGGTTTCTTTCGCTTTTTCCAGTTGTTTTCTAAGAATAGAGCGAGGTGCCACCTCCACCAGGCCGTGCGTCTTCTCGTCCTTGATATCGCAGATCACGAACGCCGTCTTGTCGAGCCAGCTCGCGACGCGCAGCGTCGCCAGGTCGGGAACCATGTGGAAGTCGCCATAGCCGAGCTCCCAGTTGGCGAATTTGTAGCCCGGGACCGGCTCCATCTCCATGTCGACGGTCAGAAGATAGTCGCAGGCGTGGCCGCCATCCTTGATCACGTTGTCGACGAACATCTCGGCGTCGAAGCGCTTGCCGAGCAGGCGGCCGTAGTGGTCGGTGAAGCCGGCGACGACGGTCTCGATTCCGCCCTTCGCGACCAGGTCGCGCAGCTCTTCGAGCTTGAGCATGCCTTTCATTCGTCGGGTTTCTTCCTGTAGATGACGAACACCTTGCCCACGTGCTGCACGGGCTCGGCGCCGGTGCGCTCGCAGATCGCCGAAAATGCCTCAGCCCGCTCGTGCCTGTCCATCGTGCCGGCGCGCACCTTGATGAGCTCGTGCGCTTTCAGGGCGAAGTCGATCTCGGCGATCACCGCATCGGTCAGCCCCTTGGCGCCGATGACGACGATCGGGTTGAGGTTGTGGGCCTGCGCCTTGAGGAGTTTTTTTTCTTGGGGAGTCATAGGGAGACTAATATGCCGCGCTATGGCGAAGTCCAGCAAGCAATGGCTGCGGCGGCATGTTACGGACCCCTATGTTCGCATGGCGAAGGAGCAGGGCTACCGCTCGCGGGCCGCTTTCAAGCTCCTCGAGATCAACGAGCGGGAAAAGCTGTTCAGGTCCGGCGCGGTGGTGATCGATCTTGGTGCGGCGCCGGGCGGGTGGTCCCAGGTCGCCTCGCAGCGGGTGAAGCCCGCCGGGCGCGTTATTGCGGTTGATCTCGTGCAGATCGCCCCAATACCAGGGGTAACGGTGCTCAAGGCCGATTTCCGAGAACAAAGTCTCATCGGAGCGCTGAAGGGCGGGCAGGCCGACGTGGTCCTTTCCGATCTGTCGCCGAATTTGTCGGGAATCCCGAACGTCGATCAGGCGCGCTCGCTCGATCTCGCGCTCGGGGCGATCGATTTTTGCGGCAAGGCATTGAAGCCGGACGGCGTTTTCGTTGTCAAAGCCTTTCAGGGCGAGGCGTTCGAAGACCTCGTGGCGCGATTGAAGGAGTGCTTTGGAAAAGTTAAGGTGGTCAAACCCACAGCTTCCCGGGGGGAATCGAACGAGACTTATGTCGTCGCCCGCGGCCTGTTGTGCCCTGCGAAAACGGCGTAACATCGTCGTTTCGCCCTCCCGCAGCTCTTAGGAGTTAAGCCCTTGAACAATATGCTGAAGAACCTGGTCATCTGGCTCGTCATCGGGCTTGTCTTGATGACCGTGTTCAACCAGTTCAATACCCGCCAGGCGGCGCAGGCGCCGCTCGAATATTCGCAGTTCCTCGAGGAGGTGAAGGCGGGACGCATCGCCAAGGTCACCATCGAGGGCCGGCAGCTCAAGGCGGTCACCTCCGAGGGCAAGCGGGTCACCAGCTATTCGCCCGGCATGCTCGACATCTGGCTCGTCTCCGATCTTCTCAAGTACGGCGTGAAGGTCGAGGCCAAGCCCGAGGAGGAGCCGTCGCTCCTGATGAACATCTTCGTTTCCTGGTTCCCGATGCTGCTGCTCATCGGCGTGTGGATCTTCTTCATGCGCCAGATGCAGGGCGGCGGCCGCGGCGGCGCGTTCTCGTTCGGCAAGTCGCGGGCGCGCATGCTCGACGAATCGACCAACACCGTCACCTTCGCCGACGTCGCCGGCTGCGAGGAGGCGAAAGAGGAGGTGGCCGAGCTGGTCGACTTCCTCCGCGATCCGACCAAGTTCCAGAAGCTCGGCGGCAGGATTCCGCGCGGCGTGCTGATGGTGGGTGCACCCGGCACCGGCAAGACGCTCCTCGCACGTGCGATAGCAGGGGAAGCAAAAGTGCCGTTCTTCTCGATCTCCGGCTCCGATTTCGTGGAGATGTTCGTCGGCGTCGGCGCCGCGCGCGTGCGCGACATGTTCGAGCAGGCGAAGAAGCACTCCCCGTGCATCGTGTTCATCGACGAGATCGACGCGGTCGGCCGCCAGCGCGGCGCGGGCCTCGGCGGCGGCAACGACGAGCGCGAGCAGACGCTGAACCAGCTGCTGGTCGAGATGGACGGCTTCGAAGCCTCTGTCGGCGTGATCGTCATAGCCGCGACCAACCGCCCCGACGTCCTCGACCCGGCGCTGCTGCGTCCGGGCCGCTTCGATCGCCAGGTCGTAGTGCCGCTGCCCGATATCCGCGGCCGTGAGGAGATCCTGAAGGTTCACATGCGCAAGGTTCCCATCGCGCCGGACGTGAAGCCCGACATCATCGCGCGCGGCTGCCCCGGGTTTTCCGGTGCGGACCTCGCGAACCTGGTGAACGAGGCGGCGCTGTTCGCCGCGCGCAAGAGCAAGCGTCTGGTCGACATGGAAGATTTCGAGGGCGCCAAGGACAAGATCATCATGGGCGCCGAGCGCCGCTCGATGGTGATGCCCGAGGAAGAGCGCCGCAACACCGCCTACCACGAGTCCGGCCACACGATCGTGGCACGCCTGCTGCCGAAGACCGATCCGGTGCACAAGGTGACCGTCATCCCGCGCGGCCGCGCGCTCGGCGTCACGATGCAGCTGCCGACCGAGGACCGCTACAGCCAGGACCGCGACCGCCTCCTCAACATGATCGCGGTGCTTTTCGGCGGCCGCATCGCCGAGGAGCTGTTCATGAACCAGATGACCACCGGCGCCGCGAACGACTTCGAGCGCGCGACCGAGATCGCGCGCCGCATGGTGACGCAGTGGGGCATGTCCGACGAGCTCGGGCCGATGGTCTACGGCGAGAACGAGGGCGAGGTGTTCCTCGGGCGCTCGATCACCACGCACAAGAACGTGTCGGAAGCGACCATGCAGAAGGTCGACGCCGAGATCCGGCGCATCATCGACGTGCAATACCGCCTCGCGCGCAAGCTGCTGGAAGAGAATCGCGACAAGGTGGAGGCGATGACCAAGGCGCTGCTCGAGTGGGAAACGCTCGACGCCGACCAGATCGGCGACATCATGTCCGGCAAGCCGCCGCGGCCGCCCAAGCCGAGCGGCTCGCACGCCCCCTCGAAGCCCCCCGTCAGTCCCGGCGGCGCCGAGGGCGCCACCGCGCCGACGCCCGCGGCTTAGCCCGGTTTTCTAGAAAAGTCCGTTTCGATGGTCCTACGGTGCGGGAAGTACTCCGTGCCCTTGGACCGTCCGTTGATCATGGGGGTGGTCAACGTCACGCCCGATTCTTTCTCCGACGGCGGCCGCTTTTTCGACACGAAGTCTGCCGTTTCCCACGCTCTCGGTCTCGTGGAGGACGGGGCCGATATCGTGGATATCGGCGGGGAGTCGAGTAGACCCGGTGCCCTCCCTGTTTCCGCGCAACAGGAATTGGACAGAGTGCTTCCTGTTCTGGAGGGGCTGAAAGACCTGAAAAAACCGATTTCCATCGATACCAGGCGTCCGGAGGTCATGCAGGAGTCGCTGAAGGCTGGGGCGTCGATGATCAACGACATCGACGCCCTGAAAGCCCCCGGCGCCCTCGAGATCGTAGCGGCGAGCCAGTGCGCCGTTTGCCTCATGCACATGAAAGGCGAGCCGGCGACGATGCAACAGGCGCCGCACTACGATGACGTGGTGGCGGAAGTCGTCGGCTTCCTGAAGAACAGAATCGAAGCGGCGCAAGCCGCCGGCATCGCCCGCGAGCAAATCGTGGTGGATCCGGGCTTCGGCTTCGGCAAGACCCTGGAGCACAACCTGACCCTCCTGAAGCACCTTTCGGCGCTCTCCTCGATGAAAGTGCCGGTTCTGGCGGGCTGGTCGCGCAAGTCGTCGCTGGGGAAGATGACCGGCCG
>WNFL01180556.1_pt2 | contig 16549 bp, 18 predicted proteins | sample 5400361 | NCBI WGS metagenome assembly WNFL01 (sample SAMN13153351, study PRJNA577476) | soil metagenome | isolation source: 40 cm soil on Douglas fir-dominated hillslope | place: USA:California | collected 2013-09-17 | reverse complement strand
CTCCTGATGAGCGCTGAGATGATCAACGTGGATACAGTCTTCCCTTGTCATTATCCTTCAGCTCTTAAATGGTGATGAAGGCCTGCGCGAATACAGAGGGTACAACCAATATGACCGCTCTCTCGGGATTCTCAATCTAGGTTCGACTCCCAATGGCAGGCCCAGAAGGATAAATGAGAGGATCGATCTCGTCGATGATGCTCTCACTGCTCCCCGAGTCATCGAAAGTCCATCTCGTGCGTAGTTCTCTTTTCCAAGCCTTACCACCGTGATTCACCATGTCCATCTGTAGGTCCCAGCTTCTATATCACGTTTTCGACTATGCCTGGTTAGTGCGCGACCCAAAACCTGTACTGCAGTCTTGGGATTGATGTCCCTCGAAGACCAGTGCCCCCTCGACGGAAAAACTTTTCAAGATGCCGCCCAATATTGGAGTCACCTCAAGGACTGTCACCCCAGCCAGATCAGTTGTTGCCCTCATCCAGACTGTGACTTTGCAACCCTCGATAAGGATACTATGAAGAGCCAGTTTGTCTTTCAGGCTTCCTTATCCTATATTTTTACTAACCCTCGCTAGTAATCTACGCGCACATAAGTAATCACAGTTTATTTCGCGCCACCTGCACGCAACCACTCCATCGCCTCTTCGTTATCCGGTATTATTTATCTTATCGTGATTCAGAATGCCAGCCACGGTTCTAGTTCGTTCACAAATTATTCTTCTAGTATTTCCAGTCCCCCATCCGCATGATAGTTTCGGAGTTTGTTCCGCGCCTCTGGTCCATCTTGCGTCGTCAAGCTTGTGAGATACTTCTTCTGAATACTTCTTCTAAATATCATATCTTGAGTCTATGTTTGATAATATTTGGCCAAAGTGACTACCTGACAGGAGTCGCGGGAAGCAAGTGGGTCAGGTTCTACTTGCGATTCGGGGACATTGCCGTGATTTCAATTCATGCGTTCCGAGTGAGGCACTCTAAAGTTAGTACAATAAAATTAGCTTTAGCTAGGCGCGCCAACGCCACCAATATTGCCAAGCGCTGCTGGGGTGTAAGGAATCCTCCTAAATCGTAGTGGTAGAGACATGGTGTGCGACATTTGCAGAATATAATGTGGTGTCACAGTTACAAGGGAGATATCCGCGGACGGCGATCGAGCCCAGACTGGCCAGACTGGCCAGAAGGCCAATCGGCCAGCGTGATGAGTTCCAATCCTTCGTCACAAGCTTATCGCTGATAGGTCGGATGATCTGTGCATTTACCAGCCAAAATATGAGTGGTTAGCAGGATCGCCAAAGCCGGGCCCACTAACGCCCAATTCATCGTGTTAACTCTATCACGCTGAACTTTGTTGACACGATTGGTTGGGAGATTGACGCTGGGAAGAGGCGACATGCGTGTCAATCAGAAGCTCTATTCAATTCCGCGCTTGAAAACCCATTTGATTATGGGTCTGTATTATTGACGGGCATATGACATAGCAACAAAATCCGATAATTTGGGGTGGTGCCTTCTCTCATCCATCTGCGGCAGTGTTGCCGGGCTGGGATCCCCATATATCCTTTCGAAGCGGGAACTTCAACCCTCTTCATCTCCCATCTTCTAAGGGTTCTTCCCCAGATCTTCATTTTATTGGGATGGCTGTTCCATCCGTCGATTTGGCCCTAGAGGCTTATTATATGTAAGTCGCGAGCCCGCTGAAGGCCACATATATGAAACGCTAATGCCAGATCATGATCTCATCCACAGTTCTGTTCAGAAGTACTATATCCTGGCGTTGGTGACATTACTTTTTTATGATATTGTTACAACACTCGATATCGAGATTGCGAGAGTATGGAGAGGAAAATTTAATGCCTTCATCATCCTGTGGACTTTGGTGAATTGTTTATGTATTGGTCCCAACATTGCCTCTCTGACCGAGCGGACTTGAACCAGAATCGCTGGTTGCCTGTGCCGGCCTACATCTTCGTCATCTGGCTGGCCCACAGCGCAAGCATTAGCAACGATGTGAGCCTACAAACTTGGTTGCGTCTCTTTCCGCTTATCCAGTCTCTATATATAGCGGTACGCCTTTCTACTTAGGGCACTTCTATAAACACAAACCTTGGATGCTCCAACCCGGCAGATGTAGCAAACTAGTCATTTTTGTACCGTCTTTCCAAGCTATCAGCTATACCGTCATTGCGCGTGGGTGTCATTCAATTGTGCTCATACAAAGGATAACAGTATGCCCTTCAGTCATCGTCATACTGCGTACTTGGGCTCTTTATGGCCGGGAATTATGGCCAATGATCCTCTTGGGCAGCATATACGCTATAGCCCTGAGTGTACAGACCGTGAGTGTGATCTGGCTGTATCTCTGGATTAAAATTTGAACTTATATGTTGAGTCGTTGTAGTACGTGGCTGGTACATCGTCTGCGCGTGTACAAACGCCTCCCGGAATACGGGGCTGCCTCCTAGGCGCGGTTCCTCAATCGTGAGTCCTATTTTCCATTTGCGACAATTGCCAACACCTCTCTAGAGACATTCGTACGTGACACATACCACGCACTCAGGTGGTCACCTGACGGAGCTATCTCAGGGTTCCTTTTCTTCTTTATCGTCGGACTTGGTGCGCTTTGTGTATATCACACGAAGCGAGGATGCTCACGGTATTCTGTTAGTTTTCGACACACTGCTCTTTGGACTCACCCTCTTCAAGACATTATCCATTCGCAAGAGTACTGGCGTGAGCACACCACTGGTCTCCCTATTGATGCGCGACGGCATCATTTATTTTCTGTGCGCATACACTGTCCCCATTTCCTGTCTATACGCCCTTCTAATGGCGAATTCGTTCAGGGTCATGTTCCTCGCCAATGTCATGAATGTCGTACTCTTTCTGGTACGTAGATTTCACTTCCCGTGGGGCATCGACACCTTTAAACACCATAACTATAGACCGCTCCACCTCAACTCAATGTGATGAATATCTACTTTAGCCATATGTGAGTGCTCGGTCCTAATCAGCTTGAAGCTGGCACTTACTACTGTCCAATAGCACAACCGTCATTATGATCTCTCACATCATGCTGAACCTCAAAGCGTATTTTCAAGAACGTGGCGTCGTGGCTTTCAGAAACCACGATCAGCCGACGGTCGGAATGGGTTCGAGCCAGAAGCGCAGTACTGGTATGGCGCTCCGTCCTGCGGGGGTGACAACCATAATGACCATTACACTCACGCTACTGACCATAGACCCACCACATACTCGCGCTGAGCAACCCCGGTCAATGCTCACCGAGACTTTGGAACGATTGGGAGCGCCGATGATCCAGAGTGGAGGTGACTTTGATGGGGAATATGAAGAGACTACCGGTTTACTTATACATCCGGCGGAGGATCCACACCCTTCCTCAGGACCTCTAGGACACAGCCAGCAATGGGGTTCCCCCATTGCCCTCGTCCCACTTACCAAAGCACCCACACGAAAACCTTGCTCACCATATTCACCATATTAGCCAATATTCAATGCCAGACCTAAATACGATGTTGTACGAATGATGGAAGGAGTTCTTTCGCTCATCTTGATAAGATATAAACCATGGCCTTGCTACCACCATTGTGTTGTTTATAGTAGCACAACAGATAGCGCATTGTTGATTCCACCCTGAATACATGGTTGCCAGCCAGGCGTTTTGTAGATGTTGCGTGGCTTCACTATGATCCCTATGATCGGGCAAGAAAAGTACTCAGTCAAGGCAAGTCCACCGCAAGAGTGCGAAGTACGAGCTGAATTAGCGAGAGAAAAGAGAATACACCGTGAGGATCGAAGGCCAGAGACTCATGCGTCACTCTTGCGCTTCTTCTTCCTTTCTTTCTTTTCCTCTTTCGGTTTCTTCTTCTCGACAACCTGTTGCTCGGATCAAGTCAGCCGATGCAAACCGCAATTAATCAAAATTGGGCTCGTACCGGACCGTCGGCGTTCATGCCCTCCGTCTTCTTTTCCTTCTTTTCCTTCTTATGCTCTTTGTCGCCTTTTTCCTTCTTTCGCTTTTTGGGGGGTGACCCGTCCCGTTCGTCTTCCGGATCGACCTCCATCGCCTCGCTCTTCCGCTTCTTCTTCTTCTCCTTCTCTGGGTATACGGGCTCCAGTACAGACACGTCGACAATTTCCTCATCAACATCGGAACCGCCTTCTAATGCTAATGCTTCGAGAACTTTGCGCATTGCGTCGACGTTCCTGGACGGGGGTACGCCAGTCTGAGTAGAGGATAGGTCAACTTCTGTGGTACAGGAGTCAGCGGTAAAATGCGAGATACCTCAAAGAAATTGAGTCGCTCTTCCACCTGGCCGCGAAGAGCCTCACCAAACTTGGCGTTAGGTTCATCTATGCGTCAAGCGGGTTCAATGTGGCTACAAAAGGTATGAAGCGCATCACATACCGGAGAAACAATCGATTCTCGACGCTATTGAACACTTGTTCGCAAGAAATCGGGAGATGCGACCCTTGAACTTTGGCCCTGCTTTGCCAATGAAGGATGAATGGTAGATGAGACCGTACTGGGAAAAAGGTTAGGTCTTGTGTGGATGCGATCGTAGCACGAACGAGAATACCTTTGGAGTATTTCCCTTAGTCTTTAAGGCACGGAAAAGTGCCTTCTCAGCACCCAGAATTTGTACGGTGCTGGCGGGATACTTGCTCAAATTGGTCAAACTACCCGCGTGACTGATCAAGCGTGCTCCTATTCGTTCGCCAATTAACGCGGTTAAACTCGGCGCGACTTGGTTCATTTTCTCCGTGAGATAAGTGGTGAGATTCTTGCGGTAATCCGCAAGCGATATGACTCGCTCTGCGAACATAGAGATGTTGATCATGTCGACGTCCGATAGTTCACTACCCATGGATGTCCGCGACGCGTCAAGCACGTTCTTTGCGCGAATCTCGTCATCCTCTAGTATCTCTACTAGATCTGGGAGTTTGTCTTCTGTCAATGTCGTCTTGTTTCCAATGAATTTGGCCACCCGCGCATAGAGATGGTTCTCGGGGACGATGCGGACGAGTTCCGGAAAGTGGTACCCGTACCACTCGCGGACACGCATGGCGAATGTATTGACATCCTTGTCTAGTTGGTCTAGGAGTGCAATCGCTTGAATGATCATATTGTCCGAACGGTTCACGTTGAACTTGATTTTTGCGCGTGAATACGAATGACCAAGACCAAGTTGGGCTTTGAGCATATCTCCCTCCTGCATTCCCTTCAATAGTCGTTCTGCATGCAACCGCACACCACGAATGAGGTCGAGCGCGGAGTTGGAGGCATCACATTCGATGGAAAGCTCAGACTTGATGGCGCTGCCCAAAGCTTTTTCCGCTACAGCAAGTCGCACAGGTGTCCCTTTCTTCGTTTTACTGAGAACGAGCTCGAGAAGCGATCGTAAGTGGTCATTCAAAACGCCTGTGGCACAAAAGTCAGCACGACGGGCTTGTGATTCCATAACACGAACCCTCTGAAACATCGTTTACATTCTCCAGAGCATGAGATGCACTCTTAAATGGCGAAAACGAGAGAAGAGTGACCATTTTAGAGAATTTTTTGAAGTCTTGGATCGACGATTGGACTTCCTGCGTTCGAGATCCTATATCCTCATAAAGTCGGCATTCGAACACTGCGTAACCGCTGGAGCCTTCATAGAGAATATGGGTTGTCGCCATTGCGGAAGTCGCAGGTTCTCAGGCGGCCAAGAGTTTGTTCTTGTTTGGGTCACGACGAACGGTGGGGAACCGTGTACTGTACGAGGCTGATATATGATTAAACTCGATGGCTTATTCGTGTTGATATAAACGAAGGTTTATAAGGAAGGATCTCAGGACCTCGGCAGCTGGGATTCACCACCTTGGAAATCACCATTGATCACCACCTGGGCTCCGAAATCGTCGTCTAGTCCACCCCGCCGATTTTTGAGTTCAATCAGTGATATTTCTCGAGTAGATCATGCACCCTCAGCGCGCTCCGATGATTAGGGGTTCTCGAGGCCGGGGTTCACAAATGCCACCCCTCGGCTCTGTAAAGTCCTTTCTGTACATCTTGTATCCTCAGGTGTTTTTAGAGGAGCTTCAACAAACACGATCTGTTTCATCGTAATTCCCGGCTGTGCGGAAGTCCTTGACCAGGCACTGGGACCTAAGGTTGGAGAGCTGAGCGCGCGTGACGCCAGGATCTAAATGAATAACCTACTGTCCATATTGAGTGTTACGTAGACGTAATGGACTGGTGAAGACCCCTCGAAGAGTCTTCGAATACGGACACTTCGTCCCACATCGAGACGTTGGCGGCAGTCCTTAACAAGATACGCCCAGGATGGAAATCCCTGGTATCTAATCAGCCATAGTAGATATCATGACCTAGCAAAGTCACGATCTCGTCAGTATTTGCGGTTCTAAAGTGGATCCTTTCAGCAATGGTCCATGCACGAGCGACTTCGGCCTGGGATGGGACTGTAAGTTGTCAAATAGAGAGGGGCCTATTCAGAAAAGATCCGAGGGTAAGATTAAAATAAGAATCACAGTCTCGCACCCCTGAAGACTGAACGGGGCGCGGGAGTATGGCATCCCAATGCAGGCTCTTCAATATCTACGTCCACTGAAGAGTTAGAGGTCAAATATCGCCCACTGCTGAGGTGTGTTTCTGTTGACGAGGGTTCACACATTCACGCAAAGCGTCCCCAGAATACATTCACAACACTCCAAGAGGGTCCCGCGACTGCTGATTTATCATGTCACACTCTAGTAATTCTTCTTATGCAGGGTCGCTGTTTACCCGGCCATGTCAAGTGGTTCTGACAGCTTTCAACCTCTACCATGCCAATCCCGCAACCTTCGCCACTAGCTACGACCCTAAAGGCGAAGTTGAGCCAGTTCACAGGACCTAGTTTGCCCCTCTCCCCGACCCGGAAACGAAGTTTGTTGTTCTGGGTCAAACCAACGAAACCGGAGGCGCAGAACTCCGGCGTTCGGGCAGCGCCTAAGCGCGACGACTACGATGAAGTCGATCAAAATGACCACGCCGGAGTAGAGGAGATGGAGAAGGTAATGAACCAGGTGATCTTCAACGGTGGGGTCGATTACGAGTACGTTCCAACCCTTCATTGTCATTCGGTTCAGTAACATTCCGTTCCGTTAGGACGAGACCCATGGTCATTATAACTGCGTGTGGCCTCCCTGATCCCTCTATTGTGGACTATGATCTCTTGCTTGTGTGCGTGACTGCGTCAGCTTCTTGAAGTCCGATTATTTATGCGTAAGGGCAGGCGAATATTGGCATATCTTGATCTTTACGGTAGCTCTATTTGACCTTACACTGCCTGGATTTGAGAGTGACTGAGTCCTTCTCACAGTGGAGGCGGATTATAGTGTCGTATTTCTAGCGGCCGGCGGTCGATATCACCCCGGCTGGCCATGGATATGGAAGGCATACAGAAGCCTCAAGCGGAAGTATCGCAAGAACCTCAAGAAATTGGTGAGTAAGATTTATCGAAATTGTAGTGCCTCCCCACTGGGGCGTTGTGCGGACTTTGTTGTTCCCTCGCGGCCGTTGGTGGGGCCATATGTAGTTCTCTACTACAGCATGAAAAAACTGTCCAGTGATTGTGTATTCTAGCTTCGTCATAGCGCAGCCGCAAGTCGGCCGCTCTAGCAAATCCGCTCACCCTGCTGACATGCTCATTAGTACATCGTTCACTCAAGCTGGTTTACCAAGAGTACGCCATTCGCCCTCTTTCCTCACCTTGTCTGACCTCCTTCCAGTGTTGTTCTCCCTTGCTGGAACGATCATCAGCCCAAAGTTTTTCCGCAAAATCGAATACATCAACACACTCTCCCAATTAGCGTCTTCAGTTCCAATCACACAAATTCAGATACCTGCGGCCGTTTATACGTGCGTCTTGCTCATCTGCCTTCGGCTGATTGCGTTCTCAAGAATTACAGGGAGAACCTCAACCACGAACGAGAAATTGTTGTCCCCGAAGATCAACAAGGGTCACACCGAATGTTTGGTGTCACGTTGGATGAATTGATGGGTCCTGATGGCGAATTCTCTGCCGTGCCGCCGGTCATTCGCGACTGCGTAGCCTACCTACGTTCACAAGGCATCGATAAACAAGGTCTCTTCCGCCGATCCCCCAGCACTGCGATCCTTCGCCAGCTAGAGGAAGCCTATGACCGTGGGCAACGAGTGGATATAGCACATTATGATGACCCGCATTTGGCAGCGGTGCTTATCAAGAAGTTCTTTAGGATGCTTCCACAATCCATCTTCAGCGAGGACTTGTATAATGTCATTCGGAAATGTCCTGTGCCTGACGATGAAGGGACGAGGGCCGCCTCCATCGAGTATGTCCGGGAGGAGGTTATTGGGGGGCTTCCTGGGAATGCCCAAGTTCTTCTAAATGTTGTCATGCGTATGTGGACATCCTTGAACCACGCCGTTCTACACACTCATTTCACTGCTTACAGAACTCCTTCATGAAGTCTCCAGAAATTCTCACAAGAATCTCATGGACGCCCACAACCTTGCCTTAGTCTTTACCCCCAACCTTGTATCCAACGCCAACCCTCTCCGTGATCTGCAAATGTGTTCACTTCCAGGTGGTCCTTCGCCCCTGAATAGCCAAAACACTTCGAGCAAGGATGCCACCACCACACTCGGTATGGTGATAAAGCTTTGTATTCAACGATATTACGAGATCTTCGACGAGGTTCGAGATGTCAGCGAAGCTGTGGAACCCATGTACAAGGAGGCCACTCAACACTCAACCAGTGGAGTCGATTTATTACCGTCCATGGCCGGCCCTTCCACTTCCGCTGCAACCTCCCCTCCACAATCTCGATCGATAGCCAACTCTTCGCGTCCTCCAAGCGCCTGGAACAAAGCCGCCGCCACAAATGGTGGACGGACCAGGCTACGACCACCTCTTTCCAAACAGGTTTCTTCCCTCGATGTCGCTAGTGCTAATAATGGCACTCCCTCCACTCGTTCCGGCGGCAGCAACGGTACTTGGTCGATGCCCAGATCTCGTCGTTCCATCATCTCCATAGAAAGGACTATTGGAGGGAAGCCAGGCACGGGGAGCATCAAGCTCGGGAAATCGGTGCCCACTATTGGGCGTGCAGGTGGTCAGGATACACCTAGCACTGGAACTGCTCGTAAGGGTGCAGGTGCGACCGTGACTGCCCTCAGCGTGACTGCAACCGGGTTTTTCGTTCCTGCTCTTGGAGCTAAGGGAGACGACGGAAATGCAGAAGGGGGCGTGGATGACCGACCTGGGGCCGGGTTCGAGGCATTGAAGAGGAAGAAACGGGCAGACGTTAGAAACTCATTTGTTGGTGCGTTTGAGGAGCACAGGTCGTAATCGACGTAGAATGTTCAGCTTACTGGCACGAGCAGTGGCTTTATTTGGAATTTTGCTGGGTTTTTTTTCATATTATTTATTCCGCTTGTAACATACCAAGACACTAGTCTCTCATTCCTCATGTAATTGCTACTCCATAAAGATAGAATAAAATACAAGGAAACAGCATAGAGAGGAAATGCACAATCTTTATATCACTTATCATAATGGATTTACGGCGATCGGGGCAGGGATTTGCCTAATAACGTTTGGTGTTGACGTTTGCCACAAAAGCGCGACATTTGCGTGTATCGTTCGCCCTCGTTTTGATTTCAATACTGAAAGTAGCTTCCCTCTTGTGCAGGCATCTTCCGTTCTTGAGGTACTCTGCGCCGCCTCGGGCCAAATAGCACTCATCGACATCCCGAAGTCTCTCTATTAACCCCTTCACTGTCAAGTTGTGTCCTCCAGCTTGACGACAATTCCTCTTTTGGGAATATTCAAAGTGGCACAAGTAGAAGGTATATCACCAGCTTGGAGGCTGTTCCGCCCTGAACACTAAGATCATTGCCTAAACTAGTACGTATGGGAGTGCACAATGACGGTTAGAAAATTACTGGATGCGAGTCATATATGATTATTGGGTCCAAATCTGCAGACGGGCATACTAAATATTGCAGCACATTAAAGGCAGGAACATGCCTCCAAATCATTGTATTTTGGACCTCGTCGCCGTCGTGGTTCGAGTTCAAGAGTTCAAGCTGGGCATTTAACGAGACGCACTATTATTTTAGTTTTGCGTATCGATTGCGACAAATGATTTCAGCTACCACCGACATTGAGAAGTTAGAAAGAACGCAAGAAACCTTGTTGTTAGGATACAAAGTCACCGGCTAGATTGTTTATATATAATAAGTTTTCAATACAGGACGAGACAAAGCAACTGTGGTGCAAGACAATAATCAGGTAAGTATAAAGGATAAGGGCCATTTCTCCAGTTTATCAAACCCTTCGACTGGAATTTCATGCTGGAGGAAGTGGCGAAGGGGCAATGTTCAGTGGAGAGCTGGTCCTTCCTCTGAAACGCTTGGACTGAATGTGATATAATTGGCCAAGGGAGACTTGATGCCAAAGTAGGCATTTTTCTCCGTATATCCGGGAGGGTCGACTTTATAGGCCGTCGAACTCGTTATTGTGTGGCTTGGCAATGCGAGTGAGGGATTTAGCTCCTCCACAAGGGGTGCAGTAGAGATTGGCTTTCTTTTCCTCGAGTTCTTGAAGCGGTACCACAGGACACCGACTAGAGTGATAGTGAGAAGCATGGCGCCTGCCACGATTCCACCAATCATTGGCCCCAGAGTTGTACTGGAAATGGGTTAGCATAAAATACAAAAAGTGAAAGGTATACCTACCTAGAGGTACTTTCTGGGGGGGCGGTGTCAGGTCTCGAAGATGTAGAGTCAGGCGATTTGGAGAAGCTGGTGACATTACCTGTATTCGGTGATGCTGGAGAAGTGGCGCTTGTTTCATTTACATTGGTTCTCGAAGACATAGCAATACCGGGGCCTGGCACTTCTTTGTTTGGCGAAACATAAAGATATTCCATATAAAACAAGCAATCAACCTAAGTAATTCTAACTTCTCAATGTCGGTGGTAGCTGAAATCATTTGTCGCAATCGATACGCAAAACTAAAATAATAGTGCGTCTCGTTAAATGCCCAGCTTGAACTCTAAACTTGAGTTCACGGCATGGGCATTTGACCCCATGGCATTCGGCCTGTTCCATAGGTGTATGCATTTCTTCTTGGTCGAGCAAACAACTGACACTGGCATTCGTTGTCCAGCCGTTGTCATTGGAGTCCACACCGAAGTCAAGCAATCGAACATCGACGGCATCTCCTATGTCGAGTCATATGATGGCTTATCTAAAAGAATGCGATGCACTGACCCTTGAATGTGAAATTGATGTTCAAATTTCCCTCGTGGTACTGCGTCTGTGTTCCGCTACCTTAGAGTGATCAATAATTGCTAGTAGTAGTAGATATACAGCCCGTACGTATGCCAAGGGCAATGACCTGGTGTCGTCATAACTGGTTGGGCTTCGAGACATTGAACACATCTACCCGAGGGAACATTTTCATTGCCGTCCGAGTAATTGACGAAGCCGCCCGTTGCAACGGCCATGCCTTGAGCTTCGGCCCAGAGCAACACGCAGCTAATGCTATATAGCGTGCTTCAAAAATAATGCCTGAAACATAACTGATTAAATTGGGTTTTGGAAAAATGAGTGGTTCTACGTCAAGTATCGACCTCCAATGAGCCCTGTCGGCGGTAAATGGCCGAACGGCGAAGAGAAGATTGGGAGATGAGGAGACAAATGGGATGGTTTGAGATGCCACGCTGGTTTTGTACTCAGTGAAACTGGCTCGCATTGCCTTAGATAGAACTTTCAACGTTGGCCGTCTCCCTCTTCGGACAACCTCTGACCCACTCGCTCCCAGGCGGCCTCCCTAGTCGTATATGGGCTATTTACGAGGGTGTATGATGCTGTGCGTAATCCTGCTTCCTGGTTTTCGAACCTTCCTCTGAAATCGCACCTAAGGGTACCAAGAGGAGAAGAGTGAGAAAAACAAACCCTACTGTATATAGGACAGCCAACTCAGAACATCGGTGTCCATAGTAATATCTATTGCAGTGCCATAGGAGGCTTGCAGCGATCAGGGTCATTGGTATAATGCAGCCTATCGTATAAATTTGGCAACGGCGACCCAATTTTCCGTGCCAGGACTGTAGTAGGGAGGTCTATTCTCAGGTGGTTGATGGCTCATCTCGATGGGCTCTTCGCAAGGCGGCGGAGGCAAACTGTGCCCAAAAAAGCATCGTGAAGGCGACTCGGAGATACACTGCGGTCTACTGGCACCTCCACCGGAGTGGTGGCCTTCAGAACTAGAGTTGACTTGATCCACCTCACCAATGGTGCTCGTAAACCACGAATAGAGTGACGAGAGTACGTGTCTGCAGGAGAAGGGAGTGGCTATGATGGAGGATACGCGCGTCGTATAGTGGGTTAGGTGCTGAACCTGAGTTTCATTGTCGTTTATGCAGATGTCATGGGTGAAGCCTACCGCTGTGGGAAGGGTGTTTCAGACAATTCCGCAAATATCTCGCCTTGAAATTGTGTTGATAGTATATGACTCATCACACTTTAAGTATGTTATTTCCCTTGTTTGTTGTCTCCTGTGGGACAGGTGACATAGATAAGAGAGATTGTTTATTTGTATTTAAAGCGCACGACTCGGTGGGAGGCTCCCTCACAGTCCTCTTTCGCCTCGTCGTGCGTTAGGTACGATATTCCTTATATATTCACCTCCGGCACTCGAATCCGGGGCCTCTCAGGCCCTGACAAGCATAGTTGAATTACCATGCACCCTGAAGGGTCCACCGTCCTGTCAGCATCTCGCCCCCGTAATCGAAAAGAACTAAGGCAGACAGCGAGTACGTCATGTAGACGCTCTGTCCTATAGCGTAAACCGCTTATGTAAAGATTCTCGGCGAGGCATGGAACCCCTAATCATGCCACCGCTTGTAAGGTTTCGATTCTCTTCGACCTTATTTCCTATGGAGACGTCCAAGTCGGTATGCGATACCTGAGGGGGGTCCATAGGTAAGATAGCTCTTTTACACGGTCTTGCAGACTGTGGAGTCTCGTCCCCCTCGACGCCCTCTCACCAGAGGCTCGTCCTAATGTTAAATATTGTCCCAAGACATGAAACCTGATTGGGATTTTCGTTCTTCAACAATACCCTATGGGTTCATACTGACGCTGGCCGGCGATAACTTTGGATGACGTTGACTGCTGGGTCTCAAATAATGATACGAATGTCACCAGCTTCGGACCACCGGCACTGTGCCTACTGGCCCGTAAACCGTGAACGCGTGCAAAAGGGGCGTACTATTTAAGTGCAACACGACCAATACCAACCAAATTGTTACACATTCCAATCGAGAAATCGTCACGTTAGTCAAGTAATGGAAAGAGCAGCCAGGCTATTTACGTAGCCAAAAAAAACAGTAAGTGTGTTCTCAATCCATAAATTTGTCCCACAGTAAGTACATAGGGTGCATTCTTGTAAGGGTTTTCTCGCGGCTAATTTCGCTTATTATTACGTAATATAGTTCACGCCTTTATAAGCCTGTCGCTTGCGAGTTTTTGTATCCAATTCGATTTTACTCCTCCACCACAACACTCTTACCCGCACGTTCAAACTAGTACACGCTTGTCTCTTTCAATATACAAAGGGATTCGATTGTACTCGGACGTCTACGTAGGATATAAGGTCGAAGAGAATCGGATCCTTACAATTCTGATTGTGCCAGATAACGTCTGTTAAATCTAGGGCTGTAAAGTGGTGGGATGCCTCCACCCTGACATCAGACCCGCTTCCACAGGCTCATCTATCAAGGGCACTTGCACTCGGTTTGCCACAAGATTGATGTTGTGACTCTTGGGGGGCCCTGTGGAGATTCGCATTGCTGGTGTTTCTACCAATGGTTTCTCTCTATCATATGGAGATACCACCCGGTGCAGCTTCGAAATTCTTCGGCGCCTGAGGAAGCAGCAGAGGATGGCGATAAGGAAGAGAAAAACCAGGCCCGACACAACGCCACCAATTATTGGCCCTAGATTATTACGGTCCCTTAGAACTAGTCAGGTCATAAATCCAGACATCCTGTGTACTTACGTACTGCTTATCAGTGACTGCAGCAGAAACTGTAGGAGCAGGAGTTCTGATAAATTTTGCATCGGTAAGCAGGTAAGCAGAAGAAAGAAAATCAGTGACTGTAGAGCTCACAATATATTACTAGTCGAGATGTGTGCTCCACCTCCAACAGTTATTGTCAAGTCTGCATTAATGCTTGAACTGCTACTGCTACTTGGCTCAGTGCTTGCTCTAGTAGCACGAGTAGCACTGGAGGTTGCATCATTACAACAGTTGGTATCCACGCCAGAACTTGTGGTGGGTGCAATATGGGGGATTAGCCCCAAGACACTGGTTAGGTCGAGCGAAATTATTACGATATCTCTTTGAGGTGCAGACATGGAGAAGGAGGGTAAGTCGACTTTCAGTGTTTGCTTCACGTTAGCTCGCCCGGTTGAATTGTATAGTGATTGATATTGGTTATTGGGTTCGCAGTCCGCACAAGTAGTGGGATCTGGACAGCTGTCCCACATTAAGTGTCGCTGATCAAGCACAGTCCATTGAGGAAGATTGTGTCCATAATGTTAATTACTCTATAGATGGAGAATGTCCCGTGGAAAGTATTTCACTTGCAGTTTGATATCTTGGAATGGGGCGACGGATAATCTATTTCGTAAACGCTTTATTGGGTGGTTGGAGGCAGTACCAGTAACCCGCTACGAAGCCGAACACGCGATACTCTACTCCCTCGCGCGACCCGCACCTTCGCGGTTCCAATCAGGCGGTTCGGTAAAATCTTGACATACATTCCACTTCTTGAGGGTCTCACCCTGTTACACCTCGGAGACAGTTTCCGGCCGCGAAGGCAACGCTGCGAACGTTGGCGGAAAGCACAATATATATGTGGGACGTGGTCTCGGGCTTCTCGGTAGTTAGAATTCACCTCACCATAATGAGCGTTCTCCTTCTTCATCATTTCCACCTCTTCTTAGCGATGGTTCTTGTAGGTCAATTCAAATGTTGACGTCTTTAAGCTTCGATAACGCCTCTCTCTTGATGCTACAGGTCTTATTTTTTACATTCTAGTCTGATAGAGTCGTGGTAATACTCACGCAACTCACAGCGATCGACGTTGCACATTCTTTTCCCTCGCAGAAAAGCCTTGTGCAGCAATATAAAATGACCTCTCTCCGAAGGTATTTTAAGGGACTATCGTCGGCTTCTGCAGTCTCATCCTCATTCTGAGTTCCCTTCAGGGTTATTATGAGCCCAACCTAACTGCAATCATCTTATATTTAGCTAATTGGTCTACGTTGAGTAGACCACCAACCCGGAACAGTATTTGGTTCTAAGGGTATTCCGTCTGGTTCGTGGAGCTGCGTTGCGCCTCACCACACAGGGTATATACCGTGGATGGAAAAAGGTATTTAATTGTAACCCGATGACCTATTATGGTCAATGGTAGTATAGAGAAGCGCGACAAGAGTTCCTACATGGGACAAATTGGAAAGAGTGAAAAGGAACATCATAGTACCGATCTAGGTTGGCATGCACCACCAAGGCAATGAAAAGAAACCACAACCACTGGTGGCGGGCTACTATCATGCTCGTTTAAACTAAACTGACTGCGGTACGGGGGTGCTCGCACCCTTCATAGAAATTAGGGAAACCGCTGAGCTGAGCGAGAGCGAATAATCCGGATAGGCATCCATATGACGTGAACGTATTGGCAGTACCCAAAATACTGACGAGGGTTTCCTATTACGGCGATAAAGCCACATGCGCATATGCACAGATTCCGTCCCTGGTGGCAGTTACAATGACGACTCTGTCCGACATAATAGAAGTGTTGTAATTCGCTTTCTGCATCCAACAATATATTATGAGCAATACGTGATACATGTTGGGGCCTGCTACAAACACTTTTCAATACGAAATCATACAAGGCAATCCGTATATCCACCCTCGATATCGCCCATGGCCTTGGGGCTACGTTGCAGGCCGTACAATGCTGGGAGTCTGTGTTCCGATCCACTCCGATCCTATCCCTGACAGTATTCAAAGAGCTCGAGTCTGTCACTTGGTGGTTCCATACTTTGAGGACAGGATCTGACTGACTGTGGCGTGTCAAGGGTAACTAAACCTGGGAGCACGGTACCGTCCAAGTGAGCTACCTTCGATGAGAATGGTGTGCGATACCACCAAATACGAGGAGAGGCTCGAATACGACTAAATAAACGACAAGGGCGGACAGCACAGAACTTAAAAACATTAGGGTACCTTCTTCCTGTCAAACTGGGTTGGGTGTATAAGGTGGAGGCAAACTCAGTGGCCTAGAAACCAGTCCATGTCCGGCTGGTTCGTCAAATGGAGACGAAATAGCCTGATTCATATCGTCTAAGGAGTAAAGGGTACCCTGCCGGAGGGGTGCGGGGGGGTGCAACACCGACTCCGACATTGAGGGGCCTTGTGAAG
>WNFL01080766.1_pt2 | contig 16553 bp, 25 predicted proteins | sample 5400361 | NCBI WGS metagenome assembly WNFL01 (sample SAMN13153351, study PRJNA577476) | soil metagenome | isolation source: 40 cm soil on Douglas fir-dominated hillslope | place: USA:California | collected 2013-09-17 | reverse complement strand
GGGGGGGGGTGGGGTAAGCTTCGATTAGTTTCTGTTGAGCTGTAGTAGGCTGGGACGCGAACGAGTGAAGGATGTCCGGATCTGCGTACGTACTGGGAAAGTTGTGCACCTTGCGCACAGTGAGGTCAACTCCTAATTTATTCAATTCAGTCTTTGCATGGCCTGTCAGGCGATTCCATAATGAGGTAGCCCGGACGTATACAGTCAGTCGACGAAGACTGGTAAAGGTTGGACGCATGTTCTCGAGAACAGTATCGACTATATCCTTGCGGGCCAATTCGCCACCAACGTTGCATAGCGAAAGGGAGAGGTGATCAAGGTTTGGAGGCATGTTGGCTTGAGCGTAGAAGAAGCGCTCCGCGGAGACGTGAAGGGTCCGAAGGCTGTTCATGTATTGTAAGCGTGATAGTTCGAGTGAATGGTTCCGATTGTCGAAGAGCCGCAGAGTCCGCGTGGGACAACTGCGGTGCCGCGTTCTTACAACCTTCATAAATGGGGTAAAAGTACCCTGCGAAGTTGTGGTTGTGGTTACCAACACAAATCCTTCGTTCGCACACTCTTTTACGCCGGCATCGGCTTATTCCTTCCCCTTTCCTTTGAAACCCTGCATTCTCGACTTCACTTTTGGATCTCCGCACATCCCGTCCTCATTCCTCATTGAGATTTCCACCGGTGACAGTCCCGCAACCCACGGCCTTCCGGCATCATCACTCGAGAACCAGCATCTTGAAGATCGTGTTTAATATATTGTCTTGACAATGGTTCACTCAGTAGATTCGTTGTGTGTATTGCAAGAAGTATATTTCAGGGAACGATGCAGACCGAGTCCCAGGCGCCTGAGAAACGAAGACAGGAAGGTATTGGGGTTCTAGTTCTCGGAAGCAATCGCCGAATCCAGTAAAGCAAAGTCGTCTGACTGCATCTCTGTTCGAGAAGAGAAGATGAGATCCTTGAGTACCTGCGCAATCAGGCCATGTTGCGCCTCCATGGCAATCTTCGCACTATACGGCCGAGGCGTAGTTGTGAGACTAAAGTCAAATAAGTGACGCACTTTAAGGAGAATGACGCACCTATCCCTGACGCCTTTGACTAGTTGACTCTCATCTTTCTTCTTTTCTCCGGCAGCGGCGTCCTTCTTGTCATCTGGCTCCTTTGCCTTTGTGCTCTTGCCTGTGGAGACCTTTGCATCGCCTTTGGCATTTGGAAGTGTTGCTCGAGTGTTCGGAATCCCGGAAATTGCCTTGCCCAGCTTCGCGTGGAGATCTTGTAATTGTGAAACGGCATAGGCTCGATTCTGTGACGAGGTGTGAGAGTTCATTACACAACATTGACGGCCTCCACACACCGAAATGAGAGGTGATTGACTGAGGGTGTTCACCCAATACTTGTTCCAGAGCAAATGTAGGAGATGGTCATCGAGACTGCTCTTGAAGATTTGGACTTCGAGAGGGTAATACGCATTAGCATGTACACCAAAGTCCTCTATTTTCGATAATGGAATCGATTGGTAGTCCTCTGGCTTGCCAGTGGTCGGAGGCTTATAACCCTCTGGGTACGTTCGGAAAGCACCGATATCCACCTTCCCGGCAGAAATGGTCCGATTAGGGTCGATCTACACATTCGTAAGGTTACAAGGCACTTGTCCAAGGTTGGCAAGCTAGCACGAACCACAACGGCGACGAAGGGGTCCTGGTACTGCTGGTTCGTCATCTGGGTCGTCACGTCGATACCAGAGAGCCAGCACCCATACCCAGGGTGCGAGTGGTACCAACCGATCGCGTTCTCGAGACGTCCAACCTAACCATGAAACGTGTGGCAATCAGCACTCGCCCGACCAACAAAAGTCCAAGGCCGACGAACCCGTTCACAGCTCGCAATATACTGGACCATGTATTCGTTGGCTTCATTGGCGGCATTGACACGCGTCTCGGTACCTTGGACAGGCAGGGCGAACGAGTCCATGATGACAAGCGACGTTCCGACGACTTTGCCTTGCATTAGACCCATTATTTCGTATGGAACACCGGATCGGGCGTGGATCACCTTCAGTATGAGCAGGCTGAGTGACGGATCGGAGGCGCCTAAACGCGATCGCTCACCATTTTGATGAGGGCGACAGCAGAGATCTTACATGTCTTGAAGTAATGGGGACTGTAACTTGAGTAAATTTCCACGGAGACCAGACTCGATTTTGCCACCGCTTACTCTGACTTCCATGGCTCCGCGCGAAGAATTTTCCTATTTTCCTCGGCATCGTACTTGTATATCTCATCCTGGGGTGATATGTTCACTACGTCGTTTGCTAGGCTGAACGATTGCAGCGCTGCCTTTGCCTGGTGGGCCATGGCTGCCTCCAACCTTGGAGGTCGCCAATATCTTTGTCTGCAATCGTGGAGACAGGCGGTGCCGCAGTGAGCTCGTGTAAACTAGCGCAGTCCATCTCCAATGAGCATATCCACAAGTCTGGGGGTCGAGCGTTGTCGCACATGGAGCCGTTGCGGCGACTAGCACACCCGGACCAATTCCACCTTTCAAAGAGTGGACCCGGTGCACTTTCCGTTACCTTCTTTCGAAATTGTTTGACGCTTCTCGACGCTATTTCTCGCCCCTGACGCAAATCCGTTCATGGCATTTTGGTGTTTCCACTCTCTCCACCACCACCACACCCATCATTTCTGTAACAGCCATGGGCTTCGCAGAGGTTACGGGTGCGCTTGTAAATGCGTATTTGCCGCAGGAATTGCACATCCCAGCCTACTTCTGTGGCTTCAATATCCTCTGGACGTTCGTTGCCGCGGAAGTCACCGGAAACGCGAGCCAAGTTGACCGAGTGGGTCTCTGCTTCCTGCTGCCCCGTTTCATGTATTGAGCGCAATGTCCAGATATGGACATTCCTGCCCACAATTTACAGCACCTACTTCGCCATTCTGCCGTTCCTGTCCGTTGCGCCCGATTGGGTCAAGGCCCAAGGACTCAACCATCGGACAGCTTTGGTAGTGTTCCTCCAGGTGAGTGTCGTATCGCATTCACCTTACTACAGTCCCCCTGATTCTCTTTCGCAGTGGATTTGGACGACGAGGTGGGTAAATTTGCTGCATTCGAGGGTCCAGAGAAATTTCCAAGCTGGCTGCACCATGCTGAAAGTTGGGCGTGTCTCTAACGCCCGTTCTAAGACTCTCATATAATACATTTCGACGAGGACTATTCGCATTGAACTCGGAGGACTACCGATGGGGGCACTTGCGCAAAGGTACTGGATGTTATCAACCCACACTAGGTGCCTCCTGACAACCATTTCTTAGCTTTGCCCAGAATTCTCTTCACAGTCCTCAATCTCGTTTTCATTGGTTCGCCACGTCAGTCGAGCGTTTGATCGGCGCCTGATTGCCCTGCCTATAGCTACAATCCAGAACCTCTTGCTCTTCGCCATGGGTGCATACCCCAGCTACCTCCTCTTGAGCCAAAAACCCACCACCCTCGGCACCACGGATATGGTGCTCGTAATAGTCGCCCTAATCGATCTCGCACTCGAGTTTACCGCGGATAACCAGCAGTATTCATTCCAAACCTTCAAGCATTCGAATCCCCGAAAGCTCAAGGCGAAGAAGGAAGAATGGCCCGGTGCACGGATCCGCTGGACGGAAGACGATGCGGCAAGGGGATATGTGTCTAAGGGTTTGTGGGCTTGGAGTCGTCATCCCAACTTCTTGGCTGAGCAAACTTTCTGGGTGCGTTTCGCTCTCTTTCTTATGGTTCTTGGAGCTTATCTTATCCGTGATACAGTGGATTATCTGCCTATTTCCTTTCCTCTCTGGCCCATATAGCGCCCGTTCACTCCTCCTCGACGAGACCTACACCTCCTGGGCGAACATCAAGTCCGCTCTACTTGGTCTGCATCCATTCTTCCCAGCGGTTGGGCTTTCTTGCCTCTTCTTCGCGTCGACTTTGTTCACGGAGAGCATCACATTGAAGAAGTATCCGGTTACATATTTAGCGTACCAAAGGAGAGTCTCGATGTTTCTCCCATGGGACACGGTGATAAAAGGGTTCATGTTGTTCTTAGTGAGGGAGAAGGAAGAGGTTGAAAGGCTGGTTTGGGGGGACCCTCGTAAACCCCTCAAAGGAAAGGGCAAGGTCGAGTGAGGAGACAAGCCGTCTTTTAATGTAACATAACCCGCGGAATATCGAACAGTGTCAATGTAATATAACCCGCAGAATATCGAACAGTGTCATATAATTGAACCCATTTGTTGGTTAATAAGTGCGACAAGCTCTTCATCTGAGACCGTTCGTTTGACTAGACGGTTAAGCTGGGTGGCTATCCTGACAGCTAGGAGGTGTTTGCACTGTGAACCAGCTATTAGGTGGTGCCTTGGATGGTATCGCAGTCACTTTACCAACAATGGAGTCCCTCGAGTGAGAATATGGAGAAATGCGGGACAAGAGCAATACGGCGACGTGTAGTCCCGTACTCGCGGGTATACCATGTAGCTTTCAGCCCCCGATCCAAACGCGATGTGTAGTACGCTCCCTGAGCCCGTTGAATAATGTACCACTGCATGCGCGCGCGATCAATTTCATCTGAGAGCGAGTGAGCAAAAGTCGCACCGCGGTCCCTATCTATGAGATCCAATGCCCCAATGATCAGATTATCAGGGAAGAAGTGTCGCAATGATTCCACAATTTCGCTCGTTACTATCTACGGGGTTGGCTATGGAGGTCGAGACGCGTTCAAGGCTTACAACGACCGGGTTGGATGTTACACAGAACAGCTTCCATTAAATCTGGGATCTCAGTCGTCATCGCGCGCCGATTAATCTTCCACGTGATGGTAGTGAGGTGCGAAAAGACAAGAAATAGAAAATGCCCGTGATATACCCAGCGAACACATACCAGGAGGTAACATATTTTAGTAGTGAAGATACGTCATGTACTCTTTGCTCTCTGCGCGCGGATGTAGTTCAACGCACTGCCAGCCTTTAGCCATTTGAGCTGGTCCTCTGACATCGTATGCTTGGTCTCAATCATCTTTACTTCCCCAGTCTCCCTCTTAGTAACCTTCAGACGAACGACAGCGCCTGATTTACCGGCCATCAAGTCTGCGACGCCAAGCGTCTCGATCCTATCGCCCGAATTGATGAGGGCGTAATCCTCTCTGTTTGCAAACCAAAGAGGAAGGACACCTTGTTTCTGTTTATGGTGTTAAGAGACGTGCGAGAGGTGGGCAGGCATGACGAACCTTCAAATTCGTTTCGTGGATGCGAGCGAAAGACCTGGCGACAATCAAAGCGCAACCTGGGGGGGTAAGCCACGTATCACCGCGAAAAGAAGGTCCAACTCACCATAGAACCTTGGCTGCAATGCGGCATGTTCGCGAGCTGATCCCTCGCCATAGTTCTCATCCACCACTAAGGCCCAAGGTTCACTCCGAGCCTTGAAACGTTTGGCGATGTTGGGAATAGTATCGGTTGGAGACTGATCATGGCCGGCGCTATGGTCGAACGCTACGTTCACTTCGCCTCCTTCGTCATTAGTCGCCTAGAGGGCTCATAAGCATTGGTTCAAAGCTCCAATGGCATTGAAAATACCGTTATCAGGAGATTTTCACTGATGTTAGTAAGGTGCCCTTATGAAGATATTTCAGCGACCCGCGGGTACTCATTACCTCAAAGCTCACCCTTGTACTTTAACCAGGGTCCCTGTTCGAAATTTATTAGCCCGCAGCTCGTTTATCAAGAGCGTGGTTACACCGACAGCGGCAGAAATGTGATCCGTAGTGCACTTCCCCCTTACTCGCATGAGGCATGTCAAGGCAGGGAGTTCTTCAATCGAGGTCGCGCTCTTGTTTTCAAACAGCGACTCGAAAGGCTCCAAAACCTCTAATCTCGAAGAATCGGGATTGATTACGACTGGTGTTTCAGGTATTGGCTTGGGATTAGCTTGGGGGTACAGATCCAGACGACCTGCAGAATATTCATTATCAAAGTCCAGTATAGAAAGCAAAACAAGGACATACCAGGAGTAAATCCTTCAGCTGGTAAGGTTTCCCCCTGTGGTGGGGTGAACTTAAAGACACTCCCGTCGGGGGTGATGAGCTCGTCCTTCGTAGGGTTGAACGAGAGTTTTCCACTAAACGCCATAGCGGTCACGATTGTGGGCGAGGAAAGGAAGTTCATTGTATTCGTATTGCCGTCATTGCGCGCCTTGAAATTTCTATATTATCCAGTAAGTCGATCGGGGCACGCAAAATCGACAACGACCATACCGATTGAAGGATGTCAAAATTGCTGTAGAGAGTGATCAGTTCACGATATTGCGGCTATTTCCTCGGAATTCACCGTTCTCGTCACTAGATTGGGTGCGTTTCCACTGCAATACGTGATCAGGGCCTGCTGGTTACCCTCGAAACGTGAACTTACCTGTCCGATGCATGGACCACACGCATTTGCAAGTACCATGGCCCCCACATCCTCGAGCGCTGAGGTCAATCCATCCCGCTCCATCGTTGCTCGGATTTGCTCCGAGCCAGGTGTACATAGAAACGGAACCTATCACACCGTGAAAACACTCTTATCAGTTCCAACGTGCCTCCATCATCGCTCCCCCAGCCTAGTTATTGAGGAGCAAGGACATGCCTTTGCTTGCAGGCCAGCTGCTTTCGCTTGTTTAGCGAGGTCTGCTGCACGAGTCTGGATAAAGCGCGTGATTACACGTGATTAGGATCTCGCCAAACTCCGGAGCGATCGAAACGGGACTTACCATATCTTCGTAAGAGCTGTTAGTGCACGACCCGATAAGCGCTGCAGAAACCTCATCCTTCCATCCCTTTTCCTTGATGAAATCCGGGAAGCGTGATAGAGGGGTAGCAAGATCGGGGGTGAACGGGCCATTGATCGTCGGTTCAAGCTCGGAAAGATTCTGGATCGTCGGCCAAAGTGCCGGTGTGAGTAACTACCTCCTGATCATCCAAACGAACTGAGGTGAGACAGGCTGACAATTTCAATCACTTCGTCATACTCCGCTCCTTCATCGGCCTGTAAGAAGCCCTGGGCCGCCGCGCGGTCGGCTGCCTCTGCGACGGGCCTGCGGCCGGTGGCACGGAGGTATGAATGCATGGAAGAAGTATAGGGGAAGGTCGAGGTGGTCGCTCCAAGCTCTGCTCCCATGTTCGCGATAGTGGCAAGACCAGTGCAAGATTGAATGTGAACACCGGAACCGAAATATTCAAGGATACGACCAGTTCCACCCTGAAAGTGGGGTGTATGAGCACTGTGATTCGTAATATGAGATGCCCGCAAACCGGGGGACGTGGGGCACCTTCACGGTAAGCTTTCCTGCTAGATGCAAAATGACATCCTTCGTCGTAACCCAGCCATTAGTTTGACCCTTGAGGTGGACGCCGAGAATTTCAGGCGCTTTGAGCTCCCAAGGTGTGCCAGTCATTGCGTCAACTGCATCCGCACCCCCCACACCGACGGCGAGCAAACCCAATCCTCCGGCATTCGGCGTGTGGGAATCAGTGCCCAACATGAGTATACCAGGGGCGGCATAGTTCTCAAGGACAATTTGGTGAATGATGCCCGAACCTGGTCCCCAGAACTCGATTCCTATTCCAAAATGTCAGAGAATCAGACTGCGGTTGAGGAATCGGCATACCGTATTTCTTTGCGGCAGATTCTAGGAAATTGAACACTTCACGATTAGACACTATAGACCTCTGAATGGGTTGGCGGGGTGTGGCGACGGAGCGACAACTCGGGCGAACAGCGAGCATACCTGGAGATCCTCCTCTGCGCCGGTGGCGGCCTGTATGAGGTGGTCGCAGTGGATAGACGTTGGTACCGCTGTTGAGGACAGTCCGCAGGTCATGAACTGGAGCCTGTACGCCCCTTCCACTTAGCCAGCGCTGGGGTACCGCACGAGCAACTTACAGGGCCATCCTACGCGTCGAAAACGAAATAGAGTGAGTCTACGGGTTTATAACGACGATAGATACAATAATGCTGACTGGGCGCTCGCATCCTGCATCGCAACTCTCGCTGGACGCAGTTGCAGATATGCCTCGCCACGGATGCGACCGCCTCCTGAGAGACTTTTGGCCGGGTCATCAAGATGGCTGTATAATATTTTCTCCGAGAGCGTCAAGGGTCTGTTGAGAATTTTGCGGGCTATTTGTAGTTTGTCGAGCAGCAGGTCATAATTTGGAGTAATTGTGCTGCAGTCCTTTTGGTTTGAAGTCGACGCCGCTGTTGCCAGACATTGCCTTATGCTTGCTGTTCGCTGCCATCGACGCACCGCCCGACTCGCCACTCGCATCGTAAGTGGGTCAAGTCACTGCGGCCGCCGTCGACATCTTGCTCTCCAAAACCAACTATCTCAAATATGCAGGCTGGCCAGACACCAGTATTTGTGATGAGTACGTAGTGTGGAGCCACTATGAATCCAGACCTCCGATGCTAATACGCAGCAGACGCGAGCCCGGAGCGGCAAACGGGTCGCAAAGCCCAGATTTCAAACATCACAGCGGCGAAGACGGTCGCAGATGTTATTCGTTCGTGCTTGGGTCCAAAGGCAATGCTCAAGATGCTTCTCGATCCTATGGGTGGAATCCTGTGCGCACCCGCAAGAAAATCTCAACTCCGCCGCGCGGTGTGACTTGCATGCCGACTGACGCGTTTTCGCTCGTTCCAGGTTGACAAACGACGGGAACGCAATTCTACGAGAAATCGACGTCGCGCACCCAGCTGCAAAGAACATGATCGAACTCAGCCGCACGCAAGATGAAGAAGTTGGCGATGGCACAACGAGCGTCATTATCTTAGGCGGGTACCGTGACTAGGTGCCGCTTTTGCTCTTTTTCTGATCCTTTTTTCCCCTAATTTCTAGCTGGCGAGCTGCTTGCACAGTCGCTTGCGATTTTGGAAAGAAACATCCACCCTGTCGTAATCATTTCCGCCTTTAACAAAGCCCTTAAAGAGGCCCTAGAAATCATCAAGAACATCTCTATCCCCATCGATACTTCCAGTGACGAGGAAATGCTCGCCCTCATCAAGACGTCGATTGGTACCAAGTTCGTAATCCGTTGGTCCGACCTCATGTGTCGCCTTGCACTTCAGGCTATCCGAACCGTCACTCAGGATGACCAGGGCATGACCACTGTCGACATTAAGCGGTATGCAAGGGTGGAAAAGGTGCCCGGCGGAGCCATCGAGGACAGCACTGTCTTGGATGGTGTCATGCTGAACAAAGACGTCACCCACCCTCACATGAGAAGACGTATTGTCAATCCTAGAATCATTCTTCTCGACTGTCCTCTAGAGTATAAGAAGGGCGAATCTCAGACAAACCTCGAGATCCAAAAGGAGAGTCAGTGGACCGACTTTCAGCGGCAAGAGGAGTTACAGGTCCGACAAATGTGCGAGAGAATCTTGGAGTTCAAGCCCGATTTGGTCTTTACTGAGAAGGGCGTGAGCGGTAGGGTCCCTCTAAACTCACCATGTCCGCCGGACGTCTCATTCGCTCTGTTTTGTTAGACTATGCACAAGCGGTGCTCATGCAGCAAAGCATTACCACCATCCGGCGTGTTCGGAAATCAGACAACAACCGAATCGCACGGGCTGTCGGTGCCACCATTGTGAATCGAGTAGAGGATTTGAGGGAAGCTGACGTTGGGACCAAGTGTGGGCTATTCCACATTGAGAAATTAGGGGACGAGTGGGTACCTCTTTATCTCCTATCTCCGGGGTTCCCACATTCGCACGTGCAATTACTAATGAAAAATCTCGTGCTCCTCATTTAGGTATTTCACTTTCTTGACGAAGTGCGCGACACCGAAAGCGTGCACGATCCTCCTTCGTGGGCCGTCGAAAGACATATTAAATGAAATCGACCGCAACCTAGCCGATGCGATGTCGGTAGCGCGCAACGTCGTATTCAGTCCTACGCTGGCGCCAGGGGGAGGAGCAACCGAGATGGCAATTTCCGTCGGCTTATCCCAGAAAGCGAAGACTGTCCAAGGCGTCGAAGGGTGGCCCTTTCAAGCTGTCGCCGACGCGATGGAGGTCATCCCAAGAACGCTCGTCCAGAACGCGGGCGGAAATGCAATTCGAGTCCTAACCGAGCTAAGAGTACGTCTTTCACTTAACAATTCTCTTCTTATTTCGTTCCTACCTTGTTCTCCGCTTTCCGCCCGCTTGCATGTCAAGTCAGCTTGGCCCGACTGGACGGAGTCGGTAGTAGTCTTGATGAACAATCTTGATGAACAATCCATTTGCCCAGAGAAGGGCGCCCAACGTTGTTGGCTGGGGAAACGAGGCCGCAGACACGCCTGCGCGCTTAATTGACTCGCCCACACCGCCTGTCCCACTCGTCAGACTGTTGCCCCGTGGGGGTGTCGGGGTCACTACTGATGTCGTACTCGTGTTTATCACAGGCGAAACACGCGAATGGTGGGCATTCCTGGGGTATCAATGGAGAGACTGGCAAAATTGAAGACATGAAGAAGTACGGGCTATATGAATCTGCCGGCGTTAAGGTAAGTGGTTATGCAAGCAGTCGCCGATGCGATATTGCGGGACGGGACCGTCTCCTTGGGCCCCATGGAGTCCCGCAAAGCTTAGCCGTATTAAGGGACGCTGTATTGATTCGGAGCCGACTGCTGTTGGTCTTCTTCTGCATGTAGATTCAAACGCTCAAGACTGCCATTGAAGCCGCCAGGATGCTGCTCCGTGTCGATGATATCGTGCAGGCGGCGAGGAAGGAGAAGGAACAGCCGCAGCAACCAATTCCCGAGGACTTGGCGCCTGAGTAGTTAGTTACTTGGAGGCGTGGGTTAACAATCAACCACCTTCAGCTTTTGAACTAATTGGTTTTCAACCCTGGGCTCGAGGCATGATTTTCTCGTTCATACATTTTGCGTTGGGGATGTAGCAACGAACGGGAATAGAATTCATGACGTTGTTAACACAATTGAGTCGAGGTTTTTTTGTGAACATTAAGGGGTATATTCGACACACGGGGCACACGGCAGTGAATAGTTGAAGACATGTAACATACGGCTTGAGATTGATAACATGCATCGCCCATCGAACGATTGGGCGAGCCAGATTAGACGAGGGGTATAGTTTGGCGAGGATGCATATGAGGGCGATGCAAGTACAGGCAGGCTACAGCATAAAGCATCACAGAAGATAGAAGATATTAGGTGTACTTTTACTCAATGGCAACGCGTTTTTCGCGGTTCGGGGAGTGGTGGGCCTGACTTGAACCCGACGTTGATCGCGGGGTTCCCGCCAAAGACGAGCCGGAGTAGCCCGGGATGAATGGACGTTCGTTGGGGGGCACAGTTAGAGGGGGGGCCCTCTTTTCCTTGCGCAATGGGTAGTGACACGGTGTACCGCGCCGGATGCAGTTCCTGCACGTGGAATGAATTGGTACAGTCGCACAAAGACAGACAGGGAGTCACGGCAAGCGACACTTACGCGCAAGGTGGAAGATCGAGTCCGGCAGGCTTCTCGCCGTCGAGCGGGCTTTCGGTCTTCTCATTGCTCCAGAATGTGACAGCGGCCATCGCTCTTTCCCTCACTACAATGGGCTGCAATGGCTTGCATCTAAAGGAATCGGAGTTTTACCTTGTCATGAGCTTGGTGGTCGTGAAGAGGGATGCTTACCTAATCTTCCTGCCTTTACAGAAGGAACAAGCGATTACAAATCGCCGGTCTTTGAGGCGCTGTTTCTTGAGCTCTTCGGCAGTAGGCTGGTGGGCTGCCGCCGCCGGAGGAGAGGTATCTCCCTGCCCGACACGTGATGGTCCGACACTTTGAGGACAGTGAGACGATGGCGCCGATGTCGTAGCAGTCGAGGTTGCAGTCACAGTTGCACTTGAATCAGAAGAGACCGGAGGAAAAGGAGGATTCGGCCTTGTCATGATCGGAATACCAAGATGGGGCTGCGATGCGAGAGGGGCTTCAAGGGAGTATGACTGGCTGGGAACAGTGATATCCTCCGTTTCTGGGTGAGTATAGGGCACGTCTTGATGCGGTGCGATGCGAGAGGAGGATGGCGCGTGGTGAATTGGCGCCGAGGCTTCAACAGAAAGGTGAACCTTGGAGTATAGCGAGTCATCCACCTGCACATTGGACAGCCCCTGTTGTAATAGGAACTGTGGCGAATATTGCTTTGCAAGCACGTGTGGCGTGTCTGTGAGCGTCCCAAGTCGTCGGTGGCCGCTGATGTATGGATAGACCAACGCAGACTGCGAGCTGTCCGGGTAAGATCGACGCCGGGCTACTAGTGTGTGGCCGTTGGCCCACAGCCGCTGTGGAAGATCGTTTGCTGAGATGAGGGCGGGGTCTTCCGAGACGCCAGAAACCGGTGGTGATGATTGCTGCATGGCCGTCTCGCTGCACGAGTATTTGACCGGGAGTGAGTATTCCGACTGGGGGCTATGGCCCTGTGCCCAGTGCAGGTCGGTTGCGGTGCCTTGCAACGTGTTGGAATACAAGGAAGATTGGATCGGCTGGTGGGCTGCCGAGTCGTGGGTATAGCAAGGCGGGTAGGACGCAACATCTGCAGCGTTTTGGGTGATATTCGAAGCCCAGATACCGCCCAGTGGATATATTCTGGGGTAGGGGGCGCCTGCATGAAGGGACGCAGTTGGGACAGGCAGGGGATGCACAATCGTAGTATGTTCGATCTGGGACATATCGAGGTGAGGGAAAAGAGGTAAGGGTTGCTGGACCATCGACGCGGAACTTGATATCTCATCTGAGGGGCAGATCCAGCCTCCGCCATGAGAGTGTACAGCAGATAGTGAGCTAAAGGTTGTGGGATAGTGTCAGTCATCGCCAACTACGGTGTCCTTCACAAATCGGAGAAACGGCACGAAGAACACCAACCTCACGGTAAGCGATGGCGTCGAAGCTGGCCCGTCAAGGGGTCCAGTATGTGCCGTTTGCGAACTAGCACGTAGGGTGGCGATATCATAAGATCTGGGGGCCTCGCCGGTAGAACGATCAAAATTCGCCTTGATATTGGGCACAAGCGGGCATGCGGTGGAAGATGTGAGGCCCCAAGGTATTTCAACGGTTGGAGGGGTACATGGGGGACGCCTGTTGCGCGCACCGCGTGTTAGAGGAACGTTGTGCCAATGAAGTCGGATCCCGTTCTGGGAAGAAAGAACGTACAACGAGGCATGAACGGCTGTATCACTTGCAGTGGCCGAGAATCGGCAGTGAGGAGGGATTTCATTTACCAAACTCATTGGTGACCCAGGAGTTGTCGTGTTTTGCCAGAAGAACGACATATTGGGCGCTTCAATGATCTGCGACTGCTCGTGTTGCCAGTAATCAGCAGGATATCGTCGATATTGTTGATGCATAGTAGAGGCTGCTGAAGACAAAGACAGCATGGGACGGTGGGTGAAGGAGGAGATTTAGTCTTCCACAGACCGCGCTCTTTTGATCGAAATGTCGGGTTAGTAAAACCCCGCTCGGGAGCGAAGAAGTGGCTCAGCCGAAAAGTTGGTTTCCATGACCAGGCCCTGTGACGACCTCCGTGGCAGCAGTAGACCGTCGGAAAGACGTCGAGATGGCTCTCTGGGGTGACCCTGACCTGACCAAAGTAGTACGTGCATAATGAATTGTGCTTCCACTGCATAGGGCCGACTGGACGCAGGGTTATGATTGATGGGCAGCTTCCCAAAAATGCTCACGACCTCGGCCTAATTCGAGGGCCGAATTGCAATATCATTCAAATCATTCATTCGTTTGGGGATGCGCAGCATGGGCTCACTGGCTCAGGGCAAACTGAGTCTTCGCTTGTGTTGTGTTGATTGTCTCGACTCGCCCATTTATGGGTTTGGCTTTCTTTTACGGCAGCGCTCGATTTTTGCAACTTTTGCACTCGCAAATGCAATCACGAACGCCACACCGCGCGCATCATTGGATCATGGGCAGTTTTTTTGAACAAAACCTGTACGAAAATGGACGGGAATGAAAGCGCGGATATTCGAGTCTGCGAGTCTGCGGACATTCTGTTGAGCAGCTTTAACACCGAGGAAATGCAAGGCTGGTAGAGTCGGTCGGTCACCGGCTGGACAATGCCGGAAACGCGACTTTGTTATCCATCCGTCCAGCCTCCCCGTATGTTAGTACCCCAACGTATGGCATCATGTTGTACTTAAGTACAAATTGAACGTCTGTGGTATTCCTGTAAAACGAGTGGTCAGACTTTGAGCTAGGACACGAATTTGGATGATGATCAGGGCCCGGGCCCACAAGAATAGGGTAACCAGGGACCCCAATTTCAAGGAAAGAGGGGCTGTGATTGATATATTCCGCGCACCTGAAAGATTTTGAGATTTCACGGAATGCATATTTGTTCGATGCGTGATCGATATGAATAATTGCGCTTTCCTTGCGGCGAACAATCCGGTCCCATATCACAACCTCGTTGGTGACCTGAAAATGAAACGCAGGATGAGTCTCTTGGTGTTCGGGAGCCATTGGGGAGGGCGTGGTAGAGTGGGACAGTCGCTTGCCCGGCGAGCGGAGATTGAAACGTGGGAGATGGCTACATACTCCTTGAGTATTGTTATACTCTGCTGACAAATAAAGAAATAGTTGTTTGGTGTTCCAATGGAAGATTGGACGCAAGTCTTGAACAAAAGAAAATTGAACACGAAAGGGAACATTGCATCAATTGCATTGGTCGGGTCCAGTTGGAAGGGTGATACACGTGACAAATGTTAGTGCAGGGTCCGCTGAAATTCTGGTGGAGACTGGAACACGTACCCGCTTCGAAAGAGAAACGAAAGAAAGCAAACTCTTGTTCTTTAGAGACATAAGGGTTTGTTCTACCCATCACACTGTTTGGGAAAATTGTTTGTATGCGTACAGAGCGGGAGCAGACCACCTTATTAGCACCTGCGCGACACCGGGGAAGAATCGCGTTACTGACACTTTGATTGGGCTAACATGTAAAGCACCCGTCGTAACTTTGCCAAGGAAGAAAGATGAAAGCGATATCGCGCCGAGCAAAGCCAGAATGCACGACGTGGCCACCGTGGAAATATTGTTTAATCGTTGCAGGCTGGAATACATGGCAGAAATTCAAGTCAGAAGCGAGTAAAGGACCCGAAGAGCACGAGTTCGAATGGTTTTGTGGTTGCGAAGGGCAGTGGATAGGAAGGAATATAAGAGCTTTGCCTTTAACCCAAACCACCCGCCTCCTGAACCTTTTCCCAATAAACACTATGAAATCGGGAACTATGCCCACAACATAAACAACAGCCTTAATACAGATTGTGCACCGTCCACAGAGCCTAATTTTGGCGCAGAAAGCGGTATCAATACCCCCAAAACGGACTCGCTCAACTCGCTCAACAATGTTACCAGCTAGAGGGAATGAGGTATCTATAGACTCTTTGATTTCCAAGGCGATAGAGCGGGAGCTTTCCTTGGAGTCGACCAGTTCAGTTCCCGAGATATGGTGGAACATCATCACTGTGTCGATAGCACACCCCAAGCGATGTCGCTCTCGTACCCGAACCATAGGCAGTCTTAGACTACTCGCCAGTGCATGAACAAGATCTGCTCCTGAATCGCAAAGGCGGCAGCCGATCCCATTGTGTATGTACCTGCCCGTTCTCAACCGTGTGCACGACAGTCTCCGGCGACACGACAGATACCGAAATTCTCGAACGGAAGCCATGCCATCCATCGAAGGTGTACAATCTACTTCTTCTGTGGATCTTGGAGTTCTAAGAGACTTAACATCGACTCCATCGGCCACGGGCAATGCCCCGCAACCATTACCACCGATTTAAACCGGCTAGCGAGCACGTTAATTCCCACACCTCCTACCAGCCATCATTTCACCGCCTTACTCTGTTTCCATCACGAGCTCGAAGAGCACGTGTACGGAATGCTGGCGTCGATTGAGGGCGCGGGCTGTCAAAAGGAGATTCAAGGGACGCGAACACTCGGCTCAGCGAAGATTCATGGCCCGTCTCGGATTAATTGCCTCCCAACCGATAGGACAGGTCATGTTGTGGCTGGATGGTTGGTCACGATCGCCGCGTCTCCGGGTATGCTGACACTCCAGAAACGAAGGAGGTTTGCAACTTGTCTCATGCCACTGCAGGAGACACAGGGCTAAGGCCAAAGCGAGAGTGATAGCCAACTTCGGAGGGGCTAATCGGCGGGCGCATGGACAGGCATTGCACTGAGAGTGCCACTCCCAACAAACGACAGTCCACACTCACAAGGGAAAGTATGTGGCCATAAATATATTCGGGTGAGTGCAGACTGAGATATAGTCCTGAACTCAGACACATGCCATCGTAGCGGTTAGCGTTCTTTCACCCTCCTGAATGGGAGTGATTGGTGTAAGGACCAGGTATCTTGGCATTAATGCGGTTACCTTAAAACTGTATTTCATGAGTTCCCAAGTGCCACACGGTCAGCCTACGAATCTAGATTATGTAGTTGATTAGGTATTCTTGTAACCGGTGGATGAGGCAGCGAGAGAACGAGGGCTACACATCGTATACG
>WNFL01034766.1_pt1 | contig 16553 bp, 9 predicted proteins | sample 5400361 | NCBI WGS metagenome assembly WNFL01 (sample SAMN13153351, study PRJNA577476) | soil metagenome | isolation source: 40 cm soil on Douglas fir-dominated hillslope | place: USA:California | collected 2013-09-17 | reverse complement strand
CCCGATCCCAGGGCGGGTGCTTCCTCCATACGATCGTCGTAGGTGTCGAAACCGCGGGCGAGGCCGTAGCGGCGGTCGAGGATGAAGGTGCTCACGAAGGCGGCGGTCCGGTAGCCGTGCTTGTGCAGGGCCGAGGCCAGGGTGTCGAAGCGGTCGGCGAGGTAGAAGTTGCCGTTGTTGCGAACCCCGTGCTCGAAGGGATAGAGGGCGGTGAAGATCGACGCATGAGACGGCAGGGTGATCGGGGCGGCGGCGACGGCGTTCTCGAAGCGCACGCCCTCGGCGGCCAGGCGGTCCAGGCGGACGGTTCGGGCGCCGCGGTGTCCGTAGCACCCCAGTCGGTCGGCCCGCGTCGTGTCGAGGGTCACCAGGAGCACGTTCAGGCCGGCTCCCGAAGGCCGGCCGCGGTCTCCGCCGCTCCGCCCGAGGAGCACTCTGGCGCCGATCGCCGCTGCCAGCGCGACCGTCCCGAGCCAAAGGACCCTGTGCGACGCGTCGCGCGTGGGCGACGCCGGCGGCGTGCCTTCGGGAGAGCGCGCCCTCCCTCGACGCTTCGATCGGCTCATGGCCGGCCGTCACCTTGTCGATGAACTTCTGACACTGCTCCACAGCGACTGCCGGTCGAGCGTCGTGGTGGGCCTGGAAGGACTCGAACCTTCGACTAACCGGTTATGAGCCGGCCGTTCTAACCAGCTGAACTACAGGCCCGTTCGACAGACTAGCAGACCGGGCCGAGCTCGGCCACCGCCTTTCAGAAGGTCAGACCGAAGCCGTAGGGGAAGAGGGGGTCGTAGGTTCCGTCCCCGACGTTGATGGGCAGCTGGGCCATCGAGCGGGGCCAGGTGAAGGAGAGCTTGCCCGTGGGCTTGTAGTCGCCGAACAGCACGTCCGCCACGCCCTGGCCCTCGCTGCCCGGCAACCAGGCCGCCACGAAGGCGTCGGCGTTGGGCAAGGCCTCGCCGAGGATCATCGGCCGCCCGGAAAGGAGCACGACCACCACCGGGATGCCGGCCTTCTTGACGGCGGCGATCGCGTCCTGGTCTTCTCGGCTCAAGCTGAGGTCGGTCCGGTCCCCGAGCATCTCCGCGTAGGGAGTCTCCCCGACCACCACCACCCCCACGTCGGCGCCGCCCGCGCCCAGGCCATCCTTCGAGTAGGTGACCTCGGTCTTCCCCAGGACCGCCTGGCGGATCGCGGTGAGGATGGTGGTCCCGGAGGTCGGGGCGCCGCTCTGACCCTGCCAGCTGATCGTCCACCCGCCGCATTGGTTGCCGAGGTCGTCCGCGCTCTTGCCGGCCACGTGGATCCGCCTGGCGCCTTTCGAAAGGGGCAGCGCCCGCCTCTCGTTCTTCAATAGCACCATCGACTCGCGGACCGCGCGTCGGGCCACGGCGCGGTGCTCCGCCGAGCCGAAGCTCTTCTGCACGGCCGGGTCTGCGGCAGGCGCGGGAGCCGGGCCGAGCAGGCCCATCGCCGCCTTCACCCGCAGGATGCGCAGAACCGCGTCGTCGATGCGCGACATCGGAACCTCGCCGGCCTCGGCCAGGCCCTTGAGGGTGGTGAAGAACTCGCGGTACTTGCTCGGAACCATGACCATGTCCATCCCGGCGTTGACGGACTGCTTGACGTCGCTCGTCCAGTCGCCCGGCAGATCGTCGATCGCGTTGTAGTCCGAGATGAGGAAGCCCTGGAAGCCCAGCTCGCCCTTGAGGATCTCGGTCAGGAGGCGGTGGCTGCCCGAGCACTTGTCGCCGTCCCCCGCCTCGATCGCGGTGACGTATCCCTGCATGTGGATCCGCCGGAGGGTGGCCTCGTCCATCCGCGTGTCGCCCTGGTCGAGGGGAAAGCGCCCGCCCTTGCCGTCGGGCCGCCCCGTCCCGTAGGTCGTGCCGCCGTCCCCCACGAAGTGCTTCGCGCAGGCGAGGACGCGCAGAGGGTTCGCGAGGTCCGGCCCCTGCAGGCCGCGCACCGCCGCCGCCCCCAGCTCGGCCACCAGCTTGGGCTCTTCCGCGAAGCCTTCGTAGGTGCGCCCCCAGCGCTCGTCGCGGGGCACGGTCACGCAGGGCGCGAAGGCCCACTGGATGGCGGTGGCCCGGACTTCCTTCGCGGTGATGCGGCCGATCTCCTCCACGAGGGCGGCGTCGCGCGTGGCCCCGAGGCCGATGTTGTGGGGAAAGACGACGGCGCCCAGGACGTTGCTGTGGCCGTGCACCGCGTCCACCCCGTAGAGCAACGGCACCTTGAGGCGCGTCTTCCGCGTGTGCGACTGGTAGCGCTCGACCATCTCCGTCCAGTCCGCGAGGCTGTTCGTCTTCGGGTCGGAGTTGCCCCCGGAGAGCACGGAGCCGAGGAAGTAGGTCTCGATGTCGCGCTCGTCCTTGAGCGCTTGCTGGTCGGGCTGCGTCATCTGCCCGATCTTCTCCTCGAGGGTCATCGAGCCGAGGAGCGCCCGCACCTCGGGGTCGTGAGCGAGAAGCCGTGCCTGGCCGCTCGTTGCCGCGCGGGGACCATTGGGCAGGAGGGCGCTGGCGGCGAGCAGCAGGGCGGCGGCGGACGCGGGGGTGGACGGCTTCATGTCGTGGTCTCCTTGGAAAAGTCCGGGCTCGGACGCTCGGACGCTACCGGGCCGGTGCTTGATTGGCAAGCGCCGCTCGGACTACCAGCCTACCCAGATGGGTCCGTCGCCAAAATCCCACAGGACGTAGCGAGCGCGATGCTCAAGGCGCCTCCGCCCTCCAGCCTCCCCCCAGCGCGCGGTAGAGGTCCACCACCGCGATGAGCTGGTTGCGGCGCGTCTGGGCCAGGGTGATCTCGGCCGGGAAGAGCTGCTGCTGCGACTCCAACACCTCGAAGTAGGCGGAGAGCCCCGAGAGGTAGCGCAGGTTGGCCAGGCGCACCGCCTCCCGGTAGGCGGCCACCGTGCGCGCCCGCTGCCGCTCCGTCTCCACGAGCCTGGCCCGGGACACGAGCGCGGTCGAGACCTCGGCGAGCGCGTTGGTGACCGACGCCTCGTAGAGGACCTTGCCCTGCTCCCACTGCGCCTTCGTCGCGGCCACGTTGCGGCTCACGCTGCCGCCGGTGAAGAGCGGGCCCAGGAGGTTCGCGGCGATGCTCCAGGTCTTGCCCTTGCTGAACAGCTCGCCCAGCTCGGGGCTGACGTTGCCGAAGAGACCGGTCAGGCTCAGGGTGGGAAAGAAGGCGGCTTTCGCCGCTCCGATGTTGGCGTTGGCCGCCACCAGCTCCTGCTCGGCTTGCCGGATATCCGGCCGCCGCTCCAGGAGAGTCGCGGGCAGTCCCGGGGGGACGGCCGGGGGCAGGGGGGCCAGAGGCGCATCGCGAGGGATGGGCTGGGGGCTCCGGCCGAGGAGGAAGTTGATCTGGTTCTCCCGGGCCACGATGGCCCGCTCCAGCTCGGGGATCTGCGCCGCCACCTGGCCGAGGGATGCCTCGGCGCGGGACGTCTCGAGGGCCGAGGCGGCGCCACCCTCGAGACGGCGGCTGAACAGGTCGTAGGTGTCCTGGAAGGCGGCGGTCGTGCGCCGCGCGATCTCCAGCTCCGCGTCCAGCTCGCGCAGCTCGAAATAGGCGATGGCCACGTCGGAAGCGAGCGAGAGCAAGACCCCTCGCCGCGCCTCCTCGCTAGCGAGGTAGCGGGCGCGGGCCGCCTCGTTCAGCCGCCGGATCCGGCCCCAGAGGTCCAGCTCCCAGGAGAAGCCCAGCTTGGCCGTCCATTTCGTGTCCGTCGCGCCCGAGGGGTTGAAGAACTGGTCCTGACGCTCGCGCGTCCACCCCGCCGTGTATCCGGCCTGGGGCAGGAAATCGGAGCGCGCGATGCCGTAGCGGGCCCGGGCCTCCTCCACGCGCGCCGCCGCCAACCGCGCGTCGTAGCCGTTCTTGAGCGCCTCTCCGATCAGGCCCTTCAAGACCGGGTCGTCGAACACCTCCCACCAGGGGAGATCGGCGAGGGTACGCGCCTCGGCCGCGGCCTGCTCGCCGTAGAACTGCGCGGGCACGGGAAGCTGGGGGCGCTGGTAGTTGGGGCCGACGGCACAGCTCCCGAGAAGGAGGCCGGCGAGCGCGAGCGCGACCCGGCGCATCTCAGTGCCCTCCTTCGGCGACCGCCGGGGTCGCGGCGGTGCCCCGCTCGTGGCCGGACAGCCGTTCGATCACCACGAACAGCACCGGGATGATGAAGATCGCGATGCCGGTGGCGGCCAGCATCCCCGCGATCACCGCGGTGCCCAGGATCTGCCGGCCCACCGCTCCCGCGCCCTTGGCCAACCAAAGGGGCACGCAGCCGAAGATGAAGGCAAAAGAGGTCATGAGGATCGGCCGCAGGCGGAGCCGCGCTCCGGTGAGGGCCGCGTCCACGAGCCCCCGTCCCTTCTCGAGCTCGTCCTTGGCGAACTCCACGATCAGGATCGCGTTCTTGGCGGCGAGGCCGATGAGCATCACGAGGCCGATCTGCCCGTACACGTCGAGGGCGAACCCGCGCGCGAGCAGCCCCAGGAAGGCCCCCACCACCGCCACCGGGACGGAGAGGAGCACGCTGAAGGGCAGCGACCAGCTCTCGTAGAGCGCGGCCAGGATGAGGAAGACGAAGAACAGGGACAGGGCGAAGACGGCGCCGGAGCGGCCGGCCGCCCGCCTCTCCTGGAACGAGAGGTCCGCCCAGTCGTAACCCATCTCCCGGGGCAGGACCTCTTTCGCCACCGCCTCCAGCGCGGCCATGGCCTGGCCCGAGCTGTAGCCGGGCGCGGGCTGGCCGGTGATCTGGGCCGACCGGAACAGGTTGAAACGCTGGGTGTACTCGGGCCCGAGGATGTGGCGGGTGGCCACCACGGTGGAGAGCGGCAGCATGTTGCCGTCGTTGTTGCGGACGAAGAACCGGTCGATGTCCTCCGGGGCCACCCGGTCCGCGGCCTCCGCCTGCAGGAACACGCGCCATTGCCGACCGAAGCGGTTGAACTGGTTCACGTAGATGCCGCCCAGGAAGGCCTGCAGGGTCTGGTAGACCTCCGCCACCGACACCCCCTGCTTCAGCACCTTGTCGCGGTTCACGTCCGCGAAGATCTGCGGCACCGAGGCCCGGAACGGGCTGTTCACGTTCGAGAGCTCCGGCCGCTTGCGGGCGGCCTCCAGGAATTTCGTCAGGCTGCCGTTGAGCAGCTCCACCGAGCCGCCGCTCCGGTCCTGAAGCCAGAAGGAAAAGCCGCCGGCGGTGCCGATGCCGGGGATGGCCGGCGGGGCGAAGGCGAAGGCGATGGCCTCCGGCACCTGGGTGCGGAGGGTCCGGTTGATGGTCGCCAGGAGCTCCTTGGCGGAGAGGCCGGGCCCCCGTCGCTCGTCCCAGGGATCCAGGGAGAGGAAGAAGAACGCCGTGTAGGAGGCCGAGGTGCGGGTGAGGAGGCTGAAGCCGTTGATCGTCGTGGTCAGGCGCACGCCCTTCGTGTGCGCCATCAGCTGCTCGATCCTCTCGGTCACCTCGGTCGTTCTCTGGAGGGAGGCGGCGTCGGGGAGCTGCACGTTGAGCAGAAGGTAGCCCTGGTCCTCCTCGGGGATGAAGCCGGTGGGCAGGCGGCTGCCCAGGCCGGCGGCCATGGCCGTGAAGCCCGCGAGGATCAGCAGGCTCACCGCCGTCTTGCGGATGAGCCGGTCCGAGAGGTCGACGTAGCCGCTGGTGGCCCGCCCGAACCACCGGTTGAACCCCCCAAAGAAGCGGGCGAGCGGCCCCTTCGTCTCGCGCCGGGGGCGAAGGAGCATCGCGGAGAGGGCAGGCGATAGGGTGAGGGCGTTGAAGGCGGAGATGAGCACCGAGATCGCGATCGTGACCGCGAACTGCTTGTTGAGCCGCCCCTGGATCCCGCTCATGAGGCCGATGGGGATGAAGACCGAGGAGAGCACGAGGGCGATCCCCACCACGGGGCCCGAGACCTCGGACATGGCCTGGAGGGTGGCGGCGCGCGGCGCCATCCCTTCCTCGATGTGGTGCTCCACCGCCTCCACCACCACGATCGCGTCGTCCACCACGAGGCCGATGGCCAGCACGAGCCCGAAGAGGGAGAGGGTGTTGATGGAGAAGCCGAGCATGGGGAAGACCGCGAAGGTGCCGATCAGGGAGACGGGCACCGCGATCAAGGGGATGAGGGTGGCCCGCCAGTTCTGCAGGAAGAGGAACACGACCAGGATCACCAGGATCATGGCCTCGACGAGGGTGGTCGCGATCTCCTTGATCCCCTCGGTCACGGGGAGGGTGGTGTCGAGGCCGATCACGTAGTCCAGGTCGCTCGGAAAGCGCTCCTTCAGCTCGCGCATCTGCGCCTTCACGGCGTTGGCCACCGCGAGGGCGTTGGCGCCCGGGGCCTGGAAGACCGCGATCAAGGCGCCGGGGCGGCCGTTGTAGCGGCCGGACTGGTTGTAGCTCAGGGCCCCCAGCTCGATGCGCGAGACGTCCTTGAGGCGCACCACCGAGCCCTCGGGGGTCAGGCGCACCACCACGTCGCCGAACTCCTCGGCCGTGATCAGGCGCCCCTTGGCCCGCACCGTGTAGGTGAGCTGCTGCCCCGGCGGAGCGGGCTCCCCGCCCACGCGTCCCGCGGGGTTGACCGCGCTCTGCTGCTGGAGCGCGCGCACGAGGTCGGGCACCGTCAGGCCCAGCTTGGCCAGCTTGTCGGGCTTGACCCAGACCCGCATCGCGTACTCGGCGATGCCGAAGTTGACCACCTGGCCCACCCCGTTCACGCGGTAGAGGGCGTCGTTGACGTTGATGAGCGAGTAGTTGCCGAGGAAGAGCGAGTCGTTGGTCCCATGCGGCGAGTAGAGGCAAACCACCACCAGGGGCAGCCCCACCGTGCTGCGGTAGGTGAGCCCGAATTGGTTCACGTCGGCCGGGAGGTTCGGCTGGGCCTGGGAAACCCGGTTCTGCGCGTTCACCTGGTCCGTGCTGACGTCGCTCTCCACGTCGAAGGTGACGCTCAGGGTCATGGTCCCGTCGTTGGCGTTCGTGGACTGCATGTACAGCATCTTCTCGACGCCGTTCATCTGCTGCTCGAGAGGCGTCGCCACCGACTGCTCGATGGTGACGGCGTCCGCCCCGGTGTAGGTGGTCTGGATCTGGATGATGGGAGGGATGATCGACGGGAACTGCGCGATGGGCAGCCCGGTCATGGAGACGAGGCCGAGCACCACGGTGACGATGGCGATGACGATCGCGACGATGGGCCGGTCGACGAAAAAGCGGGCCATTTGGGGTCAGCGGCCCGCTGGGCTGGCGCTCGGGGTCGCCGGAGAGCCGACCGCTTCCGCGGGGCGGGCTTCGGTGGCTAGCTTCGCCTTGACCGCGATCCCCGGCCGCACGTACTGCAGGCCGGCCACGATCACCTGCTCGCCCGGCTTCAAGCCCTTCTCGATGACCCAGAGCTCGCCCACCCGCACGCCCGGCTCCACCACGCGGATCTCGGCCTTCCCGTCCTGCCCCACGACCCCCACGCGGTACCCTCCCTGCAGCTCGGTTACCGCTTTTTGCGGAACCAGGAGGGCGCCCGTCTTCACGTCGAGGGCCGCCCGGACCTTGCCGTACTGTCCAGGGCGCAGGATGTTTCCGGGGTTGGGAAAGAAGCCGCGGACCGTCATCGTCCCCGTCTTCACGTCCACCTCGCGGTCGACCAGGACCGCCTTGCCCGGGTGGGAGTAGGTGCGGCCGTCGTCCAGGATCAGCTCGAGGGCCGGGCCCCGCTCCGTGGTCGCGTAGTTCGCGCGGTTGATGCGCTCCGCGAAGGCCATGTACTCGCGCTCGCTGATGCCGTAGGTCACCCGGATCGGGTCCACCGTGGAAACGGTCGTCATCACCGTCTGGGGGCTCACCAGATCGCCGACCTGGGACTTCGCGATGCCCACGATACCGGGGATCGGGGACACGAGCTTCGTCCAGCCGAGGTTCAGGGCGGTCTGCTGCACCGCCGCCCGCGCGGACTCCACCGCCGCCTTCGCCGCCCGCTCGGAGGAGAGGGCGTTGTCCAGCTCCTGCTGGCTGACCGCCCGCTGCGCGGCCAGCGGCCGGAACCGCTCGACGTCCCTCGAGGCCTTGGAAAGCTGGGCCTCGGCGCTGGCAAGCGCCCCCTCGGCCTGCGCGTGAGCGGCCTGGAACTGGCGGGGGTCGATCTCGAAGAGCGGGTCCCTGGCCTGGACGAACTGCCCCTCCTTGTAGAACTGCCTCATCAGGTAGCCCTCGACCTTGGGCCGGATGTCGGCATTCACCGAGCCGTCGAGGGTGCCGATCCACTCGCCGACGACCGGCACGTCCTGTTCGACGACCGGCACCACCAGGACCTCGGGAGGCGGGGGAGGAGGCGGATCCTTTCGGGCGCAGCCAAGGATCGCCAGCGAGACGAACATCAGGAAGCGGAGGCGGAGTGTCAACGGGTGCTCCTTCTCGAAACGCATGCCCCGGTCAGATTGTACCGAAAAGAACACGGCGACGGCGGCCCGGCGGAGGGGGCCGTTCATGGGGGCAGAGCTTACACCACCTTCTCGGCCGACCTCGGCCACCTGCCGTCGAGGAAGGTCTTGATCGCGCCGAACACCGTTCGAGGCGCCTCGATCCACGGCGCATGAGCCGCCTTTTCGACGGTCACGAGGCGCGCGTTCGGCAGCATGAGGGCCCACTCCCTTCCGCCGCCGTAGGGGGCGCTCCGGTCCTTCGTGCCATGGATGGTCAGGACCGGCTCCTTCACCTTCGCCACCTCTTCCGTCGGGAGGTTCAGGCCTTGAATCGACGGCAGGAGCTGCTCGGTCCAATACCGCATGAAGTTCAATTCGTTCGGAAGATCACAACGGTCCCACTTTATCTTGCCGGCGTCGGTCGGGTCAGCGACGTAGATCACCCGCAAGACCGACCAGAACTTCCGGCAAAAGTCCTTCGGATCGTGGAATGCCCGCTCCTTCTCGAGCTCGGCGAGCTTGGCGAGTACGTCGCGCAGCGTGGCATCGGCGTTCGTCAGATGCGCGGAGTAATGCTTGCCGTGGTGCGGCCCCATGGGGCCGACTTGCACGATGCGGCGGACGTGATCCCCGTACTTCATCGCGTACAGGATCGCCGTCAGACCCAGATACGAGTGTCCGATCACGTTGACCTTGGCGATTCCGAAATGGCGGCGGACGGCTTCAAGGTCATCCACGTCGTTGTTGATGCCTCTGGCGAGCCTTGAGCCGTCAAGGACGGCATCGGAACGACCACGATTGCGCAGGTCGAAGAAGATGAGCGTTCGCTGGTCGGCCAGAGGCTTGAAGTCGTCGAGCAGGCAGATCCCGTTGGGGACGACGACCGTCTGCGGGCCGTCGCCGAGGGTCTGGAAGAACAGACGAACTCCATCGTCCGTGGTCACGTAGCCGTCGGGTGGGTGCATGCCTTACCTCGCTGCCGCAGCGGAGCGACGTTTGGCCAAACAAAACGGCCGCAGCGGGAACCGCTGCGGCCTTCATCGGAACATCGGAACGACGAAGGCCGGACTGGCTTTGGGCCAGTCCGGCCAGATTCAGAGATTACTCAGATCTCGTGCCCGCTTCGCGCGCACGAGGACTTAGATTCTCGACCCCTCCAGGAATGCCTTGAGCTTGCGCGACCGCGACGGGTGCCGCAGCTTCCGGAGCGCCTTGGCCTCGATCTGCCGGATGCGCTCGCGGGTGACCGCGAAGCTCTGGCCGACCTCCTCCAGGGTGTGCTCGCTGCCGTCGCCGAGGCCGAAGCGCATCTTGATGACCTTCTCCTCGCGGGGAGTGAGGGTCTTGAGGAGGGCCTCCGTCTGCTCCTTGAGGTTGATGTTGATCACGGCCTCGGAGGGCGAGACCACGTTGCGGTCCTCGATGAAGTCGCCCAGATGCGAGTCCTCCTCCTCGCCGATCGGGGTCTCCAGGGAGATCGGCTCCTGCGCGATCTTCAGGACCTTGCGGACCTTGCTGACCGGGATGTCCATCCGCTTCGCGATCTCCTCGCTGCTGGGCTCGCGGCCCAGCTCCTGCACGAGCGCCCGCGAGGTGCGGATCAGCTTGTTGATGGTCTCGATCATGTGCACCGGGATGCGGATGGTGCGAGCCTGGTCGGCGATGGCGCGGGTGATGGCCTGGCGGATCCACCAGGTGGCGTAGGTCGAGAACTTGTAGCCCCGCTTGTACTCGAACTTGTCCACCGCCTTCATGAGGCCGATGTTGCCCTCCTGGATCAGGTCCAGGAACTGCAGGCCGCGGTTCGTGTACTTCTTGGCGATGGAGACGACCAGGCGCAGGTTCGCCTCCACCAGCTCCTTCTTGGCCTGCTCGGCCTGGATCTCGCCGGTGAGGACGGTGTCGAGGGTGCGCTTCAGCTCCTGCGGCGGGGTGTCGAACTCCTCGTGGATGGCATCCAGCACCTCCTTCTGCTCGCGGACCTGGTGCCGGATCAGCTTCTTGTACTCGTCGCTGACCTTGTGCCGGAGCTTGGGCTCGAGCCTGGCGATCTTGTCCTCGGCGTCGTGGATGCGGTCCACCGACTCGCGGATGCGCTCCACGAGGCGCCGCTTCACCGCCTCGCTGAACTCGATGCGGCGGATGGCCCGGGACACCTTGATCCGCATCCGGCCCAGCTTCCACTTCGCGCGGTAGAAGCGCGGGGACTTCCGGTCGTGCTTCAAGAACTGCTTCCGGTAGAGCAGGTAATCGTGGTGGGCCGCCGCCACCTTGTCGATCAGCTTGAGGCTCTCCCGGATCTTGGCCTCCAGCTTCTCCTCGGTGATCTCCTCCTCGTTGAAGACCACCACCTCCCGGAGGTTCACCTCCCGCGCCCCCAGCCGCTCCCCGTGCTTCGCCACTTCCTGGGCGGCCATGGGGGTGCGGGCGATCGCCCGGAGCATGGCGTTCTTGCCGCGCTCGATGCGCTTGGCGATCTCCACCTCGCCCTCGCGGGTCAGCAGGGGGACCGTCCCCATCTCGCGCAGGTACATGCGCACCGGGTCGTTGGTCTTGTCGAGGGCCCCCGGAGTGAGGTCCAGCTCCGCCCCCTCCTCCCCCTCGGCCTTCTCCCGGTACTTCTGCTCGGAGTCCACCACCTCGATGCCCATGGACCCGAACATGGAGAAGATGTCGTCCAGCTCGTCCGAGGAGCTGAGGTCGGAGGGGAGCATGTCGTTCACCTCCTCGTACAGGAGGTACCCCTTCTCCTTGCCCATCGTGATGAGCTGCCGGACTTCGTCGTATTTCTCTTCGATAGAAAGAGCCATGCTTTTTCGGTTACTCCCTCGTAGTTGCTACAAGCTCGCCAGGTGGCGAATTTCCTGGGCGAGACGGTTTTTTTCGAGCAGAAGCGCGTCGTCCGTCGGGCCCGCGTTCAGCTTCTTCTGGATCTCGCGGAGCCGCGCCTCCATCGGCTGGAGCCGCAGCTCGCGCACGCAGTGCAGGGCGTTCAGCACCTCGGGAGGCGGCGCCCCCACCGCGATCTCGTTCAGCAGGCGCCGGGAGTCCTCGTCGGCCACCGCCGCCCGGAGCGCGTCCGCGTCCACCCGCTCCGCGCGCAGGTAGAGGCCCTTGGCCGCCCGCAGCAGCTCCGCGGAGCGGAGGGACGTGATGTCGTCCTCGGTCAGCTCGGCCAGCGCCTCGTCGACCTTCTCCCCGCCCTGCGCGAGGAGGGCGATAAGGTGCTTCTCGGCGAGGAGGAGCCCCGCCCGCGGCGCGGGCCGGGTCGCGGCGGCGGCGATCTCGCGCACCACCACCGGGCCGCGCGTCCCCATGGCCCGCCGCAGCTCCTGGCGCGTGGCTGGCTCGTCCAGGCCGCCCCGCTCGACGATCCGCGGGATCCAGGCGGCCCTCTCCACCGCGCTGTCGATCCGAATCAGGGTGGGCAGGAGCGCGTTCAGGAAGGCGGCCTTCCCCGCCGGGGTCGTTGGCGGGGGCACCTCGGCGGCCCGCCGGATGAGCCACTCCATGGCTTCCGGCGCCTCGCCGAGCCGGCTGCGGTAGGCCTCGGCGCCCTCCGCCTTGAGGTAGGTGTCGGGGTCGTGGCCCGTCGGCAGCTCCACTACCTGCACCCCCACTCCCTCGTCGAGCAGGACGTCGATGCTTTTCCGGGCGGCCTTCTGCCCGGCCTCGTCCTGATCGAAGTTCAGCACTACCCGCTCGGCGAAGCGGTGGAGCAGGCGCCCGTGGCCCGCGGTGAGGGCGGTGCCGCAGGTGGCCACGACCTCCTCGACCCCCGCTTCGAGGGCTCGCGCCACGTCGAGGTAGCCCTCCATGAGCACGATCCGGCCTTCGCGGCGGACGGCGTCCTTGGCCCAGGAGAGGCCGTAGAGGGTGCGGCCCTTTTGGTAGACCGCGGTCTCGGGGGAGTTCAGGTACTTGGGCTCGCTCCCATCCAGGCTGCGGGCGCCGAAGGCCACGACCTTGCCCGATTCGCCGAGGATCGGGAACACCGCGCGGTTGCGGAACCGGTCGTAGTGTCCTTCCTTGCCCTGGCGCTCGAGCACGAGGCCCGCGGCGAGGAGCGCTCGGGGCGAGAACTGGCCGCGGAGCGCGCCCAGGAGGTCGTCCCAGGAGTCGCGGGCCGCCCCGGCGCGGATCCTCTCGAGCGTCTCCTTCTTGAAGCCGCGCCCCAGCAGGTACTCGCGGGCCGTCGTGCCCGGCGCCGTCCACAGGGTGCGCGCGAAGTGCTGGGCAGCCGCCTCCATGAGGGCGAGGATCTCCTCGCGCTCCTTGCGGTCGGCGCCCACCTCGGAGCGGCCCTGCCTCTCGGGGATCGTCACCCCGAAGCGTCGGGCCAGGGTCTCGAGCGCTTCCGGGAAGCCGACCTGCTCGCGCAGCATCACGAACTTGAAGACGTCGCCGCCCTCACCACAGCCGAAGCAGTGGAACACCGCCGGCTCGGAGCGGACGTTGAAGGACGGGGTCTTCTCCTGGTGGAACGGGCAGAGCCCCTTCCAGGACGTCCCCATCTTCTTGAGGGGCACGTGCTCGGAGATCACGCGCACGATGTCGGCGGCGCGGCGGACCTCCTCCACGAACCCGTCAGGAAACGCCATTGCGGCCCCTCCCCGTCATTCCTTGAGCTCCACGACGGTCACCCCGCCGCCGCCCTCGCCCGCATTCCCCGCGCGCCAGGCCGCCACGTGCGGATGGCCATCAAGGAGCTCGGCCACCGCTTTGCGCAGCCGGCCCTGGCCGAAGCCGTGGATCACTCGCACGCTCTGCCGATCCGCCATGGTGGCTTCGTCCAACGCCTTGTCCACCCGAGGCAGGGCCTCGTCCACCGTCATCCCCACCAGATTAATTTCCACGCCTATGCTCGTTTGTCCTGAATCGCCTGAGGGTCCCGAGGCCCGTGCCTTCGCGGGTCTCGCGCCGGCCTGGCCTCGCGTCTCCGGCCCTCGGACGACCGCCACCAGCTCGCTCAGCGGCACCCGCAGGCGCTTGCCGCTGATCGCCACCTCGGCCTCGGCGTGCTCGTAAAGGGCGATCAGCTCTCCCGTGAGGTTCAGGCTCCGCACCCGGACCCGCGTTCCCACCGCGATGGGCGCGGACGGCAGCTCCTGCTCCTCCGGGAGCTGCAGGTCCTTGTCCCTGAGGACCTCGGCCTGGGCCTCGCGGATCGCCTTCACGGCCTCGGTTCTGAGACGCGGCGCCGCCGAGGCGGCCTTTTGCGCCTTCTCGAGGCGCTCCACCACGGACCGGATCGCCTCGGCCGCTTTGCGCTCGGCCTCCTCGCCTCGCCGCTTCAGCTCCCGCGCGAACACCTCGACCTCGCGGCGCTTCTTCGACTGGATCTCACGCTCCATGGTCCCGGCCCGCTCCAGGGCCGCGGCCGACTCGCGGCGCTCGACTTCGATGAGCGCCTGCTCGCGCGCGAGCTCGGCCTGCTCGCGCTCCAGCCGGGCGAGCAGCGCCTCGGCCTGGGCTTCCTTGTCGTCGCGCCGCCCCCGGGCGTCGGCCACTACCGAGGCCGGCAGGCCGAGCCGTTCCGCCATCTCCAGGGCCAGGCTGCGTCCCGGGGCCCCTAGAGTGAGACGGTAGGTGGGCGCATACGTTTCCGGGTCGTAGCCGAAAGAGGCGCAGGCGACGCCGGGGGTCGACTGGGCGTAGGCCTTCATCAAGCCGTGGTGGGTGGTGGCCACGACCATGGCCCCGCGCTGGCGGAAGTGGTCCACGATCGCGACCCCCAGGGCGCCGCCCTCCGTCGGGTCGGTCCCCGCGCCCACCTCGTCGAGCAGGACGAGGGCCGGGGGCCGGAGGTCGCGGGTCATCTCCACGATGGTGGCCAGGTGGGCGGAGAACGTCGAGAGGTTGGCCGCGATCGACTGGTCGTCGCCGATGTCCGCGTAGATGCGCCGGAAGACCGGGAGCCGGCTGCCCGGCGCCGCCGGGATGTGCAGGCCACACTGGGCCATCAGGGCGAGGAGGCCCGTCGTCTTGAGCGCCACCGTCTTCCCGCCGGTGTTGGGTCCGCTGATGATCAGCACCGGATCGCCGAAGCCCACGCGGAGGCTCACCGGCACCGGCTCGTTGCGCGCCCGGCGGTCCATGCCGAGGCGCTCGGCGAAAACCGGCATGAGCAGGGGATGGCGCGCCGAAACGAGGTCGAGGCTCCCGTCCTCCACGATCTCCGGACAGATCGCGTCCATGTCCCGGGCGAGGAGCGCCATCGCCTGCACCGCGTCCAGCTCGCCCAGGGTGGCGGCCATACGCGACAAATCGTCGGCCCGGTCGCCCACGCGGCCGGTCAGCTCGCGCAGGATGCGGATCACCTCGCGGCGCTCCTCGTCCTGCAGCGACACGATGTCGTTGTTCAGGTCCACCGCGGGCAAGGGCTCCACGAACAGGCTCTGGCCGGAGCCCGAGGAGCCGTGGATGATGCCGGGGACCTGGCCGCGATGCTCCGCCTTCAGCAGGAGCACGTAGCGGTCGTTGCGCGTGGTGACGAGCTTGTCCTGCAGCACCCGCTCGGCGTCTTTGCCCCGGAGGAAGCCCTCCATCACGCTCACGAGCTGCGCCCGGAGCCGGAGAAGCGCCCGGCGCGTCTCCGCAAGCTTCGGCGAGGCGTCGTCCGCCACCTCGCCCGAGCCGAGGATGGCGCGGCGGATGGCGGAGGCCACGTCGCTCGTATCCCGGATCCCCGAGGCTCGGTGGCTGAGCCGCGGCGTCCCTTCGGCCGCGCCCACCCGCCGCCCGATCTCCACCCCGCCCTCGATGAAGGAGGCCACGTCGAGGAGAGCGCGGGGCTCGAGATGCAGGCCCGAGACTTGGGCAGCGGCCAGGGCCTCGGCGAGGTCCGGCAGGTCGTGATAGGGCTGCTTGCCGAGGAGGCGAAGAAGCGCCGCCCCCTCACCGGTGGTGGCGAGGGCCTCCCGGACAGGGCCGGAATCGGTCAAGGGCTGGAGCGATTCGACCCGGGCGCGTCCCACTGCAGACCCCGCCTGCATCAGGAGAAGCGCCCGAATTTTGTCGAACTCCAGAGCCCGGAGGGTGCTCGTGTTCACTCTTGCGTCGTCCTCGCCTTGCTCGGGCCGCGGCCCGGTTCCCGCAGGATTCCTAGGCCCCTGGTTGGGGACCTTTCACGGAAACACAGACAAATCTGTGTCTTAGAGGGTTGGGACACGGCGGGCTCCTGCCCTTGACCCTTTGCCCGTCCGTCCAAGGCCATCCACACCTCAGGGCCGGGACAGGACTACGTACAAGATGTGGAGAATCAACGATTTTGTCAAGGAAACGGACCACGAAAACGGTCCGTCCGTCCTATGACGGGTCGGCGCTCTTCAGGATCTGGCAGGCCAGGTGGCCTGCCCCGAAGCCGTTGTCGATGTTGACCACCCCCACGCCGGAGGCGCAAGAGTTCAACATGGCCAGCAGGGCGGCGAGGCCGTGGAAGGACGCCCCGTAGCCGATGCTCGTCGGCACGGCAATGACTGGGGCGGCCACCAGACCCGCCACCACGGACGGCAACGCTCCCTCCATGCCGGCCGCCACGATCACCACCCGGGCCTGACGGATCGTCTCCGCCCTGTCGAGGAGTCGGTGCAGTCCCGCAACACCAACGTCATAGATCCGGTCCACGGTGGCGCCGTAGAAAGATGCCGTGATGGCGGCCTCCTCCGCGACCGGCATGTCCGAGGTCCCCGCGGCCACCACCGCGAGCCGTCCCGGAAGCTGCGGGGCGGTCTTCATCTCGAGCGTGATGCAGCGGGCCGACTCGTGGAACGCCGCGGAGGGCTGCGAGGTGAGGACCCGGCGGTGCACGTCGGCGGTGGTGCGGGTGACGATCACGTTCTGGCCCTGGGCCGCGATGCGGTTCACGATGGCCGCGATCTGCTCGGGCGTCTTGCCGGCGCCGAACACGGCTTCGGGGAAGCCGCGGCGCAGGGCGCGGTGGTGATCGACCTTGGCAAAGCCCAGGTCTTCATACGGCAGGTTGCGGAGCTGCTCCACCGCCTGGTCGGGGGAGACCTGGCCCTTCTGCACCGCCTCGAGCAGATCACGGAGGGTTTTCGGGTCCATTGACTTGTCCGGCCGCTAGGTTACACTTTATCTTTGTGTCGGCAACG
>WNFL01150022.1_pt3 | contig 16554 bp, 20 predicted proteins | sample 5400361 | NCBI WGS metagenome assembly WNFL01 (sample SAMN13153351, study PRJNA577476) | soil metagenome | isolation source: 40 cm soil on Douglas fir-dominated hillslope | place: USA:California | collected 2013-09-17 | reverse complement strand
GAGAACGGGTGGTTGATGGTCCTGCAGTCCTGTAGTGCGCGGTCAATGGTTGATAATAGAAGATCATTTTACTTGATAAACGAGACCATTGTCGCTGGTGGTTGATGGTTTCAGACTTGTTGGAGCAACAACAATATCATGCTGAGAAGAGCTCGCCTAGGATCCCACAGAAGAGCACGTATGACATCCACGCCGAGAGTAGAGCAACACTCCGGCCATACCCGTTCTAAGTCCGTGTGATGGGATGTCGCGCTCTCCTCTCCGCTCTCCGTTAGGCGTAAGGCGTGAGGACAGGAGGTAGGGAGGTAACACCGAACGACGCATGGAGACCCGCAGCCTTCTCAGTCCGATATTACCGAACAGTGGTTGGCTCTATAAATAATCTTCTAAGGTCCGGGCAACTTGGACGACTGACCCTATTCACTCCATCTTGGCCTTGACCAGCAGGCCTCGACCACCTCTCATCCCAGATATCGGAATACACTATCACTGATGGAGGGGCAACCATCCAGCAACGAGGTGACCTTTCTCTTTTCTCAACTGAGCTCCTCCGCCCTCGCAGCACAACACTGAACCCAGGTTTCCACATCACAGGAGACACCAAAGGGGCTCACTAAGCATGCCAAAGAACTGCTCTCGGAAGGGAAGCACTCACTCTCTACTCGAATCAAGCGCCGATCCGCCCAGTTGCAAACCAAGTTCGCCATGACTACTCCAGAACCCCATCCTTCACCTTCTCGGTCATCAAATGTTGGGAATTGGGAATTGGAAGGACTCAAAGTCCCGACTCTCCTTATCCAAGGCACCCCTATGACCAAGTACAGCGAGAAGAAGGGACCTAAAGGAATTACATTTAGGCTTGATCCCGACCAAGGCCAAATCCTCTGGCCGAGTCGGAAGAGTGGAATTAGTGTGTACCTTTTGCCTTGGTTCGCGAAATGACGCAGGACCGACAATTAGCTGTTGTACAGTATCCATCGAGAATATTAAAGAATTGCGTGCCGGGAGTCATGCTCGCCAACTTATCCAGCACTTCCACCTCCCAGTTGATTTTGAAACAAGATGGTTAACCATTATCTACAATGTCGAAGGAGATTACAAGACCCTGCATATTGTCGCTCCCACGACTGTCATATTTCGTCTTTGGCATGTCACTCTCCTTCAACTCAAGAAGGTTCGCCTCGACTTCATGATGGGGTTATCGTCTGCCGAGCGTGCGCAGACCATTTGGGAACGGCACCACTGGAGGGGTGCAGATACCTCTGGGGATGGAAAACTCGATCTTAATGAAGTGAAAGGCCTGTGTCGTAGACTGAACCTGAGTGGTGGAGACAGCGAAGTGAAGAAACGGTTTACAGAAGCGGATGCTGGGGGGAAAGGTTTCCTTACCTACGACGAATTCAGGGCTTTTGTTCGGAGGTTGAAGGAGAGACCTGAGGTTGAAAAGGTCTACCTGGAGGTCAAAGGTCAAGGAGAGTTCGATTTTGCTTGTTTCCAGAGATTTATGAAGGATATACAAAGGGTATGCACTCCTACCGTATAGCCTGGTCATATCTCTGATCTCTCTGGTGCCCAGACGGGCAGATCGTCGGAGGAAATTGAACAAATGTACCGACGGTTCGCAATGCCCTCTGCACCTGCTCCAGTCACCCCTCCAGAGCACTCTTCTGAGCAATCGGCTGGGCAACTTTTGCCACCTGGTTCAACTGCCCCGCTTCTGGCACTTACCGCCCCAAGGGCCATCACCCAGACCTCCAGTGACACAACGCCTACCACCCAGCTTCCTCCTTTAAGCCTGGCAGCCTTTACTGCCTTCCTGACATCATCCCACAACTCGGTCTTTTCAGACCACCACAAAGATGTTTCCCAAGATATGACGCTGCCGATCTCGAACTACTTCATCTCGAGCTCGCACAACACGTACCTCGTCGGTCACCAGCTAGTCGGTGATAGCACGGTGGAAGGATACATCCGCTCGCTCCTCGCGAGCTGCCGAAGCGTCGAGAGTCAGTACTCCTAACCAAACCATCATACCCCGTGCCTGACGATGTCTGAATCCTAGTGGATATTTACGATGGCGATAATGGCGAGCCTATGATTACTCATGGAGGCACCTTGACTTCCAAGACGGCTGTCAAGGACGTCGCCACAGCCATTGCCAAATATGCCTTCGTTTCCTCTCCTTATCCTGTCATCATATCTGCAGAAGTCCACTGCTCTATTCCTCAACAAAAGAGGCTCGCAGAGATTTTTGCCCATACCTTTGGTGCAACTCTCGTGGTCGCACCTGTCGACGAAGCCCACAAGGAAGGAGACGAAATAAAGTGTTTGCCGAGTCCCGAACAGCTCAAAGGACGAATTTTGCTTAAAGCGAAGAACAAGTATATCGATGCGGCTAGACCGAAGTTCCAAAAGCTGCCAGATGAACCACCCAGCTCAGACGAGTCGGTAAGAGCCGTGGAGAAGGAGCATAGTGGCTTACGGGGCAAATTTGATAAGCTGTTCAAATGGTCTCAATCCAAAGACCGTGCTCCATCCGATTCCAAGCGTCCCAATACACCTCCCGTACCATTGACATCCACATCTCCTCTTCGGCTATCTTATGCTTCCATTCCAGCACCGACACAGCCTGAAGGACAGCCGCCCAAGATTCTGATGGCTCCAGAGTTGTTGCCGTTGCTCGTGTACACGACGGGAGTCTCATTCCGAGGCTTGGATCATACACAAGTGTATCCCCTTACCCACGTGTTCTCTCTGAGTGAGCCAAGGGCAGATTCACTCGTCTCCAGCGGAGTGGATGCCCTCAGGCTGGTGAACCATACCAGAGAACATTTAGTTCGGGTATATCCCAAGGGAACACGGGTGGATAGCAGTAATTACGAACCCCACAGGTTCTGGGCGGCTGGCTGCCAGCTGGTGACTGTCAATTGGCAAACAGTTGGTGAGTCTCTTATCCATGCACAGTTCCATCAGAATATCCCTCATGGCCTCCCCTTTGCTAGATCGTGGCTTTTCAATGGTCCAGGCATTTTATGCTCGTAACGGACGAGCTGGATTCGTACTCAAACCGGAACCCCTGCGCGTCGCAGACCATCCGGTGTTGTCATATCGCCCAATCAAGCATACATTGGTAGTACGCGTTATCTCCGCTCAGCAACTACCACGACCAAAGGACTCTCAAGGCCGTGAAATTATCGATAGGGACACCGTTGATCCCTATGTGCGCATTGGGATTTACTCGCCTACTTGGCCGACCTCCGCCATGACTTCTGCACCCGTCGGGAATAATGTTGAGAGAGGTTTGAAGGCAAAGACCTCAGTCATCAGAAATAATGGGTTCAACCCTCGCTGGAATGAGACGCTTGAATTGGAATTCGATGTCCTCGGTGGAATGACGGAATTCGTTTTTGTCAGGTTTGTTATCAAGGACAATGATGTGGACAGGGACAACTTGATCGGGATGTATTGTGCGTGCTTAAAGACCATGGAGCTTGGTGAGGACATTTAGCCACCTCACGTTCACCATTTTGACCTTGTCTTTCGTAGGCTACCGACACCTTGCGCTCTACGACGAACAGTATGGGCAATACCTGTTCTCTACGCTATTCGTCCATTTGTCCATCAAGGATGATAAAAGAGCTTGATTTGAGGAAGCTGGGCCTGAATTCGCTAGTCCTATGTACCAATTGAACGTGAATTTTATGCGGATATAGGCTCCTCAGGTCGCCATCATCTTGCGCATAAGCGATCGTAATAGAGACTCGAAATGGCTTTGCCAAAACCTTTGAGTTGCCAAAAAAATTCCGCCTGAGGGCTGTCGCGAGACTACCTTGGACCTTATCGACATCTTCATATTTCCGTGTTTGGTACCATGGACCCATTTGAAGTCCGTATGCAATTTATATCGAATTTGAAGAAGCTCAATGCGTAGGTCAATAGCATTCGCCGGACTCATAGGCCCCTGACTGACGCAGGATGATACAGATCCCAGCAATCCATCCAGAAATGCGTGGGATACGCTCTTAAGTACTACCACAGATGCGGAGAAGACCTTTGGTCCTGCATAATAGACGAATCTCGAGACGTGAGTCCGTCTACCCTTCTCACATTGGTTTCTGAATCTTAAGCGCGTGCAGGGCGGTTTGAACACTCGAATCAACGTCCTGTACTTGTTGGACACCTTGTGTGAATCTTCATTACAGACATCTAACGACGACCGTGCACAAGGTCGCAATGTATCCAACGGGACTTACTACATCGAATTCATCAGTCGGGATCTCGATAAAATTGTCGAACATGTCGTCCCGGACTCGAAAGATGGACTCATGAATGTGCAGAGTACATCCCAGGTCAGAACAACACCCTGTTGCCAATGGAGCTCACTCTGAAGGTCGCCAGATTCTGGAGAACTGGCGTATCAAGCGCATAATAGACGCAAAAAGCGTAGAGAATGCTATCGCGACACTAGAAAACCGGAAAGAAAGGTACCGAAATCAATTCATGCCGTGGATTGTCCTGATCAAGGTCCTTGCAGTATACAGCAGGCGGTAATAAAAGCGCATGGTTCTAGATCTGGAACATCGCAGCCAGTGATAAGTCGAAATGAAGTTGTCAAAAGGATAGAGGAGGACCGCGAGCGTGTAGGTCGTCCGAGCCCTCGGTAGCTACGTACTAAATGTGCCCTTGGCTCAATCAGCACAAACGACTGCGAGAACGACGATGGGTACAGCAAATCGATCGCTCTGAACATAACGCTCAAACACTAGCAAGCTTCTTACCGTTTTCCCAGCCCTTGATTCAACTGGATGCGGACGAATCACAAGCTGTGATGGAAGTGGATGACGGTCACGAAGCTCGACACTCTCAAGGACCAGTACTCCCCATCGATATTGAGTTCGAAAATGCCTGGGAGACTACGTCGGATTGGAACGAGGATGACGTAGAAGCAGTTGTGGAAGAGGATGCGTTATGTTTCCCAGATAAATCAACAAACTCCATATCAAAGCCCCTCTCGAAGGCGCCAGAATAGCCACGAGTACAAACATGACATTACATACAGTACCACTGTTCACCTACCATAATTCAGTCGGAAGTCCATCATCCCAGTTAATTCTCTGTGCGTATGATCGCACGTTGGACACAAAGTGCTCTTTAAGCTCATCACCCGCCCCGACAGCGACCTTTGCAATGATTTCATTCAGCTCAGTGTTCCCTAGTACGTCGATGTGGTCCCCTGAGCTCGGTCCGCCACGAAGACTCCATGCCTCTGGCGAGTGCTTGATCTGTAGCACATTTCATGAGCGACGACACAATCGTACACCTTACGCAACTCGCCTCGTATGTGATGACTTTCACGCCCGCTGGATTCCAGCGTTTGCGTCTCCAACCCTCTGCGCACATGGCACCAAGAGAGGTCAATGTCACCGTTCCATCTCCTTCGCCTATTCGAACACCGTTCTTGACCTGTAGTCGAATATCAGTGGAATCATCGCGGTGTTTGTGGCAGCTCGCGCCTTTGGTCTGGACGTATCATTTGTTAACTCGTTGTCAATCCAATTTGACCGCACCATCGGGAAGTCGGTATTCGGGTTGCATCCTGCTGTGTCAGATACACATTGCGCTTCAGATCCATCTCGCAAGGTCTCGTCGGAAAGGTAGTGTCCTCCGGTGTACCTCGAGGGTCGTTCAGCATGGTATAAACTCTGGAAGGCATTCCTCACCAATAGCTTCGCTCGGTTTCCAGCCCGTGCCCATAGGTGCAAAAAATCTTCAGTGAAGGAGCCCTAGGTAACCTGGAGTTTTTGTTAGGTGTCCCGCCTGTTTCTTTTCTCTATATTGCCCACTGTATTTCTAGGGGGTTCGTCCACTTCCTGAAGTCGTAATTATTGGCTTGCAACTGCTTTTCATCTCTTTCGAGGCCGAAGCTATAGTTGCTCGCGACCATTTTCTGATACGAAACAGGGGTCGACTTAAGTATCCAGCTGGTCACGTCTCCCGCGGTGAGGTTCGCAATTCCTGAATTTGCGCGCTCATGAAGCTCCTTGGTTGACGCGCCGGGGTTCCGGAAGGCAACGAAGTGACCGTGGCTATGGTCGGCATCATCGGCATCATCCGGTGCATGGGTCCCGTTACCCCATACAGCCTCTCCTCCCTGCTCACTCACCGTCAGTGGTGAAACCAGTTCAATAGAAAGACCACTTGACCTTGATCCACATCGAAGCACTTCCAGCCCAGCTCCGGAAGAGTTTCGCACGGTCGCTCTTGGAGAAGAACCGCTCCAAAACGTAGGACGCGGCGGGGCTCATTGCGACAGTGTCTTTCATCTCGCCAGAGAGGAAGGCAACCATGGCCTTAGGTACACCCTAAGGAGATGTCAACCCATTGCTGCACTTGTAAGTTTAGTGAGGCTGACAAGGAAGGTAGCGCCGATGGAGATGACTGCCTCGATATGGTCCTGTCGTGGGGTCAAGCGCCAGCACTATTGTCGTGTTTATGACATACTTCAACCCAATTTGGACCTCCATCTCCGTGTCCTGGAGCTTCCACCCACTTTAGGCTAATGACAAGTTAGGTTTTGAGAAGGCAGCTGTCAACCCAACGCACAAGTACTGAGAAGACGTAAAGAGAATTGATCACCATGAGTACGAATGTCGCTGTGGAATATGCGTACCAACATGACCTAAGAATGTCAGTCAGACCTCGAGCTGAAGGAAGGAAGACATGAACGCACCGTGCCTCCCATGGAGTGGGCGACAATTACAGATTTTTTGCCATATCGTTGCCTTGTATCCCTCTATCAGCATCAGGTTCACAATGAAGCCAGTCCGCTTACTTGTGGCTTTCGATGCCGGATTTGAGACGGGAGAAGTAATTATCTCGGATCTCAAGGTTCATATACGAAAGCCTCCAGTCGTAAGCAGCCAGTTCCAAATTATTGGTGTCGTAGTTAAGGACCGCTAGATTTTGAATTATCTTCTCCCTAATCAATCATAGCGAGGTTGGTGGAATTCGCATTGGTTAGGAGATGCCTTTACCAGAGCCAGAAGCCTTCAATGAACTTCTCCGCTGCGTCAATACCTGTAGAGGAGGATCCGTTAGAATGTCCTCACCACATATGGTGATACAAACCTTGTGCAGCCCGTATCTTAACGCCAGGAGGATCGAGACCGGTATCGGGATCAAGCATCAATGCAGCCATCCACTTCTCTGGATCTTGAATAGCGCGGACCATCATGCTGCAATGCATTAGCGGAAAATGTGGCCTTCTGCGTGTGGGCATACCTTGCCCCGCCCCAGTAGCGCTTTCTAAAATGACTTTTGAATTCTCCGAAGGTCGACCAGTTCTCTAAAGCAGTTGAAACGATTCCAGGTATTAGTATCACTGGATGGTTCGCCGTGTGCCCATTATTCGCAAGGGCCTCCCCAACGGTGAACTCGTGACCGTCGAAGTTCGCGCGTCCTAAGTTCTGATACAAGGTCAGATTTCCCTCTGACGCGCAAAGACACGCGTACCCATGGGGCTAAAGGCGAGTTCTGTGCGAAGAACTGTTTCCAATCCCAATCTATGTCAGCCCCTATTGAGGAGAGGCCCAACGGAAACGAGGACATATCAAAGTCCTCTAGCAGTACGGATAGATCCTTAGGTGGCTTAGCAACAAGTAATAGACATGCCACGAAGCCACCTGCACAGGAGCTCAGCTTCAAGCGAGTTGTTGGACGACTTGGCGACTTACTGAGGATCCCAATTATGAGGGTGGCACGCTTTCCGGTGATTAAAGCGCGCCACGACTACGGTTCATCAGTTCCTTGTTCTGCGCCAACTCATTAGCAGTCCTACTTTGACTTTCTCCTCAGCCCGCACGATCATTGGTGGTTCGTGTGTTATCTCCTTTTCGAATTCGTCATCTTCTGAGGTATTTCTGATATTTTTGTCATGAGGTTTTCGTTGACGAAGATCGGACGCCATGTCCAAGGTTGGTTGGATGAATCAAGGCGCGAGCAGGTGTGACTCGAGCCGCATAACTTGTTCCCGACAACACCACTGGACATGGCACTGTTGCACAAATTCCAGGCTGATATTGAGGATATTAACAAGAAGAACATTGAGGAGCAGCGTGCTGCTATAGCCCTCCAGCAGGAGAAGGAACGCAAGGACTCGAAGTCGAAACAGGCGCTGGCTCAGGAGCCCACATCAAAGGAGACCACGCCTGTGGACAATGCGATCGACATCGAGGTTGTACTGGACATCCAAGTATGCCTATTTGCCACCTTAGCCTTCGTTGGTCTTACAAGCCACACAGACTCTCCTCCTCTCTGAGAGCGAGGCCGACCATTCGAAAGCGCGTGACTCGATCGCCGCTGCAGTGACTCGACAGCGAGGGGAGTGCATTGTTCTATTTGGTCACCATCCTCCACCTGGCGCGTTGTACGCTGCTACGGGGACTCTCGAGGAATCAGCCTCAGATAATACATGGACTGGGCAGCATCTCTCGGAGGCACAGTTAAAACAAATCGTCAGTAGATTGAGCGACGTTGTTGATCAGATAGGCGGCAGAGTAAGTAACTCGCTTGACGGAGGACCGTTCGCCCATTCTTCACCAGGTTACTCAACTGTTCGAACACCACACCCGAACGGCTTGCTTGATTAGGATACCTCCTCTGACACTCGAGTCTACCCCCGAAGTCCGTGTTGGCGTCGTAGGAAATGTAGACTCAGGGAAATCTACCACCCTCGGCGTTTTGACAAGAGGTGGACTCGACGATGGACGTGGGCGTGCACGAGTCGCCTTGTTCCGACACAAACATGAAATTGAGACGGGGAGGACATCCTCAGTCGGGATGGAAGTGCGTTGCACCCCACTACCAATGTATATTTCTCATCTTCTTCAATTAGATCTTGGGTTTTGGGCCCAACGGACAGCCCATATTACCTTCCGCGGATGTCAATGCCGATCCCGACGTGATAAGGCGAGAGAGATTAGGCTGGGAACAGATCGTTTCCAAGAGCTCCAAGATTGTCAGTTTCATTGATTTGGCCGGACACGAGAAATACTTGAAGGTTCAATACTCCTCAGATACGATATTTTAGCTTACCCCCTTATAGACAACGCTCTACGGGCTCACTTCGGGGTATATTTTCTTTCGCCTATTGCCACCGTTGAATCTAAGGCCATTCATCCAGCGCTCCATCCTGCGTCATTCTCATGGTCGGAGCTAATACTGGTGGTCTCATTGGCATGTCGAAAGAACATCTTGCTATCACTCTAGCACTTTCTGTCCCAGTGGCAGTTGTTATCTCCAAGATCGATATGACTCCCGCAAATGTTCTTCAAGAAACAATCAAGCAATTGGTGAAAGTTCTCAAGAGTCCTGGGTCAAGGTTGGTTCCACAGCATTTTCATGACCTGGGCACCTAACTGGACCTCATAGGAAAACGCCCGTATTCGTTAACTCGTTTGAGATCGCTACTCAGGTCTCTCAAGAGTTTATCGCGAAACGGTAATGAACTCCGAAGCCAAGTCAACCCTGTATAACTTACGAGTTCAAGGTTATGCCCGATTTTCCAAGTGTCCAATGTGACAGGCGAGGGACTGGATAAGGCGAGGATATGTCTTCTTACGGGGGGGCTCTGTTGACACACCGACGCAGCTCCGACAATTCCTCAATCTCCTCCCATCTTCTGAGGACGACAGTCGTTTTAGCAAAGACATGCCACTCGAGGTAAAGATTACACACAAATGCTCTTCAAGCCTCAATTCACTCCTTCCATGTAGTACTCAGTCACCGAAGTATGGAGCGTCCCCTACACTGGCGTGGTCGTCAATGGTATTATCAACTCTGGTCGAATCACTGCAGGAGACCCTATTTTAATAGGTCCTGATTCCTTGGGCAACTGGATAGTAAGTCTCATGATGAAGTGAGTGCTGAGTTAATCTCTTATGCTATGAACAGACAACTGCAGTGAAGAGCATACATCGAAAACGAGCTCCCGTAACGTCTGCTGAGGCGGGGTATGTGACGGGTAGTACAGATCTCGCCTGTAGCGGCTGACTCGAGTCAAAGGCAATCTGTATCATTCGCTCTGAAGAAAGTCAAGAAAGGTGTTGTACGAAAAGGCGAGCCCCTCTAATGTTCAATGCTGCCTCGGCGTTGACAATTAAATAGGAATGGTCGTCATTGCAAAGACGGACGCTCCGCCTAAGGCTGTTCGGCGGTTCGAAGGTCAAGTCCTCATTCTATAGTATGTCGCGACACCGAAAGCTCAAGTCTATCGCTAATGACCATCATTCAGTCATAATACAACATTATCTCGTAACTATCAGGCAATGTTGCACTGCGGGGTGCGTATCGTTCTCGTACCGAGTGAATCTACATCCAATGCTCGGAATTACAGAATATTCGACAAACCGTAAGAATAATTGACATGGACAACCCGGCGGGCATATTGAGAACGGGTGATCGAGCCACGGTTCAATTCGAGTTCATCAAGAATCCCGAGTTCATTAAGCCAGGTCAGAAGCTCCTCTTCAGGGAGGGTACGACCAAAGGACTCGGCGTAATCACAAGACTATTATAAATCATTTGCTTTTCTTTCTTTGGTGCTTCATTTCAAAGGAGTATAGTCGATATATTCATTCTATTTCATCGTTTATTTGAGCACCTGTACCATCCTTGTTTCGCTTTATAATTACAGTCTTTATTTATCGAAGATATGCTAAACTCCTTCACATGGAGTCTGTCCATTTCCCTCATTTTCCTGCGTCCGTTCACATCGCCCTATTCAACGATGTAAAGAACGCGAAATATTTGAGAACAAGACTTATCGCGGCTTCCACGATGGAAGGGGAGGATGGGGAGCGAGAACGGGCGGCAGTGAATTTCGGGTTTATTGATGGACGATTGGTATGATCGATGATCGTCGTATCATACGTGATTCCGATTCCTCCCGACCTTTACTCACCAAAATGTGTAGATTACTAGCCGCGCCCTTCTGGAGACAGCCGTGCATCAGGCACTTTTGACCGAAGAGAGAGGTTCACTGCGAACCCATTACGTTCACTCCGAGATACTATGGGTTTTGAACCCAAGCAATAATGTGCGTATTCAGACGCGTCGGCTCTCGATGAGACGACTACAATTGAGTTTCAGATTTCAGATGCGATTCGGAGATTCGGCGTAAACGACAAGACCACGATCCTCGTTGTCGTCAAGGTTCTCTCCGGACTACCAGATGAAGAGTCCAAGAAGAGCATCCTGGCCGCAATGCAGGCGGTGGTCGAAGGGGAGCTCCTTCCCCTTTCCTCATTACCTGACTTCACAGACTGGACCGCGGTAAAGAAGGTGCAACTAGTTGATTTCATTCATGGGTGTTTCTGATATCTCCCTAACCTGGCTCTAGTTGTACAAGATGGGTAGTGACGCTGCATTCCAGTATGCAACAACCACAGAAGACCAACATACACTCATAGACCGGATTGTGGTCAATACTGTGGCAATAAAGGCTGTTTCTGGGTAATGTTTTCACGGACAGTGGACGGCGCTCATGTGGTTTGCCTTGGCGACATGAGATACTCGTTCACCCGCTTCATCGTCGTACGAGAAGGGTTTGCGCTGGGTATACTTTTCTGGATCCATTCCAAACGGCGACGGATCAACTCTTTCGAGAATGCTGTTGACCATCAGTGCGAAGGCTCAAGGTACCACGGCTTTCGACTTACTAGTTGTACCACCATTATCCATAAGATCCCCTTCGGACCCAAAATATCGCGCTAAGAGCATGATTGTGACCCCGATTGCGACATCAACGGTAGAGGATGAGTGGAGGACTGCCAGCAGCGGTTCAGATTGCTGCACCACGCACAGAAAGCATCGACTGAGGGCAAAATATCTTGCACAAATTCCCTTTCTCCTTTCTTGTCGTGTCTGATGCGCAATCGGAGCGCTCTCTCGGAGTCTGATGAGGGGATGTGTTCGTCTGTTTCTTCATACGAATGGATGTAAATCTTGATGCAGGCGTCAGGGACTTGATCTGCGAGCCTTCCCACGGCGATTGCATTGTGAGTCGCAGTAATAGGGGTAGGGTGACCCGTCGCGATACTTTGACCAGGCAGACTATTTTGAGTAATCTGCTCTATCGTTTTCAAGAGGTCCTCGCGGTCGCAGGATAATAGTAAATCGTGGTGCCCCCAAAACATGCTCGGTGTCAGGCCCTTCAGGAGATGAGTCCCTACGCAACAGCGTTGATTTGAAATGCCTTACGTGGCTCCACATTTCATGATCATCTCCAGCTCCTTGCACGTATGTGTAAACGCTCGCCATGCGGCGTTCCAGGCCATGCTCGACCATTCTTGACGCGCAAACACAGACAATGGGGTAGTACGTGGTGTTTGTAAGCGATGGGGCATGGCTTGCTGGTGTGATCCAAATAGGGCGGAGAGGACGTTCAAGGTTATCGAACACAAAAGTGGATTCCTGGTCTGTCCTCAGGTCACTGGACAAGATTCAAAAGAGTGAGCGTACCAACAATCGCTCAGCCCATAATTCTATTCTCTGATGCATTTCATCCCATTCACTGCCGCTGATCCAGGGTGGGGAAAATAGCTCTGCATGCTCTCTCCACGCTTTTCGTTCGGCGTCCTTCAGCAGTCCTCCATGACGCAGGAGATAGGCTTTGTTAATTACTGCACACCAAATGGGGACAGTCTTTGACAAAGCATCTGGCATGCGTTTGCCACTTCGAGTGGAATCGACGATAAGGAGGCTATGAATGATCAGGGAGGTATTGGTAACCGGTAATGAACATACCCTCCATGTTCGGCAATAATAGGGAGCAGGTGCATGTTTGCTCTGCGTAGATTGAAATCCCAATTGCCTGAATGCGCCAGTCATCGTGAGTGCTGGTTAAAAGATCCTACTTGGACTTCCCATAGTGGCCGTCGGTAGACTTAAAATACACAAAATCCTTTCGAGACTGGCGAGCGACCCATGAGCAGAGCAGTCCAGCTCATTAGCCGCCACGACCGTCATACCAGATTTACATCCGTGTACCAAACACCGCACCGTCGATTAGCTGACACAACAGCATTTATTATCAGTATCACAATATCATATGGCATGGTGTTCATACCAACAACAGGGAAGGACGGATAAGCATGAGCGATGGACGACACGAAAGATGCATCCTCATTGATGCTATGGAGACGGTTGAATACATCAAGACACTCTTTCCTAATCGCTTTAAATGCCTCGGATCGATTTGTGATAGGTAAATGTAGATCGCCCATGATGAGGCTGGGTGTAAGAGAACAAACACGAGATTACGTCAGCACTGAGTCTGGCAAGGAAAGTCTACTCACAAGCATGCAACTGCGAGGCCATTCACGGAAACGTCCAAATTGCAACTTCATGATGGAAGACCATAACTTCTTCCAATTTCGTTGCCGATGGTCGTACATAAGTGGTAGCATCCGACCTTGCTGAAACAAGGCGCGAGAGCGCGTCCGTCATGTCGTAGGCAATGTCGCAATCGCGAAATATGAGCTTTCGAAGCGATGAAAGGAGCCACCGCGGGGTGGGTGTGAGTGGGTCTGACTGTGGCTCGTTGAGATCCCCAACAATATCCGTAGGGATCTCTGTGTCGATGAATTCTAGCGTCTTTAGCTCATTGCCTCTGATACGTAGGAGCTGTGAGCATATAACCTCCCCTCGTAGATTTATGGTCAAAGTGTCGACGTTTGGTGCGATGTGAGATAAAAACCGCCCGATCGACTCTGCCTCTCGCGTTGACATTGCCCCCGGTTGGCAAGAAATCAGTGTAAGGGTCCTTAAATCTGTCATCGATATCGCATGAATCAAGTCCTGTTGCATGTGCGCAAGCCATTTTGAACACAAGGTAAGCCTTGTTATACGAGGATAGTCGATCATAGTCGTCGGAGTGGCATTAGGGAGTCCAGTCGATGCAACTGCCAGGAACTCTACTTCTTGCAGTTGGCTAGGGTTGTGCAGGAGGGTGATGAAGTGGCTCAAATCGGTGGAGAAGCTGGTAAGCTCGAATTTGAGGACTCGAAGGCTGCGAAGCCCTCCTTGCCCATTCCACCAGAGATTGCGGAGTGTGAAGACCTCCAATTTCTTGAGACGGTGAAATTGAAAGGTCCGGTCTCTGTCGATCGAAGGATCGTCAGTAACAACTAGACGAAGGGCAGTTCTACTTACGGGACTACGGATTGTGATGCTGGTGAAGGGTCGTTTAGGCTGATGTACATTTGGGATAAATTGTGAAACCGATTATTAGGGCTGCTAACGATAATAGACCATGTTGGGATAGCGCTTGAAAACAAAAAGTTGACTTCGAGACGGCGTACTCGGTCCTGCGTGATCATCAGGGCCCACCGCAATGCGTCCAGTTCGGGGAGGGGGGCATCCCCAGGGCTCCAATTTTCGCGCCCGATGTTCCTCAAGGATAATGTTATGAACCGTGGGGTCGATCGATTAGACCATTCAGTAATGTGGGCTTTGAGTTCTTTTAAAGACCGCCCCCCAGGTATGACGATCTTCCGCCACAGAGAGGGGGTGGCAAGGCAGATTTGCCGCCAGAAGCGACAGACGGAAGCGACAGCAAGGCAAGCTGGTAAAGAGCGACTATGATATCCCTTGCTGTCCAGAAACCGTACTTGTTCCCATTCATCAATGTCGACCAACTGGCCCAAGATATCGGCGAGTATCTCTGCTGGAACGCGTCGTATTGCTAAGTGAGGAGCATTAGACAGACTCGTGGAACCAGGCCCAGGGAAGACGAACGGTGAAGCGCTGCACATTTCTCGGCGATGCTCGCCTCTAAGTGATCCCTTTGCCGCGTAAGCCCCTGAAGCATGCTGTCAGAGGTCCTAAAGACACGGGATGCAGCGTCTAATGCAGCCTGTGCCCGCACGAGCTGGAGTGCAGCCTGCGAGTGATCAGGCTGAAAGCGTTCGATTTGGGTTTCAAGGACTTGGAGGAGCTCGCGTTCTCGTCGCAATGAAACACGCATAGCATCGACATCCTCTTGAAGCGGGGCCATGTTGGACTCTCTATGGTTAAGGTTTGCCATCTTGAATGAATTCACAAAATGAGTCGGGTGGCAAGATAAAACAAAGCAAATCTAAGCGGGAATTTAGTAATTTAGTGCTGCGGCCTTAACTACATCCCTAACTCCGCAACTGCCGACCAAGGTGCCCACTTTACCACTACGTTTAGGCATAGCTGTGTCCACCATCGGCGCCTCGCTCGACCTTTTCTGGTGACAAAAATTGGTGTCTTTCCAGAGGTACGGCCAATCTCAGAAAATTGTTCGTTCCACTTATCTGCTCCTATCGTGTGTCTGCATATTTCCAAAGCAAGCCCGTTGAGTTCCGCCGGCCTGTCACCTCTGGCATAAATCACAACACATAAATGACATTGCTTTGAGTATCGAGGACTGGTATGGTTGAAGGTTATGTCGAATGGGAAGCCATGCCGAGTAATAGTGCCTTGAATGACTTGACCCTCTGCGGCCGGAAGAAGTAGAATCCATTTGTCTTTGGTTTGACAGCTTATTGTCGAGCTGGAGAACCTCAACACTGATCATATTGACCTTTTTGTAGTTGGGTTCATCCTATACGAGGCAGGGCGGACCTATGCAAGAGGAGCGTTCAGATGTACAACTGGACAAAAATCTTGGAGGAATGCGGTAGACACATATTTGGGCTGAGAGAAACGCCTGACTTACTCTCTCCTTGGCTGATAGAGGGGAGCGCAATTGCCGATGACATGATCAGAGCATCCTTTTTGGACACCGACTTGGTTGTCATAAACTCCCTCCAATACGTGGCGAACCACAATCGTTGTGATCTCCAATACCATTCATATCTGCCCGTGCACCTGGTCCCCGCCTCCGACTCATCAAGTGTGAGGAAGCCGTGAAGGCACGCACAGTGGCCTCCACCACCAGGCCATCGGATAGAGAGACCGGTCTTTGTTGAGCGGGATCAGCGAAGATTTCTCCAAAGATTGAGGCGGTTTGTGGGGTTCACAGTGGCCTAACCTCGGGTGTAATTAAGATTCTTCCTGTTGGTCTGTATTGAGCTTCGCTCAGGAGTCTCTTCGTCAGGAGCAGCTCCACATCCTAATCAATGGAATGGGTAGTGCAGGGGCAGCTGGCCGATGCCAATGCCGCCGTTGTGCCTGCCGGTCTCTAGATATTGCCAACCCGAGACACTCCACCCCCCCTCCGCAAAACTGTTACTGTTACTACTGGTCCTTGGAAGATAGGTGTGTCCCCTAGATGTGAGTTCCAGTGTTGGCTCGAGGTCTCGGCCATTCAATCGAAAGTCGCTGGTTGCACGTCCACAAAGGACCTCTTTGGCGTGATCTATGTCCACCGAGAAAGTCCAATTGCACAATGCTATCATCATGTCAAAAGCCCCACGTCGTGGATATGCTTGACACTAACCCCGGCGTGTGTCACTCCACAAGTCGTAACTCCAGAACACCACACATCTTGTGGGTGAACAGCAGAATTGCCAGACGGCCCAAAAATCC